>Ga0182013_10000003_pt1 | contig 338678 bp, 282 predicted proteins | sample 612S2MmetaG_FD_120487 | JGI IMG/M metagenome (GOLD analysis project Ga0182013, IMG submission 120487) | Permafrost microbial communities from Stordalen Mire, Sweden - 612S2M metaG | ecosystem: Environmental > Terrestrial > Soil > Wetlands > Permafrost | place: Sweden: Stordalen | collected...
AGCCACGAGTGAGGATCCCCAAGGAGGGGTAGTTGCTGCCAATCGCGCGGTGCAGATCGTGCTGGAAAAGCTTGCGAGCTTTTGTACCGAAGCGGCCGGATCGTGGCAGCCTCCAATGCCGAAGTTCTGAAGCGCGCCGAAGAAGTCGTTGGACGACAAGAAAACGGCGGCTGCTGTGTGCCCCAGATGTGTCAATCACCGCGACACATGTAGCAATGGCATGACACCTTGCACTGCGATCAAGCAGCGGCGCTGCCATTGAAGCAGTTGCTTTCGCCAACCCGACGTTGGTTTACGGCAACAATCAGTTCTGGCCAGCGGCGAGTCGCCGTGTCGAGCGGGAGAAGCGGCGAAACGCTGCGCGGCAGGCTCCTCCCTTCGGAGATTGTCCCGATAAACAGTTATTCCACACGGATGGCACGTTGTTTGCTCCTCGGCTTCCGTGAGGAAACTATGTTGTGGGAAATACACAGATAGTTTGCGGAATAAATCATAGCAAAACTATTTGGCATGAGGGGGCACGATGCAAAGCAGCAACAAGGCGGCAGTTCGGCTGGCCGTGGCGATAGCAGGGGTTTTGGGCGCAGCGACGGCGGGTGCGTTCGATATCGAGTCGGGGGATTGGAAATTCTCCGTTGATGGCAACATCAACGTTCACTACATCTACTCGAGTTGCGAATCGACGGGCAAGGCGGTGTCGATCGATACCATCGGTGGTGCCTGTACGGCGAACGCGACCGGCAGCAGCGTATCCAACGTGGGCAACGGACTCTTGCCGGCGGCGATCACTTTCGGGCTCGCGACGACTCAGAACGGATTCGATATTGCGGCGCACTTCGGCCTGTATCCCGGGATCGCCAGCAACGACGGCGGCAGTCCCAATCTGCAGAGCACGGCGGGCCAGCAGACCAACGTGGGACTCGCCACCACCGGACTCGACGTTCGCCAAGTGTTCATGACTTTCGGCAACAAGGACATCGGTACCTTCACGCTGGGCCGCAACTTCGGGCTGTTCGCGTTCGACGCCATCATCAACGACATGACGCTGCCGGGCGTCGGCGTCGCCGGGTCTGCGTCGACCGCGTCGCCCTCCAACACGACGCTGGGGTCCATCGGCTTCGGCTACATCTACGTGGACACGCTCGCGCAGATGAACTACACGACGCCGGATTTCGCCGGGGCGAACCTGACGGTCGGCATTTACGATCCGCTCAATTCGCTGACCGCGCCCGGCACCAATCAGCCCAAGAAGGCTCCGGGATTCCAGGCCAAGGCGACCTATACCTACAAGTTCTCGGACGACATGAAGTTCTACGCGTCGGTGTCCGGCCTCACCCAGAAGCAGGATTACACGGGGGTGGCGGTTCCGGGCGGCACCGTTCAATACACGAGCACGGGCGGGGATGCATTCGTGAAATTCGACGTGGCGGCGTTCGAGGTGGATGCCTCGTACTACCGCGGCACCGGTTTGGGCACAACGGGGTTGTACTTTCTCGCCGACGATGTCCAAGGGACTGCGCGGAAGTCCCAGGGCTACCTGCTTCAGGCCACCTACAAGGTGGGCGCGGCCAAGTTCGGCGTCAACTACGGCGTGAGCAAGCTGCAGTATGCGAATGCAATCGATGCGTTGAGCGCGCCCACATTGCTGGACAGCAACAACAAGGTGACCGCCGGCCTTTATTACTCGTTGACCAAGAATCTGACGCTGCTCACCGAATTCAGCGACGTCTGGACCAAGGCGCACGACGGCGGCGAGAACAAGAGCTTCAACGGCAACGTTGGGGCCTTCCTCTCCTTCTAGCTCGAGCCCGCGGCTGAGGCGGAACGAGCGACACAAAAAAAGGGCGGGAGCCGCGAGACTCCCGCCCTTGTCATCGTCGAATCGCGCTCTTACGAAGTCGCGGCTTTCGCGACGCCGTTCACCTTCACGGCATTGGCGGCGAGCATGTCCATCAATGGCGGCGACAGCGCATCGTACGGCTCGAGTTTGAGCTCCCTGAGGCGGGCGCGAATCGCATCCATATCTTCCGGCTTGGTGCCGGTCTCGATGACGGAAGATACGAATGCGGCGAATGCCGGCGCACCCCAACCGCTCTTATCGAGCCGCTCGGCATGCACGAACGTCAGGCCGTTGAACGCGTGCTTCGGGTTCACGATGGGGCCATGCATGTGCACGCCGCAGACCGTGCAGGCGTTGCGCTGAATCGTCTTCGTCGGGTCGACGACCTTCAGTTTCTGGCCGTTGGCAACGACTTCGACTTTGTCGGTGGGTACCACCGCGATCATCGAGAACAGAGCGCCCAGCGGTCTCCAGCATTGCGAGCAGCCGCAAACGTGGTTGAACAGCACGTCGCTCTTGATCGTTACCTTCACCGGATCGGTGGTGCATTTGCACACCAGCGTGCCGCCCGAATAACCGGGGGTTCCGGCCTTGACGCCGTTGTCCACGGCGGGGTGAATTTTCACAGACATAGTTACTTCCTCTTTTGGTTAATAGATCGCAACGCTTCGAATCGACTCACCCGTATGCATGAGTTCGAAGGCGTCGTTGATTTTCTCTAGCGGCATGGTGTGGGTGATGAGGTCGTCAATATTGATCTTGCCGTCCATATACCAGTCCACGATCTGCGGGAGTTGGGTGCGGCCCCGAACGCCGCCGAATGCCGATCCCTTCCATACTCGGCCCGTGACGAGTTGAAACGGGCGAGTATGAATTTCTTTGCCGGCGGCCGCCACGCCGATGACGACCGAAACGCCCCAGCCGCGATGGCAGCATTCCAGCGCCTGGCGCATGAGTTCCACGTTGCCGATGCATTCGAAGCTGTAATCGGCGCCGCCGTTGGTGAGGTCGACGATATGCGCAACCAGGTCGCCGGCCACTTCCTTCGGGTTGACGAAGTGAGTCATGCCGAACTTTTCGGCGAGCGCCTTGCGCTTCGGATTGATGTCGACGCCGATGATCTTGTCGGCACCGGCGATCCGCGCGCCCTGAACCACATTCAGGCCGATCCCGCCCAGTCCGAAAACCACGACGTTCGAACCGGGCTCGACCTTGGCCGTGTGAATGACCGCGCCGATGCCGGTGGTCACGCCGCAGCCGATGTAGCACACCTTGTCGAACGGGGCGTCTTCGCGAATCTTGGCGACCGCGATTTCCGGCAACACCGTGAAATTCGAAAAAGTCGAGCAACCCATATAGTGATGGATCATCTCCTTACCGATGGAGAATCGGCTGGTGCCATCCGGCATCAGGCCCTTGCCCTGCGTGGCGCGGATCGCGGTACAGAGATTGGTCTTATGCGACGTGCAGGACTTGCACTCACGGCATTCGGGGGTATAGAGCGGAATGACATGGTCGCCCTTCTTGACGGATTTCACTCCGGGGCCGACATCCACCACGATGCCGGCGCCTTCATGGCCAAAAATGGCGGGGAACAATCCTTCCGGATCGGCTCCCGAGCGAGTGAACTCGTCGGTGTGGCAGATACCGGTGGCCTTGATCTCCACCAATACTTCACCGGCCTTCGGTCCGTCGAGATCCACCATGGCGATCTCGAGCGGCTTGCCCGCAGCGTAGGCAATTGCAGCTTTGGTTTTCATAAATTCCCATCTGTAGCGCTAGAAATGACGCGGCCGATCGGATCGACCGGCCGAACCTTGTAACCCATCAATGTCGAATCAATCTCCCGTTCAATCCCGGCGATCCGGCGACGCCCGCGTGGCGCGGTAGTACTCACCGCGTCCAGTCCGAATGGGATGGCCGCCGGCTACTTCAAGTTTCCGGCACGATGACGACGCCCCAGGGACTCGAGCCTGCCTTGATGCGAGCGATCTCCTTGCCTTCCTCGACATTCACTACGGAAACATCGTTGGAGGGGCCGTTCGCGGCGAATAGAAATTTCCCATCCGGCGACAGCGCGATTCCCCACGGACGCGCTCCAACCTTGATCGAGCGGAGTATTTCATAAGTATGCGTGTCGATGACCGAAATCGTCCCCGCACGTCCATTGCTGACGTAGAGCTTGTTGCCGTCGGCGGACACTCTGACGCGCATGGGCCTCGAGCCCGCGGGCAGCTTGATGGTCTTCAGCACTTTCGCATGGACGGCGTCGATCACGTTCAATTCGCCGGTGGATTCCGATGGAATGAACCCAATTGCGCCCGACGGCAGGAAGTCCACGCTTCGCGGCCGCCCGTTCACTTTGAATTGCGCCACGGGCTTGTAACTGGTCGTGTCGATGACGAATACATCGCCCCCGGCTTCGCAGGTCACGTAGAACTGTTTGCCGTCGAGCGTCGTCGTAACGCCCTCGGGCTCCGCGCCCACCAGGATGATGTGCTCCACCTTCGAGGTGGCGATGTCGATCACGCTGGCGGCTTTTACGTCCTCATTGGAAATATAGAGTTGCTTGCCGTTTTTGCTGAGCGCGAACTCCTCCGGATCCGAGCCGGCAGCCAATTTGCGCGTGAGTTTCTTGCTGGCTACGTCGATGACGCCGATTCCGTCCGCGGATTTGTCGGTATTGGCATCGTCGTCGTCATCATCGTCCTTCGCGCCCTTCTTGAAAATGGGATTGCCGTTGGCGTCCAATTGGGGCGGCGCCTTGACCGGCGTGCCGCTCAACGCCACATACACGGTTTTTCCATCAGGGCTCGCCTGAATGCCGCGCGGCCGTTTGCCGACGGGAATGGTCGCCGTCACGGCGAGGTTCGAGCCGATCACGGTTACATCACCCGACTTTTCGTTAGTCACGAATACCTGGTAGGCCGCAGCTGCGTGTCCCGCAATCGGCGACAGCGCGACCAGCACAGCTCCGATGAACGCGGGGCCATGATCTGAAAGTCCGGCTATGCATCGAGGCGTCAACACGAAATCTCACTCCTCGCAAAAACGGCGATTTATAACCGACAGTATAATCTGATATAGCGGGCCGCACACCCTTAGGTTCGGATGTCGGTCCCGGCGTGGCGGAAAAAAATGTTCGATTCGCGGGACGGGGCGCAGCACTCCGTCAACTGCGGCGAACTATGTTTGCAAGCAGCCCGCGTCGGCGTGACGCGCATCGTCTTGATCCTGCGGAGATCTCACCGAGGCGCGTGATGACGGCGTCCGGAGCCGTGCGGTTCGCGTCCTTGCGTGCCACCGCGCGCCTCCGTTCATCGAGAGGAGGCACTGCCGTGCAAACGAATCGCCTTAAGCCCAGCCGAACTCGCGACACATCGACGATCCCTTGCTACATGTGTCAGCGCTTGCTTCATCTGTGCCATATTCGCTACGGTCGCGGGGAGGCGGCGCCCCCGCTGAGTCGGGGAAGAGCCCTGCGACGGCCGAATCTCTCCTCCTAGCCGCCGATGCAGGCGAGGTTTTCACTTTGGCCGGCACCACCGTACGTTTTTTGTGAAAAAGGCGGTCGCGCCGCCTCGGATGGCATACCGATTGCTATTCCATAGTCGCGGCCCCAGCGGCAGGCGCTGAGCAGGCGATGGTATCGAGGCTGCCTCACCCGTAAAGTGGGCGCACGGCGGTACCGATTGATTGGCGGCCGGCCGAACTATAAACAACAGGAAGCATTGCGAAGGAGGGAGTTTTGTCAGTAACGAATATCAACACCTTACCCATTTTCCCGCGCGGCACCCAGGATAAGGACTGTGTGCACGCCGTCTGCTGTGGCAGCGGCGATACGCTCAGACCCCAAGCAGTAGGAGAATTGAGATGAAATGGCTCACAGCAAAACCTCAAGTCAAGATATTTTGCGCGGCCGCAGCGTTCGTAATGACCTGTGGCGCCGCGATGGGTGCGTCGGATACCGAGCAATTCCAACGCTTTCAGGATCCCAATCAGTGGGGCGCGCCGGCGGGCAATCTGAATCAGACTCGCTATAGCGCACTCAAAGACATCAATACCGGCAACGCGAAAGATCTGCAGATGATCTGGGCACAGTCGAGCGGCACCTTGCGTGGTCACGAGGGGCAGCCTCTGGTCATCGAAGATGTCGGCGGCAAGCCGATGATGTTCATGGAGAGCGGTTGGCCGAACATCGTTCAGGCCCTCGATCTCAGCGACCCGGATCATCCGGTGCAGGTATGGAGTTACACGAAGACCAGCGGACGCGATGAATCCGCGGTGCCGCGCGCCTGTTGCGATACCGTCAATCGTGGTCTGTCGTACTCGTCGGGCAAACTCGTGTTCGCGACCCTGGACGGCTACGTCATCGCCCTCGATGCCGTAACCGGCAAAGAAGCCTGGGTGGTCAAGCACGCCTACCCGGATCACGGCGAAACCATCACGCCGGCACCGATCATCGCCAACGACAAAGTCGTCATCGGATTGGGCGGCGATGAGTTTGGAGCCCGCGGCCGTGTTTCGGCGTACAACCTCGCCGACGGCAAGAAAGTGTGGGAATGTCATTCCACGGGCAGCGACAAAGATGTGTGCCTGACGCCGAACACCAACAAGGCGCATCCGGAATACGGCAAGGCCGGCAAGGATCTGGGCATCAGCACCTTTCCCGGCGACGAGTGGAAGCGGGGCGGCGGCGCGGCGTGGGGCTGGTATGCCTACGATCCGGCCTTGCACCTCGTCTACTACGGAACCGGCAACCCGGGTCTGTGGTCTCCGCAATATCGTTGCGCCGAACCGTTGACCCAGGCGAATTGCAACAGCGGCAAATACGACAATAAATGGTCGCTGAGCATATTCGCGCGCAACGTCGATACGGGCGAGGCGGAGTGGGTGTACCAGATGACCCCATTCGACCAGTGGGATTATGACGGCATCAACGAAGTGATTCTGGTCGACATGAACGTCGACGGCAAGCCGAAAAAGACGCTGGTACATTTCGACCGCAACGGCTTTGCGTATGTACTGGATCGCACGGACGGTACGCTGCTGCGAGCCAACAAGTACGTCACGGTCAACTGGGCGGAAAAGATCGATATGAAGACCGGCCGCCCGGTGAAAGTGGCCGAGCATTCGCCGCTCAAAGTGGGTGACAATACTCAGGCCTGTCCGTCCGCGATGGGCGGCAAGGACCAGCAGCCGGCGGCGGTGGATCCCACGGATCCGACCAACTTCTATGTGCCCACCAACAACTGGTGCATGGAGGATGAGCCGCAGACCCGTTCGCACACCCAGCAGGGTACGGTCTATGTATTCGCCAACGTCTACATGTATCCGGAGAAGCCGGGTGTCACGGGCAAGTTCAAGAAGTTCAACGTGGTCACCGGCAAGACCGAGTGGGAAATTCCCGACCCGTATCCGAATTGGGGCGGTGCCATGGTGACCGCGGGCGGTTTGGCGTTCTATGGCAGCCTGGGCGGCGACTTCCGTGCGGTCGATCGCGCGACCGGAAAAGTGCTGTGGTCGCGTAAACTGGGTTCGGGAATCATCGGCAACCCGATCACGTATTCCGTGAAGGGCAAGCAATATGTGTCCGTGTGGTCCGGTATCGGCGGCTGGATCGGCCTGCCGGTGACGGCCGGTCTCGACCTCAGCGACAAGTACGGTGCGATCGGCGCCACGGCGATGGCCAAGTCTTCGGGCCTGAATCACATACCGCAGGGCGGCACGCTGTATACCTTCAGGGTAGGCGGCTCGAGCCCCGGAACGGGGGGTGCGAGCAGCGGACAGTAGCTCGAGCTGACAATTGAGACGATCAGGCCCGGTGGCGTCAGTCACCGGGCTTTTTTTGACTTAAGATGTGGGCGCTGCGGCGACCCGCCGCCCATGAAACCTTCCTGACTTGCGGCAGTCCAAATCGCAGGCAGCCCTTGTGCATACGCTCTCCGGGAGTTTGGCCATGAATAACGAAATCTCGAGCTTTTCACGTCGTCTCGCCGCACTGGCTTGCTGCTTGGCGGTGAGCGGAGCGGCAATGGGCGGGGACCTCAAGTCCCTGACCGTTTGCGCGGACCCGGGCAACATGCCGTTGTCCAATCAGAAGGGGGAGGGGTTCGAGAACAAGATTGCACAAGAGATCGGGTCGGCGCTCGGAACCGGCGTGCAATACTACTGGAGGCCCTCGATCGAACGCGGGCTCATGCGCACCACCTTGAGCGAGGGAAATTGCGATTTGTGGTTGGACATGGCGACGGACACCGAGGGCGCGGTGGTGCTGGCGCCGTTATATCGATCCACTTTCGTTCTCGCCTACCGCAGCGACAAGGGTATCCACATCAAGAATCTCGACGATCCAGCCCTCAAAAAACTGCGGGTCGGGGTGTTCCAGGTGTCGGCGATGCGGCAGGCCTTGGCCAATCACGGCGTGCAGGCCAACACCGTCATTCATTACCTGAGTCATAACGCCGATGTGGTGGAGAACAATCAGCCTTCCTACCAAGTGCAGCAGGTCATCGACGGTGAACTCGACATCGCCGCCGCGTGGGGCCCGATGGCCGGTTACTACAAGGCCATCGCGCATGCGCCGTTGACCATACAGCCCGTCAATCTCATGGAAGATCAGGTTCCGATGGAATTCGATATGACGCTTGCCGTGCCGCGAGGCCGGTTGGACGTGAAGCAAGCGGTGGAACAGGCGCTGGATCAGCGTAAGACCCAGATCCATCAGATCCTCGCCGACTACGGTGTTCCGCTGGTCAAATGCGAGGGTTGCCTGATCAGCGGCGACTTGCCTTCGCATGGTCCGTATGCGGAGCCGAAACCCAAGGTGCAAAGCGCACAAGAAGTCGCAAAGATGCACGTCGACAAGATGGCGTATCTCAAAAAGTCGCTCGCGGAAGGCGCAAAAGCGGACGACGAGTTGGGCGATGCCATCACGGCCGACGACATCGATCGCGTGCGATACCTGATTGGACACGGCGCGCATGTCAACACGGCGGATGGGGCGGGCAACACCGCGCTCATCGAGGCGACGCGCTTCGGTTTCAATGCGATTGCAACCTATCTCGTCGGGCACAAAGCGGATACGAATCAGACCGATCTGGGTGGTTGGACGCCGCTCATGCATGCCGCAGCGAACGATAATGTGGTGTTGGTGGAGCTGCTGGTCGCCCATGGCGCGAAAATTTCGGCGGTCGACCGCGATGGGCTGACGCCGATCGGCATCGCAGCGCAAAACGGCAAGGTGAAATCCACGCAGGCCTTGATATCGGCCGGCGCCGACGTCAACGCGCCCGTCGCAAAGGGCGGCTATACACCGCTGATGCTGGCGTCGATAGCCGGGTCGAGCGAACTCACGACGGACTTGATCGCACACGGGGCCAATGTCAACGCGGCAAATCCAGGCGGCGTTACCGCGCTGATGATCGCCGCCGCCAGCAATCGATCGGGCATTGCCGAGTTGCTGATAAAATCGGGCGCGGACGTCGATGCGCGCAGCGAAGACGGGCGCACGGCGCTCAGCATCGCGCAGGCCAACAGCAACGATGCGGTCGTCAAGCTCCTACAGGGAGCCACGCATCGCGATGTGGTTAAGGCGAGCTAAGCTCGGGTCATGAGCGTCCACGGCGCAGTCTGGCCAAGTCGTAATGGACCCTTGGGCTCCCTGCGCGGGACGAATTTCTGCAAAAGCTTCACAGGAGATCGGCAGTGCTAAGACGGGTGTTTATGGTAAGTGTCATGGTGTCCATTGCGGTTGCGGCGGCGATAGGAACGGTCAGCAGGGTGTGGGCCGATGGCGACGCGGCGCCGGTCGACTACACCACGATCTCGCCGCTCGACCTCGTCAACAAAACGCCGAAGGGAAAACTCGTCAATCCGTACAAAGACACTCAAGAGGATATCGTGGCGCAGGGCGCCAAGCTCTTGCAAAGCTACTCCTGCAGCGGCTGTCATGGCGGCAGCGGCGGCGGCGGCATGTGCCCGCCGCTGACCAACGACACCTGGGTATATGGCGGGGATGACGACACGATCTTCCGGCTGGTCACGCTCGGCAGCGATGGATTGCAGAAAGCGGGCTACATGCGCAAAGGCCGCGAAAACGTCGTCGGTCCGATGCCGCCCTTCGGTGCCATCATCAAGAACGCCGACGATTTGTGGAAGATTTTTGCTTTTGTCCGGTCGAAATACAATGGCGACCCGGCGTACAAATTCGGAGCGCCGGACGCGCCGCCCGAGCCGGCGAATCCCTAGTACCTCGGAGCTCGGGCCTCACGCCGCCGGCGCGGTCGTACGTTGAGTACGACCAAATCACAGGTGTGCATGGGTCGATCGGGATCGCCGGCGTGCACGCGATCGGGGATGCCTGCATCGCGGCCCCGATCGCGCCCGCTACGCGAGGGCTACCTCTGCGGAGCCGTCAGTTTTTGCCAGCCTTGCCGCGCACGCTCGATGCGCGCGTGGGGCTCATCCAAGAAGAACTCCAACGACGTGCCGCTCGAAAAACAATACCGCCTGCCGTCGTCCGGATCGATCCAGTTGAGCGAGCAGTCTGCTTTGATTCTCTTGCCCGCCGCGACGCCGATGGGATCGAAACTAGTGTGAGCGAGCAAACGTAGACTTGGGCTGGCGAAACGCCTGGGGGCGAGTATCATCGCCAATCGGGAGTTTCTCCTGGCGTGATCGGGAATTAGTCCCTTGCATTCAAGGATTTTTCAATAAGAGCGCCCCTCGGCGCCGAGCGGATCGTCAGTGAACAGTGCTGGTCAATTCGGACGAAGATCAGGCCTTTCCCCGGCGACCGGGCAGCGGCGCCGCGCCGCCCCCAGCGGCTTCCGGCGCCCTGTCGCGGCACTCGCGCTCGCGGGGCTCGTCGGCTGCGTCGACTACCACTCGGCGCCGATCGACCCGGCGCACAGCGTCGATGAGTTCGCGGCGCGCCGGCTCGATCAGCCTCGACTGCGCGGCGAACTCGCGCAGCTGATGCCGCAGGCAACGGCGACGTGGCCGCCGCAGCAATGGGATCGGGCCGAACTACTCACCGTCGCGTTGCTGCAAAACCCACAGCTTGCCGTAGCCCGGCTCGAGGTGAAGGCGGCGCTTTCGCACGAGATCACCGCGGCAGAGACGCCGAACCCCGATCTGACGCTGCAATCGGAATACGCCCGCCACGATGCGTATCCGTGGCTCTATGGGGTCAGCTTGAATTGGCTGTTGCGTACGGCCGAACGACGCCGACTGGACAACGAGATCGCGCGGCTCGCGACCGGCAACGCGCGTTTGCAGCTCATGGATCAGGCCTGGGCGGTGCGCAGCGCATTGGCCGGCGCGCTGTCCGATTGGGAGAGCGCCCGCCGGCGCCTGACTTTGCTCGGGCGGCTGGCGGCGGCTCAGGATCGATTCGTCGCACTCGAGAAACGACGCGTGGAGGCTGGAGAGGACGCGTCCAGCGAACTCGTGGTGAGTGAGCAGGCGCGGATTCAGATCGAGCAACAGCAGGCGGAATTGCATACCCTGGCCGATGCGTCGCAAGCCGCGGCAGCCAAGGCGCTGGGCCTGCCGCCGCAAGCCCTGGATGGAATGGCGCTCACCTGGCCGGAATGGGGCGAGCCGCCGCCCGTGGACGATATCCGGCGGCGCGAGACGCGTGAACAGGCTCTTCTGTCGCGCGCCGACATTGCGGAGGCAATAGGCGACTACGCTGCCGCGGAAACCAAGCTCCAGCAGTCGATCGCGCGCCAATATCCGCAGTTCACTCTCTCGCCGGGGTTCTATTGGGATCACGGTATCGCCAAATTCCCATTCGACGTGGGCTTCGCGTTGCCCCTCAATCGCAACAAGGGCGAAATTGCGGAGGCGCGCACCGGGCGCGAACTTGCCGGCCAACGAATGCTCGCTTTACAGGCGGACATCTATGGCGAGATCGAGTCCGCGGAACGGGCGGAGCACATCTCACGCGAGAGTACCGACGCGGCGCTGCGCCAATTGGCGGCGGTGCGCCGCCAGCAGCAGCAAGCTGATCTGGGTGTTCGCTTGGGCGCTGTCGGCGTATTGGATCAAGTGGGCGCGGAGATCCTGGTCACGCGCGCGGAACTCGAAGTCGCCCAGATGCGGACGCAATTGCAGGCTGCGCGCAACACTCTCGAGGATGTACTGCATACGCCGTTGTCGGGGCCGGAACTCGCACTCGCCAAGTCCTTACCGGCAATCGCTTCCGGATCCGGTTCATGACGCATTGGGCCCGGGGCGTGCTGGCCGCCGCGTGTTGTGCGATGTCGGCCTATTCCTTGACGGCAATCGGCGACGACGATGACGCTGCCACGGCCGCCGATTCCGCCGAGCAAACGGCGCCGACCTTGAACGCCGAACAACAGCGTGCGGCGGGCATCGTCGTCGCGCGAGCTCCCGCCATGAAGGTGCCGGACCGCATCGAGGCACTGGGCCTGGTGCTGGACTCGACGACACTCATATCCGACATGGGAGAAGCGACCGCCGCCACCGTCACGGAACGGTCCGCGTCGGCCGAACTCGCGCGATTGCGCGGGCTCTACAACGGTGGGGCGGGCGCGTCGCTGAAAATGCTCGAGGCGGCGCAGGCGGAGCAGGCGAGGACTCAGGCGCAGGCCCAAGTCGCAACGGCCAGGTTCTCCTTGAGTTGGGGCCCATTGGCGGCGCTGCCGGCGGGTGTGCGCCAGAAAGCCATCGAGGCCGCGGCGGGCGGCCGCAGTCTGCTGGTGCGCGCCGACCTGCCGGGGCGGCACAGCGTGGGCGAATTGCCCAGCAAGGCCGTGCTGGATGTGGACGGCATCCAGGTTCCCGGACGAGTTCTTGGAGCGTTGCGCCAGGCCACCGACACGCAGAGCGTCGGTCTGCTGGTCGAAGTGCCCAATGCGCCCGCCGGGCTCGGCCCGGGTGCGCGCGTGCCCATCGCCCTGTTGACGGCTGAGCGCTCCGGCAGGCTGGTGCCGCGCGACGCAGTGCTCTACGACGCGAACGGTGCCTACGTTTACAAGCAATCGAATGGAAAGTCAGGCGATGGCAAAACGCGCTATGCGTCGTTAAAAGTGACCCTGCTTGTTCCCTTCGGCGACGCGTGGCTGGTCGACGGGGTGGACGACGACGATGACATCGTAGTGCACGGCGCGGGTGTACTTTGGTCGCTGCAGGGAATGGGCGCCCATGCGGTGGACGACGACGACTAGGGCGTACGAGGAGTGCTTGGCGCCATCGTTCGCACTTCCTTGCGCAATCCGCGCATCGTCACGGCGCTCGCGTGTCTGATCGCCACGCTTGGGCTGGCTGCGCTGGCATCCGCGCGCTTCGATGTATTTCCGGATTTCGCGCCGCCTCATGTCCTGGTGCAGACCGAGGCGCCTGGGTTCGACGCGACCCAAGTCGAAGCGCTGGTCACGCGGCCGTTGGAAGGGTTGCTCGCCGGCACCGAGAATGTAAAGACCGTGCGGTCGACTTCCAGCCAGGGCCTCTCGGCGATCCAGGTGGTGTTCGACCGGGGCGGTGATCCGTACCGCCAGCGGCAGGTCATCACGGAGCGCTTGGCCGAGTTTGCCGGCGTCCTCCCGCAGAACGTCGGGGCTCCGCTGCTGTCGCCCTTGAGTTCGTCGATGGAGTACCTCGTGCACTTCGGTTACACCAGTGACCGGCTCTCGCCGGTCGAACTGCGCGATGTGGCGCAATGGATCGTCAAGCCGCAGATCCTCGCCGTTCCCGGCGTGGCCCAGGCACAGATTTTCGGCGGCGCGGTGCGCGAGCGCCAGATCGACGTCGATCCGGTCAAATTGGCGGCGGCCGGGCTCGTTCTCGACGACGTTCTGGCCACGGCGAAACGGGCGACCGCATTGATCGGCGGGGGTTATCTGGAAACCAACACGCAGCGCATCGTGATCCAGTCCCAGGCCCCGGGCGCCACGCCCGCTGCGCTGGCGCAAGCGGTGGTGGGCATGCATGGCGGCTTGCCGCTGCATCTCGGGGATGTCGCGACGGTGCGCGAAGGCGTCGAGCCGCGCTTCGGCGACGCATTGATCGCCGGCAAGCCGGGCATACTCATCGAAACGTCGACCCAGTTTGGCGCGAATACGCTCGAGGTCACGCGCGCTCTCGAGGAGCGGCTCGATGCGCTGGCGCCGTCGCTCGCCAAGCAGGGGATAGAGTACCACCCGGCGTTGTTGCGGCCCGCGAGCTTCATCGAGAGCGCGATCGAGAAGCTGCGCAATTCGTTGGCCTTGGGCGCTCTGCTCGTGGTCGCGCTGTTGCTGCTGACGCTCCGCGATTGGCGCGGCGCGCTGATCTCGTTCAGCGCGATTCCGCTCGCGTTGCTGACGACGGTGTGGATCTTGGAAGCGTTGGGCTTGAGCCTGAACACCATGACTCTCGGCGGCCTCGTCGTGGCGCTCGGCGTCGTCGTCGACGATGCCGTCATCGATGTCGAGAACATTCTGCGGCGGCGCCGTACCGCGCCGCCGGACGCGGACATTGCCGAATTGTTCATTGGCGCTTCGCTCGAGGTACGGCGTCCGGTGTTCTATGCGACTGCGGCGGTGGCCGTGGCATTTCTGCCCATCTTGATGATGTCCGGCCTGCAGGGCGCATTCTTCCGGCCGCTGTCGATTTCGTTCCTGCTCGCCGTGGGGCTGTCGCTGCTGGTCGCCATGAGCGTGACGCCGGCACTGTGCGCGCTCATGATGGCGCGGCATCGGCCCAGGTCCGAGGCGGCCTTTCTGCTCCGTCTGAAACGCGGACAGTTGCGCGCTATCGGATGGCTGCACCGGCGGCCGCGCGCGCTCATCGGCATTCTTCTGGTGAGCGGCGCGGCCGGAATCATTTGTCTGCCGATGCTGGGCGCGCGCCTGCTGCCCGATTTCCGCGAGAATTACCTGATCGCCCATGCATCGCTGCGTCCCGGAATATCGCTCCACGAAACCACCCGTGTGGGCCGACAGATCTCGAAAGGTCTCATGGCCATTCCCGGCGTCAAAACCGTCGCCGAGCAAATCGGTCGCGCCGAGAACGGACAGGATCCCGATGCGCCCAACAAGAGCGAGTTCGAGGTACAGATAGACCCCCGGCAAGGCCATGGCGCGGCGGAAATCGATGCCGCGATCCGCGATGTCTTCGACGATTACCCGAATCAACTGGTCGAAATCTATTCGGTATTGGCCGAGCGCATCGGCGAGACGCTGTCGGGCGAGTCCGCCGCCTTTTCCATCAGCGTCATCGGCTCCGACCTGGATGCCGACGATCGCGTCGGCGCGCAGATCGCGGGCGTGCTGCAGCAGTTGCCCGATAGCGGCAGCGTGCGGCTGATGGTTCCGCCGCGCGAAGTGGAGCTTCATCTGGAGCTGCGTCCCGAGCAGCTCGCCCTTTACGGTCTTCAGGCGGCGGACGTGCTGCAGACGGTCAATGCCGCTTATCACGGCAGCGTCGCGGCAGAACTCAATCAGGCGGATCGCAGTGTGCCGGTGGTCGTGCGCATCGCGCAGGCCGGCAGCGATCCGCGCGCGGTCGGGGCGCTCCTGTTGCGCGGTCGAAGCGGCGAAGTAACGCCGCTCTCGGCGGTCGCGACGATCAGCATGGCGCTGGGGCGAAGTCTCGTGGACCACCAGGACGGCCTGCGCCGCCAGATCGTCGTCGCGTCGCCGAAGAGCGCGGACCAGGCCGGATTCGCCAAGGCCGCGCGCAGGGCGATCGCGGCGAAGATCCAGCTGCCGCCGGGTGTGTTCCTGCGCTATGGCGGGGCCGCCGAGGCGCAGACCGCCGCCCGGAACGAATTGCTGCTGCACTCGTCCGCCGCGCTCGTCATCATCGTCTTGTTGCTGGCGTTGGCGTTCGGCCATGCGCGCCACGTGCTGCTGGTGCTGTTCTCGTTGCCGAGCACACTGATCGGCGGCGTGGCGGCGCTGGCGCTCACCGGCGGCACGCTCACGCTGGGCGCGATGGTCGGCTTCGTCGCGCTGTTCGGCATGGCCGCGCGCAACACCATTCTCCTCGTATCGCATTTCGACCATCTGGTGCACGAAGAAGCTCAACCCTGGAACCTGGACATTGCGCTACGCGGCGCCGAGGAGCGGTTGACTCCGGTGCTGCTCACGGCCCTGCTCACGGGGTTGGCCCTACTGCCCGTTGCCTTGCAGATGCATCAAGCCGGGCACGAAATCGAAGGTCCGATGGCCGTGGTGATCCTGGGCGGACTGGTGTCGTCGACGCTGGTCAGCCTGCTATTGATCCCGCCGCTGGCCGCACGTTGGCTGCGGCCGTCCGCCAGGGACGCCGGGCGGCGATTGCCGCAGGCTGGGGCGCCCACCAGTGTCGGAAATGTCCGATAGAGCGCATAATCGAACTGTGTCAGTCTTGCGACATGTGGCGTTCAGGACTGCTTCATTTGACTTTTCGTGGCGGCATCGCGATGCTGGTTACGAGCCACAAAAAAGATGATTTGGCGCTAAGGATCAGCCACGGATCGAGGGGAGTCTCCGATGTCCAATCAAATAGAATCGCAGCATGCGGCCACGGTTGCGGGCTTCGTGCGTGGCGGCCTCGCAATGGCGGCGCAAACCCAGGTCAGTACCGCGATCGGCGCCTCCTGGCGCAGATGCATGATCGATTACTCTTTGGATCCTGGCCTCGCGCAGGCGCCGTTCGTTCTCGACAGTCATACGCTCAAGGAATACCGCGGCCGGCACGAGCATCTGATTCAAGTGGCATCCGCCGAGATCGACTGGCTGTACGACCACATTGCAATGTCGGGCTGCGCGTTGCTGTTGACCGATGCCGGCGGCATCGTCCTCTACGAAAAGGCCGATCCCACCATCTTGGAAACCTTCCGGACGGCGGGCTTGCAGCTCGGAGCCGATTGGAGCGAGCTGCGGCAGGGGACCAATGGCATGGGCACCTGTATCGCCGAGAACCGCCCGATCATCGTGCACCGCGATGAGCATTTCCGCGCGTGTCACATCGCCCTGTCGTGTACCGCCGCGCCGATCCACGACCCGGACGGTTCGCTGGTCGCTGTCTTGGATGCGTCGACGCTGAACGCCCAGGGGACCCGCGAGGCGCAGACGCACGTGATGGCGCTCGTTCATCTCTCTGCCAAGCTCATCGAAAAGTGCCTGTTCCTGCGGCATTTCCAACGCAGCAGCGTGCTGCGTTTCCACGCGCGGCCCGAGTTCGTCAACCTGCAACATGACGGCGCGCTGGCCCTGGCCAGCGACGCCACCGTGATCGCCGCGGATGAAATGGCCCTGCGGCTTTTGGGAGTGGGGCAGCGTCGGGAACTGATCGGGCGGCGCGTCGACGAAATTTTCGATATGCGCGCCGACGAAATGATGGACCCCATCTCGCCGAATGCGGCGGGCTTGTGGCCGGTTCGCGACGCTCTGCTGGGCCGCCGGTATTTTGCGAGCCTGAGCAATGAGTCCACCGATGTCGGATTTTCGAAATACCGGCTGAGAAGTCCCCGGGGTCCCGATGTGCTGCAGCTGACGCCGCCGCAGCCCACCAAAGATGCGTTGACCCTCGAAGATCTTGCGGGCGAGGATCCGCAGATGCTGCGCATCGTGCGCAGCGCCCGGAGGGTCGCCGCGTCGCCGGTATCGGTGATGATCCAAGGGTCCACCGGCACCGGCAAGGAGTTGTTCGCCCGGGCGCTGCACGCAGCCAGTGGCCGCTCGCCTTTCGTCGCCCTCAATTGCGCGGCGATCCCGGAGTCGCTGATCGAAAGCGAGCTGTTCGGCTACAAGTCCGGAGCCTTCACCGGCGCGCGCCGCGAAGGCATGAAAGGCACCATTTTACAGGCTTCCGGCGGCACGCTGTTCCTGGACGAAATCGGCGACATGCCGTTGGGTTTGCAGACGCGGTTGTTGCGGGTACTCGAGGAGCATGAGGTGGTGCCGCTCGGCGCGGACAAGCCCATGAAAGTCGACCTGCGCGTGGTGTGCGCGTCGCATCAAAACCTGCGCTCGATGATTGCACGCGGGCAATTCCGCGAAGACCTCTACTATCGGTTGAACGGCATCACCCTCGAATTGCCATGCCTGGTCGATCGCACCGACAAGGAACAATTGATCCGGAAATTGCTGGGGGCGGAAACCAGCGACGGGCGGCCCGTCGCCATCGAGATGGACGCGTTTCAACGCTTGCTGGATTACGATTGGCCGGGAAATATCCGTGAATTGCGCAATGTCATTCGTACCGCGTTGGCCATCTGCGATGGCGGCGTGGTTCGTCTGCGAGATCTGCCCAGCGAGGTTCGAAGCGGGGCCGCACAGGCCGCCGCGGGCGCGCCGCCGGCAGCCGCGGCTGAGTCGCTCGATGCGGATGCCGCCTACGACATGCGATTATCGCCGATCGAGGCGGCCGAACGGCAGGCGCTGGTCAAAGCGATCCGCGAAACCGAAGGCAACATGGCGCGCGCCGCGACCGTGTTGCAGGTCAGTCGCAGCACGCTCTACCGCCGTTGCAGGCGCCTGCACATCACGCATCGAATTCTGTAGGACATTGGCATGCAACCTGCTAGCCCTCCGAGGCTATGAGTCGTGCTCACAGTCAGGATTCGCCGGGAGGCAGGCGCCGCGTAGTCAAACTCGCGCCCGGCATCCAATTGAGCTGCAACACCGAGTCCTCGCAAGAGATGCACCTGGTATTGACTGCCGGAAAAGTGCATTTGAACAGCCACGCGCTCGCCATCCTGGAGCTATGCGACGGCTCCCGCAGCCGCGATCGGGTGGTGATCGATGCAATGCTGCGCTCGGCCGGCTCGATGCGGGCTGTCGACGTGGTGGAGTTTCTGGACGCGGCACAGTCGCGGGGATGGATCATCGAGGACGAGTGATCGACACGGTCTCGTTGCGGGTGGCGGAATCTCATGGCGGGCGTGCGGCGCAGCGGGCCGCCGCGTCGTAGGCCGAGTTCTCCGGATAGAGCGCAAGCAGCTTGCGCATCACGCCGTTGGTCCAGCCAAAGCCGTCCTGCGTCGGATACTCGCCGCCACCCCCTTTGCGGCCGGTGTCCATCACGTCGTATTTCTCGACCAGCTTGCCGCTCTCCTCGTAGACATGATTGACGCCGCTCATCCAGCGGCAGGCGATCGCGGCGGCGAGCGATCGCTGACCATAGCGGCGCAGCCCATCGACGGCGATCCATTGCAGCGGCGGCCAACCGTTCGGCGAATCCCACTGCTGCCCGGTCCTAAGCGGTGTGGTCACGATGCCGCCGGGTTTGAGAAGGTCGCGCTGCGTCACGGCGCCGACGCTCGACGCCTGCGATTCGGACGCGGCGCCGACGAACAGGGGATACAGAGTGGCGGCCGAGAGCCGCGGCACGCGCTCATGGCGGGGCCATCGATAATCGAGATAGGCGCCGGTCCGCGAATCCCACAAATAACGGTCGAGCGCGCCGCGCCGCCGTGCGGCGCGGCGCCCGAAGTCCCGGGCGCAATTCGCATCTCTGGTCCGTGCGCAGCCCGCGGCGATGGCCTGCTCCAATCCGAACATCAAACTGTTGAGATCGACGGGCACGATTTCCGTCGTGTCCAGGCTGGCCAAAGTACGTCCGTCGGCGAACCAGCGTGAGCCAAAGTCCCAGCCGCTTTCCGCGGCGGCGCGAATGTCGCGGAACAGCTGGTGCGGCTCGCGTCCGCTCGCACGTGCGAGGTCGGTGTCTTCGCGGAACGACTCGTCGCGCGGCGTGTCCCGATCGTCCCAATAGCGATTGAGGAGCGAACCATCGTCCATCGCGACGACGCGCCGCCCGGCGGTTCCGGCGCGCAGGCGTTCGGAGCCGCGCATCCAGAAGGCGTGCTCGCGCCGCAGTTGCGGCAAGTACTCGGCGTACGAGGCGGCGGGGTCGTCGGCCGCGAGCAAGCCCACCATGGCGAAAAAGAACGGCGGTTGCGAACGGCTGAGATAGTACGTGCGCGCGCCATTGGGTATGTGGCCGTAGCTATCGATCAAGTAGGCAAAATCGCGCACCATGTCGCGGGCCAGGTCGGCGCGGCCGCTTTGCATGAGTCCCAACATCGTGAAATACGAATCCCAGTAGTACATTTCACGAAAGCGGCCGCCGGGTACCACGTAGGGGTGCGGCAACGTCAGCAGCGATGAATGGGGCGGCGCCGAGGGAGTGCTGCGGGTCAACAGAGTCCACAAACGGTCGATGTGCGCGACCATCGTTTCCTGGCCGGATAGGATCGGCAGAGGCGCGATGGGCGGCGGCAGGGAGAAATGCGCATCGACGAAATGCTTCAGGTCCGTAGGCGTTGCCGGTTTTTGTTCCTGGTAGTCCGCCAGAATACGCTCGGGCGTGGTGGTCGGGATCGCGTCCGCGAACTCCTTGCCGTCGGCGAAGACCCGAGCGGTCTGCACCGCCACGAACAGATCCCCGAACAATGCCTGCGGCGGTTCGGGATAGGGCGCTTGCGCATCTCGAGCCGGGGCCGTTCCGAGCAGAAGCGCCGCGAAACCCAGTGCGGCGAACCGCGCATGGCTCGACCTGAATCTTGACATCATGACGCAGACCATTTTGCCGCGAAGCGCGAGGCTCTCGAGTTTAGTACAGGCGAGCGCAGGCGCGAGCAGGGACTTCGGGCCGGGGTACTCTTGGTTGCCCGCCCATGGCAGCGTATAATTGCGGCTCCCCCCGCAGGTACCCGTAACATGAGCGCTCTAGATTCGTTCCATCCGGCGGTCGCCGCATGGTTCACTCGCACGTTCGATGCGCCGACGCCGGCGCAGGCCCAGGCGTGGCCGGCCATTCAGGCCGGGCGCGACGTGCTGGTGGCGGCTCCCACCGGTTCGGGCAAGACCTTGGCCGCGTTCCTGGCGGCGATCGATCAGCTCGTCAAAGAAGGCGCGGCCGCGCCTCTGCCCGACGAGACCCGGGTGCTCTACATTTCGCCGCTGAAGGCGTTGTCCAACGATATCCACCGCAACCTCGAGGCCCCGCTGGCGGGCATTCGCGAGGAGCTTGCGGTGCAGGGTCTTGCGGACGTGGACATACGCACGGTGGTGCGCACCGGCGATACGTCGCAGGTGGAACGCGCGCGTATGCGGCGCAAGGCGCCGCACATCGTGGTGACCACTCCCGAGTCGCTCTACGTGCTGTTGGGTTCGCAGTCGGGCCGCGACATGCTGTCGACTTGCCGTACGGTCATCGTCGATGAGATTCATGCCGTCGCGGGCAACAAGCGCGGGTCCCATCTGGCACTCTCGCTCGAGCGCCTGCAGGCGCTCGCCGCCTCGAGGATCGTGCGAGTTGGGCTGTCGGCGACCCAAACGCCGATCGAAGAGATGGCTCGGTTCCTGATCGGAACGAACCGCGATTTGCGCGAGTGCACCATCGTCGACAGCGGCCACATGCGCAGTCGCGACGTGGCGTTGGAGCTGCCGCCGGCGCCGCTCGAACCCGTGATGTCGGGCGAGGTATGGACCCAGGTTTACGATCGCTTGGCGGAGCTGGTTCGAGAACATCGCACCACCATCGTTTTCGTCAATACCCGGCGCCTGGCGGAGCGGATCGCCCGGCACCTCTCCGAACGCATCGGCGAGACGAACGTCGCCGCACATCATGGCAGCCTGGCCAAGGAGAGACGCTTCAAGGCCGAGCAACAGTTGAAACGCGGCGAGCTGAAAGCCTTGGTCGCGACCGCATCGCTCGAGCTCGGTCTCGACATCGGCGACGTGGACCTCGTCTGCCAGATCGGTTCCACCCGCTCGATCAACGCGTTCTTGCAGCGGGTCGGGCGCGCCGGCCACGCCGTGGGCGGCACCTCCAAGGGCCGGCTGTTTCCGCTGTCGCGCGATGAACTGGTGGAATGCGCCGCGTTGCTCGATGCGGTGCGGCGCGGCGAATTGGACCGTCTGCGGGTGCCGTGCAATGCCTTGGACGTTCTCAGCCAGCAAATCACCGCGGAGGTCGCGGCACGCGAGTGGCAGGAGGACGGGCTGTTCGATCTGATGCGGGGTGCCTATCCTTATCGCGAACTGTCGCGGCAGGATTTCGACGACTGCGTGCGGATGCTGGCGCAGGGGTTCAGCACCCGGCGTGGGCGCCACGGCGCGCTGCTGCATCACGACGGCGTGAACAAGATGCTGAGGCCGCGCAAGGGAGCGAGGCTCACGTCCCTCACCTCCGGCGGCGCGATTCCCGACAACGCCGACTACAAGGTGATGCTCGAGCCGGAGGGATTCTCCGTGGGTACGGTCAACGAGGATTTCGCCGTCGAGAGCTTGCAGGGCGATATCTTTCAACTGGGCAATACCTCGTATCGCATCCTGCGGGTGGAGCGCGGCACCGTGCGGGTGGAAGATGCCCATGGACAGCCGCCCACGATTCCGTTCTGGCTGGGCGAGGCGCCGGGACGCAGCGATGAGCTGTCGGCGGCGGTGTCGCGCTTGCGGGCGGACGTTGCGCAACGTCTCGACGTGGATGTACAGGCGGCATCGCGGTGGCTCATGCAGGAGGTGGGCCTCGATGCGGGCGCGGCGGCGCAGCTGGTCGATTATCTCGCCGCCGGCCGCGCCGCGCTCAAGGCCCTGCCGACCTTCGACACCGTCATTTTCGAACGCTTCTTCGACGAGTCGGGGGGAATGCAGCTCGTCATTCATTCCTCGTTCGGCAGCCGCGTCAATCGTGCGTGGGGTTTGTCGCTGCGCAAGCGGTTCTGCCGTACGTTCAATTTCGAGCTGCAGGCGGCGGCGACCGAGGATCATATCGTGCTGTCCCTGACTCACGCGCACAGCTTCGAGTTGGCGGGAGCCGCGCGCTACCTCAATTCGAACACCGCTCGCCATGTGTTGATCCAGGCGCTGTGCGCGGCGCCCATGTTCGAAGTGCGATGGCGATGGGTGGCCGGCATCGCGTTGGCGCTGCCGCGATTTCGCGGCGGCAAGAAAATTCCGCCGCAGATCGCGCGCATGAACGCCGAGGACCTGCTGGCGGCGGTATTCCCCGATCAAGTGGCCTGCGCAGAAAACCTGCCGGGCGAGATCGAGGTGCCCGATCATCCGTTGGTACGACAGACGGTGCGCGATTGCCTGGAAGACGCGATGGACGTGGATACGTTCGAGCAGGTGCTGCGTCGTCTGGAAAGCGGTTCGATCCGGGTGATCGCGCGCGATCTGACCGAACCCTCGCCGTTGGCGCTCGAGGCCTTGAACGCGCGGCCCTACGCCTATCTGGACGACGCGCCTCTGGAGGAGCGCCGAACACAGGCCGTGATGGCGCGGCGTTGGATCGATGCGGCGTCGGCCGCCGATCTGGGGCGGCTCGATCCCCAGGCCATCGCTCGAGTGCGCGAAGAGGCGTGGCCCGATGCCGCCACCGCCGATGAGCTATATGACGCGCTGTCGTGGCTGACCTTTCTGACGGACGACGAGGTGCAATCGCACGCCGGGTGGCCGGGGCTGATCGACGAGCTCGCCGTGCAAGGCCGGGTCGTCGACGTTACGGTCGATGCGAGCGGTGCGAGTGGTGGCCGAGTCGCGGGCGCAGCGCGTACCCGGCTGTGGGTGACCGTGGAGAGACGCGCGCTGTTCGAGCCGCAGCAGCCGGCGTCGGATCGATCGCTCATCGACATCGTTCGCGGCAGGCTCGAAGGTCTCGGGCCCGTCGCCGCCGCGTCGATGGCTCGATCGATGGGCCTGGCAACATCGGCTGTCGAGATCGCGTTGGCCGCGCTCGAGGCTGAAGGGTTCGCGATGCGCGGTCGATTCGACGCGGCGGCGGCCGGCGAGCAATGGTGCGAGCGCCGCCTGCTGGCGCGGATCCATCGTTATACCGTCAAGCGTCTGCGCGCCGAAATCGAACCGGTTCAGGCGCGCGACTTCCTGCGGTTCCTGTTCGACTGGCAACGGGTGCTGCCGGAGGCGCGGATGCAAGGATCGGATGCGGTAGCGGCCGTGCTCTCGCAGCTCGAAGGCTTCGAGGCGCCGGCGAGCGCCTGGGAGAGCGACATCCTTCCGTCGCGGATCAAGGAATACGATCCGCACTGGCTCGACGAGCATTGCCGTGCCGGACGCTTCGTCTGGGCGCGGCTGGCATCGAGGAGGGCCGACGCGGACAAGGGGGCAGGGCCGATCCGTTCGACGCCCATCGCCCTGCTCGCCAGACGCAACGCGAGGGCGTGGTCTGCGCTCACGCTGCCGCCCGATGCCGCTCAATTGAGCTTCAGGCCGCAGGCGGTTCTCGAGTTCCTGCAGGAGCGCGGCGCTTCGTTTTTCGACGATATCGCCGACGGCGTGCGGCTGCTGCCGGCCGAGGTGGAGGATGCGTTGGCGGATCTGGTGGCGCTCGGACTGGTGAACTCGGATAGCTACGGCGGCCTGCGTGCCTTATTGGTGCCCTCCGCCAAGCGGGCCAAACTGGTCTCGATGGCGCGCCGTGGCCGGCGCCTCGCCTTGTTCGGCATGGCCGATGCGGGCCGCTGGGCCGTCGTGCGGCGGGAGGTCCCTGCGGCGGCCGGGCGTCCCGACGATGAGGCCGTCGAACTCGTGGTGCGGGCGCTGCTGCGCCGCTGGGGCGTGATCTTCTGGAAGCTGCTCGTCCGCGAAGCCGATTGGCTGCCCAGCTGGCGGGATATCCTCCTGTGTTGCCGCCGTCTGGAGGCGCGGGGCGAGATCCGTGGCGGGCGGTTCGTCGCCGGTTTCGCGGGCGAGCAGTATGCGGCTCTCGAGGCGGTGGAATCGCTGCGCGAGGTACGCCGCCGGGCGCCTGCGCAGCAGTACGTTGCGGTGTCCGGCGCGGATCCGCTCAACTTGACCGGTATCGTGACGCCCGGTGCGCGGCTGCCGTCGTTGTCCGGCAATCGCCTGCTGTATCTCGACGGACTGCCCACTGCGGTCTACGCCGGCGGCGAGACGACGTTCCTGCGGACGCTCGACCCGAAGGAGCAATGGCAGGCGCAGAATGCGCTGCTGCGGCGCGGGGAACCGGAGGCCATGATCGGAGCGGGGCTGGACGCAAACCGGTTGAACTAAACGGCGCCAAACAGAAACTCCTGCCGCGCGGATACCTCATTGTTTCGCCGCGGTCCATCCGCCGCCCAGTGCTTCGATCAGCGCCACGCTCGCCTGGAGGCGGTCGGCCAGCACGGTGAGTGCCGTCTCCTCGCTGGACAGCCGGGTGGTCTGCGCCGTGATCACGCTGCTGTAAGGGACGGTTCCCGCCTTGTACTGGTTGAGCGTCAACCGCTCTGCTTCCTTGGAGGCGGCGACCGCGGCATCCTCGATGACGGCTTGCTGTTCGAGGACCCGCAGCGTCACGATCTGGTCCTCGACCTGCTGCAGACCCGACAGCACGGTTTGCCGATACGTGTCGACGCTCGCCTCGTAGGCCGCCCGTGCCTGCGCTACCTGGGCGCGGCGCAGCCCGCCGTCGATGAGGGTTTCGGCCAGTTGCGGCCCCAAGGACCAGACGCGGTTGGGCGTGCTGAGCAAGTTGCCGAACACGCTGTTGGTGTACTGGTCGGATCCCGTCAGGGTGAGAGCGGGGAAGTAGGCGGCCTTGGCGACACCGATCTGGGCGTTGGCCGCGGCCATTCGGCGCTCGGCCTGCGCCACGTCGGGCCGTCGTTCCAGCAACGTCGAAGGCACTCCGGCGGGCACCGTCGGTACGTCGTTGCGCATCGCAGACGGCGCCACGGCGAAAGCGGCGGGCTCAAGCCCGATCAATACGGCGACGGCGTGCTCGAGGATGGCGCGCTGAATCTTGGCGTTGACTTGCTGGGCTTGGCTGTTGAGCAGCTGCGTCTGCGCGGTCACGACATCGGCCTTGGCCGCCACGCCGAACTTGTAGCGGCTCTGCGTGATCTTCAGCGACTGCTGTTCCGCGTCGACGATGTCGTCCAGAATGCGCTGCAGCTGATCCTGGGCGCGCAACTCGAAGTAGTCGGTCGCGAGCGTGGCTTGGGCGGACAGTTGCGCCGCCGCGAGCGCCGCGGCGCTCGCCTGCGCGGAGGCGCGATCGCTCTCGACGGTGCGCCGGATCTGGCCCCAGATGTCCAGGGTCCAATTCGCGGAGACGCCGGCGCTCACGGTGGTGTGCGTGGGTTCAGTGCCGATCGCGCCGCGCTGCTGCGGTCCGACCGCGGCCGCGATGCTCGGCCAGTAGCCGGCGCGCGCCTGCGCGACCAGGGCTTGAGACTGGTCGTAAGCGGCCGCCGCTGCCTTGACCGTTTCGTTGGAAATATCGATCTGCGCCTCGAGCTGCGCCAACGTGTCGTCGGCGAAGATGTTCCACCAAGGTCCGCGACTCATGACGTCGTTGGGCTCACTGGGCCTCCAGCCGGCCTGTTCCTTGAATGTCGGGGTGGTGTCGAACGGCGGCCGATGGTAGTCGGGTCCCACCGCGCACCCTATCGCCAGGGCGACGCCGCACCCCACACTGAACGTGCGCCAGAGAGTCCTCACGTCGCCGGCTCCGCCGGGCCGAATGCCCCGTCCGCAGGCGTATCCCCGCGGTTGCCGCGTGCGGACGGCGGCGCGTACTTGCCCTGCTTCAAGTGCTTCCAGTAGCGATGCACGTAGAGGTACACCACGGGCGTGGTGTACACGGTCAGGAGCTGGCTGACGATCAACCCGCCGACGATGGCAATGCCTAGGGGCCGGCGCATTTCGGTGCCGTCGCCCGAGGCGATGGCCAGCGGCAGCGCGCCGGCGATAGCCGCGCAGGTGGTCATCATGATGGGCCTGAAACGCAGCGAGCACGCGTGCGCGATTGCCGTGCGCGGGTCCATCCCCAAGGTGCGTTCCGCTTCCAGGGCGAAGTCCACCATCATGATGGCGTTCTTCTTGACGATACCGATCAGCAGCAAGATCCCCAGAAAGGCGATCAGGCTGAATTCGGTGCCGGTCGCCATGAGAGCGAGCAGGGCGCCGACGCCCGCGGAGGGAAGCGTCGACAGGATGGTGAGAGGCTGGCTGTAACTTTCGTACAGAACACCCAGCACCACGTAGATCGCGAGCAGTGCGGCGACCAACATCAGCGGCGTGTTGCCGTTGCTTTGTTGGAAGAGCTTGGCGGTGCCGTAAGTGCCGCCCTGAATGGTGACGGGGATGTGGATCTGATTCATTTTCTTTTCGATGGCCGTGAGGGCGGTGCCGAGCGATACGCCATCCGGCAGGTTGAAGGCGATGGCGGTCGACACCGAGGTTCCCGTGTGGTTGACGCTGACCGGCGTGGTGCCGATCGTAAAATGACTGAAGGCGGCGAATGGCACGACCGTTTCGGCCGCCACGCTGACCGCAGACCCGGTCGACGTATTGCCGCGGCCCGCATTGGCCAGGGAATTCAATGCGGCGTTGCGCGCGGCGTCGCCCGCCACGGCGGCCGCGGCCGCGGTCGTCGCGCTCGTGCCGCCGGCCGCGGTGGTGCGCGTGGTCGCCGTGGATGTCGTCCCGGCCACGGCCTGTGTGCCTTGAGTACCGCTGACAGCCGCGCCCGATGTGCTGATATACAGCTCGTTCAAGACATCCGGGTTCTGCCAGAACTCGGGCGCTACTTCCATGACGACGTGGTACTGCTGGGGGCTGAACGGATTGTAAATGTTGGAAACCTGGGCTTGCGCGAAAGCGTCGCCCAACGCATTGTCGATCTGGATCTCCGTCAGTCCGAGCCTCGAAGCGCTGTCGCGGTCGACGATCAAGTCGGCCTCGAGGCCGCCGGGTTGCAGGTCGGTATCGACGTCGGTGAGCTCCGGCAAGTCCTGCAGCGCCGTGCGTAGTTTCTGCGACCAGCTGCGCAGCTCCGACAAGTCGTCGCCCAGCAGGGTGTATTGATATTGCGAATTCGCGGACCGGCCGCCGCCGCCGCCGATGTCCTGAACCGCTTGCAGAAAAGCCGACACTCCCTGAACGCGGGCGAGCTTGGGCCGCAGGCGCGCGATGATGAGGTCGGCCGAGATGCGCCGTTCCGCCAGCGGTTTGAGGGCGATGGTGAGATTGGCGCTTGCGCCGCCGCCGCCGCCGGGTCCGAAACCGCCGCTGCCGACCGAACCGGTCACGGTGCTGACCGCCGGATCCCGTTGGACGATGGCGGCGACTTCCTGGAGCTTGCTCTTCATCAGCTGAAACGAACTGGACGCGTCTCCCCGGATGCCGCCCTGCAACTGACCGGTGTCCTGCTGCGGAAAAAATCCCTTCGGGATGACGACGTACAAATAGACGTTGATGCCGACGGTCGCGAACAACAGCAGCATCATGGTGCGCGGATGGTGCAAAGCCCAGTCGAGGCTGCGCTCGTAGCCGCCGCGCAGCCGTTCGAATTCGCGGTTGAACGCGTTTGCGAACCGCGACGGCCGGCGATCGCGTTCCGGTTCGAGCAGCAGCGAACACATCATCGGCGTCGTCGTCAGCGAAATCACCAAGGAGATCAAAATTGCCACCGACAGCGTCACGCAGAATTCGCGAAATATCTTGCCGACCAGGCCGCCGGCGAACATGAAGGGGATGAATACGGCGATCAGCGACAAGCTCATCGAGACCACGGTGAAACTCACCTCGCGGGCGCCCAGCAGCGCGGCGCTCATGCGGTCCATGCCCGCTTCGATGTGGCGCATGCTGTTTTCCATGACGACGATGGCGTCATCGACGACGAAGCCGGTGGCTATGGTGAGCGCCATCAGCGAGAAGTTGTCGAGCGTGTAGCCGAGCAGATACATGGCGCCGAACGTGCCGATCAGCGAGACGGGCACCACCAGGGCGGGAATGAGCGCGGCGCGGTAGCTGTTGAGAAAGATGTAGACCACGAGGATGACCATCGCCACCGCCAGCACCAGAGTTTCCTCGACCTGCCGCAGCGATGCGCGAATGGTGATGGACTTGTCGAACGTGACCACGAGATCGATCTTCGGATCGATGGAGCTCTTCAGTTGCGGCAGCTCCGCCTTCACCGCGTCGATCATCTCGATGACGTTGGCGCCGGGCTGCTGCAGAATCGTCACGAACACGGCCGGCTTGCCGTTGTACAGGCCGTACGTGCGGATGTTCTCGGTGGCGCCATCCTCCATGTCGAGCACCTGCGCCACGTCGCCGAGCCGCACCACGGCGCCGTTGCGGTTCGCGATGATGAGGTTGCGATACGGCGCGGCATCGCGCGCATTGTCGTTGGTGTAGATCTGGTAGTGCAGGTCGCTCGATTCGATCGCGCCCTTGGGGGCGTTGGCATTGGCGTTCGAGATTGCCGCGCGCACGTCCTGCAGACCGATGCCGTATTTCGCGAGCGCCTGGGGGTTGATCTCGACCCGTACCGCCGGCAACGCGCTGCCGTTGACGTTGACGCCCCCCACGCCCTGGATTTGCGAGAGCCGCTGCGAAATCACCGCATCGGCCGCGTCGTAGATCTGGCCCTGGGTGAGCACGTCGGACGTCATGGCGATGGCCATGACGGGAAACGAGGCGTTGTTGATCTTCCTGTACGACGGATTGCGCGTCAGCGACGAGGGCAGGTCGGCGTGCGACGCCACGATGGCCGCCTGTACGTCGCGCGCCGCGCCGTCGATATCGCGGTCCATCCCGAAGGTCAGCTGGATGTTCGATGTCCCGACGCCGCTGGACGATGTCATGTCGTCGACATCGGCGATGGCGCCCAGATGCCGCTCCAAGGGCGTTGCCACCGTGCTCGCCATCACCTCCGGACTGGCCCCGGGCAGCGCCGCCGAGACGAAGATCGCGGGCACGTCGATGCGCGGCAGGGGCGCGACCGGCAGCAGCGTGAATGCAACGGCGCCGCAGAGCGCCACGCCCACGGTCAACAGGATCGTGGCCACGGGTCGGCGGATGAAGGGCGCGGAAATGTTCACGTGGAATTGTCCGCCAACGCGCCGCCGCGGTCGCTCCGCGACATTTTGCCGTGAACACGCGCCGCAAGCCGGCCGAAGACCAGGTAGATCACCGGCGTCGTAAAGAGCGTGAGCACCTGACTCACCAGCAGACCGCCCACGATGCTGACGCCTAAGGGGTGCCGCAGTTCGGAGCCGGTGCCGGTGCCGAACATCAACGGCAGCGCGCCGAAAATGGCGGCCACGGTGGTCATCAGAATGGGGCGGAAACGCAGCAGGCACGCCTGGTAGATGGCGTCGCGCGGCGAGAGGCCCTGATCGCGCTCGGCGACGACCGCGAAGTCGATCATCAGAATCGCGTTCTTCTTCACGATACCGATCAATAGAATGATGCCGATGAGCGCGATGATGGTCAGATCGTCGCCGGCCAGCATGAGGGCGAGAAGTGCGCCGATGCCGGCGGACGGCAGCGTGGAGAGAATGGTGATGGGATGGATGAAGCTCTCGTACAGCACGCCCAGCACGATGTACATCACGAGCACCGCGGCCACCAGCAACAGCAGCTCGTTATCCAGGTTGCTGCGAAAGGCGAGCGCGGCGCCCTGGAAGGTGGTGCGGATGCTGTTCGGCAAACCGACGCTGCGCTCGGCACTCTCGATGGCCGTCACCGCGGCGCCGAGCGAGGCGTCGGGGGCCAGATTGAACGATACCGTCGTCGCGGGGAATTGCGCCAGATGATTGATGAGCAGCGGCCGCGTTTCCACGTCGACCTTGACGATGGCCGACAAGGGCACCTGGCCGCCGCCGGCAGTCGGCACATAGATCGACGCCAGGGAATCGACCGAGCGGTAGGACGCGGGGTCCGCCTCCATGATGACCCGGTATTGATTCGACTGGGTGAAAATGGTCGAGACGATGCGCTGCCCGAATGCATCGTACAGCGCGTTGTCGACGGTGCCGACGCTGATGCCGAGGCGGGCCGCGCTGTCGCGGTCGATGGTGACGTAGGCCGCGAGGCCATTGTCCTCCTGGTTGCTCACGACATCGGCGAGTTCGGGCAGCTGCCGCAGGGCCGTGATGAGCTTGGGCGTCCAGGTCGACAGCGCAACCGGGTCGGCGCTCTCCATGGTGAACTGGTATTGGGTGCGGCTGACCGTGTTGTCGAGCGTGAGGTCCTGCACCGGCTGCATGTACAAGGTCACGCCGGCCACGTCGCTGGTCTCGCTGCGCAGGCGGCGGATGATGTCGGCGACGTTCGCGGTGCGCGAAGCGCGCGGCTTCAGATTGATGAGAAAGCGGCCGCTGTTCAGCGTCACGTTGTTGCCGTCCACGCCGATGAACGACGACAGGCTGAGCACGTCCGGATCGGTGAGGATGGCGACCGCCAGCGCCTGCTGCCGGTCCGCCATGCCGACGTACGAAATCGACTCGCTCGCTTCGGACACGCCTTGGATCAGGCCGGTGTCCTGGTCCGGAAAGAAGCCCTTCGGAATCAGAATGTACAGCAGGGCGGTCACGATCACCGTCGCGGTCGCCACCCACATGGTGAGCTTCTGGTGGTCGAGCACCCAGGTCAATTTGCGGCCGTACCACTCGATGACCTTGGGGAACCAGCGTCCCGACTCGGCGGCATCGACTTCTCCGGGGCGGTGCTTGAGGAGCTTCGCGCACAGCATGGGCACCAGGGTCAATGAGACGACCGCGGAGATCAGGATGGTGACCGCGAGCGTGATCGCGAATTCGCGAAACAGGCGCCCCACCACGTCCTGCATGAAGAGCAGGGGAATCAGCACCGCGATCAGCGACACCGTCAACGAAATGATGGTGAAGCCGATCTGGCCCGCCCCCTTCAACGCGGCCTCGAGCGGCGGCTCGCCCAGTTCGATGTAGCGCGAAATGTTCTCGATCATGACGATGGCGTCGTCCACGACGAAACCCGTGGCAATGGTGAGCGCCATCAGCGACAGATTGTTCAGGCTGAAGTTGGCCAGATACATGACCGCGAACGTGCCGATGAGCGACAGCGGCACGGAGAGGCTCGGAATGATGGTGGCCGGAACGTTGCGCAGGAACAGGTAGATCACCAGCACCACCAGGACCACGGACAGCGCCAGCTCGAGCTCGACATCGGTCACGGACGCCCTGATGGTGGTGGTGCGGTCCGTGAGAATGGTCACATCCACGCCCGCGGGCATGGCGGCCTGCAGCGTCGGCAGCAGTTCGTGGATCCGGTCGACCACGTCGACCACATTGGCTCCCGGCTGGCGCTGGACGTTGACGATCAGCGCGGCGGTGGAGTTCATCCAGCCGCCGAGCTTGGCGTTCTCCGCGCCGGAGACCAGCGTCGCCACGTCCTTGAGCCGCACCGGCGCGTTGTTCTTGTAGGCGATGATGACGTTGCCGTAGTCTTCGGCGTTGCGGATCTGGTCGTTGGTGTTGACCGTGTACGCGCTGCTCGGACCGTCGAGCGTTCCCTTCGGCCCGTTCTGATTGGCATTGTTGATGGTCGTGCGCAAATCGTCGATGTTGAGCCCGTAGGCCGCGAGGGCTCTGGGATTCACCACGACGCGCACGGCGGGCCGCTGCCCGCCGCTGATGCTGACCACGCCCACGCCCTTGATCTGCGAAATCTTCTGCGCGATGCGGGTGTCGGCCATGTCCTCCACTTCGGTCAGCGGCATCACCTTGGACGTTATGCCGAGAATCAGCACCGGCGCGTCGGCGGGATTGACCTTGGCGTAGATCGGCGGCGCGGGCAGATCCTGCGGCAGCAAATTCTGCGCGCCGCTGATGGCCGCCTGCACCTCTTGCTCCGCGACGTCGATGGCGAGCGACAGATTGAACTGCAGCGTGATGACCGAGGCTCCGCCCGAACTGGTGGAGGACATCTGGTTGAGTCCCGGCATCTGGCCGAATTGTTTCTCCAAAGGCGCGGTAATGGCCGACGTGATGACCTCGGGACTCGCCCCGGGATAGAACGTCTGTACCTGGATGGTGGGATAGGCGACTTCGGGCAGCGCCGACAGCGGCAGCTGCTTGTAGGCCATCGCGCCCACGATCAAAATGGCAACCATCAGCAGCGTGGTTGCGACCGGACGCAGAATGAATATGCGTGACGGATTCACTGCGGCGTAGTGGGGTGCGCCCGGCGGTGCGCTCCAGGGGGCCGGGTCCCCGGCGCATGCGCGCCCGCAGCAGGCGTGCCCGCCGGCGACGTGGGTGCCGCGGCCGGCAGCTGTACCGCCGCCCCGTCGCGCAGCCGATCGCCGCCTTGAGTGACCACTGCATCGCCGGCCGCGAGGCCTGAAGCGACGGCGACCCGTTCCCCGTCGACCACCCCGAGCGTGACCGGCCGCACCGACACCGTGTGATCGGCGTTCACCAGGTACACGAAGGTGCTCACGACGCCATTGGGCGCGCCGCGGCGCACCGCCGAGTTCGGAATGACGAGCTGGTTCCGAAGCAAGTCCTGCAACAGCTGAATGTTGACGAACTGGTTGGGAAACAAAGAACCATCGGCGTTGTCGAACTGCGCGCGCAGCTTGACCGTGCCGGTGGTGATGTCGATTTCATTGTCGACCGTCGACAGCTGGCCGTCGGCGAGCTTCATGGCGTTCCCGCGGTCGTACGCCTGAACCGCTATGGGCGCGCCCTGGCGCACCTTTTTCATGAGTTCCAGCACGTTGTCCTCGGGAATGGAAAACAACACGCTGATGGGCTGCAGCTGGTTGACCACCACGATGCCGTTGGCATCGCCGGGCGTGACGTAATTGCCCTGGTCGACCTGGCGTATGCCGACACGGCCGGTGACCGGCGATACGATGTGCGTGTAGAGAAGATTCACCTGCGCGGTCTTCACCTGGCCCTCGTCTGACTCGATGGTTCCGATGTACTGGTCGACCAACGCACGCTGGGTGTCGAGCTGCTGTTGGGCAATGGAATCCTCCTTGACCAACCCTTCGTAGCGCTTCAGATCCAGTTTCGCATCGGCGAGCTGCGCCTGATCGCGCCGCAGATTTCCCTGCGCGGTCTGCAGGGCGGCCTCGTAGGGGCGCGGATCTATTTGAGCAATGACCGCGCCCTCGTGCACGAGTTGCCCTTCGGTGAATAATATTTTCTGCAGGGTGCCGCTGATTTGCGTGCGCACGGTGACGTTGGCGAGCGTCGTGACCGTGCCCAGCGCCGGAATGCGTATCTGGATGTCGCCCGGCACGACCTGCGCCACGGCGACGGCCACGGGTCCGTTTTGACCGCCGCGTCCGCGGCCGGAAGCCGCCGGCGGCGGCTGCGGCCGATGCTGCACGATCCTCACCACGATCACCGCGACGATTGCCAGCGCCACGAGCCAGATCAGTGCGGCGCGATGTCTTCCGATGAAACCTCGCGGCGCCTGCGCAGGTGCCGACGACTCATTCTCTCCGGTATCGTTTACCACATGTTCACCACAAGCTCGAGTCCTGGGACAGCCCGCTATCATAAGGCAGAAGCGCATACTTTACGGGCTTACACGCGGCGATACTACCGAGCCGAACCGGCGGAGGTGCGAACATGTGCACGAATTGTGTGAGGAAACGTTAAGATTTGGGGCCGTGCCCCGTGAAGTGGAGTACTCAATGAAATTTCGGTTTCCGACGACGATGGCGGTCTGTCTGTTGATGGCCGTCGGTTCGATGGCGCATGCCGCGCCCGACTGGATCGAGGGGAAGAATTATTTTCTCGTGAGTCCGCCGCGGGCTCCGGCGGTTGGGCCCGGCAAGGTCGAGGTGACGGAGGTGTTTTCCTACGGCTGCCCGGCCTGCAACCTGTTCGTGCCGGTGATGCATAAACTGAGGCAGGCGTTGCCGGCCAACGTGGTGATCGATTATCTGCCGGCGTCTTTCAATCCCAGCGAGGACTGGCCGATGTTCCAGCAGGCGTTCTTCACCGCCCAGGCGCTGGGCGTGGCCGACCGCACCCACGATGCCGTTTTCGACGCGGTCTGGAATGCAGGTGAACTCGGCATCGTCGATCCGGCAACGCAACGCATCAAGAGCAAGCTGCCCACCATCGAGGACGCGGCGCGTTTTTACAATCGAACCGCCGGCGTGCCGATCGCGACATTCCTGAGCACCGCGAAATCCTTCGCCATCGACAGCAAGGTGCGCGGCGCCGAGGAGGCCATCGTGGCCTACCGTGTGGACCGTACGCCGACGCTCATCGTCAATGGGAAATACCGGCTGCATGCCGAGTCGGCCGGCGGCAACGATCAGGTGATCGAACTGGTCAAGTGGCTGGTCGCCAAAGAGAGCGCCGGCCACTGAAGAACGCTCGAAGCCGCCGCGGCGTTCCTACCTCATGAACGGCGCGGTATTGCTGTGGGGCCTGCTTTTCAGTTCGATCGGGTTGGGCTTCTTTCTGTACGGCAAGAAGCAGCGTGCGGTCGTGCCGTTGGTCTGCGGTCTCGTGCTGATGATCTTTCCGTATTTCGTTCCCAACAGCATCGCGCTGGTGGCGATCGGCGTCGTCCTCACGGCCATCCCGTATTTCTTCAGGCTGTGAGCCGACTCGCGGCCGATGCAGTAGCCGTAGCCGGCGCCGCACCCGTAGACTGGGTCTCATGAGCAATTTATTTCGCTATCACCCGCGGGTGTGGATCGCAGTCGGCGCCGGCATCGCGGTCTTCTTCTTCCTGCCGCCCCATTGGTCGCTCATCAGCCGCATTCTGGTGTGCTGGAACGGCGGTGTGGTGTTGTTCCTGACCTTGATTTTCTCGTGGATGACGCGTTTGAGCGCGGAACGCATCTGCTCGAAATACATCGAGGAAGACCAGTCGGCGCAGTTCATTCTCACGGTGGTGGTGCTGGCCGCGCTGCTGAGCGTGATCGCCATCGTCGAGCCCCTGGCGACCCTCAAGCAGACCTCGGGTTCCGAGCGCATCGCGCACATCCTGTTGGCGGCGTTCACGCTGGTGAACTCCTGGCTGCTGGTCCCGACCATATTCACCACGCACTACGCCGACATGTTCTACAGCGTCGGCGAGGACGATCGTCCTCTCACGTTTCCCAACACGCCCATGCCGGTGTTCTGGGACTTCGCGTATTTCTCGTTCACCATCGCGGCGGCGTGCCAGACGGCGGACGTCTGCACGAACAATCGCGAGGTGCGCCGGATGATGATCGCGCATATGCTCATCTCGCTCTTTTTCAATGCCTCGATCCTGGGCTTCGCCATCAACGTAACCGCAGGGCTCATCAGCGGCAACTGATGGCATCTGGTGTGCCCGTCGGGCACACTAGCGCGCCGCAACCGACTCCGGAGAAACACGTGCCCGTCGTCCCGCCTGAGATGCCCGTGATCGAAATCGCATCCCCGGGGGGGGGCGAACAGCTGCGCCCGGCGACCCGGCCCGTGCCGATTCCCGCAGAGGGCGAAGTACTCATTCGCGTCATCGCCGCGGGGGTGAATCGCCCGGACATCATGCAGCGCCAGGGATTCTATGCGCCGCCGGCGGGCGCGTCGGACATTCCGGGCCTGGAAGTCGCCGGCGAGATCGTCGCCGTCGGCGCCAAGGTGAGCGGGCTGGCGATCCGCGATCGCGTCACCGCGCTGCTCGCCGGGGGTGGCTACGCGGGGTATGCGGTCGCGGCCGCGGAATTGTGTCTGCCGATTCCGAACGGCTTCTCGATGCTCGAGGCCGCGGCGCTGCCCGAGACGGTTTTCACGGTGTGGACCAACCTGTTCGAGCGCGGCGGCTGCAAGGCCGGCGACACCGTCCTGGTCCACGGCGGCACCAGCGGGATCGGCACCATCGCGATTCAACTGGCAACCGCGCTGGGAGCGCGAGTGTTCGCGACCGCGGGCGGTCACGACAAGGCCCGCGCCTGCGAGAGGTTCGGTGCGGTCCGCGGCATCGACTACCGTGCGGAGGACTTCGTGGATGTCATCCAGCGCGAAACGGCCGGCAACGGCGCGGATGTCATTCTCGACATGGTGTCGGGCTCCTATGTCGCGCGCAACATGGCGGCCGCGGCAATGTTCGGCCGCATCGTCAGCATCGCGGCGCTGGGCGGCGTCCGTGCGCAGATCGACATGTCCGTCATCATGCACAAGCGCCTGACGCTCACCGGTTCCACGCTGCGTTCCCGGCCGCTCGCGCAGAAGGTGGCCATTGCCGAGGCGGTGCGTCACAGCGTGTGGCCGCTGCTGTCGGCGGGCCGCGTGCGTCCGGTCATCCACGCGACCTTTCCGCTGGCCGCGGCGGCGGCGGCGCATGAACTCATGGAGACGTCGACGCACATCGGCAAGATCATGTTGAGCGTGTCGTGAAGGGAAAGGTGGTGGCCATCCTGGAGACGCGCACGGGGGCGCATCTGGGCGAGCTGATTGCGCGGCGCGGCGGTACACCCCTGCTGGCGCCGGCGCTGGACGAGGTGCCGGATATCGAGCCACAGGCGGTGGTCTCGCTGCTCAACCGCTGGCGCGCGAACCCGTATCGCATGGTGATTTTTCAGACCGGCGTGGGTACGCGGGCGTTGTTTCAGGCGGCGGACACGCTGCACCTGACCGACGGCATGCTGCAGCTGCTGGCGCAGGCGACCGTGGTGGTGCGCGGCCCGAAGCCGGTGGGCGAGTTGAATGCGCGCCAGGTGCGCATCGACATCCGGGCGGCCTCTCCTTTCACCACCGAGACCGTCTTGGAGGCGATCGGCGGGGTTGCGCTCGAGGGCGCCGCCGTGCTGGTGCAGCGCTACGGCGCCCCCAATCGGGCGCTGCACGAGGCGTTGGCGGCCCGCGGCGCCAGCGTGGAGGAGATCGCGACGTATCGATGGGCATTGCCGAAGGACGTGCGGCCGCTCGAGGAGCTGCTCGATGCGTTGAGCGCTGCACGCGTCGATGCGGTGCTGTTCACGAGCGCCGTGCAGATCCAGAATCTGTATGCGGTTGCCGAGGCGGGCGGCCGCTCGGCCCAACTCGCCGGACAGTTGAACCGGCTGGTCGTCGCCTCCATCGGACCCGTGTGTTCGCAGGCGCTCAAGGCGCGCGGCATCGACCCCACATTCGAAGCCAGCCCGCCGAAACTGGGACCCCTGGTGGCGGCGCTCGAGGTGGCACTGTGCGGCGCGACGTGACGCGATCTGGACGTGGCGCTGGCTAGAACCCTGCGGCAGGCGGAGCGCCGCAGCCAGAAGCGTCGTCGGATACCGCGCTGGGGTTTGGCGGCGCGCTCAGGGAGTCCATCGATACACGACGCCGGCAAATGGCGGCTTCCACGGGTCGAAGACGCCCGTGATATATACGGCATTCCCGGCGCCGAAAGTGATATTGGTCACATAGGGTGTCGGCACGTTCAGGGTGCGTACCAATTGCTTCGCGGCGTTCACGACCAGCACCCGTCCCGAACCGTTTTGCGCGATGTAGTAATTGTCATCGGGGCCGAGTTTCAGGCCATCGGGTCCATTGTAGGCATCCTCATGGGCGGTCGGCGGCGCGAGATCGCAGAGGCGCGCCCACACCGTGCGCGCCCCCAACGTGCGGTCCGGGTTCACGGGGAACGCGAGTATCCGCCCCGCCAGATCTTCGGAGACCAGCAGGGTCTTCCCGTCCTTGGACAGCGTCAGGCCGTTGGCATAATGAATGGTGTCGGCTACTTCGGTGACTCGTCCGTCGGCGGACAGGTAGAGGATGGCGCCGCTGATGGGTGCCTTGACGTCGTAGATGCCCGAGGCCGAGAAATAAATCCCGCCGCCGGCATCGGCGGCGAAATCGTTGGGGCCGATGAACGGCTTGCCGGCGCTGTCCTTGTCGATGGTGTGCACGGTCTTGCCCTGCTCGTCGAGTTCGACCAGTGTGTTCGCGTCGTAGCAGGCCACCAGGAAATGAGTGCCGCGATAGGCGATGAGGCCGGACGGCCCGCAGTGCTCGCCGCTCCAGAACGTCCGCGCGGCATTGCCGTCCCAGATCTTCACGCGGGATCCGCCATATTCGACGTACAGCAAACGATCGTCGTGCCAGACCGGCCCCTCCGGATAGATGGCGTGGGCGTCGAGGACGGTGGTGGCGGCGCTCAAGGGGGCGGCCGGCGCTGCAAGACATACGAGCGCGAGCAGGCGTGAAACGATGTATTGCATTGCCGCATCTTCTCAAACCGTGCGCAGGCGTCAATGCCTGTCGGCGCAGCGCCGACACCGGCTCGGCCTGTCCGCTGACGCAGCACGCGCCGCGCACCCCTGACCAGATTGTCGAGCGCAATGTATAAAGACGCATTGAAAATAATGACCTCTCTCAGGAGCACCCGCAATGGATACCCAGACCGCGACCAGTAAACCCTTTCTCACCGACGTGAAAACATTGCGCGACCGCGCCCGCAAGAACATCGGCGACGGCGCCGTAACGCAGGCTTACAAAGGCGACGTCAACAAGACGATCGAGATCCTGCAGTCCGTGCTGGCCACGGAAATCGTCTGCGTTCTGCGCTATTCGATGCACGCAGTGGCGGCCAGCGGGATCTCGAGCGAAGCGGTGAAAGCCGAATTCGCGCAGCATGCGAAGGAAGAGGCCGAGCACGTGCAACAGGTCGCCGAACGGATCAATCAGCTCGGCGGCAAACCCGATTTCAATCCAACCGGCCTGGCATCGCGTGCCGCGTCGGAATACGGAACGGCGGGCAACCTGGTGGAGATGATCAAGGAGAATCTCATCGCCGAGCGCATCGCCATCGAGCACTACCAGGAACTGGTGCGTTACTTCGGCAATGACGATCCGGGCACCCGCACCCTGCTGGCGCGCATTCTCGTGGTGGAAGAGGAACATGCCAACGACATGCACGACCTGCTGGTCGCGCACGAAGGGCATCCGATGTTGGAAAAATAGCGCGCCGCGAGATGCCGGCGCAATGAACTTGCCTGGTCGTGCGGTCCGGTGCCGAGGTCTTAGGTGCTGCCGCCGACCGACGGGGAATCGCTCGCCGGAAACGATTCCTCCAGGGCCTCGTCCAGCAAGTCGTCCTCGTGGCGCCGTTCTTCCTCATCGGGATGGCGACGCAGGTAGGCCGCGGCGTAGGAGCAGTGGGGGACGACTTTCCAGCCGGCTGAGCGGGCTGCGTTCAGCGCGGCGCGCATCAGATCGGCGGCGATGCCGCGTCCGCTGATGGGCTCGGGGACGTCCGTGCGGGTAATGGTCATGACGTCGCCCGCGAGGGTGTAATCGAGTCCCGCGCGCAGGCCCTCGACCTCGGTCGAGAAGCGATGCGCGCTCGAGTCGTGTTCAATGGTGTTCATGGTCCTCCTCGTGCTCCGGTGGATGTTCGGCAGGACGCGGTGCGCTCGGGCGAGGTGGGGGTGGGGTCTGCCGAGCTGGGGGTGCGGTCGGCCGAGGCTGTTGCGCTTGTTCCGGTGCGTGCCGCTCGACCGGCGATGCGTGCTGCTCGACCTGCCGCTGCGCGGGCTGGGGCGGGCGCCGTTCTACCGGCCGCTGTTCGGCCTGAGGCGGCTGGTGCTGCTCGACTTGGTGCTGCTGCCCCTGCGGCGCATTACGCGGTGCCTGGGGTTGCGGCTGCACCTGCGACCGCGGCGCGGTGGCGCCGCGGGCTGGCGCGTTCGGATGGACCACGCTCAGGGTTCCTCCCTGACGGGCACCGACGACGCCCGCGCCCGTGAATGCGCCGGGTCGCGAGGTGGCGGCGATCGACGGGTGTCCCTTGTTCTCGCTGACGCGCAGCGCCGGATTGTTGCGGGCCGCCTGTTCGTGTTGGCGCTGCGTCGGGGTGACCTCGATGTGCCGGTCGCGCGCCGCTGCCATTTGCTCCGCGCTGGGCTGGGCGTGGATGCCATTGCCGCCGTTATAGCTCACCCGGTTGACCGCGAGATTGTTGACCACGGTCCTGTTGTACACGTTGGTGACATGGACGTTGCTGATGTTATTGACGGATCGATTGTAGTACAGGTGGCCGCCCTGCCAGTAACCGCCTTGATAACCGTTGCCGCCGTAACCGTAGCCATAGTTGACGCCGCCGTAAAAACCGACGTGCGGGCCCCAATAGCCCGTGTGCCACAGGAACAGCCCGCCGGCCACCCCCCAGTAGCCGGGCGTCCACAAGTAATCCGGTTCGGGCGGAGCGATCCACGTGCCCGGTACCCAATAGTAATCCTGGATGTCGTCGCCCCACGCCCAATAGCCGGGCGTCCAGATGTAGCCGTCATCGGGGATGGGCGGTTGCTCGTAGACCGGAAGCTCGGGCGGCGGCACGTTCACGGAGATGTTCACCGACACCTGCGCCGGCGTCAGGGCGGGCAGCAGCAGTGCGAGAACTGCGGGGAGCAGCGAGCGACGCCACGGATTCATCATAATTCTTGTACTCCGATAACAACGTGAGCGGGGATGCGCCGATTCCCCGGATGCGACGGCCATTATAGCGACAACGGGGCTGCGGCCTCGTCAGTTCGAATCATACGTGACTGTAGGACAAGGGCCTACTCACGATCCGGCGGTAGCCGGCGGAGCGGGCGCTGCGCGCGGGGCCGCGGCCTGGAGCGCCAGCCGCCGTACCGCCTCGCGCGGCAGCTCGTCGAGTGCTCGATCGCCGTGCTGCGCATGCGCGATCAGCTTCTCGCGCATGCGCCGCGTCCAAAATTTGCCGATGTGATTCACGATTCCCGCGATGGCATCCTCGCGCTGCGGCTCGGCGCGAAAAAAATTGCCGATGTCATTGGCCATCTGAATCAATTGTTCGCCGCCGCTCATGCGAGTTTCCTACTTGACAACCGAATGCTCGGCGTTCTTCAGCAGGCTTTCCTGCGTCTCCGTGAATGCGCGGAAGCGCTTCTGCCATTCCGACGGCTGGCTCACCCGCGTGGCCTGCACCGCGGTGACTTTGTACTCGGGACAATTGGTCGCCCAGTCGGAGTTGTCCGTGGTGATGACGTTGGCACCGGATTCGGGGAAGTGGAACGTCGTGTAGACCACGCCTGGCTGGACGCGCTCGGTGATGCGCGCCCGCAGCACGGTCTCGCCCGAGCGGCTGGAGATGCCCACCCAGTCGGCATCGGCAATGCCACGCTCTTCGGCGTCGTTCGGGTGAATTTCCAACCGGTCCTCCTCGTGCCACCGATTGTTCTCGGTGCGGCGCGTCTGCGCGCCCACGTTGTACTGGCTCAAGATGCGGCCGGTGGTCAGGATCAGCGGGAATTTGGAATTTACCTTCTCGCTGGTGGGCACGTATTCGGTGACCAGGAATTTCCCCTTGCCGCGCACGAACTCGTCCACATGCATGGTCGGGGTGCCGTTCGGGTGAGCGGCGTTGCACGGCCATTGAATGCTGCCGAGCTCGTCGATGCGCGCGAAACTCACGCCCGTGAAGGTGGGTGTCAGACGCGCGATCTCATCCATGATCTCGGACGGATGCGCGTAGTTCATGGGGTAGCCGACGGCATTGGCGAGCAATTGCGTGATCTCCCAATCGGCGTAGCCGGCCTTGGGCTGCATGACCTTGCGTACGCGCGAGATGCGTCGTTCGGCGTTCGTGAACGTACCGTCCTTCTCCAGGAACGAGGATCCCGGCAGGAACACATGCGCGAATTTGGCGGACTCGTTGAGGAACAGATCCTGCACGATGATGCATTCCATCGCCATGAGAGCGGCCGTCACGTGCTGGGTGTTCGGGTCCGATTGCGCGATGTCCTCGCCTTCGATGTACAAGCCTTTGAAGTCGCCGTCGAGAGCGGCCTCGAACATGTTGGGAATACGCAGCCCCGGTTCGTCCTGCAGGCTGACTCCCCACGCGTCTTCGAGCAGGTGACGGGTCGCCACGTCGGAGACATGACGATAGCCGGGGAATTCGTGCGGAAAGGAGCCCATATCGCACGAGCCCTGCACATTGTTCTGGCCGCGCAGCGGGTTCACGCCCACGCCCTCCCGGCCGATATTGCCCGTGGCCATGGCCAGATTGGCGATGCCCATGACCATGGTCGATCCCTGGCTATGTTCGGTGACGCCGAGTCCGTAGTAGATGGCGCCGTTGCCGCCGGTGGCATACAGCCGCGCCGCGGCGCGCACGCTCGCGGCCGGTACGCCCGTGATCGGCTCCATGGCTTCGGGCGAGTTGTCCGCGGCGGCGGCGAAGGCGCGCCATTTTTCGAATGAATCGACTTCGCAGCGCTCGCGCACGAAGTCTTCCTTGACCAGCCCTTCGGTGACGATGACGTGGGCCAGACTGTTGACCAGCGCCACGTTGGTGCCCGGCCGCAGTTTCAAGTGATGGTCCGCCGCGACGTGCGGGGTGCGCACCAGGTCGATGGTGCGCGGATCGGCGACGATGAGACGCGCGCCCTGGCGGATGCGGCGCTTCATCTGCGAGCCGAATACCGGGTGGCCGTCGGTGGGGTTGGCGCCGATCACGAAAATCACGTCGGCCTTCATCACCGAGTCGAAATTCTGGGTGCCCGCGGATTCGCCGAGCGTCTGCTTCAAACCATAGCCCGTGGGCGAGTGGCACACGCGGGCGCAGGTGTCGACATTGTTGTTGCCGAAACCGGCGCGCACCAGTTTCTGCACCAGGTAGGTCTCTTCGTTGGTGCAGCGGGACGAGGTGATGCCGCCGATCGAATCGCGGCCGTACTTTGCCTGGATGCGCTTCATCTCGCCGGCGGCGTAGGCGATGGCTTCAGCCCAGGAGACTTCGCGCCACGGGTCCGTGATCTGGGCGCGGATCATCGGCGTGGTGATGCGGTCCGAGTGCGTGGCGTAGCCGATCGCGAATCGTCCCTTCACGCACGAGTGCCCGTGATTGGCGTGTCCATTCTTGTTAGGCACCATGCGCACCACTTCCTCGCCCTTCATTTCGGCACGGAACGAACACCCCACGCCGCAGTACGCGCAGGTGGTGATCTTGCTGTGTTCGGCTTGGCCCTTGTCGATCAGCGTATTTTCGGAGAGCGTGGCCGTGGGGCAGGCCTGCACGCAGGCGCCGCAGGATACGCATTCCGAATCCATGAACGACACGTTCTGGCTCGGCGACACCTTGGAGTCGAACCCGCGGCTCTGAATGGTGAGCGCGAGCGTGCCCTGCTGCTCGTCGCAGGCGCGCACGCAGCGCGAGCATACGATGCACTTGCTGGCATCGAACGTGAAATACGGATTGCTGGTGTCCTTATCGGCGACCAGATGATTCTCGCCCTCGTAGCCGTAGCGCACCTCGCGCAGGCCGACGATGCCGGCCATGTCCTGCAATTCGCAATGTCCATTGGCGGGGCACGTCAGGCAATCGAGCGGGTGATCGGAAATGTACAGTTCCATCACGCCGCGGCGCACATCGGCGAGCTGCTTGTTCTGGGTGGTGACCTTCATCCCGGGGGCGACCGGGGTGGTACACGAGGCCGGCAATCCCTTCATGCCCTCGATCTGGACCAGGCACAGGCGGCAGGAGCCGAAGGCCTCGAGCTGGTCGGTGGCGCACAACTTGGGGATCTTCACGTCCGACAGGGCTGCGGCACGCATCACCGAGGTGCCTTCCGGCACCGTGATTTCCTGGCCGTCGATGGTCAGCGTCACCGACTTCGCGCTGTGGCGCTCGGGGGTGCCGAAATCCCGTTCAACAATGGATTGCATGGAAAAGCCTCTCTAACGAACCGCGGCCGGCCGAGCGTGCCTGGTTCCAGATGTGACAAAATCTTCGTGAAAGTGGTTCAACGCGGACAGTACCGGGTACGGCGTCAGGCCGCCCAGTGCGCACAGTGAACCGTAAGTCAGCGTCTCGCACAGGTCGCGCAGCAGGGCTTCCTGCCGGGCAGCGTCGCCCGCCATGAGCCGATCGATGACCTCGACGCCGCGGGTCGAACCGATGCGGCAGGGGGTGCACTTGCCGCATGATTCCACGGCGCAGAACTCCATGGCGTAACGAGCCTGGGCGGCCATGTCGACCGTATCGTCGAACACCACGATGCCGCCGTGCCCCAACATGGCCTTGATGTCGGCGAAGGCCTCGTAGTCGAGCCGGGTGTCGAATTGGGATTCGGGGAGATAGGCGCCGAGGGGACCACCGACTTGCACCGCCCGAATCGGGCGGCTGCTCAAGGAGCCGCCGCCGTAGTCGTACAACAATTCGCGCAAGGTCAAGCCGAACGCCAGCTCCACCAGGCCGCCGTGCCTGATGTTGCCGGCGAGCTGGACGGGCAGCGTGCCGCGGGAGCGCCCCATGCCGAAGTGCTGATAATAGTCGGCACCGCGATCGAGAATGATGGGGACGGAGGCCAGGGTGATGACGTTGTTGATGACCGTGGGTTTGCCGAACAATCCTTGCAGCGCCGGGAGCGGCGGCTTGAATCTCACCTGGCCGCGCTTGCCTTCCAGGGATTCGAGGAGCGAGGTCTCCTCGCCGCAGATGTAGGCGCCGCCGCCCAGCCTGACCTCGAGGTCGAAGGTCTTGCCGCCGCCGCGGAGGTTCTCGCCGAGATAATGCCCGGCATAGGCCGCCGCGATGGCGGCATCGAGCGCGATCTTGGCGTCCGGGTATTCCCAACGAAGGTAGATGTAGCCGCGCGTCGCGCCCGTGGCGAGCCCGGCGATGGTCATTCCCTCGATCAGTACGAAGGGATCGCCTTCCATCAGCATGCGGTCGGAAAATGTCCCCGAATCGCCCTCATCGGCGTTGCAGACGATGTATTTTTGGATCGCGGCCGCGCCCAGCACCGTTTTCCACTTGATTCCCGCGGGAAAAGCGGCGCCGCCGCGGCCGCGCAATCCCGACGCGGTAACGCTCGCCACGATGGCGGCGGGTTCCATGGCCAGCGCGGCATCGAGGCCGCGATAGCCGCCGTGCTCGAGGTAGTCGGCGAGACTGCGCGGGTCGGTAATACCGACACGAGCGAAGGTCAGGCGTTCCTGATTCTTGAGGTAGGGCATGTCCGCGGTAGGGCCGTGGGCCAGGGGATGAGCCGCGCCGTGAATGAAATCCGCGTCGAACAGGCCCGCCACATCGCCGGCGCCCACCGGACCGTAGGCCATGCGGCCCGCCGCGGTGGCGACCTCGACCAGGGGCTCGAGCCACAACAGGCCGCGCGACCCGTTGCGTATCAGTTCGATGGCCACTTCGCGCTTGGCCGCTTCCGCGACGATCGCCCGTGCGGTCTCCTCGGCGCCCACGCTGCAGGCCGCCGAATCGCGGGAAACATAGATCTTCACGGGGTTCACGAGGGATTCACCGCAGATTTCCGGGCGCGTGCGATCAAGTCGTCGAAGCGGCTGTTCGACACTCGGCCCTGCAATCGATCGTCGATCATGACGGAGGGGCCCAACGCGCAATTGCCCAGGCAATAAACGGGTTCGAGCGTGATCGCGCCGTCCGCGGTGGTGGCATGGAAATCGATGCCGAGGCTGCGCTTGGCGTGCGCTTCCAGTTCGACCGCGCCCACGGCTTGGCAGGCTTCCGCGCGGCAGAGGTGTACCACATGGCGGCCAGCGGGTTCCTTGCGAAAATAATGGTAGAAGCTCAAGACCCCGTGCACTTCGGCCAGCGACAAGTTCAGCTCGCGGGCGATCAACGGCACCGAGTCTTTCGGCACATAGCCTACGGCTTCCTGGACGGCATGAAACAACGGCATCAGGGCCCCGGGCAGGTTCTTCAGGCGCACGCAGGCGTCGAGCACGGCGGATCGTTCCGCGGCGCTCAACGCGGAGGGCGGCTCGACTTTGATGGGGATGACGCGCCGTGGCGCTTTGCTACTCATCGCAGGCAGTCACTCGTTGAATTCCAATACTTACGTAGCGTTTATAATAACTGCAAACGGCGGCTGTCATCGGGATGAAAGCCGCAGCCGGGACACTCTGCGGTGCGCGATTTTGCGACACAAAGTGTCGCAAAATCGAACCTGCGAGGGCCGGCCGCCTGGAGGCCTGGAAAACGCGGAATTCGCACGCATGTAGGCGGGTGGTGGTCAGCGGAGGGTAGGGTTCATGCAGAAAAGAGTGCGCGGCGTGTTTCCAAGCCCCAAAGGCCATTGGGTGGGGGACGGATTTCCGGTCCGCAGCCTGTTTACTTATGACAACTTGGGGCAGCATCTCAGTCCGTTCCTCCTGCTCGATTATGCGGGGCCGGCCGAGTTCGCGCCGGCGAGCCGGCCGCGCGGCGTGGGCGAGCACCCGCACCGCGGCTTCGAGACCGTCACCATCGTCTACTCGGGCGAGGTGGCGCACCGTGATTCGACCGGCGGCGGCGGCGTCATCGGTCCGGGCGACGTGCAGTGGATGACGGCCGCGTCGGGCATCCTGCACGAAGAATTCCATTCACCGGCGTTCACACGCCGAGGCGGCGCATTGGAGATGGCCCAGCTGTGGGTCAATCTGCCGGCCGTGCACAAAATGTCCGCGCCGCGCTATCAGGCGCTCGCGAGCGCGAACATTCCCGACCTGGCACTGCCTGACGCAGCGGGACGGATTCGCGTCATTGCCGGCGAGCATGCCGGGCAGGCGGGTTCCGCGAACACGTTCACGCAGCTCAACGTGTGGGATGTGCGTATGGCGGCGGGACGCAGTGCCACGTTTCGCATACCTGCGGGGCACAATACGGCGCTCGCCGTTTTGAAAGGCGAGATTGCCGTGAATGGGTCGAGCGCGCGTCATGCCGATCTCGCGGTGCTCGACGCCGCCGGCGAGGAGATCCACGTCGAGGCCGCCTCGGGCGCGGGCGATGCCGTGTTCCTGCTGTTGAGCGGCGAGCCCATCGCCGAACCCATCGTGGGCTACGGCCCGTTCGTCATGAATTCGCGGCAGGAGATCGAGACGGCGATGGAGGATTTCAGATCGGGAAAATTCGGCCGGATGCCCCCGCAAGTCATGCCGCCGGCCGCCGCAGCGGCGCCGCGCGTGGCGGCCGGCGTTTAGTGGCTGCCTCGCTCGGGCAGCGTCGACTGGGTGCCGGCGCGGTCTCGGCGATCGGATTCGGCTGCATGAATCTGAGTCATGCGTATGGCGTGCCGCCGTCGCCCGCCGAGGGCGCCGCGATGTTGCTGCGGGCCCTGGAACTCGGCATCACGCATTTCGACACGGCGGCGCTGTACGGATTCGGCGCCAACGAGGAGTTGCTGGGGCGCACGCTGGCGCCGTTTCGAGCGCGCTTCACATTGGCGAGCAAGTGCGGCCTGCAGGGCGTCGCAACCGCCGGCGGCGTACGCCGGGCGATCGACGGCCGGCCGGAGACGCTGCGGCAGACCTGCGAGGATTCGCTGCGGCGTCTGCGCACCGAGGTCATCGATCTGTACTACCTGCATCGCTGGGATAAAACGGTGCCCATCGAGGAGAGCGTCGGCGCGCTCGCCGGCCTCGTACGGCAGGGCAAGATCCGCGCCATCGGTTTGTCGGAAGTGTCCGCGGCCACGGTAAGACGCGCCCACGCCGTACATCCCATCGCGGCGGTGCAAAGCGAATACTCGCTTTGCACCCGCAATCCGGAAATCGCCGTGCTCGACACCTGCCGCGACATCGGCGCCACGTTCGTCGCGTTCAGTCCGCTGGCGCGCGGCTTCCTGACGGGCGCGTTGCCGGACGTGGCGGCGCTCGATGCCAAGGACATCCGCCGCTCGATGCCGCGATTCGCCGCCGACAACAACCGCGTCAATCTCGAACTGCTCGGGGCCTATGCGGCGCTCGCCAACGAGGCGAGGTGTTCGATGGCGCAACTGGCGCTCGCCTGGGTGTTGGGCCGGGGCAGTCATGTCGTGGTCATTCCCGGTACCACCCGCGGCGCGCACCTCGAGGAGAATCTCGGCGCCGACCGGGTGCAACTGTCCGGCGACCTCGCCCGCCGTCTCGAGGCGCTCATCAACCGTCGCACGGTGGTCGGCGACCGCTACAATGCGGCCACCCAGGCGGAAATCGATACCGAAGAGTTCGTTTAGTAAATCAGCGCTGCGCGGCGCCGCTCAGGCCGTCAGTTCCCGTACCGCGCGATGCGCCTGGTCGATGGCGACGTGGGTGTAGGCATCCCAGCCCGAGTCGGAATTGGCGATAGCGATGCGGCCGATCTTGCGCCGAGCGTGCCCGGCGCGGGTAGCTTGCTCGCCCGGATCGTCGTAGAGCGGCGTCGGCGTGTAGGCGTAGCCGTGCGGCCAGCGATTGACGGTGATCGCGGCCACGTCGCGCTCGAAATCGAAGCCGGCGCCGCCCAACATGCGACCGAGCTCGTCGCGGATCTCGTTCTCGAAATCCGCGAAGGTCATGCCGTAAAGACGGGTCCGTCCGGCGCGATATTGTTCGCGCATGTCGAGGCCTTGATTGGGGGCCGTCGGGGTGTGTACCAGGTGGATGCAGACCGGTTGCGAGGGGTCGGCGGAAAAACGATAGCCGTCGAGACTCACCGGGAAGTCCAGACAGGCGGCGTAGGTGCCGCCGGGATTGTCGATGTACGCGACTCCGAGCTCGTGCCAAGGGTGCCAGTTGCGCACCGCGACATTCACGTACACCAGAGGCGCGCGCACGTTGTCATGCAGCGCCGCGCGCTGTTCCGCGTCCGCCTCCGGCGCAATGTACGGAATCATGGCTTGATAGCACGCAAGCACGCAGTCGCGCGCGGCCACTCGCGTGACGACCCCGGCCTTGACGTAGGCCAGTTCCACGCCGTTCGCGACGTTGCGCACGTCCACCGCCGTGCTGCCGAGCCGCAGGCGAATGTCGTGTTCGGGCCGATCGAGCTGCGCGTAATCGAAACGTGCGAGCACGATGTCCTCCATGCCGCCGCCGCCCGCGATTCCCGGTATGAGCCGGCGCACCAGCATTCTCGCGATGGACGCGTTGCCATCCGGAAAGTGATAGATGTAGGGCTCCTCGGCTTGCGCGCCGAGCGCGGCGCTCTGCGCCTTGAGGCCCGGCATGCCCAGCGTTTCGCTCGCCGGTACCGCATCGATGCCCACGGCCCAAAGTTCATGGGTTCGGGTCTGCAGGAACTTCAATACATCCTCATCGGCGTTCCAGTAGCTTTTCAGGAAATCGCGATAGCTCAAGTGTTCGAGCACGGCCCGCCGCTCGGCCCGCGTCTTGCCGGGCAGCACATCCCGGTCCGACCAAATCATGTCGATCAGCTGGGCGCGCGCGGCGGGGGATAACGGGAACGCATCGACATAGGCGCGCAATTCGGCCCGGCTGCGGGGCTCCTCGTCCCAGTCGTTCCAGCCGCCGAAGGGACGCCTGACCAAGCGGTCGGTGCCGAAGGTTTCCTTCTTGAAGAACGTGCCGTGGGAGAGCCCCCAGCGGGTGTAGAACTGCTGGTCGAACGCCGTATCGAAGCGCGCCACGTCGATGCCGAGATCCTGCAGCAGGCTCTTCGCGACCTTGTCCCACTTGCGGCGCGGCGAATCGATGGACTGGGTGCCGCCATAACCGATGAGCAGCTTCCCGTCGACGAGGAACTCGTTGCGTTTCGCGTGGCCGCCGAAATCATCGTTGGTGTCGAGGATGAGAATGCGCGCGTGCGGGCGGCGTTGCCGATAGAAGTAAGCGGCGGACAAGCCGCTGATACCGGCGCCGACCACGACCAGGTCGTAGTGCTCCGTCACTTGGGCGCCCAAGTCGAACGGGGTGCCATCGCGCAAGCGGTGCGCGGCCTCGAACGAACCCACGTGACTGCCGCGCAGTCCGTCGCGTCGTGGTGGATAGGAGGGTGGGGGCGTCGCGAGGGCCGCGTCGCCACGCGCGCCGGCATCGCCGGGCGAGCGGCCGCCGGCCGAGGGATCGCCGGCCGACGGAGCACCGCTCGGGGGTTCGGCCGCCGCTGCATCGAGGCCCGCCATGCCCGCCACGGCGATGGCAATGCCGTTCATGAAATCGCGTCGCGTGATTTTTGAGGTCATCGAAGGATGGTCGCAATACCGTCCCGACACGTCAAATGCGATGATCTCCACAGCAGATGTTATCCTCGGCCGGAGGGGGTGCGCTTGAAATCGAGTTCCGCCGTTGTGCGCGCGATGCTGGCCGGGCTGTTGCTCAGTGCGGCGAGCCTCGCCACGATCGCGCATGCGTCGCACGCGTCCCAGCCACCCGCGGCGGCAGCGGTGCGCCGCTCCTTCGATGCATTCACCGACGATCTCGCGGCGCAGTGGATGCGCGCGAATCCCGCCGCGGCAACCTCGCAGCAGTATTTCCAGGGCCCCGAACAGGACGCCTTGGATCGTGAACTCGCGGCGATCGATGCGCAGTACGGCATACCGCTGGATGCGCCGGGCGTCGCGGTCTACATCGCACGTGCGCGCGGCGGGCTTTCGCGCCTGAAGACTTTCCCACGCGCGCAGCTCACGCCGGTGCAGCGCGTGTCCGCGGCCTCGCTGCAATGGCAACTCGGCGATGCGGTGCGCATGGCCGAGTTCTCCGATCAGCGATTCGTGTTCGACCAGTTTCGCGGCCTGCAGGTGTCGCTCGTCAACTTCCTGAGCCAGGTGCATCCGCTGCGCACGCCGCGCGATGTCGAGAATTATCTGGCGCGCCTGGCGCGCGTGGCGGCGGTGCTCGATCAAGGCATCGACGTTGCCAAGGCACGGGCCGCCAAGGGCACGATCCCGCCGGCATTCATCCTGCAGGCGACCATCGAGGGCATCGATCGCTTCCTCGCCGCGGCGGCGGCGGACAACGTGCTGGTGGACTCGCTGGCGATGCGTTCGAAATCCATCCAAGGCTTCGCGCAAACAGAGCGCGAAGCGGCGGTCGCGAGCGCGCAGCGCACGGTGGAGGAGTCGATTCGTCCCGCGTTCCGGCGCGTGCGCGCACTGCTCGCCGGCGAACTTAAGGCCGCAGGCGAGGATGCCGGTCTGTGGCGGCTGGCCAAGGGCGCCGACGCCTATGCCGCGGCGCTGCACGTGAATACCACCACGGAGTTCTCCGCGCAGAAGATCCACGCCGTGGGGCTGCGCGAGGTGGCGCGCATATCCGCCGACATGGACGCGCGCTTGCGCGAACTCGGCTACGCAGAGGGTTCGGTGGAAGAGCGCTACAAGGCGCTGGAGAAGAGCTTGCAGCCCGCCGCGAATCCCGATCCGCGCCCGCTGCTGCTGCAGGAACACGAACGCATTCTGCGCGACGCCGAACGGCGCGCCGGCAGCTTGTTCGATTTGCGGCCGACGGCCCCCGTGCAGGTGCTGCGCGAGCCGCCGTTCACCGAGAAGAACGCGGCCGCGCATTATTCGGCGCCGGCACCGGACGGTTCGCGGCCGGGCACGGTGTGGATACCCCTGCCGGGACCGGAGTTCGGCATGTTGACGATGCGCACGCTGATGTACCACGAGGGCGTTCCGGGCCATCACTTTCAGATCGCGCTGCAACAGGAATCCACGGACATCCCGTTGTTTCGCCGCAAGCGCGTGTTTGGCGGCTTATCGGCCTTCGCCGAAGGCTGGGGACTGTACGCGGAGCAGCTCGCGGTCGAGGCCGATTGGTACCATGACGATCCGCAGGGGCGCCTCGGCCAGCTCTACGACGAACTGTTCCGCGCGCGTCGCCTGGTGGTCGATACGGGGCTGCACGCCCAGCGCTGGACTCGGCAGCAGGCGATCGACTATGGGATTCCGGTCGCCGAAGTCGAGCGCTACGTCGTGATGCCGGGCCAAGCATGCGCGTATAAGATAGGCGAGCTTGCGATACTCGCGCAACGGAGCAAGGCTCAAAGGGCCCTGGGCGCGAATTTTTCAATGAAAGGATTTCACGATCTACTGCTGCGCACCGGGACCGTACCATTGGCCGTGTTGGGCCAAGTGGTCGACGCGGACATCGCGGCGAGGCGGAAACCATGAGACTGCTGCACGTATCGATCGACGTTACGCGTCGGGTGTCCGGGGCGATGTTGTGCGGTGTGTTGATGCTGGGCGCGCTGGGCGCGGGCTCCCAACGGGCCGCGGGAACCGTACCGACGCTCTCCGCGGCCAAGACCGCGGGCGACTCGGCGGATGAACTCGCGGAGATCCTGGTCGAGACACCCGAGCCGCGCTATGTCGCGCCCACCCAACGCGACCGGATCGGACGCATCTGGGCGCCCGTGTTCATCAATGGCCGCGGACCGTTTCGTCTGGTGCTCGACACCGGCGCCAGCCATTCGGCGGTCACCGCCATGGTCGCGCTCGCGCTGGGCATCCCCACCGATCAGTCGCCGCCGGTGATGTTGCGCGGCGTGACCGGCTCGGCCACGGTCCCGACCATCCGCGTGGACACGCTCAGCGTGGGCGACGTGGCCGTGGACTCGCCGTTGCTGCCCATCGTACCCGACGCCATGGGCGGTGCGCAGGGCATACTCGGTTCCGAAGGATTGGCCAACAAGCGCATATTCATCGATTTTCGCCACGACAAGATCACGATCGCCTATTCGCACGGCGAGAGATCGGGCCGGGACTTCGTGGACATTCCGTTCCATTCGCTGCACGGTCGACTGATCGTGGTCGATGCCATCGTGGGGGGCGTGCGCACCACGGCCATCGTCGATACGGGTGGCCAGACCACCATCGCGAATCTCGCCCTGCGCAATGCCTTGGCGCGCCTCAATACGCCCGGCAAGAGCCAGCCCGATCAGATCGTGGGGGCCACTTTGGCGGTCGAGGACGGGGAAATCATCGCCACCCCCGCCATTCAGCTGGGGGGCGTCAAGATGCTCGATCCGGGCGTAACCTTTGCGGACATGTACATTTTCAAGCAGTGGCAGCTGACCAAGGAGCCGGCGATCTTGATCGGAATGGATGCCTTGGGGGTACTCGATACACTGGTCATCGACTATCGCCGCCATGAGCTGCAGCTGCGCACCATGAACAGCGGTTGAGCCTCGACCATGATGCCTCCAGGAGATCCGATGCTCGATGAACCGGCGATCAACAAGCCGCTGATAGGCGTGGCGCTCGCGGTCGCGATCGCCGCGTTCGGCGGTTGGTATTACTGGCATACGCACCACGCCGCGATACCGCCGCCCGCGGCGGTTGCCGCCACGCCGCCGGCCGTGCCGGCGGCGCCCGATGATGCGATCGAACATCCGGTGCCTGCCGGCGAGCCATCGAAGACGCCTCTGCCCGAACTCGGCGACAGCGACGGCGCCCTGAGCGCTGCCCTCAGCGAGGCTGGCGGCGGCGCCGTGACCCATTACTTGGTGGCCGACAACATCGTCCGCCACATCGTGGTCACGGTCGATAATCTGCCGCGTCAAAAGGTGGCCGTGGACAAACGGCCGATCATGCCCACGGCCGGCATTTTCGCAGCCGAGGGCGACGAGCTGCATGGCACGCTCGACAGCCAGAATTTTCAACGCTACCAGCCTCTGGTCAGCCTGCTGCAAGAGGCGGATATGCAGCGGCTGGCCGCGGTGTACCTGCGCTTCTATCCGTTGTTTCAGAAGGCCTACCAGGATCTGGGCTATCCGAACGGCTACTTCAACGATCGGCTGGTTCAAGTCATCGATGTGCTGTTGGCGACTCCGCAGGTCACGGGCCCCATCGACCTGGTGCGGCCCAACGTGATGTACCTGTTTGCCGATCCGACGCTGGAGGCACGGCCCGCCGGCCAGAAGCTGCTGATCCGGATGGGCCCTGCCAACGCAGCGGCGGTCAAGGCCAAACTCACGGAGCTGCGGGCCATCATCACGACGGCGGCGCCGAAGCACTGAGCCCGCGCCGCGGCGGTTTCGGTTACATTTCGTTCACAGTCGTAGCCTGTTGCCGATCTGTGACGTTATCCGTTCCATGACCAGGGTAATGCTCTTACCCTGCCTTGCGAACCGGCCAACGTGGGAACCCCATGACAAAAATCGTGAAAGAATTTCTTCCGGCGCATCGCGGCGTCATCGTGGCATTGTCCGCCGCGACGCTGTTGAGCGCCTGCGTGGTACAGGAGCGCGTGTATCGGCCGCCGCCGCCGCCCCCACCCCCGCCCCGTGTGTACGCGCCGCCGCCCCCGCCGGCTTACGATGCGCCCGCGGCCGAGGTCGAGGTGCAGGCAAGTCAACCGCCGCCGCCGCTGCCGGATTACGACCAGCCGCCATGTCCCGAAGACGGTTATCTATGGACACCCGGCTATTGGCACTGGACGGGTAGCGATTATTACTGGATTCCGGGCACGTGGGTCCAACCGCCGCGGGTCGGCGTGCTGTGGACGCCGGGATACTGGGGCTTCGTCGGCGGCTTCTACGGCTGGCACGCGGGTTATTGGGGTCCGCACGTCGGCTTCTATGGCGGAGTGAATTACGGTTTCGGTTACGTGGGCGTGGGTTTTGCGGGCGGCCGCTGGGCGGGCAATTCCTTCGCGTACAACACGGCGGTCAACAACGTGAACACCACCGTGATTCACAATACGTACAACACCACCGTGGTGAACAACGTCACCGTCAACAAGGTGAGCTACAACGGCGGATCCGGCGGCGTCGCCGCGGCGCCAACCGCGCAGGAGCGCGCCGCGGCTCAGGAGCAGCACGTACCGCCGACACCGCTGCAGCGGCAGCACGTGCAAGAGGCCGTCAGGAATCCGGCGCTCGCGGCGCGCGCCAACGGCGGACACCCGTCCATTGCCGCCACCGCACGTCCGGCCGCGTTCAGCGGACCGGGTGTCGTGGGGGCCCGTGGCGCGACCGCGCCGGCGCGGGCGGGCGGTGCTCCGGGCAATCCGGTCGCGGGTCACGCGCCGCCCGGAACACCCGGGAGCGCGGCCGTACGCACGCCGCCCGGAACACCCGGCAACTCGGCCGCCCGCACGTCTCCCGCAGCGGGACAGCCCGCCGCGCGTGGGCAGGCAGCGAATGGTCGGCCGCCGGGGCAAAAGCCCGGTGCACCGAAGCCGCCGCCCCATCCCAAGGGGCAGCCTGAGGCCAAGAAGCACGAGCCGGAGAAGAGCCGCTAGACCTCGGCGCGGTGAATTTGACCGGCTGTGGTGTGGGTATGGGGCATCGACAGCGCGCTCGCTTGGCACCGGCGGTGATGGATTCGCGCGGCGACCGTGTGGTATCGCGAACGCCCGGCAACCGGCCCACATCGCGGCCGGGTCAGCGTGCCGCGGCCGGTCCGACCACGGGTAAATCGATGAAGCTCGCGTCCTTGCCGCCGTCGAAGATCTTGATCGTGGCCTTTTTGTAGTCGCCGGGCTTGGCGAAGAAGATATTGTCGACGTAGGTCTGCGGGTTCCTATCGTAGACCGGGAACAGGCTCGACTGCACCTGGACCATGATGCGATGTCCGGGCAGGAATACGTGATTGACCGTGGGCAGGGCGAAGCGGAAGAGCTGGGCCTTGTCCGCCGGAATCGGCTTGGGCGCGCTGAACGAATCGCGGTAGCGGCCGCGCAGAATGTCGGTGGCAATCATCAACTGATAGCCGCCCATCTTGGCGTCGCGTCCCATATCGTCCGGGTACACGTCGATGAGTTTGACGACGAAGTCGCCGTCCGTGCCCGTGCTCGAGGCGATCAGATTGGCGATGGGCTCGCCGCTCAACTTCAAGGGCTGCGTGAGCACGGGCGTGCTGAAGCTCACCACATCGGTGCGGGCGGCGACGTCGCGCTGATCGCTCACCAACCAGGTTTGCCAGCTCGATTGGCCCGCGTCACCGCCGATGTGGATGGGCCGCGGCAGGTAGGGAACCGGCTTTGCCGGATCGGACACATAGCTCTCGAATCCGGACCCCGTGGCAGGCGCGAAGCCCAGACCGCCGTTGGGCTGCAGATAGATTTTCTTGCGATCGATGGTGCAAGCGGCGCGCGTGCAGCCCAAGGGCCACGACGGCAGCGACAGCCAGCGATTGGTACCGGTTTCGAAGGCGGTGACCGGCGCGATCTCGAGCGGCGGTGCCTCGTCCTTGAGGAAATGATCCAGGAAGGAGCGCAGTACGCGCATGCGAAAATACGCAGCCGTATCGCTGCCGAATTCGATCGCACCGACGCGGCTGCCGTCGAGCCGTTCCTGGTGGTGATACCAGGGACCGATGACCAGGAAGAGATTCGACGTGTCCGCATGCCCGGCGGTCAGCGCCTTGTAGACGGCGATGTTGCCGTAGATGTCTTCCTGGTCCCAGAGGCTGTGGACCAGCATCACCGGCACCGTCACGCCTTGCTGCGCGAGGATCTTGTCGAGCGCCTGGTCCTGCCAGAATTCGTCATAGGCAGGATGCTGCATGAGCTTTTGCGCAAAGCCGACTTGTTCGAGGCCGTGCAGGTGCGCCATGTCGCCGGCGGAGCCTGCCGAGAGCCAGGTGTCGTAGTCGTCGTAGTGATCGGTCCACCAGGCGATGTCGCTGCCGCGCGAGGCCTCCTGATCGTGGGTGTAGGTGAAGCTGTCCAGCCGGAACGCGCCGTTGTGGAACCAGTCGTCGCCGCGCCAGCCGTCGACCATGGCATTGATGGGCACGGCGGCCCGCAGCGCCGGATGCGGATGCACGAGCGCCATCAACGACGTGAAACCGTCGTAGGAGATGCCGAGGATGCCGACCTTGCCATTCGATTCGGGCGTGTTCTTCACCAGCCAATCGATGGTGTCGTAGGTATCCGTCGAGTGATCGACCGAGGTGGAATTGAGCGGACCTTGCAGCGGGCGGGTCATCACGTAATCGCCCTCGGACTCGTGTTTGCCGCGGACGTCCTGCACTGCGCGAATGTAGTTGCCGTTGACCACCGCGTCGACGGCCACGTCGTTGTCGCCGATCACCACCGACAGATGCGCGCTGGCGTTCTTGGCGATTCGTTCGGTCGCCCCGTAGGGCGTGCGGCTCAGCAGAATGGGCGCGCGCTGCGCTCCGCGGGGGATGAGAATCAGGGTTTTCAGTTTCACGCCGTCGCGCATGGGGATCATGACTTCGCGCTTCACGTAGTCGAAGCTGTCGACGCGTGCGACAAAATTCGCGGGCGATTCGCTGGGCAACGCGTCGCCCGCGGCCCACGCGGTTCCCGTACTCGCCAGAGCGGCGCCGGCGGCAATGGAGGACAGGGCGATGCCGAGGCGTCGCGATAACTTGGGCATCATGTCGCTCCGGGGAGGGCGCTGCTGTTGCGCAACGGAAGTCTGAGGTATCGCGAGTTGCGGTGCAATCGAGGCCGGTGACCAGCATGGTGACAAGAGTCGCCGCAATGACAACCCAGCCGTAGTGGATCCGCGGCTCGCGGGCGCCGCCGCCAAGGGGGTGCTCATTGATACTAGGTCTTATCGCGGGGGACGCGTGACACATGTGTCCTTGCAGCGACGCGAGCTAGGGGGCATGATCGACACATGGCCGGATATCGAAGAGTTATTTAACGATTATAAGTCAAATGGGGCCGGGCTGGCGTCATTGGGCATGAGGGCACACCGATGAGTTCACTCTCCTTCACGGTCTCCGACGGGGTCGCCACGCTGGCCATCCAGCGCGCGGCGGTGAGCAACGCGATCGACATTACCATCATCCGGGCCATGCACCTGGCGCTCGATCAGATCCAAAAAGGCGACAGTGGCGCACGCGCCGTGGTCATCACGGGCAGCAACGATGTGTTCTGCAGCGGCCTGGATCTGCATTCGGTGGATCTCAAAACGGTGGAGGCGCGGCAACGGGCCCACTTCGAAATGCGCCGTTTCATGGATCCGCTGATTCTGCGACTGAGCGGTTTCCGCTTTCCCATCGTCGCCGCGGTCAACGGCGCCGCGGTGGGCGCAGGCATGAGCCTGGCTCTGGCGAGCGACATCATCATCGCCGGCGAGAACGCGTACTTCCTGCCGTCCTTTGCCCGCCTGGGGTTGGTGCCCGACGCGGGGATCACCTTCCATCTCGCACGGCGCATCGGCGGCGGCCGGTCCTTGTCCTCGTTGATGCTGGCCGAAAAGATCGATGCGAAGACGGCACTGGAGTGGGGTCTGGCCTACGCGGTGGTGCCGCAGGCGGAAGTCGTGGCGCGGGCGCAATCGGTCGCGCAGCGTCTCGCCACGGGACCTTGTGCGGTGCTGGGCCAGATTCGTGCGTTGCATGCCTCGACGTTCGACAATTCCCTGCAGGAGCAGCTGCGAGCCGAGCGCAGCGCCCAAGAAATGACGCTGGAAACCCACGATTGCGTGGAGGGCGTGCGCGCATTCTTCGAGAAGCGCGAGCCGAATTTCTCGGAGCACTAATACCGCTGTTCGAACCGGTCAACTTCACGGTCCCGAGATACCCGCTGAATCCGTGCGCGGTGCGGATCGGCGGGTTGGCCGCGGTTATTTCCAGGGCAGAGAACTGCCGTAATCCTGCCGCCGGATCGCCTCTATGTCTCGCGGCGTGGTGCGGCAGCAACCGCCGATGAGCCGCGCTCCTGCCGCATACCACGACTGCGATTGCTCGGCAAACGAGACAGGCCCGGCGTGGCCGTGCCAACTCTTCGCCGCGGCATCGTAGCGTTCGCCGGAATTCGGATACGCCAGCAGCGGCGTGTCGGTGTGGCTGCGCATGTCGCCGAGCAGATCGCCGACAAACTCGGGCGGCGTGCAATTCACCCCGATCGCCGCGACTTGCGGGCAGCCGTGCAACGCGGCGGCGCAGTCGGCGACGAGGTCGCCTTCGCACGTGCGCTTGCCGTCCCGGCAGGAAAAACCGATCCACGCCGACAGCGAGGGAAACTCCTCGAGCAGCCGCACCAGCGCCAGCGCTTCGCGCAGACAGGGAATGGTCTCGCATGCCACGAGATCCGCCCCCGATCGGGCGAGCACCTGCAGCCGCGGCCGGTGAAACTCGCGCAGCGCATGCTCGCTCACGGCATAGTGGCCGCGATATTCGGAGCCGTCCGCCAGCATGGCGCCATAGGGTCCGACGGAGGCGGCGACGAGGGGCCGCCGACGATTCACGCGATTGGCCGGCACACGCCAAAACTGCTCGCGCGCCGCGACCGCCAGATCGACGGCATCGCGCATGACTTGAGCCGCCGCCTCACGCGCCAGGCCGCGCCGCTCGAAAGCCTCGAAAGTCGCCTGGTAGGTTGCCGTCGTCGCCACGTCGGCGCCGGCCAGGAAGTAATCCAGATGCACGCTGCGTATCAGGTCGGGCTGCTCCAGCAATATTTTCGCCGACCAGAGGGGATCCGCGAGATTCGCGCCGCGCCGCTCGAGTTCCGTGGCCAGCGCCCCGTCCAGGATCACGACGTGCCGCTCCGCCAGGAAATCGTCAATCGGGTTTTGCATTGAGTCGTCGAGTGCCGCTGAGGTATTCGCTGCCGGCGACGAAGTAGCGCAGGCGTGCGTCGGCGCCCTTGGTGAGGCCGATGCGCACGCTTTCGCCGATCGAGTCGACCGTGGTGCCGTCGCTGCCGATCCACAGAGGTCCCTGCGCGAACAAATCGAAGCCGTCGTGACCCAGACTCACCTGCAATGCCGACGCCAATCTGCCCGGACCCCGGGCAAGGTCGCGAAGCCGGACACCCTCGCGCACACTTTGCATCAGATCGATCCCGGCCAGCGGCTCGAGGGCGCGCAACAGGACGCCCGAACCGGTCCCGTGGGGTTCGCTCGACACGTTGAGCAGCAACGAGACGCCGTAGCATCGATACACATAGGCGTGGCCCACGTCGAGAAACAACGAGCGGTTCCGCGGCGTCATGCCGCGATAGGCGTGACAGGCGGGATCGCCCTGGATATAGGCTTCGGTTTCGACGATGCGGCCCATCGCCCGGCCCTCGGCCAACTCGCGCACCAGCACTTTGCCGAGCAGAAAGCGCGCCAGGGTCACCGTATCCGATGGCAGCGCCGATCGCGCGAGGGGCCGCACGGGTGCGCGCGGCGCGGCGATAACGCCAGGAACCGCGCTCCGGCGAGAAACCGCGCTGAGGCGAGCAGCGGCGTTGCCCGGAGAGTTCGCGACGAGGCGGGCCTCTGCGCCGTCGCGGGCATTTGCGGCCCGGCGAGCGGCCCCGGTGCGCGTGTTCGCGCCGCTGTAGGCATTTCTGGCGATGACGGGCTCCTTCCTGTGCGCGGACGCCTGGCGGCGATGCTACCCTGCGCGATCTTTGGCCCCTGGATTATTGTGACTACTTCCTCGTCGTTCAAGGCTCAGCCGATCTTGATTCCGATCGGCGTGCTGGCCGTGGCCATGTTCAGCATTCAGATCGGCGCGGCCCTGTCGAAACGATTGTTCCCGCTCGTGGGCGCGTCGGGCGCCACCGCGCTGCGGCTGGCCTTTGCGGCCCTCATGCTGCTGGCCGTGTGGCGTCCCTGGGCGCTGCGGCCGAGCTGGCGCGAGGCACGCACCATCGTCATTTATGGATTGGCCATGGGCTGGATGAATCTGTTTTTCTACCTGTCGTTGAGCCGAATACCGCTCGGCATCGCGGTGGCGTTGGAGTTCACCGGGCCGTTGGCGGTGGCGATGGCCACGTCGCGACGCCCCATCGACTTCGTCTGGATCGCCCTGGCGGCGTTCGGCTTGGTCGCGTTGCTGCCGCTGGGCCGCGCGAGTTCGCTGAGCCCTGCGGGCGTGGCCTTCGCACTCGCGGCGGGCGTATGTTGGGCGATTTACATCGTGTTCGGGCGCAAGGCGGGCAATGCGCACGGCGGCCAGACGGCGGCGCTGGGTACGCTGGCCGGCGCGCTGGCCATCGTGCCCATCGGCATCGGGCATGCGGGGATGGCGCTGTTGTCGCCGGCGGTGCTGCCGATCGCTCTCGGCGTGGCGTTGCTGGCCAGCGCATTGCCGTATTCGCTGGAGATGTATGCGCTGACGCGAATACCCACCCGCACGTTCGGTGTCTTGATGAGCGCCGAGCCGGCACTGGGTGCGCTGTCGGGCCTGGTGTTTTTGGGCGAGACCTTGAGCTCGATGCAATGGGGCGCGATCGGCTGCATCATGCTGGCCTCGGCCGGCAGTGCCGCGACCAGCCGCGCTCGGCAGCCGTCGGCGCCGACCTTAGCCGATTAACGTTATCGCGAGATACAGCACCGCGGCGCCGGCCAGCGTCATCGCCGTGGTGAGGAACTTCGGGTGCGCGTGGTAGCTCTCGGGTATCAGGTCGCTGGCGCCGATATAGAGGAAGAAGCCGCCGAACAAGGCGAGGGCCACGCCGAAACCATCGCCGGGCAGCGTGAAGAGCAGCGTGGACGCGATGCCCACGATGGGCGCCGCCGCATCGAGTACGAGCCAGCGGAACGCTTGCGAGCGCGAACCGCGATTCTTCAGAACGATGTTCATCGTGTTGATGCCATCCGAAAAATCGTGGGTCAACACGGCGATCGCCACGACGATGCCGACCACGCGCGAGGTTTGAAAGGCGAGCCCGATGGCGACGCCGTCGAGAATGCTGTGAATACAGAGCACGGAGGCGGTGAACCCGCCGCGGCGCGTGGAATCGCCGTGGAACGTCACCATCCTGTCGAGGGCGAGGTAGAACAGGAACCCCAACGCGGACCAGGCGAGAATGACGGTCGGGGTGTGGTATTTCGTGCCCACCGAGATGGCTTCGGGCAGCAGGTCGAAAAAGGCGACGCCGATGACCGCACCGGCGCTGAAACCCAAGATCAGATGCAGTTTGTCCCGCAGTTTGAGCGCCAGCAGCCCGCCGGCCAGAGTGCTTGCAAATGCCGCGACGGCGATGATCGTCAATAACACGAGTTCGTTCGTTCCTTACACGCGGCTGCGCGCCTTGAGAGCACCCACGCGCCGCCGCCGGCGGGTATCATTGCCGGCATAATTCCGACAGGCGGGGGGCGACATGAGCTACGACGCATATCATAAACGTAAAATCGGCAAGCACGTGTTGAAGCCGGAAACTCAGATGATGGGCTTCGGCTACGACCCCGCGCTCTCGGAAGGGTCGCTGAAGCCGCCGATATTTCTCACCTCGACGTTCGTCTTCAAGACTGCCCAGGACGGCAAGGACTTTTTCGACTACACATCGGGCCGCCGCGAACCCGGCGCCGGTCAGGCATCGGGACTGGTCTATTCGCGTTTCAACAATCCGAATCTCGAAGTGCTCGAGGACCGGCTGGCATTGTGGGAGGAAGGCGAGGCCGCGGCGGTGTTCTCGAGCGGAATGTCTGCGATATCCACGGCGCTGTGGACCTACGTTCGCCCGGGCGATGTCATCTTGATGAGTCAGCCGCTGTACGGCGGCACCGAAACGCTGATCGAGAAAACGTTTCCGTTGTTCGGCGTCACCGCGGTGAGCTTTACGCAAGGCTGCGATCGGACCGCCGTGACGGATGCGGCCCTGCGGGCGTCGGCCACGGCCGAGAAAGCCGGCGGCCGGGTCTGCCTCATCATGACGGAGACGCCCGCCAATCCCACCAACGGTTTGGTGGATCTGCCGTTGATGCGCGAAATCTCCGAGCAGATCGGCGCGCGTCAAAGCGGCGGGCGGCCGCCGGTGTTGGTCGACAACACCTTCTTGGGACCGGTTTTCCAACGGCCGCTGCGATTTGGCGCGGATCTGGTCCTGTATTCCTTGACCAAGTATGTGGGCGGGCACTCGGATCTGGTCGCGGGCGGGGTCATCGGCGCGCGCGACGTGGTGGGTCCCATCAAGAAACTGCGCGGCGCGCTCGGCACGCAACTCGATCCCAACACGGCCTGGATGATCATGCGGTCCATGGAAACCCTGTCGCTGCGCATGCATAAATCCGCCGAGAACGCCGCGTTGGTGGCGCAGTTCCTGCGCACGCATCCGAAGGTGGCCGCGGTGAATTATCTGGGCTTTCTGGCGCCCGACGATCCGCGGCGTGCGGTGTTCGAGCGGCAGTGCGAGAGCGCGGGATCGACGTTCGGATTCACGGTCAAGGGCGGCGAAGCGGAGGCGTTTCGGCTGCTGGACGCGCTGCAAGTCATCAAGCTGGCGGTGAGCTTAGGGGGTACCGAATCGCTCATCTCACATCCCGCGAGCACCACCCATTCAGGTCTGCCGAAGGCGACGCGCGATCGCATCGGCATCACGGATGCGCTGATCCGTCTGTCGGTGGGCATCGAAGATGCCGGAGATTTGATTGCCGATCTAGGAGCTGCACTCGATGAGGTTTGATTTCGCGGCGGTTGGCAAGGCGACGACACTGGACCACGTCAACTAGCTATATCGATTTCGACAGGCCGACGAAGAAGCCGCGCCGCGGTCCGAACTGGGGCGCGCCCACGCCCACCCCGGTCCCGTCGCGAATCTCATAGATCTTGTCGAAGGCGTTGATGAGATCGAAGCGCGCCGTCAACGTGCCCGCATTGTCGATGTGGAACACGTGGCTCACGCCGAGATTCACCTGCGTGTAGTAGGGCAGATGCGCACCGTTCGGGATGGAATCCCCGTCGGGCAGTTCTTGGTCCGCCCGCAGGCCCGAGCCCAACAGCAGATCGGCGCTGAAACGCGTCTCGCGCCACAGGTACGATGCCCCGCCGGAGGCGGTGATGCGCTGCTCGTGATCCAAGTGGATGTAGTGCGTTGCGATGTAGTTGAGTTCGGCCTGCGAGAAATTGAATTGCGCCGAGTCGATGTCCTTGCCCTTGGCGCTCTGATAGGCGAGATTCAAATACGCCGAGAACGCGTCGGCGGTGTAATTGCCGGTGAGTTCGGCGCCGTACTGCTTGCCGTGGGCGTAGTTGAAGGGCGTCAGGATGATCGGGGCGCCGAACTGTCCCTCATCGATCAGATTGTGCGATTGCTTGTAGTAGGTGTCGAGACCGACCGTGAAGCGCTGCGCTATTTTTTGCTGCACGCCGATGTCGTAGTAATTGGCCTGTTCCGCCTGCGGCGTGTCGGCCTGCGTGACCTCGGCTGCGGCCGTGGTGTTCGCGAACTTGGCGACGGTCTCGTTGCCCACCAACTCGAAAGGCGGCGGCGACAGATACCGCGCATAGCCGCCATGCACGATGGTGCCCGGCAGCGCCTGCCACACCACGTTCACGCGCGGGCTGACCTGGTGGCCGCTGGCGAACGCGGTGAACTTGTCGAAGCGCAGGCCGTAGTTCACGGTCACGGCGGGAATCAGCTTCCATTCGTCCTGCAGGTAGAAGCTCTCGATCCACTCGGTCCTGCCACCGTTGTCGACGATGGATTCGGGAACGTAGCCGATCTGATTGCCGTCCGCGCCGAGCGCAATCACCTGCGAAGTGGTCGCGCTCTTCGAGTGATCGCTCTGGACGAAAATGCCCGCGCGCAGCGTGTGCTTGTCGTCGAGTTTGTAAGCTCCGTCCGATTGCAATGCATAGGCTACGTTCTGCTTGTAGGCCTGTTGCGCCACGCCGTCGTACAGCAGATCGCCCAGTTCGTCCGGCGAGAAGGTGAGGCTCGAGTAGCGGGCGGTCACCGAGGTCTGTACGTCGAACGCGCCCTGCGAATGCTGCCAGCTGAGGACCGCAAAATGGTTCAATTCGCGCTGGTTCTCATCGAGCGCTTCGCTCGGGTACGTGGTCTGGCCGTCGACCGCGAGCGGCGAGCCGTTCGCGTTGGCGATCACGGGCTCAAGACCCGCCCGGTTCGGAATCTGGAACTTGCCGGTGGAGGTGCTGAGCGCGACGCTCAGCCGATTCTGCTCATCGAGGATGTCCTCGACATAGGCAAAACCATGGTACTGCTTGGTGTGATCGTGCAGCGGGTTGGAGCTGCCGTCCGGCGATTCGATGCCGAGGTCGCTGTGCAGAAAATCCCCGGAGACGAAGTAGTTGATGCTTCCCGACGAGCCGCCGTAGTTGAAGCTCGGCGTGACTTCGCCGTGGCTGCCGCCGTAAATGGAGATCGAACCGCCCGGATCGATGACGCCGCTCTTGGTCTTCAAATCGATGATGCCGGCGGTGCGCAAGCCGTATTCGGCCGGCAGCGCCCCATCGATCAGCGTCATCGAAGAAATCAGCCGCGGGTCCAACGACTGCCCGAACACCGAGATGCCTTCGGGCAGGATGATGCCGTTCAAGCGATACTGCAGGCCGTTGTGCTCGCCGCGGACGTGGAATTGACCGAAGGAATCCTGAGCCACGTCAGGGGCCTGCATGATGACCTGATTGAGCAATTGATTGTCGCCGCCGGGCTGCGAGGCGATGGCCTGCTCGTCGATGACGTAGGTGGATGCGCCGGTCTGGGTCTGAATGCTGTTACGGGCCTCGTTCAAACGCTGTGCGATCACGGTGATCGGATCGAGCGTCGTGCCCGAGCTGTCGGGCGGCGCATCGAGTGCGGACGCCGGGTGCTGGAAACCAATGGAAACGGCGAGAGCCAGCGCCAGCGGCGGCGCTTTGGATTGAAACCTCAACATGAAATCGAACTCCTCGACTAAGGACTGCGCGGCCGCCGTCGCGGCTGCTGACCGCCCATGCGGCCGGAAAAACTTCGGGACGTCGTTAGCGGAGGTGCGGCGGCGCGCGCGAGCGGAAGGCGAGGGTCAGCGAGAGATCGATGAGAGAGTGGGCGGTGGCACGGGTTGCCAATCCACGGCCCTGCGGCGCGACGAAGGGCAGCGCCGCGGGAGCGGCGGCGCCGGCAAGCAGGGGCGCATAGGCCAGGCAGTCGTTACAGAGATCGTGGCTGCTCGCGCCCGTTTGATGCGTGGAAGGCGAGCCGACCGCCGCGTCGTGCGAGTACGCATGCGACATCGCCCCGAGCTGGGCAATGAGCAGCGCCATCGCGGCCATGACCGCAATGCGTAGCTCGAATCGATTCAACAATTTGCTCAATGCCGTCCTCGATTGGCCATGCGGCCAACTAGCAGCCGATGCTAACACCCTCCGGTCGTGGAAGGAATTACTTCGAGGGGGTTGCCTATGCGGGTACTGCCGAATGGCATAACATCCACCGCATCGTCGAGCGCTTGGCGATGTGTCAGAGGCTGCAATCGCAGGGTGGTCGAGAATGATGAACATGAGGGATTTGGCTGGGCTGAGCGTGTGCCTGGCGTGCGCCGCGGCGTGGCACTCGGCGGCGGCGGAGACATCCCTGGTGCTGTCCCCCATCGTCGTCACGGCGACGCGCGTCGCCGAGTCGAGCGCCGACCTGCCGACATCGATCGACGTGGTGGATCAGGCCACGATTCGCACGGGACAGCTGCAGGTCAATCTATCGGAATCGTTGATGACGGTGCCGGGGGTGTCGGCCCAGAATCGGCAGAACTACGCGCAGGATCTGCAGCTCTCGGTGCGCGGTTTCGGTGCGCGATCGAGTTTCGGGGTTCGCGGCGTGCGCCTGTATTCGGATGGGATACCGGGCACCATGCCGGACGGCCAGGGCCAGTTCTCACAATTCGATCTGGGGTCGGCGGATCGCATCGAAGTATTGCGCGGCCCGTTTTCAGCGCTGTACGGCAACTCTTCCGGCGGCGTGATTGCCATCTTCACCGAGGACGCGAAGCCCGGCTATTCGATCGCCGGCACCACCGAGTACGGTACCTTCGACACCCAGCGCTACGCGCTGAAGACGACTGGCGCCGAGGGCATGGCCAACTATGTCGTCGATGCGTCGCACTTTCAAACCGATGGCTATCGCTATCACAGCGAGGCGGAGCGGAATAATTTCAACGCCAAGCTGCGCCTCGATCTGAACGAGGCATCGACGCTGACGCTCATCGGCAACGCGATTCAGACACCTTTCGTGCAGGACCCTCTTGGGCTCACCCGCGCGCAGCTCGCGGCCAACCCCGAACAGGCGGGCGTCGGCGCCATCCCCTACAACACGCGCAAGGATTTGGCGCAGGAGCAGGCCGGCGTGGTCTACGACGACAAGCTGACCGGCAACGACGATTTCACCAGCACGGTGTACACCGGCCACCGCACCACCACCCAATTCCAGGCCATCCCGCAGGCGACGCAACAGAACGCGCCGCTGTATCCCGGCGGCGTGATCGATTTGTCGCGCAATTTCTGGGGCATCGACGCACACCTGACCGATCAGCGCAGCATCGCGGGAACGCCGCTGCAGATCACCGGCGGCCTGAGCTACGACGATTTAGAAGAGGCGCGCCGCGGGTTTTTGAATTACATCGGTTCGCAGTTGGGCGTCGAAGGCGCGGTACGGCGCAATGAAGCCAATCATGTGTATGACTTCGATCAATATCTGCAGGCGCAATGGGATCCGCAGGCTCGCTGGCGGTTGATCGCCGGGGTGCGCAACAGCGCCGTCGAGGTGTCGTCGCACAATCATCTGCCCGGAATCTTGGAGCCGGACAGCGGCGTGCACTACTCTGCCGTGGACCCCGTGGGCGGAGTGACGTTTCGTGCGACCTCCGCGATCGACGTATATGCCTCGTACGGCAAGGGCTTCGAGACGCCGACGTTGAACGACCTGGCGTACCGCTCGACGGACGGCAGCCTGCCGGGCCTGAATCTCGCCTTGAAACCGGCACACAGCGACAACTACGAGGTGGGGATCAAGGCCGGCGGCGAGTACCTGCGCGCGACGCTCGCCGGATTCTACATCAAGACCGAGGACGAGTTGGCGGTGCTCGCCAATTCGAACGGTAGAACGGTGGACCAGAACATCGGCGAGACCACGCGGCATGGAGCGGAATTGGGCGTCGATGCCTTGCTGCCGGGCGGCTTCAGTGCCCGGGTGGCCTACACGTACATCCGAGCCATCGTGGCGCAGGCGTATTACACCTGCGTCGGCACGCCCTGCAAGCAGCCGGCGACGGCGGGACCTCTGCCCGCCAATTATCTGCCGGTGGCGGCGGGGAGTTACCTGCCGGCCGTCCCGATGAACGCGTTGTATGCCGGCGTCACCTGGAAATATGCGCCGTGGGGGTTCTCGAGCACGCTCGAGGCGCAGAGCCGCGCGCGCATCTACACGGACGATCGCGACTCCGATGCGGCCGCGGGTTATTGGGTGGCCAACGTCAGGGCGGGGTTCGAGCAAGAGTCGGCGCATTGGCGGTTCAGCGAATTCGCGAGCCTTGATAACCTCGCCAATCGTGACTATGTAGGTTCGGTGATCGTGAACGAGAGCAATTCGCGCTTCTTCGAGGCTGCCCCGGGTCGGACGGCCTATATTATGTTCAATGCGGCGCTGCGGACGGAGTGACCGCGGTTTCGATGTTCCTGTGCACCAAATGGCCCGGACTGCGTTGTATGTGTTAGGTGTTGATGTTTCGAGTTTATGGAGAGTGGCAGTCATGAGCATCCAGGGTGGGCGTTTTGGTCTCGCAGTCGGTGTGTTGGGGGCCTTGCTGGCAGTTGCTGCACCCGCGTTCGCACAGCATGGCGGGGGTGGCCACGGTGGCGGTGGGGGTGGTCATGGCGGAGGTGGCGGCCATGCGTCCGGCGGAGGCCATGCGGGGGGCGGTCATTTTGGCGGCTCGGCCGGCGGCCATTACGCGGGCGGCGCTCACTATGGCGGTGGACGCGGCTACGGCGGCGGCGCGGTGGGCCACGGCTATGGCGGTGGTTTCCACGGGTCGGCCTACGGTGGGCGCGGTGGTTATGGCTATCCGGGCGGCGCATATCGGCATGGGTATTCGACCGGCGCCTACTGGGGCGGCGGGTACTGGCGGGGCGGGTATTGGCCGCGCGCGTATTACGGACTGGGCTATTCCTGGTTTCTGCCTATTCTGCCGCTGGCCTACGCGACGTATTGGTATGGCGGTATGCCGTACTACTACGCCAATGACGTATATTACACTTGGAACCCGGCCTACGACGGCTACACGGCCACCGATCCGCCGCCAGTGACGGATTCCTCCGCAGCGGGTGCGGACGGTTCGGCGTTGCCGCCAACCGACATGTCGGATGGCGGCCCGAGCGCCTCGGACACGGCTCCGGGCCCCGGTGTGGGGCAGCAGGGTCAAATCTTCATGTACCCGAAGAACGGCCAGAGCGACGAGCAGCAATCCACCGACAAGCGCGAGTGCCAGCAGTGGGCGGCGAGCCAAGCGGGTAACGGCGCGGCGAACAGCAATGACTATCGTCGCGCGATGATGGCGTGCGTCGAGGGGCGGGGATACAGCGCGAATTAGGGTTGGCGCGCCGTTTTGAATAAGAAAAGCCGCGCCATGCGCGGCTTTTTTTTGCGGCGGCCTCCTTGATTGGCGGGTCACTGGCCCGGGCAGGGAGTGCGACCCTCTTCACAGATCCCGTCTGGAATATCCCCTCCGTAAGGTTCGAGCAAGGGTGCACCGTTAACCTTCGCTCATGTGTATTCGCAGTCACAAACGCTTGTCGACGGGTTTCACCCTCTTCGAACTCGTGGTGGTCATGTTGATCGTGGCCGTCTTGGCCGCGATTGGCCTGCCGAGTTTCAAATACGTCACGGCCTCCAATCGAATATCCACGGAAATAAACGCGTTGCTCGCGGACATGCGCTATGCGCGCTCCGAAGCATTGAAGGAAGGTCTGCCCGTGACGGTATGCGCTTCCGCCGATGGACTTACTTGCACCGGCGGCAGCAGCAGCGTGTGGACTGCAGGCTGGATCGTCTTCTCCGATCCGAGCAGCAGTCAAACCGTGCCCTCGGGCGCAGTACCTCTCCGTGTGCAACCCTCCTTGACACAGGCATTCAACAGCAGCGATACCTTGACGGCCGACAATGGGTTCTATGCCGAAACGTTCAATCGCGAAGGATTCGGAGCCGCCAACATTGCGAGGCCAGGCAACACCGTAACGATGGTGTTGCATTCGGTGCCCGCCAATTCTGATTGGACTCGCTGTTTGGCGATCACTACCGTCGGACTTTTGACCGTGCAGAGAACGACGTCGGGTAACGGTGCCTGCACGTGAAGAATTCCGTACGCATTCGAATAGTGAATTGCCCTCGCTCCCGCTCGGCCGGCTTTAGCTTGGTCGAAGTCATGGTGGCGCTGATCGTCTGCTCCATCGGTTTGCTTGGACTCGCCAAAATGGAATCATTGGCTCTGGCAAGCTCGGACGTCGCGGGAACACGCGCAATCGCCGCCCTGGAGGCATCGAGCCTTGCGGCTATGATGCATGCTGACCGGGGTTATTGGTCCAGTACCTCGGCGACGCCCCTCGCGACGGTGACCTGGGTGAACGGCACCGGCGCAAACATCACGGATTCTAACCTTCAGCCCGTCCAGGCCTGCACCGTGGCGGGCGCGAACAGCTGCAATGCCATGCAAATGGCGGCATACGACGTCCAAAACTGGGCTGCTGCGTTGCAGCCGTTGCTTCCCGGCTACACAGCGGCCATCCAATGCACGCCGACGGTCACGACAGGCCCGGTCACCTGCACGATCACCATCACCTGGGTAGAAAACGCGGTGGCCGCCAACTCCGCGCAGGCGCAGACGAGCATGACGAGTCTCGCGGCACCCCGCTACACGTTGAACGTAGAACCATGAACTCAAGCATTCACAGTCATCGCCAATCAGTCGCTGCGCAAAGCGGTTTCACGCTGGTGGAACTGATGATCGCGGTGTTGATTGGTCTGTTTCTGGTCGGCGGTCTATTGACCTTGACGAGTGCCATGAAGCGCACCGGCGGGATCCAGAATAATCTCACCCAGCTGCACGATAGCGAGCGTACCGCCATGACGCTTCTCAACGACGTCATTCAATCGGCGGGGTATTTCCCCAATCCGCTGGTCAATACGGCCAGCAGCGAATTTCTGGTCGTGTCGCCTTTCACCGCCATAGGGCAGACGGTCATCGGTGCCGATGGCGGTACGGCATCGGCCCCTCTCGATAAAGTGAGCGTTCGGTATGTGACGGCGGGTACAGTCAACGGCGATCAGACGATCAACTGCCTGGGCGCGTCCAGCCCCACTGCCACGGCGTGGACCAACACGTTCCTGGTGGACGGCACCGGTAATTTTCAGTGCATTCTGACGACCGGCACAGCCGCGCCTGCCGCGGCGGTTACGCTCGTCAGCGGCGTGAAGTACATGTCGGTCGTGTACGGCGTGCAGACCAACACGGGCTCCGGGACTTCGTCGGCCGACACGTATCTCACCGCGACGCAGATCAACGCGACTCCTTCTTACTGGGCCAATGTCATTTCCGTGCAGATCCAATTGTTCTTCGTCAATCCGTTGTACGGCACCCTGCCGGGCCAGAGTACCGCAACGACGATACCGCAGACCATATCGGTAACCCGGACCATCGCCATCATGAACAAGGTGGGAGTCAACACGTGAGGATTTCTCCGCGCTTTGGCTCGCATCAGAGCGGTATGGTGCTGGTGACCAGCATTCTGTTGCTCGTGGTCGTGACCGTGTTGGCGATCGGCATGTTCCATAGTTTCGGCCTCGATGAGAAAATCGCGGGCAATACGCGCGAAAAGCAGCGCGCCCTGCAGGCTGCGGTCAGCGCTCAACAATATGCCGAATGGTGGCTGGCGACCGGAAATGCCACGGGCAATATCACATGCACCACCCTCATCACTGCGAGCATCACCAGCGGGCAGACCTGTCTGAACACGCTGCCCAACCTCGTCGGCGCCGGGAACGTTGCAAACGTGCCGTGGAAGAACGGTTCTAATAATCAGGTTGGCGTCACCTATCAAGTTCCCGGAATGGTCGTAGCGCAGAATGCAAACGTCACTGCGGGTACCTATTACAACTACCCGGTCTTCTACATTTCTTATCTGGGCGTCGGACCTGCGCCGTCCGGCGTCGGCACAGGCAATGTGTATCAAATCGATGCCGTGGGTTACGGCGGGAGCCCGAGCACCGCGGCCGTGGTCGAGAGTACGTTTATCGTTCAAACAGTCGACATCCCATTGGATAACCCCTAATGAACAAGATCCTCAACGGAATGATGCTGACATGCGCGTTCCTCGTGCTCGGACCCTTGGGTGCTCGCGCCCAAACCAGTTATACCGAGAACTTTACGGGGGCCAACACCATCAACAATTGGTACTACTTCAAAGGCGCGTGCCTTACCGCGGGGACCACGTCGGCGACGGTCAACAATATCCCGGGCTCGTCGACGGCCGTCCCAGGTCTCATTCCGTCCTGCGCATCGATGGCCACCGGATCCTACTATTACAATACGGGTAATAGGGCGGGCCAGGCCCTCGTCGGAGGAACGAGCGGCACCATTCCAGGCACCGATCCCACCAAAGGCGGCGCGCTGCGCTTCACGAACGTGCCGGCGGGACAACAATCCGGCGCCATCCTGTCGAACTTCTCGTTTCCGGTGAGTACGCAGGGGCTCCAAGTCACGTTTACCACGGAAACCTATGAAGGCGATGGTGGCGGCGGGGACGGCGCTGACGGCATCAGTTTTTTCTTGCAGGATGCTACGCAGAATCCCGACCTTGGCGCGACCGGCGGCAGCCTCGCCTACGGCTGTACGAACGAGACGGGCAACTACGATTCTCAAGTCCGGGTAAATGGCCTGCCTCGCGGTTACGACGGCTTGACCGGCGCGTATATCGGTATCGGCATCGACGAGTACGGCAATTTCATGAATCCCGGCGACAACACGTCGACCGGCGCCAACACCTTGAATGGCGGCACGGCATTTCAGGGAAATCGCGTGGGTTTGCGCGGCTCGGGCAATACCTCGTGGACGTGGCTCAGCACGAACTATTCGAGTTATTACTCCCCCGGGCTGACCAGCACGTATTCGTCTGCGTATAGCAATAGTGCGGCGTCGGAGGCGGTACGGCAAACGTGCATCAATGGCTACGTAATGCAGTACAATTCCTCAGCGGGAACATTCAGCAAGACGAGCACCAAGCTCAACAACTACGCGGCACTGGGATACTCGAACTTGTCCGGCGTTCAGATTGCGAATGAGTCTGCAATCTACCGCGGCAATGGGTCGAGCGGACAACTCACCAGCCAATATGGCGTGCCGATCACCTACAACTTGAAGATCACTCCGCAAGGCTTATTGACTCTCTCGTACAGTTATAACGGCGGCGCATCCATCCCGGTGGTCACGGGCCAGAACATTACCACCAGCAACGGCAACCTGCCCACCAATGTGCGTTTCGGATTTGCCGGTTCGGATGGCGGTTCGACCAATATTCATGAGGTCATGTGTTTCCAAGCCAGTCCGCAGACTTCAGCGTCGAGTTCCGCATCGGGCAACCAGAAGCAATCTCAACCGGTCGTGCAGGGCAGCCAGGTATATTTCGCTTACTACGATCCAACCAATTGGTCGGGGTCGGTGACGTCGGAATCTTTGCTGCTCGATGTCAATAACAATGCTTACTTGAGCCCGACGGCGAATTGGGACGCCTCCTGTGTGTTGACCGGCGTGGGTCCCGCGCCTGCGAGCTGTGCAAGCACGGGCGTGGTCGGGCCGATCACGGCTGCCAGCCCGACCAACCCGGCGAGTTCGGGCGCGACGGCGCGTGTCATGCTCACTTGGAACGGATCGACCGGAATACCGTTCGAATGGGGTACCACACCGGACCCTGCACTATTACCCCTCGACAGCGGCGATTCGACCGTTAAGAACTATCGTCTCAAATATCTGCGCGGCGATCGCACCAACGAACAAAATTCTTCCGGCACTGGCGCACTCACCGCGACGGGATATCGAGATCGTGCCAGCGTACTGGGCGACGTCATCGATTCGAGCCCGACCTGGGTTGGACCGCCGTCAACGGGGTACCCGAATGTCTGGGCCGACCAATACAACGGCGGCACCATGCCCGAAAATTCTGGTCAGACGTACGCAGCCTTCGTCACGCAAGAGCAGACTCGGATCAACGTGGTTTACGCCGGTTCGAACGATGGATTTCTGCATGGCTTTCGTTCGGGTTACTACAATACAAGCGGCGCTTATGTCGGTACCGGTACCGGTACGAGTTTCGTAGGCACGGAGAATGATGGCCAAGAGATGCTGGCGTACATGCCGGGCCTGGTGCTCAACAACATTCAAACCGCTTCTCTGGTGGGCGGTGTTATGACCCCCAATTCGGCGAGCAATTATTCCGACCCGCAATATGGGCATCATTTTGATGTCGACGCGACGCCGGGAACAGGCGATGTGTTTTATGGCGGTGCATGGCATACGTTGTTGGTCGGCGGGCTTGGCGCGGGCGGAGCGGGGGTGTTCGCTCTCAACATAACCTATCCGGCGGTGCCCGCTATTGCGGTCAGCCCGGCTAACGCCACGGACCCGACGTTCAGCGAAGGCAATGCATCGAGCATCGTGATCGGCGATTGGAGCACGACCACCAACGCGTCGGGCACAACGACGTCGACGTTGGCGTGCGTAGGTGTGACCTCGAACGCCTCCACTACATCGCCGGCGAGCTGTGGATTGAATCTTGGCAGCACGTTTGGAACACCGCAGATACGCCGCTTTCATAATGGTCAGTGGGGAGCCGTCTTCGGCAATGGCTTCGGCAGCTCGACCGGCGATGGGGGCATCTATGTCATGCTGCTGAACACGACTACAGGTGCGCCCACGTTCTATTATTTGAGCACCGGCACGTCCACGAAGAGCAACGGCATCGCCTATGTATCCACGGCCGACCTCGACGGCGATCACATCACCGACTATGTTTATGCCGGGGATCTGCTCGGCAACATCTGGCGTTTCGATCTGACGAACGCCTCTCCGGCCCTGTGGGGCGTCACATCGATTCCTGTGTATACCACGGCCAGCGGCCAACCGATTACCAGCAAGCTGTCGATCTCCTCGATCGTGGCTGCCCCGAACCGGCGCGTCCTGGTCGAGTTTGGCACCGGGCGACAATTTCCATTGACCAATACATCGGCGATGACCTACTCGACTACGCCGCAATCTCTTTATGGGATCTGGGATTGGAATCTGGCCGGGTGGAATGCCAGGTCGTCCATTCAATACTCCGCCCTTCCCTTCAACGGGACGGCGGCGCCCACAACCGGACTTACGGCGGGCAGCCTTACACCGACCAACTTGCAAGCCCAGAGCGCGCAAATAGTGACCGTGGCCGGCGTCGACTATCGAACTGTCACGAACAACACCATATGCTGGGCCGGTACGACGGGCTGTTCGGGTACTCCGCAGTACGGGTGGTACTTGCCGTTGACGTTCGGGTATGCCAATGGAACCGATCCGAATCAGTTGTCCACCGGCACGAACTCCGCGAATCCAACAGTCTACGAGCAGGTGATCTACAACCCTGTGCTCGTCGGCGATACCTTCGTCGTCAATACCGCGATACCCGGGGCTATTTCCGCGACGATGTGCTTCGCGGCAACAGCAGGTGGCTATACGTTGGCGATCAATCCTGCAACCGGCGGATCCTACACGAAACCCGTCTTCCCGCCGGCGATCGGAACGCAGACGATCACGACGATCTCGAGCGGCGCATCGAGTACGATCTCCACATCGACCGGCAGCGCATCATCGCTGACAATCAGCGGCATCGGCGCCAGCGGTACCGGTACCCCGTTCGCCGTCACGACCGGCGGCGTTGGAGCGCAGAACGGCAATCTGGGCGGCGGCAGTAATAACCCGCCTTGTACGCCAGGCTCGAAGACCTTTTTCGTCACCCAGACCGTCGGCGGCACGCCGACAACGCTGACACCGAACTTGCAATGCAATATTGCGAGTGCCCGTGAAACGTGGATACAACGGCGGTAGCGCCGAAGGCGAATGGCATGAAGCGCACATCTCCAGAGGTTGCAGGGTTCTCGCTGATCGAATTGATCGTGGCAATGCTCATCACGGCCATCCTTGCGTCGATCGCGATCCCTGCTTATTCATCGTACGTACGTAAATCTCGACGAACGGAAGCAAAAACCGCCGTGCTCGATCTGGCGAGCCTCGAGGAGCGGTTTTTCAGCGTCAACAATACCTACACCACCGATTCCGCGAGTCTGGGTTACCCAGCCGGCAACAATTGGCCGTACACCCTTGCGAGCGGCTACTACACTATCGCGAGCCCGGCCATTACCCCACCGTCCACCACGGGGCCGGCTACTTTCACCTTGACGGTCACCGTCGTGCCGAATACCGATCAGGCCAAGGATACGCAATGCGTTTCGTTTGCCGTCAATTCAGCCGGAGTCCAATCGGCATCGTCGTCGACCTTGTCGCCCGACCCCAACACCACGTGCTGGCGCTGAGGCGGGCTCCCCGCTGAGTCAACCTAACGGAAATTGAATCGAGACGCGAGTTCCCGGTCCTTTCTGTCTCGCGCTGATCGCTAATTGCGCGCCGTAGATCTGCGCGATTTCGTCGACTATCGCGAGGCCCAAACCGCTGCCGTGGCCCGGAGAATTCGGCAAGCGGTAGAATCTCTGCCGCACCCGCTGCCGCTCCTCTTCCGGTATGCCTGGACCCGTGTCTTCCACGGCGAGATGAGCTTTGCCTGTTTTCTGTCGAACGCTGACGGTGACGCTGCCTCCCTTGGGCGTGTACTTCAGCGCGTTGTCGATCAGATTGCTCAGAAGATCGTCGATCAGCGCTGGGTCGGCGAGTATAGCGGCGGCCTCAACGTCGATGCCTAAATCGATGTTCGATTGCAAGGCCCGGTCGATGAATTTGGCGGCTACTTCCTTGACGATGTTGTCGAGTGCTACGATTTTATTTTTGGCGGCGATATTCACGGAACGATCGGCTCGCGCCAGCGTCAACAATTGATTGGCCGAATGAGCAAGCTGCTTGATTCCTTCCTGCAGCGTGAGTAAGCGATCCTTGACGGGTTGCGCAGCTGGCTCTCCCATGAGGAGTTGCAGCTGTGCTTGAAGGCCGGTGATCGGCGTGCGCAGCTGGTGCGCCGTGTTGGCGATGAATTGCTGCTGTGATTGCACGGACTTCTGTAATGTGATGAACAGGCGATTGAGCGTGACGACCACGGGTGCGATTTCGCGCGGCACCGAGGATTCGTCGATGGAGCGCAGGTCTTGGGGGGAACGGGCGGCGATTTCCTCGCGTAGTTTGCGGATGGGCCGCAGCCCCAATTGAATGCCCACCCAGACCAACACGAGGGTGATGTCGAGCTGCACGAAATCCCACAGCAGCGTGCTCATGAAGCCGTAGCGTGCCGCGGGCGCGGCCGGCGAGCGGACGTCCGCTACCGTCAGGAGAACGGCGCCCGTTGCCGTGTCGAGACGGGTGGTGAGGGCACGGACCGTGCGGCGGTCGATCTGGGTCATCGCGATCAGTTGGCTGGTGTCGCTGCTCAAGCTGACGGGCGGCAGCAGGGCGTTTCCGGCGAGCAGGCGGCCGCGCGGATCGCGGACCGCGAACATCACCGACTCGGACGATGGCAGCGCCGGCGACGGCGATTGCGTATCGACGGCGACTTGGCCGTCCTTGGCCTGCACGTGCGCGATCAACGCACCGGTCGCCTCTTTCAACCGCCGGTCGCTGCTGATGACCCCGGGCGCGACATTGTTGAAGTAGTGCACCAGCGCGCCGCACAGGGCGAGCAGCATCAGCGGAACCGCTAGCCAGAACACCAACTGGCGGCTGATGGAGGAACTCACGGCGCTTTCGCTTCTTCCAGCCGGTAGCCCAGCCCGCGCAGGCTGCGAATCACGGCGGCGTCGCCGAGTTTGGCGCGGAGGCGGGAGACGTGCACTTCCACGGCGTTGGGGGTGATGTCCTGTTCGGGATTGGCGATGGCTTGTTGCACCCGCTCCTTGGGCACGATCTGGCCGGTGCGGCGTACCAGACACTCGAGCAGCAGCCACTCGCGGGCGGTGAGCTCCACTTCGGCGTCATCGATGCTGAGCCGCCGGCCCACGAGATCGACGCGCAGGCGATTGAGCTTGATGACGCCGTCGAGCGCGCCGCTGGCGCGGCGCATGAGGGCGCGGCAGCGGGCGACGAGTTCCGCGGGCTCGAAGGGCTTGCTCAAGAAGTCGTCGGCGCCGAGATCGAGCGCTTTGACCTTGTCGTTGAGGGTGCAGCGCGCGGTGAGCATCAGTGTCGGCAGGGTTTTGCCGGCGCTGCGCAGGCGGCGCACCAGGGTCAGCCCGTCGGCTCCCGGCAGACCCACATCGATCACCGCGAGAGCGAATTCCTCGGCCGCCAGGGCGCTCTGCGCGGCCTCGGCGCTGTTGACCCGGTGCACGGCATAGTGGGCGGCCACCAGTCCGCGGGTGATGGCGTCGGCCACGATGTCGTCGTCCTCAACGACCAGGAGCCGCATGGCCGCTCATGTCCCCGCGCCGGGCCACGCTACGTCTCGCCGACGGCCTTGCTGTCCGGCTCGTTCGGGTCGTCGCGATTCGCGCCGAAGGCGCTGCGCCGCGGCGGCACCAGGGTGCGGATCTTGGCTTCGTAGGCTTTGGCGAAGGTTTCCGTGAACAAATGCGGGAAACCGTCGGCGGGGCGCTGTGCCAGACCCGAAAACATTTCGGCGTAGAGGTCCCAATACTTGCCCTTGTTCTGCGTTCCGAACACCCCGCGCTTGCCGACGCGGTCGAACCGCTCTTCCAATTCCTTGGGGTCGACGCGCTCCAGGAACTCCTCGAATGCGGCCCGCATGGCGGTGAGCGATGCCACATTCTGCGCCTTCAGCTCGCGGAAGTTGTGGCGAATGGCTTCGACCGAGCCTGCGCGCGTGGACACGGTGGTCAACAGGCGAACCAGGGCCTCATCCACGCCCTGCGAGAAATTCAGCGGCGACTCGGGGCCGTCATCGGCCTGCGCAGCGATGCGAAATCGGTTACGGAACTCGTTGCGGTTGTGATTGAGGTCCATCAGCCCCAACACCGATTCGCGCAGCAGCTGGCCGGCAAGCTGCAGTGCGGCGGCGCGCGCGTCGGGGGTGATGGAGCGCGGGTCGACGCCGGCGCCGCGGCAGAAGGCGGTGAGGCCGATGTCGAAATCGCCGTCGAACAGCACCGGCGATTGCGAACGGGACAGCGGTGAGTTCGCACCGCCCTGGCCGGGCGGCGCGGCGTCGACGACGTTGGCCACTTTGCCGTCCACTTTGAGCGGACGCGTCATCATGTGCCATGGGGTACCCAGGCTGTCATCCGGCGCGTCGCGCAGAGCACTGGCCGGTCCGACTTTCTGGCCGTAGGCATCGCGCGGCCGCACGCCGGAGTCGAGCTCCGTCAGATCGCTGGACTCCAGCAGTTCGCTCAAATCGAGATCCGCGCCCAGATCGTTGGCGGTGGACTTTCTGACGGCCGAGGAGGGCGATTGGCCGTCGTACGCGACGATGGCGCTCTCGTCGGGCGGGAAGTCGTTGCCCTTGTCGATGCTGACCAGCAATTCGTATTCGCCCAAGCGCACGTAATCGCCGTCTTTCAGCTGGTAATCGTGGTACTTGCCGAGCGGTACCTGGGCACCGTTGACGAAGGTGCCGTTCGAACTCGTGTCCACGAGCACGTAGACGCCGGCCCGAAAGTCGACCCGGGCATGTTTGCCCGAGAGGTATCGCTCGGGGTCGGGTAGAATCCACTCATTGTCGGTGCCGCGGCCGATACTGCCGCCGTGCACACCGAACACTTTGGTTGAGGCTGTTCCTAGGCGGATTCCATGTTCGCTGACAACGCTTAAGCGCAAGGTCATGTCTGCTCGCTCCAACGGGTCCGAGGGTTTGCGCTAAGTGCCCGTATAATATGGTGAAATGCTAGCAATGCCGGGAGCCTACTAAATGGCCGCGAGTCACATTTTCAAAGTTCTGTTCGTGAATCAGGGGAAGGTCTATGAGATCTACGCCCGTAAGGTGAGTCATGGAAGCCTGTTCGGCTTCATCGAGGTCGAGGAACTCGTTTTCGGCGAACGTTCGACCGTGGTGGTGGATCCGGCGGAAGAGAAGATAAAGGCCGAATTCAACGAAGTAAAGCGCACCTACCTGCCCATGCATTCGGTGCTGCGCATCGATGAGGTGAAAAAACAGGGGGTCAGCAAGATCGTAGCTCTCGAAGGATCGAATGTCTCTCAATTCCCCGTTCCAATTTATACGCCGGGCGGGGACTCGAACGCCCGTAAATAGCCCACAGTTCTGTTAGAATTTCGCATGTTCAGCTTGCTCGGCGCGCCAGCGCTGTCGCAATTCCGTCTCGACAAGCTACTGCAGTCTGTGCGGGCCTTGGATGCGCGTGTCAGCGGCCTCTCCTCGCGGCACATCCACTTCGTCGACGTCTCGCAGACCCTCGATGAGAACGAACTCGAGGTGCTGGACAAGTTGCTGACCTATGGCCCGCGGGCGCACCTGCACACCGATCGTGGGCGCCGGCTCTTGGTGACGCCGCGCGTCGGCACCGTGTCGCCCTGGTCGAGCAAGGCCACCGACATCGCGCACGTGTGCGGGCTTGGCAACGTGCGGCGCCTGGAACGCGGCACCCTGTTCTTCATCGACACGTCCGCAGACTTAAGTCCGCAGGAGCTGCGGCGGCTGGGATCCTTGCTGCACGATCGCATGACCGAGTCGGTGTGGGTCGGCGACGCTCCTGACTCGGACGGTCAAGAATCGATCGAACCCACGGGCTTGTTCCATGCGGCCGCGGCACGGCCTCTGCGTGTGGTCGCGCTTGGCTCGGACGGCCATGCGGCGTTGGCTCATGCCAATGCGCACTGGGGTCTGGCGCTGTCCGCGGATGAGATCGATTACCTGGTCACCGCCTTCCGCAAGCTGGGGCGCGATCCCACGGACGTGGAGTTGATGATGTTCGCGCAGGCGAACTCCGAACATTGCCGGCACAAGATATTCAATGCGGAGTTCATCGTCGACGGCGTCGACATGCCGCTGTCGCTGTTCGGCATGATCCGCGCGACCTACGCCAAGAACCCGGTCGGGGTGCTGTCCGCGTACCGCGACAATGCGGCGGTCATCGAGGGCTCGAATGCCGTGCGGTTTTTCCCGGATCCATATACGCACCGCTACGGCGGCGTGAACGAGCCGGTCGATATCCTGATGAAAGTGGAAACGCACAATCATCCGACCGCGATATCGCCGTTTCCGGGAGCTGCGACCGGTTCGGGCGGCGAGATTCGCGATGAGGGCGCCACGGGAATCGGCGCCAAACCGAAAGCGGGTTTGACCGGATTTTCGGTCTCGAACCTCAAGATTCCCGGCATGACGCAGCCGTGGGAAGCGGACTTCGGCAAGCCGGAACGGATCGCCTCGGCGCTCGACATCATGATTGCGGCGCCGTTGGGCGCGGCCGCCTTCAACAACGAGTTCGGCCGGCCGAACACCTGCGGTTATTTCCGCGTTTTCGAGCAGCGGTCGCGCGAAGGGACGCGCGAGGTGACCCGCGGCTATCACAAGCCCATCATGATCGCCGGCGGCCTCGGCAATATTCGCCGCGGCGACGTCGAGAAGCGTGAGGTGGTGGTGGGCGCGCCGCTGGTGGTATTGGGCGGCCCCTCGATGCTCATCGGCTTGGGCGGCGGCGCGGCGTCGTCGGTGGGCAGCGGGCAGAGCTCGTCGGATTTGGATTTTGCGTCGGTGCAGCGCGGCAATGCCGAGATTCAACGCCGTGCGCAGGAAGTCATCGACCGCTGTTGGGCCCTGGGCGATGCGAACCCGATCTTGCTGATTCACGACGTGGGCGCCGGCGGGCTGTCGAACGCGTTGCCCGAGGCCATCGCCCACAGCCGGCGCGGCGGGCGGATCGACCTGCGCAAGATCCCGAGCGCCGAATCCGAACTCTCGCCCATGGAAATCTGGTGCAACGAATCTCAGGAGCGCTACGTTCTGGCCCTGGTTCCGGGCAGCACTGCGGCATTCGCGGCTTTGTGCGAGCGCGAACGCTGCCCCTTTGCGGTGGTGGGGGAGATTACGGCGGACGGACGGCTGCGCGTCGACGATGCGTTGCTGTCGGCGACGCCGGTGGACATGCCCATCGAGGTCTTGCTGGGCAAGGCGCCGCGCATGACGCGGGACGTGAAAGCCCTGCCGAAGCGACACTCGCCGCTGTCGACCGCGGGGGCGACGCTGGCGGACTCGCTGGACCGGTTGTTGTGCCTGCCGACCATCGCGGACAAATCGTTCCTCATCACCATCGGCGATCGCAGCGTGGGCGGCATGGTGAGCCGCGATCAGATGGTGGGTCCGTGGCAGGTGCCCGTCGCCGACGTCGCGGTCACCTTAAGCGATTACGAAGGATATACGGGCGAAGCCATGGCCATGGGAGAGCGCACGCCGGTGGCGGTGTTGAACGCGCCCGCCTCGGGCCGGCTCGCGGTCGCCGAAGCGGTCACCAACCTCATCGCAGCGGACGTGCGGCATCTCACCGACATCCGATTGTCGGCCAACTGGATGGCCGCGTGCGGCGAGCCGGGGGAGGACGCCGACTTGTACGCGACGGTGCGCGCCGTCGGCGTGGAGTTGTGCGCCTCCTTGGGAATCACCATTCCGGTGGGCAAGGATTCGTTGTCGATGAGGACCGCCTGGAGCGATGCGAACGGCGCGCACACGGTGGTCTCGCCGGTCTCGCTCATCATTTCCGCGTTCGCGCCGGTGGCCGATGTGCGGCGCACGCTGACGCCGCAGTTGGATGTATCGACCCCGTCCCGGTTCCTGCTGATCGATCTCGGCGGCGGTAAGAACCGCCTGGGCGGCTCGTGCTGGGCGCAGGTCATGCAACGAGCCGGCGGCGTGCCCGCGGACCTGGACGATCCGGCGCTGTTGCTGAACTTCTTCGAGGCCATCCGAGAACTCAAGGATCGCGAACTGCTGCTCGCCTATCACGACCGTTCGGATGGCGGGTTGCTGCTGACGCTGCTCGAAATGGCATTCGCCAGTCACTGCGGGCTCGACATCGATCTGGGCGAGCAGGCGGATCCGATCGCTGCGTGTTTCAGCGAGGAGCTCGGGGCCGTCGTCCAGGTGGCCACTGCGCGGGCGCCCGAGGCACTCGCGGTGTTGCAACGTCATGGGCTGGGCGTCCATACGCGCGATGTGGGCGCGCCCGTCGGCGGCGGCACGCCGCTCGACCGAGGAGTCGCGCCCAATCGTGTGGTGAGCGAGGCGGGCCACGGTACCGCGGGCGGCCCGGCGATCGGCATTGCGGCGAACGGCGCGCCGATCTACTCGGCCGCGGTTGCTGATTTGCACCGGCGTTGGAGCGAAGTGTCGTTCCGCCTGCAGGAGTTGCGCGACAACCCGGCGTGCGCGCGCGAGGAGTACTCGCGCTTGCTGGATATCCATGATCCGGGCTTGCACGCGCGCCTGACATACGACCCCGCGGACAACGTCGCTGCGCCCTACATTTTGACGGGCGCGCGGCCGGCGGTGGCCGTGTTGCGGGAGCAGGGTGTCAACAGCCAGACCGAGATGGCGGCTGTGTTCACGCGCGCGGGCTTCGACGCCTATGACGTGCACATGACGGACATTCTTGCGGGGCGAGTCCATTTGGCCCGATTCCATGGGCTGGCTGCCTGCGGCGGATTCTCCTATGGCGATGTGCTGGGGGCGGGCGAGGGTTGGGCGAAATCCATCCTCTTCAACAGCCGCGCGCGCGACGAGTTCGCGGCGTTCTTTGCGCGCGACGCCACTTTCACGTTGGGCGTGTGCAACGGCTGTCAGATGCTGTCGGCGCTCAAGGAATTGATTCCCGGCGCGGAACGCTGGCCGCGCTTCGTGCGCAACCGCTCGGAACAGTACGAAGCGCGCCTGAGCCTGGTGCAAGTGCCGCGCTCCAACTCCGTGCTGCTCGCCGGCATGGAGGGGTCCGTGCTGCCGATCACGGTGGCGCACGGCGAGGGGCTGGCAGAGTTCTCGATGCACTCCGGAGCCGCGGAGCTGCTCGAGCACGGCCTGGTTTCCCTGCAGTACGTGGATCATTACGAAGAGCCCACGGAACGCTACCCCTTCAACCCCAACGGCTCGCCCCTGGGCCTGGCCGGCCTGTGCAGCGTCGATGGTCGCGTGACCTCGCTGATGCCGCACCCGGAGCGCGTATTCCGGACCGTCCAAAACTCGTGGGCCGACGCGTCATGGGGCGAGGATGGCGGCTGGATGCGGCTATTCAGGAACGCGCGGGCGTTCTTGCGTTAACGGAGCGGCCGCACCGAACGGTGGAGCTGCGGGATGATACGTTTATGGACGCTATTCGTATCATTTTGCGATAGGAATAGACGAAAAAGCTCTCTCAGTACTCAGGCCCGGTGCGTTATCTCCCCATCGGCTAGCGCCCGATGCCGTCAGTTGCTGGTCTCCACCTGGGGCGCCACGTACTTGCGAAAGGTCATTGCCTGCATGAGTCGCGCCTTGCGCACGAACGTCTGATACAAGAGGTCGCGCATGACTTCGAGCAGGATGCCGGCGCTCTCGGCGTTCAAGTGCGGCTGGTGCGGCCAGGGGTCGCTGTCGCTGCCGAAGAGCACCGCGCGCAGCGTCGCGAAGCTGTCGTCGTCGAGTTCGGCGAGCGAGCGAATTTCCTGCAAGGTATCGAACAGCTCCAGCTTGCCGCGTTCCCCGAGTTCGCGGAACAAGGATTGCGCAGTGCGCCGGCTCATGGCGCCGAAGGCGTTGTAGCAGCCGGCGGAATAACAGCTGAGCGCCTCCCTGAACACCTCTTCGGATTCTTCGGGCAGATAGGTGAGGGGGAAATTCTCGCGCGCCCGTTCGACCTCGGTGTAGTTCGGCGCCAGCTCGATGCGCAGCGGCGTGTAGGCGTTGGCGGTGAATTTCAGGAAGATGGGCTCGCCGCAGGCATCGCAACGAAACACGATGCCTACTTGCTGCGGTTTGCGGTGCGTGAGGTCATCGAACTTAGGGGTGGCGACCGCCGAAATGTGCGTCAACGTCTGGCAATGCGGGCAGGTCAATGCAATGCCTTGGTGCTCGACATGCAGTTCATCTTGCGGCGTGATGTAAATGCTCATTGTTGATGGTCACCCTGTCAGCGGTTTGTAACGGATGCGGTGCGGCTGCGAAGCGTCTTCGCCCTTGCGCTTCTTGTGATCCTCGACATATTCCTGGTAATTGCCCTCGAACCAGGCCACCTGCGAATCGCCCTCGAAGGCGAGTATGTGGGTCGCGATGCGATCGAGGAACCAGCGGTCGTGCGAAATGACCACGGCGCAGCCGGGGAACGCCACCAGCGCTTCCTCGAGCGCGCGCAGCGTCTCGATGTCGAGATCGTTGGTGGGCTCGTCGAGCAGCAGAACGTTGCCGCCGGACTTGAGCACCTTGGCGAGATGTACGCGATTGCGTTCGCCGCCCGACAGGTCGCCGATGAACTGCTGCTGCTGTGTGCCCTTGAAATTGAAGCGTCCGACGTAGCCGCGCGACGACGTTTCGTAATTGCCCACTTTGATGAGATCGAGTCCGCCGGAGATTTCCTGCCACACCGAGTTCTTGTCGTTCAAGGCTTGGCGGGATTGATCCACGTAGGCTAGCTTGACCGACGGTCCGACCCGGATCTCGCCACTGTCGGGCTTATCCATGCCGGCCAGCATGCGGAACAGCGTGGTCTTGCCGGCGCCGTTCGGACCGATGATGCCCACGATGCCGCCCGCCGGCAGGCTGAAATTCAGGCTCTCGATCAGCAGGCGTTCGCCGAACGCCTTGCGCACGGCGGTGCACTCGATGACGAGATCGCCCAGCCGGTCGCCGGGGGGGATGTAGATCTCGTTGGTCTCGTTGCGCTTCTGGAATTCCTGCGAGGAGAGTTCTTCGAAGCGCTGCAATCGGGCTTTCGACTTGGCCTGCCGCGCCTTCGGGTTGGTGCGCACCCATTCGAGTTCACGCTTCAAGGTCTTGGCGAGTGCGTCCTGCTGGCGCTCTTCCTGGGCGAGCCGTTGGCCCTTCTGTTCCAGCCACGAGGAATAATTGCCCTCCCACGGGATGCCGTGTCCGCGGTCGAGCTCCAGGATCCATTCGGCGACATTGTCGAGGAAGTATCGGTCATGGGTGACCGCGATCACGGTGCTCGGATACTCCTCGAGGAAATGCTCCAACCAGGCCACCGACTCGGCATCCAGGTGGTTGGTCGGTTCGTCGAGCAGCAGCATGTCGGGCTTCGACAGCAGCAACCGGCACAGGGCAACGCGGCGCTTCTCGCCGCCGGAGAGCTTGGCGATCACGGCGTCCCAGGGCGGCAGCCGCAACGAGTCCGCGGCGATCTCGAGCTTGCGCTCCAGTTCCCAGCCGCCGACGGCGTCGATCTTATCCTGCATCTTCGCCTGCTCTTCCATGAGCTTGTTCATCTCGTCGTCCGACATGGGCTCGGCGAATCGATCGCTGATGGCGTTGAAGCGGTCGATGAGGCTTTGTACGTCGCCGACGCCTTCGCCGACCACTTCGCGCACGGTCTTGGTTTCGTCGAGCAAGGGCTCCTGCGGCAGGTAGCCGACCTTGATGCCGGTCTGGGCGCGCGCCTCGCCTTCGATTTCCTTGTCGAGGCCCGACATGATCCGGAGCAAGGTGGACTTGCCCGAGCCGTTCAACCCCAGCACGCCGATCTTCGCGCCCGGGAAAAAACTCAAGGAAATATCGCGCAAAATCACGCGTTTGGGCGGCACGACTTTGCCAACCCGGTTCATGGTGTAAATGAACTGAGCCATGTGCTACCTATTGTTAACAATGCGAAATCGGGGGAACCTGCGAATTATCCGCGACTCGCGGAAACTTGTCACGGCGATTGCGCGCCGCATGCTAATCTTTTCGCACGATGCCAGTGACTGTCGCCGTTGTCGCCGGAGAAGCCATTGCCCGCTATGGGTTTGGCAACGGCCACCCCTTCGGCTCGGATCGCCACGAGTGCTTCGTCCGGGAATTGGCGGCTCAAGGGTTGGCGGGCGAGGTCGTGCATGCATCGCCGCGCACGGCAAGCCTTGCGGAATTGACCTCCTTCCACAGCCCGCAGTACGTCGAGTTCGTGCAGCAGAAGTCCCTGAACGGGGACGGTTTTCTCGATGGCGGAGACACGCCGGCCTTTCGCGGCGTTTTCGATGCCGCGAGTTCGGTCGTCGGTGCCACCCTGGTGGCCGTCGAATCGCTCATGTCGGGCGCTTGCCGGCGCGCCTTCGTGCCCATCGCGGGGCTGCATCATGCGGCGCGCGACCGGGCCGCCGGCTTCTGTGTCTTCAACGATTGCGGGGTCGCCGTCGAACAGCTGCGTTCCCGCCATGGCCTCAAACGCATCGCCTACGTCGATATCGACGCCCATCATGGGGACGGGGTGTTCTACGCGTTCGATGACGATCCCGATCTGCTGTTCGCCGATATTCACGAGGACGGGCGGGACCTGTATCCCGGCACCGGCGCGGCCGAGGAGACCGGCAAGGGTCTGGCCGCCGGCACCAAGTTGAATCTGCCGCTTCCGCCGGGCGCCGGGGATGCCCAATTCATGGAGGCTTGGGAGCAGGTCGAGGCCTACCTGCGGGCGCGCCCGAGCGAATTCATCCTGTTTCAGTGCGGCGCGGACAGCGTGGCCGGCGATCCGATCACGCATCTGCGCTTCAGCGAGGCCGCGCACGCGCACGCGGCCCGCCGATTATGTGCAATCGCGGATGAGCAGGGCCATGGCCGGGTGTTGGGCATGGGCGGCGGGGGATACAACCGCCGCAATCTGGCGCGGGCGTGGACGGGGGTGGTGCGCTCGTTTTTGGACAGGGACGCCTAGCACCCGGCGCGACGGCGCCCGAACGATCGGCTAGACTAGCCGGCTATTTTTCGGGAGATCCGCTCATGTTCACCGCTTCCATGACGATTGCCGGCTTCGATCTCGAACTCGCGAAGGCCATTGCGGGCGAGCGAACCCGTCAAGAAGACCACATCGAACTCATCGCCTCGGAAAACTATACCAGCCCACGTGTCCTCGAAGCGCAAGGCTCGGTGCTGACCAACAAGTATGCCGAAGGGTATCCGGGCAAGCGCTACTACGGCGGCTGCGAGTTCGTGGACATCGTCGAGCAACTGGCCATCGACCGCGCCAAGGAGCTGTTCGGGGCAGCCTTCGCCAACGTTCAGCCGCATTCGGGATCGCAGGCGAACGCCGCGGTGTACCTGGCGCTGCTCAACCCCGGCGATACCATTCTCGGCATGAGCCTGGACCATGGCGGTCACTTGACGCATGGCGCCAAGGTGAATTTCTCGGGGAAGCTGTTCAAGGCGGTTCAATACGGCGTCCGGCCGGACACGGCCGAGATCGACTACGAGCAAGTCGATCGGCTCGCGCAGGAGCATCGTCCCAAGATGATCGTCGCCGGGTTCTCCGCCTACTCGCGCGTCATCGATTTCGCGCGTTTCCGCACGATCGCCGACTCGGTGGGCGCCTACCTGTTCGTGGACATGGCGCACGTGGCCGGCTTGGTGGCCACGGGCTTGTATCCCAATCCGGTGCCCATTGCCGATGTCGTGACCACCACCACGCATAAGACGCTGCGCGGCCCGCGCGGCGGCCTCATCCTGGCGCGGCCGCATCCGGACCTGCACAAGAAGTTGAATTCCATGGTGTTCCCCGGGACGCAGGGCGGACCGTTGATGCACGTCATCGCCGGCAAGGCGGTCGCTTTTTACGAAGCCTTGCAGCCGGAATTCAAGGTGTACTCGGCGCAGGTCGTGACCAATGCGCGCGCCATGACGAAGGTGCTGCAGGAGCGCGGTTATAAAATCGTGTCGGGCGGCACGGACAATCATCTGTTCCTGCTCGATCTGATCGACAAGAACATCACGGGCAAGGATGCCGATGCGGCGCTCGGGCGGGCGCACATTACCGTGAACAAGAACGCCGTGCCCAACGATCCGCGGCCGCCGATGGTGACCAGCGGCCTGCGCATCGGTACACCGGCCGCGACCACCCGAGGATTCAAGGAGGCGGAAGTCAGCCTGCTCTCGCATTGGATCGCCGATGTGCTGGATGCGCTCGGGGATGAATCCGTCGTCGAGCGCGTGCGCGGCGAAGTGATGGCGTTGTGCCGGCGGTTCCCCGTCTATGGCTGAACCCAACCTCCATGCACTGCCCATTTTGCGGTCACTCGGAGACTAAAGTCATCGACTCTCGCCTCGCCGGCGAGGGACGACAGATTCGCCGGCGTCGCGAGTGTCTCGAATGCACGGAGCGTTTCACGACGTTCGAGACCGCCGAGCTGTTGCTGCCCACGGTGGTCAAGAGCGACCGCAGCCGCGAACCCTTCGATGAGAACAAGCTGCTGTCGGGCATGCAGCGCGCACTGGAGAAGCGGCCGGTGGGCCGCGATGCCATCGAGGAGGCGGTAGCGCGCATATGCCACAAATTGCGCAGTCTCGGCGAACGCGAGATCGCGTCGCGCAGCATCGGCGACATGGTCATGGAGGAGCTGCGGCATCTGGACGAAGTGGGCTACGTACGCTTCGCGTCCGTGTACCGCAGCTTCCAGGATATCGAGGCATTCCGCGTCGAGATCGATCAGTTGCGTAGGCACCGCCGCCGCCGCGAACCCAGCAAGGATCAGTTGCCGCTGCTGCCGGGGAGCGATGATCCCGGCGACGATCGAAAATGACTAACAAGACGGCAGCCACTCCGCCGACGCAAGCCCCGGTGTCGGACCGGGCCTCGGAGCCGCACCGGACCATCGAGCTGGATCGAGCCACTGAGCCTGACCGAGCTCAAAACCTAGGCCGAACATCTGAGCGGGATCGAGCGCAAAACCTGAACCGAAGCGCGGAACTGGACGAAGGCCCCGGACGGGATCGGGCCTTCATGGCCCGAGCTCTCGAATTGGCCGAGCGTGGCCTGTACACGACGGATCCCAATCCGCGCGTGGGCTGTGTGCTGGTGCGCAAAGATCGAATAGTCGGTGAAGGCTGGCATGTGCGTGCCGGCGAGCCGCATGCCGAAGTGATCGCGCTGCGATCGGCGGGCGCCGAGGCGCGCGGCGCCACGGCCTACGTGACGCTCGAGCCCTGCAGTCACACGGGCCGCACGCCCCCTTGCGCGGACGCATTGATCGCGGCGGGCGTCTCGCGCGTGGTCTGCGCCACCATCGATCCGAATCCTCAAGTGGCCGGCGGCGGCATCGCACGCTTGGAAGCGGCCGGGATCCCGGTATCCGTGGGCGCGCTGACGCCGGAGGCGCGCGCGCTCAACGTGGGGTTCTTTTCGCGGTTCGAACGCGGCCGGCCATTCATCCGTTTGAAATTGGCGATGAGCCTCGACGCGCGCACCACGGCCGCCGCGGGCGGACAGCATTGGATCACCGGCGAAGCGTCGCGTGCCGACGTGCAGACTTGGCGCGCGCGCAGTTCGGCGGTGTTGACCGGCGCCGGCACCGTTCGCATCGACGACCCTCGGCTCGATGTGCGGCTGGCCTATGGACCCTGGATACGGCAGCCCTTGCGAGTGGTGCTGGATTCCGAGTTGAGTTGCAAGCCGAGTTCGCGGGTATTTGCCGACGGGCATGCGTTGGTTTTCGCGGCCGATGACGCCGTCGCAGAATCGCCCCCGGCGGTGCGACCGCACGCAGAGGCAGAACCAAGCCCCGCGGTACAACCGAGTCCCGCAACAAAGTCGCACGCAGCAGGAGAACCGCGCCTCGCAGCACAACCTTACGCTGCCGCGGCAACGAACGCCGCGGCAGCAACGAGCGCCGCGGCGAAACCCCACGGCGCGCCACAGGCTACCGACCATCGAATCAACCTGATCCGAGTGGCTCGTTCGGCCCGCGGCTTGGACTTGCACGCGGTGCTCGATCGGCTGACCTCGCTCGAGGTCAACGAACTGTTGGTGGAATGCGGGCCGCGCTTGGCGGCGGCGTTTCTCGAGGCGGGCCTGGTGGATGAGTTGATCCTGTACGTGGCGCCATTCTTTCTCGGTGCCGATGCGGCGCCGCTCGCCGACTTGCGCGGCTTGGGCGCGCCGGGCGCGCCCGATGTGGCGGGGTCGGCGCGTGAGCCGGGTTCACCGAGCAATCCGAGCTTGCCGGGCACGCCGGCCATGAACTTGCTGGGTACGGGTGCGCTGTCGTCATTCGAATTTCGCGATCAGCGGTTGCTCCAAAACGATCTGCGACTGGTACTTACTCCGAAAAGGGCTTGAAGATGTTCACTGGAATCATCATTGCGACGGGCCGCGTCCTCTCGATCGAGGAGAAGGGCGGAGACCTGGAATTGGGAATCGACGCCGCCGCGCTCGATGCCGCGCGTTTCGGGATAGGCGATAGCGTGAGCGTGCAGGGCGTTTGCCTCACGGTCACCCGGCTCGAGGGCACCGCGTTCTATGCCGATGTGTCGCGTGAAACCATGGCGACGACGACGCTGGGCTCGCTCGGCCGCGGCTCGCGCGTGAATCTGGAACCCAGCCTGCGCGCCGGCGATGCGCTCGGCGGTCACATGGTGAGCGGCCATGTCGACGCGGTGGGAAAATTGACCGCGGCCAATCAGGATGGGCGCTCGTGGCGCTTGGAGTTCGAATTGCCGGCGGCGCTGATGCGCTTCGTGGCGCCGAAGGGATCGATCTGCATCGACGGTGTCAGCCTCACGGTCAACCAGGTCGGCGGACGCTTGTTCGACGTCAACATCATTCCGCATACCAGCGAGGTCACCACCTTGGGCGAGCTAGTGGTGGGCGCGGGCGTCAACATCGAAATCGATGTGATCGCGCGATATCTGGACCGGCTTGCGAACTTCGGCAAGACAGAGCAGTAAGACTTTGTGGCTGGTGCCGGCTTCCGTCAGCGTGTCGAACGTAGCTGGCTTGGCCAGCCGACGCGCACGAGGGTTTCGTCGGGATCGGACACGTTGAATTCGTACATGCCCCAGGGCTTATCCTCGGGGCCGTTCTTCTCGAGAATTTCGGCGGCAAAAATCTTGGCGAAGGCGTCGACTTTCTCGGTGTAAAAATACAGCCCGAAGGGGTTGCGGCCCGGCAGCAGCCAACCTTCCACCGCGGCCGTTAAATGAGATGTCCGCCTTCGACGTTCCACAAGATGCAGTGTGGATCGGGCAGTCCTGGCGCGGCTTGCCGCCGGGGCGAGTAAATCCAAGGCAATTGTAGAATCGCTCCGAGGCGTCGAGGTCGTTGCAGGGCAAGAACGCGACCAGGATGCCGGAGGGATGGCCGGTATGGGGTTCATCGGTCATGAGGGACCTCCGCTACGGAGTCGACTGTGAGGATTGATACGCTCGGGTGTCGGTCGCCTCGAGCTCGATTCGCGGCGTGCCCAGGAGTTTGAAGGGCGCGGCGAAGCTGGTGGCGTTCTTGGGAATCGAAATCGCGACGTCTCGAGCTTGATTGGGGGGTACGACCAGCGAGACCGAGTCTCGCTGGTCGTACACGGTGGTGCATCGATCCGCGGCGTTGTCGTTGGTCGTCGTCGTGTTCGCCGTTGCGGATTTTGTCGTCGTGGGCAGGCAGTCCTGCACCACCAAGTAGTACGAGTAGTCCGTCAGGGTGAACTGGTGCGAGTCGTTGTACAGCCTGGCGTGCACGGCTTGAAGGGTGCGCGGCTCGATGCCTGCGATCGGCTGCAATTGGTCGAAGCGAATCTCCGCTATAGCGATTCGGGTTTTCGCCTCGGGGTCTTCCTTGTCGCGCTTTTCCCGTTGGTAGGCATCGAAGTCGAAACGCCGGGACGGCGGAGCGGCCGGACCGGGGGGTGCGGCTGCTACCGGCGCAGGGGCTGGCGGCGACCGGCGGTTCACGAGAACGATGGTAAGGAAGACGATGAACACGGCGCCGAAGACGGCGAACCCGATTTTCCGAAACCGGGGTGGGGCGAATGCCAGTACCAGTGCCACTGCCGCGAAGATCCAGAAAAACACTCGTCATCCCTTCGTTTTTGGCGATTTCATGGCGTATTTCTTCAGCAGGTCGTCCAGCGCTTCGCGCAGATACGCTGCCTGAGGTATGCGGGTGGCTTCGCTCAATTTCTTCAGTTGCTGAACCGTCTCGGGCTCGTAGTAGCTCGTGACCGGAGTTTGGTGTCCCTTGGATTTGCTGACCATGTCCGTGAGTCCGCCCCCAACCGGCATCCTACTGGTAGGGTACAGTAGGAGTGTCGCGCCGACAAGCGAGGTTTCCGCGACGAGCGGGATCTCCGTGACGGCCCGGTTGCGCAGCCAGGGAACTGCCGCAATGAGTTGGGATCGCGGCGAGTCGGGCGCCCAGGACGAGCGGGCCGTGATGAATAGCGATGGCGAGGAGTCTGGAGCCAGTACCGAGCCAGGGACGGGCCTGGCGCTGGTGGTGAGCGGGCGCGCGGCGGGTGTCGCGGCTGCAAGGCGGGTGGCAGCCGAGGGCCCTGCACCTGCGTGCACACGCCAATCGGACACCGCTCGGCGGGTACTCACCCCAGGCCTGAATATGCGAACTGTGCCCGTATCGGGCAGTGTGCTCATCGTGAGGCGGCTACAATGCCGGTCTGGGCATGACCATGGTCGGCGAGCGGGCGCAATCGACGGATGGGTGGGCGCAGGCAGGCGACGACATGAACGATGAAAATCGTAAAATGCCGTTAATTATCAGTTAGTTGTAAGAGTCTAGGTGGTGCCCCCACATGACCTCGAGCGAGCGATGATCAAACTGGAAGAGCAAGCGACATGAGTGGATTCAACACGATCGACGAAATTCTGGAGGACATCCGCCTCGGCAAGATGGCCGTGCTCATGGATGACGAGGACCGCGAGAACGAGGGCGACCTCATCATGGCGGCGGAGTGCGTGCGGCCGGAGGACGTGAACTTCATGGCGCGTTTCGGCCGTGGTCTCATCTGTCTGACCTTGACGCGCGAGCGCTGCCGGCAATTGAGATTGCCGCTGATGGTGAGCGATACGGATAGCGCCCATCGCACCAACTTCACGCTGTCGATCGAGGCTGCGGAGGGCGTCACCACGGGGATTTCCGCCCACGATCGCGCGCACACGGTCATCACCGCCGTGGCGCCGAAGGCGCGGCCGGAGGATTTGCGGCAGCCGGGGCATATCTTTCCACTCATGGCGCAGCCGGGCGGGGTGCTGACGCGTGCGGGTCACACCGAGGCGGGATGCGATCTCGCCCGCCTGGCGGGTCACTCCGCCGCCGCGATGATCGTCGAGATTCTGAACGACGACGGGACCATGGCGCGCCGTCCGGATCTGGAGCGATTCGCGAAGCAGCACGACCTGAAAATCGGCACCATCGCCGACCTGATCCGCTATCGCCTCAAGAACGAGCGCTCTGTGGAGAGGATTTACGATCAGCCGGTGGACTCGGAATATGGCGCGTTCCGGCTGTGTTGCTACGAGGATCACGTGAACAAGAACGTGCACATCGCGCTCGTCAAAGGGGATTTGAATTCCGCCGTGCCGCCGCTGGTCCGCGTGCACATCATGGACACGCTGCGCGACGTGGTCGGTGTGCGCAGCGAGAAATTGGGCTGGCCGCTGCGCTCGGCCATGCAGCGCGTGGCGAGAGAGGCCTCGGGCGTCGTGGTCATTTTGCGTCCGGAGGAGACGCCGCGGGATTTCATGGACAGCGTGAGGCAGCTGGACGCAAAGCTGGCATCGGTGCGCAACGCCGGCGCAACAGTGGTTCGAACCTATGGAATCGGCGCACAGATCTTGAAGGACCTGGGTCTCACCCGGATGCGGGTATTGAGTGCACCGAAACAGTTGCAGGGCCTCGCGGCCTTCGACCTCGAGGTCACCGAGTACGTGGATGGCGGCGAATGAATGTCCGGGGACTATACTGCCGGCTTTTGAACTCATCGATAACGGTCGCGCGAGGATTGATCCGTGCCCAATGAATTGCCGAAGATAACCGAAGGGGAGCTGCTCGCACGCGATTTGCGTTTTGCGTTCATCGCCGCGCGCTTCAATGACTTCGTGGTCGAGCCCTTGATACGCGGCGCGCTCGACGCGCTGAAGCGGCATGGTGCCACGGACAAGCAGATCGAGATCGTGCGCGTCCCGGGCGCATTCGACATTCCGATCGTGGCGCGCAAGTTGGCGCTGTCGCGCCGCTTTGACGCGTTGATCGCGCTCGGCGCGGTGGTGCGCGGCCAGACTCCGCATTTCGATTACGTGGCGGGCGAGTGCGCTTCCGGAATAGCCCGCATCGCCCTCGAATCCGGCGTGCCCATCGCGTTCGGCGTGTTGACCACGGATACGATGGAACAGGCCGTGGATCGCGCCGGCGGCAAGGCCGGCAACAAGGGCGCGGATTGCGCCTTGGTGGCGATCGAGATGGCGAATCTGCTGCGGCGCTTGGAACCGTAGCCCAAGTGAGCATTCATCGTGCCCGTAGTCTCGCGCGCCGCCTGGCGCTGCAGGCGCTCTATCAGCTGCAGATCAACGAGCGATCCTGGCAGGACACCCATCGGCAATTTGCCGAGGATGTGGAAGCGGAGCGCGTCGACCGCGATTACTTTCGCGAATTGATTACGGCGATTGCGCCCAATCGAGAGGCGCTCGACTTGCGCTTGGGGCTGCTGAGCGAGATACCGCCGCCCGAACTCGATCCGGTCGAACATGCGGTGTTGTGGCTGGGCCTGCACGAACTGGAGGCTCATCCCGAACTTCCGTATCGCGTGGCGCTCGCCGAGGCCGTCCAGCTGGCGAAGCAATTTGGGGCCACCGATGGACATAAATTCGTGAACGCGGTGCTGGACCGCGCCGCCAAGGAGTTGCGTCCGGACGAATACGGCATTCCCGTGGCGAACCCGCTCAGCTGATGCCGTGACCGACGCTGAGCCTCTCGGCGAGTTCGAACTGATCGAGCGCTATTTCTCGCGGTCGAAATCCGCCGCCGGAAACCGCACCGACGTGATCTTGGGCATCGGCGACGATGCGGCGCTGTTGCGCGTCCCGGCCGGCGCCGACTTGGTGGCCGCCGTGGACACGCTGGTCGCCGGACGGCACTTCATCGCCGATTGCGATGCGCGCTCGATCGGCCACCGCGCGCTCGCCGTCAACTTGAGCGACATGGCGGCCATGGGTGCGACCCCCGCCTGGGCTACGCTGGCGTTGACATTGCCGTCGGCCGACGGCGCGTGGCTCGAACGCTTCTCCGCGGGCTTGTTGGATCTGGCCGACACGCATGGCGTGGCGTTGGTGGGCGGCGATACCACGGCGGGCCCATTGACCATCAGCGTTCAGATACTGGGTCACGTGGCGCAGGGCACGGCGCTGCGGCGCGGCGGCGCGCGGGCCGGCGATTGGCTGGCGGTGACCGGCACGTTGGGCGATGCGGGTGCGGGCTTGGCGTTGGCGGCCGGCCGGTTGCACACCGCCCACTACACGAGCGCTGCCGAACTGGTGGCGCGTTACGAGTATCCGAGCCCGCGCGTCGAATTCGGCCGGGCGGCGCGCGGCATCGCCAGCGCGGCGATGGATCTGTCCGACGGCTTGGCCGGCGATGTGGCGAAGCTGGCGTTCGCCAGCGGCCTCGCGGCACACGTTGCCGTCGACCGATTACCCCTGTCGCGGGCGCTCGAGTCGGTGGTTCCCGAGGATCAGGCGCGCGAGTGGGCGCTGGCGGCCGGCGACGACTACGAGCTGCTGATCGCGGTCGCCCCGCATCGCTTTGCCGAATTGGCGGCCGCGGCGCAGCGAGTAAACTTAATGTGTACCGCGATCGGTGAGCTGCGTCCCGGAAACGGAGTCCAGTGGACGTTGGACGGGCGCTCATTTACGGCGCCGGCCCACGGTTACGACCACTTTCGCTGAGCCTCGACCCAAATCACAGTTTGGCGCCGAGGGGCCCAGTATCCTCTGCGGCATTGCATAAGCTCGTCGTTGCACAGCGCACGGTTACCCTTGACCATCATTCGGCCCCATCCCGCGAAGTCCTCGAACAATCGCGCCTCTTTGCCTGAAAAAATCGGCAAGTACGTGATTATCAATGAGGTTGGCCGGGGCAGTACGGGCGTCGTCTACCTCTCGCACGACCCGTATTACGGGCGCGACGTGGCGATCAAGGTGTACAACGTCGATGCCAGCGGCGATGAGAGCCGCAAGCGCATCGCGCGCAAGATGTTTCTCTCGGAAGCGCACATGGTCGGCATGCTGCAGCATCCGAACATACTGCCCATCTACGATGCGGGCGAAGAGAACGGCCATTGCTACATCGTGACCGAGCACGTGCACGGCGCGCGTACGCTCGCCGCGTACTGCAGGCCGGACAATCTGCTGCGCATCGACGATGTGGTCGAATTGATGTACAAGGCCGCGCGCGCACTGCACTACGCGCACAGCCGCGGCGTCATACACCGCGACATCAAGCCCAGCAACATCATGCTGACGCTGGAAAGCGAAGTCCGCATCATCGATTTCGGCATCGCGCTGGTGGCCGACTCGGAGATTTCACGCATCGAAGGGATCGCCGGCAGCCCATCGTACATGTCGCCGGAACAAGTGCAATCGATCGAACTCACCAACCGCTCCGATCTGTATTCCCTGGGCGCGGTGATGTACGAACTGCTCACGGGTACGCGGCCTTTCAGGGCCGGCAATCTGCAGAAACTCCTGCATCAGATCGTCTACGCGACGCCGCCGCCGATCCATACCCTGCGCCCGGAAATCCCCGAGGAACTCGAGAACGTCACGGCCATGGCGCTGCAGAAGGATCCCGCCAAACGCTGCAAGACCGGCCTCGATTTCGCCGCAGAGCTGACGCGCGTGCATCAGAAACTGCGTGCGCAGTACAACCGCATCGACCAGCAGGAGCAGTTCAGCCTGTTGCGCAAGCTGAAGTTCTTTCATGAATTCTCGCACAGCGAAATCTGGGAAGTATTGCGCGCCAGCAGCTGGCAGGACTATGCGGACGGCGAGGAAATCGTCAAAGAAGGCGAAATGGACGACCGCTTCTACATCATCGTGGAAGGGCGCGTCGCGGTCGAGCGCCTGAGCAAGGCGCTGGGCTACCTGGAGAACGGCGATTGCTTCGGGGAAACGAGCTATGTGCGGGGCGCGAAGCGCACCGCCACGATCAAAGCGTCGGGCGCCGTGACCGTCATGAAAGTCAGTTCGACGTTGCTCGAACAGGTGTCGACGGAGTGCCAGCTGCGCTTCAATCAGGTGTTCTTGCGCAGCATGATCGGCCGCTTGCAGAGCGCGGAGCGCGCCTCGGCCCGCAGCGCCTAAACGACGGCGTCCTTGTCGAGCTCGATCATCGCGTAGGCCGAATGATTGTGGATCGACTCCAGATTCTCCGCGTCCACCACGTAAGAGCGGACGCGCCGGTCCTCGTTGAGCGCAGCGGCCACGTCGCGCACCGTGTCTTCCACGAACTTCGGGTTGTCGTAGGCGCGTTCGGTGACGTATTTTTCGTCCGGCCGCTTCAACAAGCCGTAGACCTCGCACGACGCCTCCCTTTCGGCCACGTCGATCAGCTCTTCGAACCACATGTGTCCGTCGAGCTTCGCCGTGAGCGTGATGTGCGAGCGCTGATTGTGCGCGCCGTAGTCGGACATCTTCTTGGAGCAGGGGCAGAGGCTCGTGGTGGGTACGACGACCTTGAGCCAGACCTCCGTCCTGCCGCCGCGGCACTGGCCGACGATCGCGGCCTGGTAATTCATGAGGCTCGGGGCGCCGCTGACGGGCGCCTTCTTCGTGACGAAATAGGGGAAGGTCATCTCGATATGGCCGGCCGTCGCGTCCAACCGGTCGGTCATCTCTTCGAGCATTGCGCCGAACGACTCCACCGAGATCGCGCGCTCGCGGTGCAGGATTTCGACGAAGCGCGACATGTGCGTGCCCTTGGAATGATGCGGCAGATTCACATACATGCTGAAGGTTGCGACCGTGTGCTGCTCGCCGCGGGCGCGATCCTCGACCTTCACCGGATGAACGATGTCCTTGATGCCCACCTTGTCGATGGCTATCCGGCGCGTATCGCCGCGACCTTGCACATCCTCGATGGACGACGCTTGGCGCTCGTGCGCTGCGGATGAGAAGGCCGGGGCTGCGACGTTCATGGATTCGAGGTAGCGGCGAAATCGCTTAAGTTCAACATCCCCGTAGGTGCCCGGAGGCGCTCGGAAAGTTGCCCCGACAGGTGCGGGAGGACGCTTTGGGTTCAGTCCGCCACGTCTGCGTCGAAGTCCAGGGCCGCCGGTTCGCCGGCCTTTTTGAGCAGAATTTCCACCTTCTGCTCGGCCTCCTTGAGCGCCGTCTGGCAGTTTCGGGTCAGCAGCACGCCTTTCTCGAAGGCGGCCAGCGATTCCTCGAGCGGCAGGTCGCCCTGTTCCAAGCGTTCGACCAGTTCCTCGAGATCGCGCATGGCCGTCTCGAAGTCGAGCTTGGGTTCGTCCTTGGGATTGCGCGTAGCCATGCCGTGAACGGTACAGGCGCCGACTAACGTGCGCAAGTTCACGTCGTCGGCGCGAGCCGCCGAAAACATTGTCAAGTCGTGAGACGCGTCACAGGCGCGGACTCGCGCCGTTGCGGGGTTTGGGTACCATTGCTCCTGAAAAGCCATATGTCCCATACGCCCCGACAATTCCTCGCTTTGAGCTGCCTCTGCGCCGCCGTGTTCGGCAGCGCCGGGTGCGAGCCGAAGCGCATACCACCGATGACGGTCGCCGATCTCATGGAGGATCGCGTGACCTTGGACGGCGTGCTCATGAAGTGCAATCAAACCCCGTCCAAGGCGCGCAACGATTCGGACTGCCTCAACGCGCGGATCGCGATCGAACGGCTGGCCAAGGACGTGGATCCCGCGGACGAGGCCAAGCGTAATGCCGAGTTCGAGCGCAGCCGCGAGCAGCTGCGGTTGTCCCAGGAAAGAGCTCGCCAGGACCAGGAAGCCAAGTCCAAGGTGGATGCGTACAGCCTGCCCATGGTGCCGGTCGATCCCGCGCCCGCCGGCGGCGCCGCGGCGCCGAGCCCACCCAAGCCCTGATTGGTCCGTCAGGCCTTCTCCTCGAGCCGGTGGCTGGCGCGGGCATCCAAGTCCAATTCATAGACGCTCTCGAGCTCTGCGATCTTGGCGAGGGTTTCCTCGGTGACGGGTGCCGTACCCTCGAAGGCAAGAAACGCCACGCCGGCCGAATCGCCGTGGGTTACTCTCTGTCTGTCATCCCTCGCAAGGAACGTTCGACCTTGAGGCTCGTCTTGGCTTTGCTTCTGTGTCCCGTGTTGGCGAATGCCGGCGTCCTTTACGACGTGGCCGTGCGTCCGGTCGATCAATCGGAGCTCGCCTTGTCGTCGCCGAACGCACCGCCCGTCACGCCGGTCGTGACCCAATACTTCGTGGAGGGCGGCAAAGTGCGCGCCGGCGGCCCCAAAGCGAAGACGGCCTACGTTTTCAAGGATGGGACCATGTACGTCATCGACAATACGTCGCGGGTCGTGCACGTCCTACGGCACGCAACCTTGAGCCAGCTCGCCGCCCATTACACCGAGGCCGTGAAGCAACTGCGGGATGCGGTCGCGAGCGCGGCGCCGGACGATCGGGCGGAGGCCGAGCGTAAAGCGAACGACATGCAGGTGGTCAGCGATCGGATACGGCAGCCGGTCGCACGCGAATTCCGCGTCACGGTACGATTCGAATCCGTGGACGGACATGCCTGTCGAATCTGGGAGGAGCGCGAGCGCGAGGCCAAGCGATTGGAGCTGTGTGTGGCGCCGCCGGCCTCGGTTCCCGGCGGTACGGAGATCTTGAGCGGCATGAAGACGCTGAGTCAGTTTCGCCAGGGTTCGAATTTTGCGCTGGGTGTGGACTTCGGCCTGTCGCAGTGGTGGCCCGATATCGACACGCTCGGCGGCATTCCGCTGCTCATTCGGGAGTACAAGTACGACAGCGAGATCGCGGAGGTCATGTTGTCAGGGATGCGGCAAGGCGTGCCCAACACGGGGCAATTCGAGATGCCGGAGGGCTATCAATCGCAGGACGGGCCTGATTACGCGCAGTGGTACGTGCGGTGATCGGCCGCCGCACCGACTCAGCGCGCATGCGCGATCAGCAATACATTGGCGAAGGGGGTGCCCTGGCTCATCGGTTGCGCTTCACTATCGAAGCCGCAGTCGCCGAGCACGGCCTGCCACTCGCGCACGCTGCGGTAATGCGGCGCCGCGAAAGAATGTCCTCGGGAGAACATGGCCACGCGATCGACCCAGTGGGTGTAGCGGTAGCGAAGACCGGCGCCGGCATCGCTGACGCGCAACAGCAGGAGCCCGCGCGGCGGCAGTGCCTGGCGCACGCGCTGCAGGACGTCGCGCTGTGCATCCGAGACCATGTAGTGCAGCACATCCAAAACGACGACCGCATCGGCGGTGCCGAAATCCGTGTGGCGGATGTCGCCGGCCACCACGTCGCTCGCGGCACCCAGCGCATTGCGCGCCCGCCTCACGTCGCGCGCCATCAATTCGATACCGCGCGTCGACAGGGGCCGTGGCGCCGCCGGCCAGCCAGTGGGCCAGACGCCGCGGTCGCAGAGGCGTGCCGCAGCCTGCAACCAGGCCGTCAGCAACGCTTGGCCGCAACCTAGGTCGAGAATTCGTAAGCGCCCGAGCAGTAGCCCGCGTTCGAGTATGGCCCGATACACGGGGTCGGAGCCGAGTTTGCCTCGAGCAAAGAAATAAGCGAACAAACCGGCCTTGCGATAGGGATCACAGGCTTCGGCGAGCAACGCGGCGTGCTGGTTCAATCCGATCCGGGGAGGGTCACCATGGTCAACGTACGCGGCCCCAATGCGGCGTTGTCGCTGGGCTCATCGATGACGACGTAGAAGCTGCGCGAATCGCGACGTGTTGGATCGACCACGATGGGAATCAGGAGCGTGATCGAGCTCGTGCCCTCGGGGATGTGTTCGACCTCGGATTTGACCGGCATGAAATCGCGCCCGGCTCTCGCGGTACCCGATTCGGTCCACCAGGTAAAGGCAACATCGCCGCGCAGCGAGCGGCTGCGGCGGATCTGCACCCGGGCAGTGGCCTCGCCGGGTTGCAGCTCCACGGTGTCGGCCGCCAACTCGACGCGGGCGTGCACGGCATTGAGCGGTGCGGTGGATACGACGCCGGCGGCGGTGCCCGAGCCTGCAACGACGCCGGGCGGGACATGCTCGACGTGGGCCGGCGGCGCGGAAGCCGTTGCGGTCGGTGCGGGCGCGGCAGGCGCGAGCGCCGGCGCCGGTGAAGCCGACTGGGCGCCTTCGGGCGGCCTTGGCTGAGACGTCGGCGACTTGGATAACGCGTCATCAGGCTCTGCCATGCGCCCCGCAACCACAGGCGGTATATCGGCTGCCGCATCGCGCGGACCGTTGCCGATTGGCATCTGGTTCCATAGCCGGCCCAGGGACGCGCCGGCGCTTGCGATGTCTCGGGGATGCGTCGTCGCCCACCAAACAGCCGTCGCGATACAGGCAGCAGCAATGGCAACGGCCGTCCAGATCGCGCCGTACCGCCGCTGCCCGCGTGGCTTGAACAATTCCGACAGCAGCGGCAGGTGGGTCGGTGCCTGCGCGTCGAGCCGCGCGATCCACGTCCCTATATCCGCCGGTCGGTGTGCCCGCTCGAACTGCAGGCCGGCTCGCAGCGCCTTCCATTGCCGTCGATTGAGCCCGCTCGGGCGAGGGGGTTTCATGCGTGAGGAGCGCGCCTTCAGGGCGCTATGGTCGCGAAACGGATGCCTGCCCGCCAGGAGCACATAGGCGACGCAGGCCAGGGCGTAGACATCATCGCGTGCATCCGCCGTCTCGCCCTCGAGCAGTTCGCAGCTGGCGTAGCTCGGGGTCGCCACCGCCATTTGTGGCTGGTTTTCGAATTCGGAAATCCACGGACCTCCCCGCAACGGGCTTGCAGCCCCGAAATCGAGAACACGAACTTCTCCATCGTCGGTAATGAAGATGTTCACCGGGTTGAGGTCGCCGTGAATGACGCCGCGGGCGTGCGCATGGACGACCGCCGCGCCGACATCGCGAATGATCGCGAGCGCGTAGGGCCGGTACAACGGTGCGGAACGATTGGCGACCAGAACGCGGCTCAACAGCGCGCCGCTCAGCCGTTCCATCGTGAAGAACGCAATGTCATCGTCGCGATCGAATTCGTGCACGCGCACGATGTTCGGATGCGACAAAGACTGCAAGTGTTGGAATTCGCGCCGCAGCTCGGTGAATAAACGGGGTCGCTGCACGATGGCGCTGTGCAAGACCTTGATCGCCACCCGCTGGTCGGCAGTCGCACCATCCACACGGTATTCATCGATAGCGCCGAACACGGTGCCCATCCCGCCCTGACCCAACACCTCCTGCACGCGATAGCGCCCGCGCAGCACGTCGCCGGGCTTGAGGGTCCGCGGAGGTCGGCTCGCCGCCGGCGCGTGCTCGTCTTTCCGATCGGCGCCGTGCTCCCGGCCGGCATCGGCGGCAGGAAAAATCGGCGTGACCGCGGCCGGCCGAGGGCGGTCCGCGGCGGACGAAGACGAGGCAGCGGCCCATGTCGAGGCAGCAGCCGAGGCCGAGGCACCGGACGAAGCCGCGCGCGGCAGCGGAATGCTGTTCTCGCCGCCACCCTTGCCCATCAGCAAGTCCTGCAGATGACTCTTGAGGGTGCTGAAGGTTTCGTGCGTGATTTTACGGCGTCGATAGTACTGATCGAGCAGCGCCAAAGTCTCCCAGCCGGTATCGGGGGCTCGGAGCAGCAATTCGCCCACGCCGCGCAGGAATTCGGCTCCGTCGCAAGCGCCGGTGGAGACGGCATCCAGCCATCCGCTTGCAGTCTGAGGGTCCACGGCGTGCCGTGGCAGTCGGATAACGGGCTCGGTCAGTAATTCCATAAATCAACTTTCGTCCGATCCTTTAACTTAAGCAAGCTGCGTACTGTGGGCAGATTCGATCCGTTCTAAAAATTGTACGGTATATGATTGATTGGATTGAGAAACGCTGCATGTCCGCAGCGTGGCGCCCACCTACGGTATGGGCGGTTCCGAACTCAATTCGATGAACCAATCGGGTCCTGAGTTCACTTCATGCGCCGCCGCGTAGCTGCCTTGGTTCAAGGCGACGGCAACATTCAATAGACTGTTGACGTACACCAGCGGCTTGCCGATGGGCACCTCGCCAAAGGTACGCTGGTAGGGTGCGAGCGTATCGGCCACCAGCTGCTCGTCGTGGTAGATGCGCACGCGCACCGGGACGCCGAGCGCGATGTGGAGCTGATCGAATAACGCCTTCGGGATGTTGCTCCAGACATTGCCGAACTGCACGTCGAGGACCGGGATGATGCCGCTCACCTTGCCGCCGGCCCGGGCGGCTTTGCGGTAGGGAATGGCAATCAATGTCTGGGCCGCCAGCGGCGGTCCCACCTGCTCGAACGTGATGACACCGGCGGCCAGCCGCGCTCCCGTATAGGCAAACACGTCGCGGCCGTGAAAGGTATGCGAGTCGTCGGATCCGGGTCGGCGGTTCAGCCGCTCGTCGATCTGACGCAGCCCTTCGATCCCGTCGCGTTCGGCCACCAGCGACAGCAGACCGTTGTCGGGGCCGACGAAATAATGACCGGTGCGTGTCTTGAGCACCACCGAGCGGCGGGCGGTGCCCACGCCCGGATCGACGACGGCGACGAATACCGTGTCCGCCGGCCAGAATTGTTCCGCCTGAAAGAGCCGATAGGCGCCGACGAAAATGCTCGGGTTCTCATGGCTCAAGTCGGACACCAGGAGATCCTGCGACACGGTGTAGGCGACGCCCTTCATCGCCGCGACGGCGCCATCCTGCGTGCCGAAATCGGTGAGCAGCACCAGCGGTGCGCGTGCGCCTGCTTGCAGCGACCAAGCGGCGAGACCGATCAAAAGGCCCAAGCGAAGCAACCACATCATCAGGCGTGATATCGCATGAACAGGCCGATTGTCAACGCGCTGCCGAGAATCAGGATGCATACGCGCAGCGCCTTGTCGTTCACCCGGTTCAGCGCATAGGCACCCAGCTGACCGCCGGCGACTGCGGCGACCGCCGCCACGGCCACTTGCCTCCAGGCAACATCGCGCGAGAAAACGAAGATGATGACGGCGGATGCGTTCATCACGCCGCCGAGGACGTTCTTCGTAGCGCCCGCGTTGCGCAGCGCCAAACCGGACAGAGTGAGGGCCGCGAGCATCAGGATGCCGATGCCGCCGCCGAAGTAACCGCCGTAGATGGAGATCGCAAACTGCACGCCGCCCGCTGCGATCCGGCCCAGCGGCCTGCGCGGCAGGTCGGCGCGGCGAAAAAAGCTGCCCCACGCAAACACGCCGGTGGCGAACAGGACGAGCCAAGGGACCAGCGCAGAGAAGATCGACACCGGCGTGACGAGCAACAGGACTGCCCCCAACCCGCCGCCGATCAGGCTCAACACGACCAGGGCCGAAAAGCTGAGCGAGGGTGTGCCGGTAGTGTGATGCCGACCCGCAAAGCCGGTGGTCAACTGCCCGGGGAACAAGGCGACCGTCGAGGTGATGTTGGCGGCGCGCGGATCGAGACCTGTGAGCAGCAAGGCCGGGAACGTGAGAAACGAGCCGCCGCCGGCGAGTGCATTTTGCACTCCGGCGGCGAACGCGGCCGCTGCCAGCAAGACGTAGAACAGCGTTATGGCGTCACCGGCTCTGGTGCGGCTATTTCTGGTCCTCCAAGGGATAGGTGCGCGGCGGCTCCGCGCTCGGGGCCGGCGGCGGTACGGCGTTGGCCGCGGGAACGTCAGCCTGCGGCTGGGGGGAACTTCTCACCGACGTCCGCGTCGCCGTGGCCAAGCGCTCCAGGAAGCGCTGCGCGGTTGCGGGCGCGGCCGGCGCCTGACCCGAAAAAATGTCCGACGCCGTGACGCCATTCTTGCCATACAGCGCGCTGTTGGCCGATCGGTCGATTGCGATCACGCTGCCGTCGAGCGCGATTCCCCCGAACAATCCGCGGGTGCGGGCATAGGAGTAGATCTCGGCGTTGAAGTTCAGATCGGTGGCGGCCGATCCCTGACGGCCGACCGGGCCGGTTGCCACCGATGCATCGGCGCCCAGGGTAAGCTTACCGCCGGCAATTCCCTCGACGCCGGTCCTGGTGGTGAACACCAGAATGATATCGGAGGACTGAGCCCCGGCCTGGAAGCCCCAGCTGCCGCCGGTCAAAGAAACGAACACCGGGTTGCTCCACGGCGCATTCAGCTTGTCGCGCACCACCAGCACGCCGTTGCCGTGACGACCGCCGAAGATGAACGCGACCTTGGTCACGTCGGGTATCACGGCAATGCCGTACGCGCGAGCCAGCAAGGCATCGGGCAGCCGTGAGTCCGGCATGGCCTGAACCTCTTCCAGGACTTCGGTTGCCACCAGCAAGCGGCCTTCTTCGCGAGCGCCTGCGTGCGCGCGCGTCACGAACCCCGAGGTGCCGGCCATGGCAAAGAGCAGGGCCGAGAAGATTATTTTACGGTTGAACATCAGGACTCCTCGTGTCGCATGCGCACTATGGTAGCGGGACAGGCGGCTAGCCAAGCGTTAAGTTGCGCAAGCTTAACCCTTGTGCACGCCGGCGAGAACCGCTGCCGCCTCCGCGTCCCGATGGTGAGCCCGAAAGTACTCGGCGAGGTGGGTACTGGCCATTTGCGTCGCGGGGTTCGCCGCGCCCACCGCCGCGATGAGCCGGTTACGCGCTGCGACCAACATGGGCTCGCCTTCCTCGGCTTTGCCGCCCAGGATCAACGCCCAGCCGAGGGTGGCTTCGGAACGCGCCGCGCGCCAGCTGTCCGCGCCCGCGAGGGACGCGTCGATATCCACTGCGGCTCGCAATTCCGTTTCGGCCGCCGCGAGCGAACCTCGCTGCAGCAGGATCTCGCCCAACAGCCGACGCGTGGAGCTCACATAGAGATGCCGCGCGGGCAGAGTTTGCGCATACACGGCAAGCGCCTCGCGGGCGTAGTGCTCGGCGGCGGACAGATCATTGGCTTTCAGATACAGGCTGGCCAGGTTATCCAGATAGTAACCGGTAAAGTAATGGTTCATGCCCAGCCGCTCGGTGGCGATGCGCACCGCGATCTGCGTGGTCTGAATGGCCCGCGGCAAATCGCCTTGCCGCTCGTACAGTATGCCCAGGTGCGACTCGATCTCCGCCACGCGCTGGTTGTTCGCGCCGAACACCGTGCGCTCGATTTCCAACGCCTCGTTCAGCATCTGCTCGGCTTCCTGATATCGATCGCGTTGAGTCAGGATGTAGCCCAAGGTCGCCAACGCCTTGGCATATTCCGGGTGATTGCGGCTGACGGTGGCTTGCAGAATGGTCACCGATTCGCGCTGATAGCGTTCGGCGAGCGGGAAGTCGCCGAGCCAAAGCGCAGTGGCAGCCAGGCTGTTGAGCGTCGAGGCGACTGCCAGATGTTGATTGCCCAGGCCGCGATAGATCTCGAGTCCCTGGTTCAGCAGCTTGCTCGCCTCCTGGGGATCGCTCTTGGCGTCCAGTTCGAACTCGCCGAATTGCACCAGGATGCCGGCGGTTTCCGGCGAGGGGGATTGATCGCCGCCGCGCGACATGTCGAGCGCCTGTTCCAGGTAGGCCTGCGAGGAGACCAAGTGCCCGTTATCGGTCAAGGCGCGGGCGAGGTTCGCCAACGCCACGGCCGTCCGATGCGGATCGAATGGCCGTTCTTCGCGACGAATGGCGACGGCTTGTTCGAACAAGGGAATGGCTCGTTCGCTCAATCCCTGTCGGCGGTAGGCGAGCCCGATGCTCTCCAGGAGCTGCGCGCGCACTTCGGGCTGCAATGCGGTGTTGCCCGAGATTCGCTCCGCGCCGCGCTCGAGCAGATCCTTGGCGGTGGGTTCGCGGCCCTGGGCGTTGAAGGGGTCTGCCTGGGAGAAGACGTCCACCAGGAACGCGGAAACCTGTTGTGCGTGATCGCGTTCCTGGGCCGTGGCCTGCCGCGCCAGCTCGATGCGATGATTCTGCCAAAGCGTGACCGCAGCGATGGCGGCGAGACCCAGAAATATCACGGCGGCGCCGGATACCGCCAGCAGATGGCGGCGCATGAACTTGGCACCGTTGTAGCGCCAATCGGCCTGCCGCGCGAGCACCGGCAGCCCGAGCAGATGCCGGTTCAGATCGTCGGCCAGAGCCTCCACGGACTGATAGCGCCGGTCCGGCTCCTTGCGCATCGCTTTGGCAACCACGGCGTCCAAATCGCCGGAGAGCCGCGCCCGCAGTCGTTGCGGCGAGAGTCCGCGGCGATCCGAGATGCGGCTGCGGTCCGCGTCGGCCTCGCCGCTGAGTTTCGCGACCACCATCTGGCTCGGCCGTACCGGATCGTCCATGCAGATGGCACGTTCGAGTTGCAGCTGGCTGTAACTCAGCAAGCGATAGGGCGAGCGCCCGGTCAGCAGCCGATACAGCAGCACGCCCAGCGAATAGATGTCGGTGGCGGTCGTGATCGGCCGCCCCAGCACTTGCTCGGGTGCGGCATTCTCCGGGGTCAGGATGCGTTCCTGCAGGCGCGTCACCGGCAGCGTGTGCGAAAGAGATTCCGGCGCCAAGAGTTTCGCGATGCCGAAGTCGAGCAGCTTGGGCGCGCCGTCGCCGGTGACGAAGATATTCGCGGACTTGATGTCTCGATGCACGACGAGGTTGCGATGCGCATATTGGACGGCCGCGCAGACTTGAGCGAACAGTTCGATCCGTTCGCGGACGAACAAGGTTCGACTGTCGCAGTAGGCCTCGATGGACTCGCCGTCGACAAGCTCCATCACGAGATAGGGAGTTCCGTCCTCGAGTTCGCCGCTGTCGATCAGGCGCGCGATCGACGGATGGTCCAGCGTCGCGAGAATGTGCCGTTCGCTGTGCAGACGGCTGCGCAGCCGCGGGTGCAAGGTCGCGTGATGCAGCACTTTGACGGCCACGCTTTGCCGATACTGCGCGTCGTCGCGCTCTCCCCGATACACGGTGCTCATGCCGCCGTGCCCGAGGATGGACACTATCCGGTATTGGCCGACGCGCGTGCCGAGCAATCGGTCTTGATGTTCTTCGAGCAGGGATTCGGCGGCCGCGCCGATCGCGATCATCAGGGGGTCCGCAGTCCCCTCATCGGAGGCGAGCAGGGACTCGACCGAATGGCGCAGATCCGTGTCGTCCCGGCAGGAGTCGGCCAGACGAATTGCGCGCTCCGCGGGAGCGGCGTCGGCCACCTCCTGGAACACCGATTGGATCTTCTGCCATCGCGCCCGCGAGATCATGCCGGGCGGCCCGCGCCGATCTCATTGAGCAGCCAGGCGCGCGCCAGTCGTATGTCGCGATGCACGGTTGCCTCGGAAGCGCCGCCGCGTCGGCGATCTGTTCATAGGTCAAGCCGCCGAAATAATGCAACTCGATGACTTGCGCCAAGCGCGGCTCGAGCTGAACCAGGCTCTCGAGCGCGTCGTCGAGCGCGATCACATCGAAATTCACCGGCGCAGCGGTGTCGACACCGTTGGCAAACACGTCCCGCACGCCGGCGTCGCGTTTGGCGCGGGAGCGCGACTTGGCGTGATCGACCAGGACGCGGCGCATCAGCCGCGAGGCAAGCGCAAAAAAATGCTTTCTGTCCTGTAAGTCGACGTTGGCCTGAATGAGCCGCAGGAATGCCTCATGAACGACGGCGGTCGCTTGCAGCGTATGGTCGCCGCGCTCGGCCCGCATGTAGTTGCGTGCCAGCCTGCGCAGTTCGTCGTACACCAGGGGCGTCAGCCGTTCGAGTGCCTGAGGGTGACCGGATCGCCACTCGGTCAGTAACTGCGTGAAATTCGCGGGCGCTGGCATCGCAGTTCGTTCGTCATCGCGTCAAAACCCTCCCTGACCGGCCGACCCTGACACATTCGACTTTTCGTACACAGGCGTGAGGGAATTTGCGCCCAGACGTCGCTATTACCCATAGAGATCGCTACGGATGGTGGCTCGTGAATCGACATTTCATTTCCATCACACATCGGAGCTTTTCACTATGAAGGCTATTCTAGTCACTTTGATCGCTTGCTGCGCCGCTACCAGTACCGCTTTCGCGCTGCAGGACAGCCCGGGCGCGCACCCGCCGCAGTTCCAGCTGGCCGACAGCCCGGGCGCACACCCGCCGCAGTTCCAGCTGACCGACAGCCCGGGCGCGCACCCGCCGCAGTTCCGGCTGGCCGACAGCCCGGGCGCACACCCGCCGCAGTTCCGGCTGACCGACAGCCCGGGCGCGCACCCGCCGCAGTTCCAGCTGACCGACAGCCCGGGCGCACACCCGCCGCAGTTCCGGCTGACCGACAGCCCGGGCGCGCACCCGCCGCAGTTCCAGCTGACCGACAGCCCGGGCGCACACCCGCCGCAGTTGCAGTTGGGCGCGCAATGACTGACGTGGGGGGTCCGACATGCACCGTCGAAAAGTGATGGTTGCGGCGGCGGCGATTTTCGCCATTGGCGTCGCGTTTGCAGCTCAGCCCATATCTGAGAGTGCCGACCGGGGAAACGAGGCCATGCAGGAGCGTGATCCCTGGGTTCCCGGGACCAATATGCTGATGTCCGCACACGACTCCGGCCTCGTGTCTTTGGCACCACCGCGGTAGCGGCCCACCGGCGACGAGTCGAGGCCTGCCATGGGGCAGCCTCGACTTGACGTTGCTGCGCTAGACTATCCTTCCATTTTCCCCGGGGAGTCCCGTGTCCAACGTGGTTGTCATTGCGCATCGAGGTGCGAGTGGAGAGCGTCCGGAACATACGCTGGAGAGCTACAAGCTCGCCATCGATCAGGGCGCGGATTACATCGAACCGGATCTGGTGATGACCCGGGACGGCGTGCTGATCGCTCGTCACGAAAATGAAATCGGGGCTACCACCGACGTGGCGGATCGTCCGGAGTTTGCCGCTCGACGGCGTTCCCAGACGGTCGACGGCGAGATCATGACCGGGTGGTTCACCGAAGACTTCACCCTGGCGGAGATCAAGGGCCTTCGTGCCCGCGAGCGGCTGCCGGAGTTACGCCCGCGCAACCGCGATTTCGACGGGAGGTTCTTGGTTCCCACCTTCGATGAGATTCTCGAACTGGCGACCGAGGCGAACAAGCATCGAGGCGGCCTACCCAGGATAGGCGTGTATCCGGAAACCAAGCATCCGGCCCACTTTGCCGGCATCGGATTGCCGCAGGAGCGTGCCGTTCTCGATGCGCTGGAACGTTTCGGCTATGGCCGGGAAGGCTCGCCGGTGTTCATCCAGTCCTTCGATCGCAATAATCTGATGCAGTTGCGCGGCATGACCCATCTGCCGCTGGTGCAGTTGCTCGAACACGAATTGGGAGACCTGCGGCGCATCGCCGACTACGCGGATGCCATCGGCATCGCCAAGGTCTTGGCGACGCCTGACGGTGTTGCCAACGCCCACGCCGTGAATCTGGCGGTCCACGTGTGGACTTTTCGGGCGGAAAACGAGTTCTTGCCCGACGACCTCAAGCGGGGCGCCAGCCCTGCCGCGCACGGCGATCTGCGCGGCGAGATCGAACGCTACCTGGCGCGCGGCATCGACGGATTCTTCACGGATTTTCCGGCGATCGGCGTGCTGGCCCGGGATGCGGCCGCCGACCCGGCCGGCCGGAATCGCAGTACGAGGAGCCCCCGCGAAAATCCTACATCTCCGCGGTCCAGCCCGAGCACCAGCCGCTGACGGCGACCAGCTTGCCCGGGAAAAGGCTGCAAGGGCGATAGTTGTCACCGGCGTTGCCCTGCAGTTGCAGGCAATTGTCGCAATTGGAGCCTTTGACATAGGACGGATATTTCTTGGCGTCCACTTGCGCTGCATTTTCGACGTAGCCGAGCGCACGCGCGGCCGGATCGCCGACTTGAAGCTTTTGCGGCGCGTCGGCGCGTGCGAGCGGCGCCAGCGTGCCGGCGGTGCCCAGGGTGAGGGCTTCCAGGAAGGAGCGGCGGGAGAGCGGGGGTATGGTCATGGGGGCGTCCGGAGAGTGGGGTGGCAACCATACTGCAGAATGGTGCCGTCACAGTCACGCAGATTCGCGCAACGACACTTTGCTATGCTGAGATCTTTTGGATGAATCGTGCCCAACATATCGCTGCTCGTTGCATTGGCGAAGGCCGCCTTCTTCGCCGCTCTGGTTTTCACGTTCTACAGTGCCGTCATCCCTCCGCAACACGCGGTGCAGCTCGTTCCGTGGGATAAGGCGGAACACTTCATCGCGTTCTATGCATTGACGGGCTTGGCCGCCGCGGCATTCCCGAAACGTTCGCTGGTCGTGATCGCGGTGCTGCTCTCGGGTTTCGGCGCGCTCATCGAGTATGTGCAAGGTCTGCCCATCGTGCATCGCGATCGGGACTTCTGGGACTGGGTCGCGGATACGATCGCCATCGCCGCGGCCTTGAGTCCCATGATCCTGGTGTGGTGGCGGCGCGCAGCTCGGACCAAGTAAACGCGCAAACCCGCGCCTGCAGGACCGCTCCGAGCCGTCACCGGCAGGCCATCAAAAGAACATCGATATGTAGATCTGGTACACGGTGGCATTGAATTCGTAGTTGGGCTCCGTGCCCGCGATTCCGGTGAAGTCGCCGTCGAGGGCCCGCAGATCGGTGAAGTCGTTGTACTTGAAATGGATGTGGCTGACATCGCCGGTCACGGTGCCGCGCTTGAATATCTTCCAGCCCTCGGGCAGGAAGGCATAGGTGGCCTTCAACCCGACGGTGGTATTGGTCGAGCCCGCGAGATTCTGGTCGCGCGCCTCGAAATTCTGAGAGTTCGCGAAGGGAAACAGGTCGCTGTAGAAGGTCGCGTGATTCTGATCGTAGTAGCGCACGCGCGCTTCGAGGATCCAGAGATTCGATAGGGGCTGCGTGTACCCCACCTCGACGGTGTTGGCTTTGATGCCCCAGGTGTCCGAGAAGTACCGATACGACACCGAGGCCGCCGCACGATAGGGCAGGTAGTATTTCGCGCGCGTCTCGACCGCCGTGCTCGTGTGGGTGTTGGGATACACCTGAGAACCCAAGGTAAAGCCGCCGGCGCAGGGGACGCTGCCGGTGGGATTGCTGCAGAAACGAATCGAGCGGTACGGATTGCTCAACAGGCCCTGATCGGTAATGACTTCCAGGGTGACGCCGGTGATGAGGTTCTTGGTCACGACTTGCGAGATCCCGCCCTCGAAGCTGCGGCTTTCGGAGTGGCCCAACCATTGAACGACGGGCTTGAAGGCGGTGCCGTTGTTTTCGCCGATGCTGTTGCGGCTGTTCGTGAAGCCGAGCGAGACGGTGGTCAAGTCGCCGAACATGTCCTGGCTCAGGGAGAAGTGAGTGGTGTTGGAAATGTAGTCCCTCTCCGTGCTGTTCGTGTAGGCGAGGTTGTAGGACGTCTTGTCGTGGATGTACTCGAGCGACAGACTCTTCTGCTTGCGCTCATCCTTGATGACGCTCGCGTTGCTCAATACGTCGACCGAGGCGCCGCTCACGGTGTCGACGAAGTAGTTTCCCTCGACCGCAAATGCTTCCGAGAACTTCTTGCGCACGAGCACGGATTTGCCCGTGATATCCATGCCGCCGCCCTTGTAGTCGCTGTAGAAAATGTCGGCACGGTCGTCCGGCAGCACCGCCGCCCCGGCGACGCCGACGATGACGAGGGCCGCACAGGCGGCCAAGCGGGCAATGCGGCGATAGGAGCGCTTCATTGACTTGCAGGACTGCGTCAATTGCAGCCGCAACCGCCGCCCGCCGTGCCCGTAGCGCCCCGCGAACCCTCGCGCGAGTCGTAGATATGGTCGATGTAGGCGCCCGAGAGGGCGTCGCGATCCCAGGACATGATGGGATCGGCCAAGCGATCGCGCTCGTAGGGTTTGACCCAGGGCTGGATGCTGCAGGCGCCCTGCAGCAGCGCCAGTCCGATCAGTGCAGTACGGAACACGCGGTGCATGGCTACTCTTTGATCAACTGGCGGATTCGATCCTGATATTCATTCTCATCGCCCGGCCGGTAGCCGCGATGGATGTAGCGAATGTCGCCCTTGCGGTCGATGATGACGGAACTCGGCATTTCATCGACGTGATAGGCCTTGCTCACCTGGTTCGCCGGGTCGAGCAGGACGGGAAAGCTCACGGGCTTGCGCGCCATCAGGTCCTTGACGGGGAGAGCCTCTTTGTCGACATTGACGCCGATCAGCGTGAAGCCGGCCGGCTTGTACTTCTTGTACATTTGGTCCAGGAGCGGCATCTCTTGCTGGCAGGGGCCGCACCAGGTAGCCCAAAAATTCACCATGACGACCTGGCCCTTGTACTGGCTCAAAGCGGCGGGCTGGCCGGTGAGCGCCGTCAGGGTAAACGCGGGCGCCGGTCCACCCGCATCGGCGGCGAACGCGGTGCCGGTCAGCACGATCGCCGCCATGACGCAGCGTTTGAACAATCTTGGCGTAGAGCCTTGCATGGATTTCTCCTAGAAAAAAGTGGTCAAGCCGATGGTTGCTTCGATGTTGTCGACGTTCTTGGTTCGTCCGGTCAGGTCGGTCTCGAAAATATGGTCCCGGACATCGACGTGAAGGGCCAGCCAATCCGTGATTACGATCCGCTCGCCGACTCCAAAATTCAACGCAAATTGATCCTTTTGCGCGAACTTCACATCGCCCAAGCCCACGGTGACGTAGAGCTGCGAGTTGAATGCCCGGCCGCGGCCCAGAAATATCTCGCCCGGCAGGACGTTGTAGCCCAAGTCCAGGTCGTAATACGTGAAGTGCCTCCCAGCATCGCTGACTACCGTGATATCCGGAATTTCGTCCTCGAGGCTGGTGGTGCCGGCCTTGGAGCGCGCCACGAAGCCTTCGAAGAAAATGTCCTCCGACACGTGATAGGCCGCGCGCACGCCATAGACCGGATTGACACCGAAATCCTGGATGCTCAGCGCGCCGAAATAGGCGCCCAGTTCGAAGTCCTTGGCCTTGATCTTCGGTACCTTGATTTCCCGGCGGTTGACCTGGGGTTCGACGATCGACGGTTCTCCCGCCGGCTCGTCGACCACGACCTGGTTCGAGGGCTTCTCGCCGCGATGGAACCAGCCGCAGCCGGACAGCAGCGCCGACGCTAGAAGAACACTGCTAAGGCGACTTTCCATTCTTCCGGTTCCTCGTTCTGATTCTGGTTGGTGAAGACGTCATATTTGCGCCAGTCGGCGCGCCACATGAAGCGCCTCGTAATGAATCCCCGTACCCCCAGCGAGACATAGGCCATCTGATTGCGATTCTGCAAGGGCTGCGGGGGCACTTTGTTGTCGATGTATTGATAGCCGGTACCGATGCCCGCGGTGGGCGAGAACCACTTCCATTCGGGAATGAAGGTGTGGCGCAGCCCGATCGTGGTCATGTACCGGTTGTCGATGGTGCCGAGCGCTTGTTGCACCACAAATTCCGCATCCAGGCTCTCCGTAATCCCGAAGTCGACGTAGCCGGTGACCAGGTTCTGCCGATTGAAGACGCCATAGCCCGCACCCACCTCCCAGCGGTGAGTCGCGAACTCCGGGTAGGGCGGGATCGGCGCGGGCTCGCCCGAGGGCAGCACGGTGAGCGCGAGGTCGGCGCGGCGCACCCAGCCTTCCTGACCGCGCGGCGCGCGCACTTTGTACCAGTCGGTACGGCTGAAGAGTATGGTGACGGTGTCGTCGCGCCCCACGACGTACACCACGGGATAGCCCCGGCCCGGGCCGCTGTGCATTTCCAGGTACGGCTCGGTGACCACCACCTCCACCAGCTGCTCCTTTGCGTGGACCAGCCCATTGAACGCTTGCAGCAACAACAGCAGCGCGAGCAGGCGTGGCATCAAGTCAGTTCGCAACCGGCGCAACGAAGGGATCGTTGTAGTACTGGGCGCCAATGTCTAGCCATTCCGAGATCAAGCGCAACTCCGCCGCTGTTAAGAAGCCTCGATGGTCAACCTCGTTTGGCTGGCCAGCGTTGGGGTCCTGATAGTTCGGGTCAAATATCCCCAGGAATTTCATCGAATCGATCGCGCTGCCGGCAGTCATCGGCGGCGCCAATGACACCGGAACCATGACCGTCGTCGGTTGACCCGCGGCGTTCGGAGGACCGGGCGCTGCGACCAACAGATCTTGCAACACGCCCATATTAAGCGTCTGTTCGTCACGTGCAAACAACAGTTGCTCATACGAGGTCAGGACCGTGGTGTCGACGGTCGACGTGCTGGCGGTCAAATCGAGAGATCCTCCGGGTAATTGGGGGGTGTTGGCATTGTTCACAGGGTTGTGGCAGTTCGTGCAGGTATTGTCGGTTTGCACGGTGACGCCGTCGGCCGCGAAGGTCTGGCGCTTGAAACTCCACAGCGGCTGCAGGTGCAGCGGGTAGTGGATGGTGCTGCGGCACAGGGGATCCCACGGCAAACAGTGCGTATTGTTGGGCTTCGCGGTGGACAATGCGCTATATAAATAGGCAAAGCTCGCGTCCGGCGTACGAACGGCCGGGTCCGTCCATTCATCGGCGTAGATGACATCGATGGCGGGCACTTCGGAACAGGTCACGGCCGATCCGCTGGCGCAGGTGTTCGTTGCCAGCGCGTCGGCCATGGTGTCGCCTGCATTGGCCGGCGCCAAGGCCGCCATCGTGTCCGGGAATGCCATGCCGGCCGCCGGCGCTCCGGGGTAAGCCGATGCGGTGAGCCCCGCACGACCGTGGGACGGAGTTGCGCCGTTGCCCGCGGTATGGCAGCCATTGCAGGTCTTGGTTTCGCCGGGCATCAATTGCAGCCAGCTCGTATGCTTGGCCGTGATGCGTCGCGCATTCTTGTCGAGAATGTCGACGGTGAAGGGGACATTGGCGGGCACTTCGATTTTCACGGAACCATCGGGCTCGACGGGCGCATAGGCCAGGATTTCGCGCATCCCCATGTTGGCGGGGCCGAAGGCTGAATCGTCGATCTTGCGAACCGTGCGGTCGGGAATCTCGACCGCTTTTTCGATGCGGATGAAGCGCGCCGGCCGTTGATCCGCCGTCGCCTGCTTGGGATCCGCCAATGCCGCGATGTTGGGCAGCGCGTTGGCGGTTTGCGCGGCCACGGTGTCGATGCCGTCGAAATCGTAAACGCTGCGTATTTCCAGCAGGCCCAAGCCGCCGTTGGAGTTATCGGCCAAGGTCGCGGCAGCGCCGGTCGGGACGGTATCGTGAATGGGGGTGGGCAGCGGGGTCCGCGCCTGAAGGATCACCGGTTCCACGATGGTCAGCCCCGATTCGGCGGCCAGGATGGGACTCAAGGTTCCCGCGGCGATATCGTAGACCCAGAGGGTGTACTGCGGCGGTGCCGGGGTCACGTTCGCGCCGCTGGTGTTCCCGGAGGTGCAAATGCTGGTGACTCCGGAGTTCACCACGAGGCAGGGTGCCCAGCTCACCAGCATGCGCTGGGTGCCGTCATAGAGCGGATAGGCCGAGGCAAAGCGGCCGCCCAAGGATGGCAGGTTGGCATCGGTGGTCACGCCCAGCGTGGTCGCACTGCTTTGCGCGACGCCGGCGGCGCCGGTGGGGGTTGCCGGCTGGTGGATCTCGACGAAATTGTCCGCGGCGATCTGCAGCAGATCGCCGCCCAGCTGAGTGCCCAAGAAGGGCCGTGCGATGGCGATCAATTTGCCGTCGGGGCGTTGCCGCGCGTTCAAGAACTGGATGACGTTGTCGTTCGTGCCGGCGATGTTGACGCCGGTGGCGTGGCTGTTCTCGCCGTAATAGAGTTCGAGGCCGGTGCCATCCGGGTTGGTGCGATATAGGCTGATCTGGTCGCCGTTGACGGTGTCGTAGCGGGAAAAGACGATCTGGCCGTTGTTGAGCACCGAGGGCGCGAAATCGTGGTTGGTATTGAAGCTGATCTGATGGATGTCGGTGCCGTCGCCGTTCATCACATGCAGCAGGAAAATAGCCTGCTTGCGATCGTCGGTCTGCGCGGGGTACTGGGGCCGATTCTCGTCGATGAGGATGGACTGGGTCGCGACTTGCCGCGTCGATGAGAAGACGATGCGGCCGTCGGGCAGGTAGTGGGCGCCCACGTCGTGACCCGCGGTCGTATTGTCGTTGGTGAGCTGGGTGACGGCTTTGGTCACCGCGTCGTATTGATAGATCTTCCAATTCGGCTGCGTCGGGTCGGTGTTGGGCTTGTTGGGGTTGAGCGGCAGGCGCAGTGAGAGCAGCAGCTTCTTGCCGTCCGGCGATACATCCAGGTCGCGCACGTCGCCCATCCCGTTGGTGATCGATTTCGTGACGTTGGTCTCCGCGGCGCCGGCGCTGGCCTGTTCACGCACATACAGATCGCCGCCCGTGGTCGAGGTGATGAGATCGCGCACGTCGATGTCCGTGGCCGGCGGCGGGCGCTTGATATAGGCGAGCGGAAAGGTAAACGTGCCGGGATCGACACCTTGGGTGCCGGCGAGGCCCGGCGCGTGACCGCTGACGCCGCTGCTGCAGCCGGCGGCGAGCAGCGGCAGCAGGAGGGCGGCCAGCCGGAGCAAAGTGTGATGCAGGTCACGGTGTCGAACGATAGTCATGGTTTTCGGTCTCGGGGCTTCAATCGTCGGTTCGGCATCGAGTGCATCCGCGCTACGGCAAACGCGCAGCTTACGACGCAATTGAACTTAATGGGTCTCATAAATGCATCTTCGTTCCGATATGCATGCGAGTTCTGTTAACACACTCACAGAAGAACTTCGCCACATTCGCTTCTCTGCTCGCCCGGGGAAGACATGAGCGGGTTGCGACGCGGAATATAAACCGGAAACGAGCCCTCGGTACTGTCGCGGATCGCCGACGTCGGCCGAATGAGACATTACTTTCAAGCGTTTCGGCTGCGTATATTCGCGCCACGTCGAAATCACAACTCACGCGAGTGGATGTGCACATGAAGAATGGGATTGCAGAAACGCAGCAGAATCACGCACGGCGCGCCCCGGGTGCACGGCGCGCCTCGACATTGTCGGCCGGCGCGATCGCCGGTCTCGGTGCGCTGGCGCTGATGAGCGCGGCGCTCGCCGCCAATCCCAACAAGGACCAGGCCAAGCGGATGTACGACCGCATCGCCGGGGTGCCGGCATCCGACGCGGTGCTCACGCAAATGACCCAGACCGACGCCACCAGCGCAGCCTTGATGGCCACCCAGGATCCCGCCTTCTACAACAACACCATCCGCAACCTCGCGGCGCCTTGGACCAATCGCGATCAGACGGTGTTCGTGCCGCTCAACGACTACACCGCCACGGTGGTCGGCATGGTGCGCGACAACGTGCCTTTCAACACCTTGTTGAGCGCGGATCTGGTGTACGTCGCGGATGCGGCATCCAACGTGCCGGCCTACTCGCCCGCCAACAACGACATGTACGACGCGATGGACACCGATGGGCTGGATCTCAAGGCGCATTTGGTGACGAGTACGCAGTCGGCGGTGAGCGGCCTGGCGGCGGCGGCGACGGCGGGCGTCATGACGACGCGCGGCGCCGCGATGGCGTTCTTCGTCAACGGCACCAACCGCGCGATGTTCCGCTTCACGATGATGAATCATCTGTGCTCGGATCTGCAGACCATCCCGGACACCACCCGTCCGCCGGATCGCATTCGCCAGGACGTGACGCGCAGTCCCGGCGGCGACAGCAGCCTGTTCCTGAACAATTGCATCGAGTGTCACAGCGGCATGGATCCGATGGCGCAGGCCTTTGCCTACTACAACTTCGACAACACGGCCCTGAAGATCGTCTACACGGCGGGCCAGGTGCAGCCGAAATACTTCATCAACAGCACCAATTTTCCCCAAGGCTACGTGACGCCGGACGACCACTGGGACAATCGTTTTCGCACGGGAGTCAATTCCCTGCTGGGATGGAACGCGGCGCTCAATCCGACCGGCGGCGGCGCGGGAGCCAAGTCCTTGGGTTCCGAACTCGAGAACAGCGCGGCCTTCGCCAACTGCCAGGTCACCCGGGTATTCAAGTACGTGTGCTTCAGGGCGCCCAGCGGCACGGCCGACCAGAGCCAGGTCGCCACCATGGTCGCCTCGTTCAAATCCAACAATTATTCGCTGCGCCAGGTATTCGCCGACGCCGCCGTCTACTGCATGGGGACCTCACCATGAACGTCAAACGCATCGTGGGCTCGAGCCTCCTCGCAGCGACCATCGTCTTGTCGGCGTGCGGCGGCGGCGCGCCCACCACGGCCACCCCCGCGGCGGCGCCCACCAGCGCCGCCGACGCTTACACGGGGCCCGCCCCGGCGACGGCCGACGTGCAAGCCTTTGCGGTGAGCTTCTGGAACAACGTGCGCGTGCAGAATCGTTGCGGTCAATGCCACAATGCGACCTCGCCCGCGCAGATGCCGAACTTCGCGCGCAGCGACGATGTGAACCTCGCCTACGCGCAGGCCAATACCGTCGTCAATCTGCAGCAGCCCTCGACGTCGCTGATCGTGACCAAGGTCAGCGGCGGCCACAACTGCTGGCTCGCCGATCCGAGCGCCTGCGGTGAGATCCTGACCACCTGGATCACCAATTGGGCGGGCGCGGCGGTGGGCACGGGCACCCAGATTCAGCTGACGGCGCCGCCGCTGCAAACGGTGGGGCAGAGCAAGAACTTTCCGGCGGCCCCCACCGATTTCCAAGCCACGGTGTACCCGCTGCTGACGGCGTATTGCTCCAAGTGCCACGCCCCGGACGCAGCCACGCCGCAATCGCCGTACTTCGCCTCCTCCGACGTGGGCCAGGCGTATCAGTTCGCCATTCCGAAGATCGACCTCAACACGCCCACGAATTCACGCTTCTATACGCGGCTGTTGGTCGACCAGCACAATTGCTGGAGCGTCTGCGCGGATAACGCGGCAACCATGCTGGCGGCCATCCAGGCATTCGCGAACAAGGAGCCGCTGACCAGCGTCGATCCGTCGCTGGTGGTGAGCAAGGCGCTCACCATGAGCCAGGGCACCGTGGCGAGCGGTGCCAATCGCTACGACGCCAACGTGATCGCCAAGTACGAATTCCAAACGGGTACGGGACTCACGGCCTACGACACCAGCGGCGTCGACCCCTCCGCGGACCTGACCATCTCCGGCAGCGTGACGTGGGCCGGCGGCTGGGGCATCAATGTCGGCGCCGGCGGCAAGGCTCAGGCATCGACGTCCTCGAGCAAGAAGGTGCATGACCTGATCGCCGCCACCGGCGAATTCACCATCGAGGCCTGGGTCGCGCCGGCGCTGGTCGCGGCCGACAAGTCCTACATGGTGAGCTACTCGGGCGGCGATACGGTGCGTAATTTCACGCTCGGTCAGACCAACCAGAGCTACGACTTTCTGATGCGCAGCAGCAACTCGGACTTGAACGGGATGGCGCAACTGCAGACCGCGACCGCCGCCATGGTGCTGCAGGCGACGCTGCAGCACGTGGTGCTCACCTACGATCCCATCAACGGCCGTCAGATTTTCGTCAACGGCCAAAACACCGGTGCGATCGATCCAGAGAAGGGCGGCACGATTTCCAACTGGGACGACACCTTCGCCGTGGTGCTGGGCAACGAGGTGTCGGGCGACCGGTCGTGGCAGGGACTCATCAAGTTCGTGGCCATCCATGACCGTGCCCTGACCGCCCCCCAGGTACTGCAGAATTACAACGCGGGCGTGGGCCAGCGGTTCTATTTGTTATTCAACGTGGCCGACGTGACCGGCGTCTCCAAGGGCTACATCCTGCTGACGGCCAGCCAGTACGACAGCGCAAGCTACCTGTTCACCAACCCCGCGTTCATTTCGCTGGATCCGACGGTGACGCCCGACGGCGTGGTGGTGAAGGGCATGCGCATCGGTATCAACGGCACCCTCCCGGCGGTCGGCCAGGCGTACAGCACGCTCAACACCACGGTCACGGCGGCGAACTACAAGTCGACCGGCGAGCCTTTGTCCGCGGTGGGGACGGTGATCGCCCTGCAGAATGGGCCGCTCACCGATCAGTTCTTCCTGTCGTTCGATCAGCTCGGCAGCAAGACCCACGTCACCGTCGAGCAGACGTTCACGGCGTCGGCGCCGGCGGTGCTGCCGCCGGTGGCATCCATCGGTGTGCGCACCTTTGCCCAGATCAATTCCAGCCTGTCGGCGCTCACCGGCGTGCCCACCAATCAGACCGATGTCGCGGCCACCTACGCGCTGGTGACGCAGCAGTTGCCGGCCACCTCCACCCTGGAGAGCTTCTCCTCGGCGAATCAAGTGGGCATCGCGCAGCTGGCGGTCCAATACTGCAACGTGGCCGTCAACACGCCGGCCTACCAGGCGGCGCTGTTTCCGGGCGTGACCTTCTCGAGTTCGCAGTTTGCGACCGCAGGCGGCACCAGCCAGGTGACCAGCGCACTCGCGGCGCGGGTGCTCGGCACGGGACTCGCGAGCCAGCCGGCGGCGTCGACCGTGACCAACGAGCTCGGGACCTTGATCGGCAATCTCTGCGCGACCACCGCTTGCAACACCCAGGCGCGGGTGCTGGCGGTGACCAGCGCCGCGTGTGCGGCCGCGTTCGGCAGCGCCGACATGTTGATCGACTAAGCCCGTCCGCAGCCAACGAATCGAAGAGGACCATCATGAAGAAACCCAAATCTCTCGGCCTGCGCGAACCGCTGCGGCATCAGGATCATTCACGGCCGCGCACGCGCCGCGAGTTCGTCGCCCAGGGCTTCATGACGGGAGCGGCCACCATTCTCGGCCCTTCGTTGCTCGGACTGCTGGCCGACCCGAAGATGGCGCGGGCGGCATCGAATCTCAGTCAAGACATGCTGAACGCGGTTGCGGCGTGCAATATCAGCACGGGCGCCGGCAAGATTCCGTTCATCTGTTTCGACCTGGCGGGCGGCGGCAATATCGCCGGCTCCAACGTGCTGGTGGGCGGCCCCAAAGGGCAGCTCGACTTCCTGTCGGTCGCGGGCTACAGCAAACTGGGGCTTCCCGGCACCATGGTGCCGAATCCCAGCGCCAGCGGGAATTTCATCGACAGCAGCTTCGGATTGCGCTTCCATGCCGACAGCGCACACCTGCGCGGCATCAAGGCGCGGGCCACCAGCGCGAGCGTGATGGCGAACACCACGGGCACCGTGATTCCGGCGTTGTCGCAAAACGACACCAATGTGAATCCGCACAATCCCATGTATGGGGTGTACAGCTTCGGCGCGCGCGGCGGTTTGCTCGACCTCATCGGTTCGGTCAGTTCGATCTCCGGCGGCAACTCCATGGCGCCGCCCAATTGGATCATTCCGAGCGCGGCGCCGGTCAAGATTTCCAGTTCCAACGACAGCAAGGGCCTGGTGAGCACCGGCCAGCTGAGCACATTGCTGCCGAATCCCGTCGACGTAACCAACGTCATGGAATCGATGAAGCGCATCAGCGATGCCAAGTACGCGACGGTGCAGGCCTATCAGGACACGGCCAGCAACACGGCCGTGCTGGGCCCGGCGGGGACGCAGGCGTGCGGCTACACCAAGGCGGCCTACATCGTCGACAAGTACAACAGCCCCTCGGCGGTGAATCCGGATGTGGATCCGAACATCGTGGGCGGCATCTTCACGGCGGCGGAATACCAGAGCAACAGCGACTATCAGAAGACCGCCGCGGTCATGAAATTGGTGATCGACGGCAATGCCGCGGCCGGCACCATCGAAATGGACGGTTTCGATTATCACACGGGCGATCGCGCCACCGGCGAAGCGCGCGACTTCAACGTGGGCAATTGCATCGGCGCGTGTCTGCAATACGCCGCGCTGGTCAAGAAACCGGTCATGATCTACGTTTTCAGCGACGGCTCCCTCGCCAGCAACGGCATGATCGACAATTCGGCAGGCGGTCGCGGCAAGGGCGTGTGGACGGGCGACAACCAGAACGTGGCGGCCACCTACTTCCTGGTGTACAACCCCGCCGGCAGGCCGGCCTCGGCCCAAAGCAACCCGGAGCTGAGCCTGCAAATGGGAAGCTTCAACCCCGACGGTTCGCTCAATACCAACGGCAGCCCGGCCGCGAACAACGTATTCCAGCTGGCCCAGCTGGTCGTGCTCAACTACATGGCCCTGCACAGTTCGGGGGCCGCGGCGGCGTTTCCGAGCCTGTATCCGCCATCGGCGTTGGCGAACACCCTGGGCAGCGGTTCCGCATTGGACTCGCTGATTGCGTACCAACCACTGCCCGGCCTCACCAACGGAACGGTCACGGGTTGACGGCGGGCGCCCGCCGCGCGGCAGGACGCCGCGCGGCATGGTTTTGCTCGCGCGCCGACGAAATTGCAGGACTGTGCGCTACGTCATACCGGAAACTAGTGACGCGCGCGCCCGTTGCGTTGACACTGCGGCTCTCATTGTGCGATTTTGCATAACGTCTGATCAGGGTAATCACCGCGTGCGTAAACACCTTATTGTCTGCGGGATCGCCCTGGTTGGCCTGTTGGCCGGGCCATTGGCCGGGGTTTCGATCGCGGCCGCGCCGACACTCGTGGGCAAGGACGCTCCGGATTTCGTCCTGAAGGGCACAGATGGCAAGAACCTGCGGCTTTCGGAATATCGCGGCCAGGTGGTGCTCATCAATTTCTGGGCACGTTGGGCGGGCGACTCACGACAGGAAATGCCGGCGCTGGATCGGATCAATTCTACTTACAACCGGGCGGGACTCGTCGTTCTGGGCGTTTCGGTCGACGAGGATTCACGGCGGGCACGCGAGTTTGCCGATGCGATGAAAGTGAAATATCCGATTTTGCTCGATACCAGCCCGGAGGTCGGGCGGAACTACCTGCTCGAGAAAATGCCGGTGACCCTACTCGTGGATCGGTCGGGCGTGGTGCGTTATTCGAACGTCGGCTTCAAGCGCGGCGACGAGCACATATATCTGGATCAAATACGCGAATTGCTGCGCGAATAAACGATGGGCCTGTTATGAATTTGAAGTCTCGACTTGTTTCGATCGTGTGGCGCGGCGGCATCTTAGGCGTAGCCTGGGCGATCGGCGCCGGCATGCCGGTGCTGGCCGCCAACGCCAACGCCAACGCCAACGCCCCGGCAGCGGCGCCTGCGCGAGCGCCGGCCGCCGCGGTATCGACCGCCGCACCAACCGCCGTGGCCCCTGCGGTACCGGCCGCCGCGCCCGATCCGGCGGCGACCGTGGGCGCCGCGGCCCCCGGGACGCCCGTATCCGACGCGCCGCCCGGCGACTTCAAGACCCTCGATCAGGAAGTTCAGGGCATGAAGAAAGACGTGATCGATTTGAACAAGGACCTGTTCGTGCTGCAGGAGGAACTGCTGTTTCCCGCCAATACCCAGGTGGCCGTGTACGTCTCGATGGACGTGGGCTCATTCTTCGCCCTGGACTCCGTCACGCTCAAGATCGACAACAAGGAAGTCAAGAACTACCTCTACACGGCGCGCGAGGCGGAAGCCTTGCTGAAGGGCGGCGTGCAGGAGATTTATCTCGGCAACTTGAAAGTCGGCAAGCATGAACTCGTCGCGTTCTTCACCGGCAAGGGCCCGATGGAACGCGACTACAAGCGCGGCGCGACGGTGAATTTCGACAAAGGCGTGGGCGCCAAGTATTTGGAACTCAAGATTACGGATCGCGTTTCGAAGCACCAGCCAGAGTTCAAGATCAAAGACTGGGAATGAGGATCCCCGGAGTGACGCACGGACCAGTGCAGCGCGCGATTCACGTGCTTCGGCCGCTGTTGTGCGGCGTGCTGCTGTTGGCGTTGCCGTGGGCGCACGCCTCGGGAAAGAACGTGAAGCCCGACCCCGACGGCCTGCCGCCGCAGGACGTGAAGGATCTGCACTACGGCGACGTGCTGTTCTACTTCTACCAGGACGATTACTTCGACTCGATCACGCGGTTGCTGGCCGCGATGGAATTGAACCGTCTGCCGAACACCCAGGGCGAAGCGGAACTGCTGCTCGGCGGCTTGTACCTGTCCTTGGGCGAACACGTCGAGGCCGGCAGGATCTTCGAGAAACTCCTGGCCGGCAATGCGTCCGAGAACGTGCGCAACAAGGCGTGGTTCTACCTCGGCAAGGTATGGTATCAGCGCGGTTATCTCGAGGAGTCGGAACGCGCCTTGCGGCAGGTCTCCGACAAGATCCAGCCGCGCATCAGCGCGGAGCGCTACATGCTGCTCGCGCAATTGATGCTGCGGCAGCAGCGCTACGATGACGCCATCGCCGCGTTGAGCGCCTGGCACGGTGCGCCGGACTGGACGGCGTACGCGCAGTTCAACCTGGGCGTGGCCCTGGTGCGCACCGGGCGGCTTCCCGAGGCCATCTCCCATCTCGACCAGGTCGGCCGGATGGAGACATCCAGCGAGGAACTGCTGGCCCTGCGCGACAAGGCGAATCTTGCCTTGGGTTTCGCGCTGCTGCAGGCGGAGCGCGCCGCCGATGCGCGGCCCATACTGCAGCGGGTGCGTCTCGATGGGCCGTATTCCAGCAAGGCGCTGTTGGGCGTGGGCTGGGCGGATTCGGCTCTCGGCGAATTCAAGCGGGCCTTGGTGCCATGGCTCGCGCTGCGCAAACGCAATCTGCTCGATTCCGCCGTGCAGGAGTCCTACCTCACGGTTCCCTATGCTTACAACCAATTGGGCGCGACGGGGCAAGCGGCCGATTTCTACAATTCGGCCATCGAGTCCTTCGACGCGGAGATGAAGCGCATCGACGGCTCCATCGAGCAGATTCGCGCCGGCAATCTGCTGGACCGCTTGTTGAACGACGACAAGAAGGACACGCTCACCTGGTATTGGCAGCTGAAGACGCTGCCGGATGCGCCGGAGTCGCGCTATTTGTACCAGCTGCTCGCCGGCAACGAGTTCCAGGAGGGATTGAAGAACTATCGCGAGCTTGAGTTCATGAGCCGCAATCTGGACGATTGGCGCGAGGATCTTTCCGCGTTCAACGACATGTTGGACACGCGGCAGCAGGCTTACAACGAGGAGCTGCCGAAGGCCGATGCGGTGATGGCGGCGACCGACCTCGACGCCCTCACGCAAAAGCGCGTCGATTTCGAATCGCGCATCAATCAGATCGAAAAATCCAACGACTTCGCGGCGCTCGGTACGGCGGAGGAGCAGCAGAATTGGGCGCGGCTGAAGCGCATCGACGAATATCTCAGCTTGCATCCGAACGATACGGAGCTCGACGAGATGCGCGACCGCCTGCGGCTGCTCAAGGGCGTCATGTACTGGAGGCTTTCGCAGAGTTTCAAGGCCAGACTGTGGAATGAGCGGCGCACCGTGAAGGAACTCGAGGCGTCGTTGGCCGACACGCAGACGCGCACCATTCTGGTCAAGCAGGCGCGGCAGAACATGCCCAACAATACCGGCGCATTTGCCGTGCAGGTCGGCGCGGTGAGCGCGCGGATCGAGGGGTTGCAGCAGCGCTTGACGGCGCTGTCCGAACGGCAGAACCGCTTCCTGCAGACCCTCGCCATTCGCGAACTGGAGCTGCAGAAACAGCGCATCGAGGTCTATCAGGTCCAGGCCCGGTACGAACTGGCGGCCATCTACGACAAGGCCTCGGACAAGCCTGCCACGGACAAATCGAAGGTCCGGCCGTGACGCGCTCGCTCGCCGGGTTCGGTCTGTATGCCGGCCTAGCGGCCGCCCTTGCCTTCGCGGCGGCGGCCGCGGATGCGGCCTCGAAGCCGCCGCCGACCATCAAGGATCTCGAGGCGGATCAGGTCGACGTGAGCACGGCACCGCCGCAGGGCGTCGATGCGAACAAGGCGATGGACAGCTACCGCCGCTTTCTGGATCTGAACGCCGGCGATGCCGGCTTGCGTGCGGAAGCGCTGCGTCGGCTCGGCGATTTGAATCTCGAAAGCTCGGAGTCCGAACGCATCGAACGCGAACTCGTCACCAACGAGGGATTGCGGGCGACCGAAGCCATCCATCTGTACTCGGCGCTGCTCAAGACTTACCCGAAGTACGAGCGCAACGATGCGGTGCTGTATCAGCTGGCACGCGCCTATGAACTCAACGCACAACCCGACAAGGCGCTGGCTGCGCTCGATCAGCTGGTGGCCAACTATCCCAAGAGCCGCTACCTGGATGAGGCGCAATTTCGGCGCGGTGAGATCCTGTTCTCATCGAAATCGTATCCGGCGGCGCAGGCGGCCTACGAGGCCGTGGTCAAAGTCGGCCCGACCTCGGCGTACTACAACCAGAGCCTGTACAAACACGGTTGGTCGCTGTTCAAGCAGGGCGAGAACGAACGCAGCTTGGAGTCGTTCGCCGGAGTTCTCGATTCGGTGCTGGTGTCGAAGCGCGATCCGTCCGCCTTGATCGAGCTCGAGACCTTGAGCCGCCCCAATCGCGAACTCATCGAGGATACGTTCCGGGTGATGGCGATCACGTTCTCGTATCTGGAGGGACCGAAAACCATCGACGACTTCGTGAAGCATCGCACGCCGCCGCGGCCGTATTCCTACCTGCTGTACGCACGCCTCGGCGACTTGTATATCGAGAAAGAGCGCTATACGGATGCTGCCGACGCGTACCGCGCCTTCGTCTCGCAAGACCGGGACAACGAGAAAGCCCCGCAGCTGCAGATGCAGGCGATCGAGGCCTACTCGAAAGGCGGCTTTCCGCAACTCGTGCTGCAGGGCAAGAAGGAGTTCGTCGAGAACTATAGCTATGGCACGGCGTTCTGGCAGAACCGCACCCCGCAGGGCGAGCCGGGCGTCGTGGCCGAACTCAAAACGAATCTCAAAGACGTTGCGCAGTACTACCATGCGCAAGCGCAACGCACCAAGAGCCTGTCCGATTATCAGGAAGCCGCGAAGTGGTACCGTAGTTTCATCACGTCGTTTCCGGAAGAACCGGAAACGGCGGCCACCAATTTTCTCCTGGCCGATACCCTGTTCGAGAGCAAACAGTATCTCGATGCCGCGCAGGAATACGAGAAGACCGCGTATGCGTACGGCAGCCATGACAAGGCCGGTGCGGCCGGCTATGCCGCGATCGTGGCCTACGGCAAGCAAGAGGATGGCTTGTCCGGCGAGGCGAAGGCAGCCATGCACGCGCGCGGCGTCGAGAGTTCGCTGAAGTTTGCGCAGACCTTTCCGCTGCATCCGGAGAGCGCGCAGGTGCTGACGCGCGCCGCAACCGATTTGTATGCGGCCAACGATTATCCGCGCGCCATCGCCGCGGCACAGACGATTTTGGCGCGCCAGCCACCGGCGGATGCCGCCAAGCAACGCATCGCGTGGACGGTGATCGCGAATTCCAATTTCGAGCAGGGCTCCTTCGACAAGGCCGAAGCCGGCTACGCCAGCGCGCGGGCATTGATGCCGGCCAACGACCCGGAGCGTCCGGCGATCGTCGAGCGGCTGGCTGCCGCGATTTACAAGCAAGGCGAGCAGAAGAACAAGGCGGGCGACAGCACGGGGGCCGTGAACGACTTCCTGCGGGTATCGAAGGAGGCGCCGACCTCGAAAGTCCGGACGAACGCGGATTTCGATGCCGCGGCGCTGCTCATCACGGAGAAGCAGTGGGATCAGGCAATCGTCGTGCTGGAAGGTTTCCGCCGCAATTTTCCGCAGAGCCCGCTGCAGGAGGACGTCACGCGCAAGCTCGCGGTGGCCTATACGGAGTCGAACCATCCCGGCCAGGCGGCGCTGGAGTTCGAGCGGATCGCGCAGGCCCCGGCCGAAGCGCCCGAGGTGCAGCGGGAGGCAACGCTGCAGGCGGCCGAGCTCTACGACAAGGCGGGCAATACGGCCAAGTCGCGCGCCATGCTGGAAGCCTTCGTGAAGCACTTTCCGCAGCCGTTGAATCCGGCCATGGAGGCGCGCAACAAATTGAGCGCGCTTGCCGGCGACGCCGGCGATGCCAGCGGCCGCGATTTTTGGCTCAAGGAAATGGTCGCCGCCGATCGCTCGGCCGGCGCGGCGCGCACGGACCGCAGCCGGGCGTTGGCCGCCAAGGCGACGTTGATACTGGCCGCGCCCGCCCGCGAGGAGTTCGTGCGAATCAAGCTGGTCGCGCCTCTCAAGAAATCGCTGGCGGAAAAACGCAAGGCGATGGAAACGGCGCTGAAGGCCTATACCCAGGCGGCCGACTACCAGGTCGCCGACGTGACCACGGCGGCGACGTTCGAGAGTGCCGAACTTTATCGGCAGCTGGGCAAGGATCTCATGAGCTCCGAGCGCCCGAAGAATCTATCCAAGGACGAATTGGAACAGTACAACGTGCTGCTCGAGGAGCAGGCGTTCCCGTTCGAGGAGGATGCGATCAAATTGCACGAGGTGAACATTGCGCGCGCCAAGACCGGTACCTATGACGAATGGGTGCAGAAGAGCTTCGCCGCGCTGGCACAACTCAATCCAGGCCGTTACGGCAAGGTGGAACTCGGTGAGCCGCTGGTCGAATCCATTCGTTAACGTGGGCGCCCTGCTGCTGCTTGCGGCCTGCCAGAGCGCGCCGCACGGCGAGCCGCGCCCGGCGGCGCAAGAAGTCGCCTCGCCCGATGCCGCCAAGAGTGCAGGCGGTGCGCCGGCCGCGAGCGTGGCGCCGGTTCCCGAGCGGGCGACGCAGCAATATACCGATGCCTTGCAACTGATGAAGGCCGGGCGGGCGAGCGACGCCGAACTTGCATTCAAGAAGCTGGCGTCGGCCTATCCCGAGCTCGCCGGACCCGAAGTGAATCTGGGACTCTTGTACGCCCAGAGCGGCAAGCTCAACGACGCGGAGACGGCGTTCAAAGCGGCGCTCGAACGCAATCCGGGCAATGCCGCCGCCGGCAACGAACTGGGCATCGTGGAGCGCAAGCTCGGTAAGTTTGCAGAAGCCGAAGCGGCGTATCAGCGTACGATAGCCGCTGCACCTGATTACGCGCCCGCCTATCTGAATCTGGGCGTGCTCTACGATCTGTACCTTGCCGAGCCGCAAAAAGCGCTCGAACAATTCGAACACTACATTCAAATTGCGGGCGACAACAAGCAAGTCGCCGGCTGGATGGTGGAATTGCGCAAACGCGTGGGCGCACCCGCACCGGCCGCGAAAAAGGAGCCAGCATGAACACTGCGTTCAAGTCTTTAGGTTGGGGCCTGGTCTTGTCGATGACCGCCGGCGTGGCGCTGGCGCAGGACTCGCCGCCGGCCGCCCCTGCGGCTGTGCCGGCCAAGACCCCGGTGAAATCCAGTGCGCAGATCGATGCGGGCGAGCCGCGCGCCAATACCTCCGCGCCTACCGGCGATGTGCCGGCCGCCGGAACGCCCGGGCCGGCCCCCGCGGCGCCTGCCGCTGGGCCACCGCCGGCGGGTACCGCCCCCGCGTCGACCTCCCCGCGCGGCGCGTCCAAGACCGCCGCCCGCCCGGCTGCCAAGGGCGGTGCGGATCGCCTCGATCTGGGTACCGCGACGGTAACCGGCGACCGCGAACAGCCCAAGGTCATGTACATCGTGCCGTGGAAGCGATCCGATATCGGGGACGCATCCGGCAAGCCGATGAACAGTTTGTTGGACGAAGCGTTGGCGCCCGTCGATCGCGACGAATTCAAGCGTGAAGTCGTTTATTACAACGCCATCGAGGCCGCTGCGCCACAAAATGGTGCATCGAATCCGGCGGCGAAGCAGGGTGAGAAGTGAGTCATTGCCGATTTTACGGAATCTGATTGAATCCCATAGTCAGGGCGGATGAGTATTTTTTAGGAGCGCGCAGATGAATTTCTTCAATTCGGTCATCAATTTCTTCAAGGACGGCGGGTTCTTCCTGTACCCGTTGGCCTTGATCTTCGTGGTGGGTGTGGCGATCGCCATCGAGCGGTATGTCTACCTGTCCCGCGAAACCATCCGCAACCGCAGCCTGTGGGATGAACTCGTCCCGGCCTTGAGTTCGGGAAACTTCAAACAGGTGGTGGCCTTGACGCAGAACTCGAAAGCGTCGATCGCCACCATCTTGAATTATGGGGTGGCGCGGGTTGCGAGCGCTCGGCGGCGCGACGACATCGAGAAGGCCATGGACGAGAGCCTGCTCGAGGTCATTCCGCGCATCGAGAAGCGCACGCACTTCTTGTCGTCGCTCGCCAACATCGGCCTGCTCATCGGGTTGCTCGGCACCATCACCGGCCTCATCGGCGCTTTCAGCGCCGTCGCGACGGCGAACCCGGCCGAGAAGGCCAGCCTGCTCGCTGCCGCCATTTCGGTCGCCATGAACAATACGGCATCGGGTTTGGGCGTTGCGATCACGCTGCTGCTCTCGCACATGTTTCTGGAGGCGAAGACCACGGCGCTGATCGACAGCCTGGAGATCGCGTCGGTGAAATTCCTGAATTCCATTACCGAACGTCAGAACGAGACCGCGGCGGCTGCGCCCGCGGTCCCACCCGCGGTGCGCACCCCGGCCGCCGCTGCGCGAAGCACCATCTAGGGCCCTCAAGGATACCGCTCCGCTAGGGTGCTGAACTCATGAAGTCAAAGTCCATTGGCCGCGTCCGACGCAACCACGATCGCTACCATCACGGCCGCGACGACCTGAACATCGTGCCGATGATCGACATGATGGTGATCTTGGTGTTCTTTTTGATATTCACCGCCGTGTTCTCGAAGACGAACATTTTGCAGCTCAATCTACCCGCGAGCAGCACTGCGGCGCCGCTCGATCTGCCCAAGGGTCTGAAGCTCGAAGTGATCATTCGTCCGGACGATCTGGTCATCAACGACCGCAATTCGGGGCCGTTGAAGACGCTGCCCAATACCGCCGCCGGCCTCGACCTGGATGGTTTGTCGGAATTCATCCGGCGCGTGAAATCGCAGTTTCCGGACATGACCGACGCCACGATCCTGCCCAGCCCCGCGACATCGTACGACACCCTGATCCAGGTCATGGATACGGTCCGCGTCTATCAATTGCCGGTGGCGCCGTTCTCCAAAGCGGAGCTGTTCCCGGACATCGCCATCGCGGACGCGCCCACATGAGCGCGTATCGGGACCGACGACGCAAGCGGCGCCATCATGGCGCGAGCCACTTCGCGCTGATACCGTTCATCGACATGATGACCATCCTGGTGGTGTTCTTGCTGGCGCACACCGCCGAGGTGGATATCCTGCCCAACACCAAGAACATTTCCATTCCGCAGTCGCTGTCGGACCGCAAACCCAGCGCCGCGGTGGTGGTCATGGTCACCAAGGACACGGTGTTCGTCGACGGCACGCCGGTCGGCTCCGTCGCCGCCGTCGCGGCGGACACCGAGCCGGTGTTCGAGCCGCTGAAGAATGCCTTGATGGCGCAGAACAAGCTGCTGCTGAATGGGGCGGTGCAGGCCGACATCGCCAAACGCGAGGTCACCATCATGGGTGACAAAAACACTCCGTACAGCGTGCTGAAGAAAATCATGGTGACCTGCAGCCAGGCGGAATACGGCAAGGTGTCCTTCGCCGTGGTCGAACGCGAGCGGGCGGCGACTTAGATGGCAGCGGTCAACCCCACTCCACGCATGCCGACCGGACTGCCTCCGTACTTCCGGCGCTACGAACTGCCTTGGTCGCCCGCCGAGGACATGGAGCGGCGCTTTCGCGCCATCCTGCGCTACCTGGTCATTGCGTTCGCCATCATTGCCATCGTCCTGCCGTTCATACCGCGCCGTGAGCGCGTGGTGAACATGGAGTCGCTGCCGGAGCGGGTGGTGCAATTGGTGATGGAACCGCCGCCGCCACCACCCCCGCCGCCGCCGCCCAAACCGGAGAAGCCGCTGCAGAAGGCTCCGGTCAGCGCCAAACCGACGCCGGCCGTACCGGTCGATCCGCGCGTCAAGGCGTCGAAGAGCGGCCTGCTCGCGAACATGGACGATCTGGCGGCGCTGCGGGATCAAGTCGACCTCGACAAATTCGCGAAGAATCAAGCCAAGACCAACGATCCGGGCGATGTCAGCGTAGTGCAGCGGAATGTCATCAGTTCCAAAGTGGGCGGCACCAGCGGCGGCATCAGCGCGCCGACCAGCAGCGGTCTTGCGGCCGGATCGGGCTCGCTCAACGGCATTCGCACGGCTCAAGTGAAGGATCCGACGTTGGCCTCGGGCGGTCCGGCGACGCGGTCCGGCGGCAGCGGCAAGGCGTCGCGCGGATCCGAAGAGATAGCGCTGGTATTCACCAAGAACAAGGGCGCCATCGATGCGATGTATGCGCGGGCGTTGCGCGACAACCCGGCGTTGCAGGGCAAGGTGGTGATCGAGATGACCATCGCGCCGTCGGGCGAGATCACTGCCGCGCGCATCGTCTCCAGCGAGTTGAAGGATCCTGAATTCGAGGCCAAACTGCTGGCCCGAATCAGGCTTTTCCGGTTCGAGGCCAAGGATGTTGCGACCTTGACGGCCACCAAACCCATCGACTTCTTCCCTGCCGGATGAACATTCAATCTGAAATCGAGTTCTTCAGCGACTTGGGGTTGGTCGACAAGGCGCGCTTCATCACGCGCCTGCTGATCGAGGTGGCTGAGGAAGCCAAGGTGGGCGCGGGCGACGGCCGGGATTTGAGCCGCCTCAAGTTTGCCAACGAGATCAGCCAGCGGCTCGCGCGCTTCAGCTATCAGCTGTTGAGCGAGGATAGCGCTCGGCCGCAGGATGACGTGATGATCCGCATGCTGCTGGGCACGCGGGCCGACAAGAATGCCGAGCGCATCATGCAGAACGCGTACCGGCGCGTGTTGATGGGTTTCGAGAGCTTCGATACTACCGTGTTGCTGAACCCGCACTAATTCGGGCGTCCGGCCGGATTGAACGCCGCTCCGCGGCGCATTGCGCTGTGCAATCCCTGCTACGCGCAAGCCCAGGGTGGCCTTCCATGGCCACCCGTGCGACGCATGCGTCGCATTGCGCTGTGCAATCCCTGCTACGCGCAAGCCCAGGGTGGCCTTCCATGGCCACCCGTGCGACGCATGCGTCGCACCCTAAGGGGCGAGGCTACCGAGTACTAGCGATCGGTGCCGGTGCGCGCCCGGCGGGCTTCTGTGCGATCGTCGTCGGTTTCGAATAGATGCAGCAGCTGCTCGGCGGATTCGCGGCCGGATTGAATCAGCTTCTGGTCGTCGTCCTTGACGGCATATTGCCGCAGCAGCGACGCTGCATCGTGGCCGCGGAATCGCTGCACGGTTTCGAGCGCTCGAAGCTTCGACAGCCCCAGGGCCTCCAGCACTTCGGCCGACATTTCCAAGCTCGAGACCAACGTTTCGCGGATGTTGTAGTGCACGCCCACGTCCATCAGCCGAAAGGCATGCTGGCGATTGCGCGCGCGCGCAAAGATCTTCAAATGAGGAAAATGTTTGCGAATCAATTCGGCGGTGCGTATCGATGCTTCGACGTCGTCGATGGCGAGCACGAAGATCTCGGCATTCTCCGCATGGGCGGCCCGCAGCAATTCGAGCCGGGACGCGTCGCCGTAAAAAATCTGGTTGCCGAAACGGCGCAGGAAATCCACTTGCGTCTGACTGGCCTCCAGCGCGGTGAACGGGATTTTTCTCGCCCGTAAGATGCGGCCGACGATTTGGCCGAAGCGGCCGAACCCGGCGATGATCACCTTTGGATACAGTTCGCTGGGGGTATCGAAGGGTCGGTCGTCCGTCTCGGTCGAATTGAACAGGGCGTCGTGGAGTATCAGGAACACGGGACTCAAGATCATGGATGCCGTGACCACCAACACCAGCAGTTCCGCGGTTTCCGTGTCCATGACGCCGAGGCTCGCGGCGAGCCCGAACAATACGAAGGCGAATTCGCCGCCCGAAGGCAGGCTGAAGGCCAGTCCATGGCTTGCGATGGTCGAGTGGCGCGACAGGCGGCCGATGAGCCAGAGTATGGCGACCTTCAACGCCATGAACCCCAGCGTGAGTCCGAGTATCAGGAACGGCTTGTCGCGCACCAGCCCCAGGTTTGCCGACATGCCGACGGTGATGAAGAACAGGCCGAGCAACAGCCCCTTGAACGGCTCGATGTTCGCTTCCAATTCGTGACGAAACTCGCTGTCCGCCAGCAACACGCCCGCGAGAAACGCTCCCAACGACATCGACAAGCCCACTTGACTCACCAGCAATGCGGTTCCGATGACCACCAACAGACCGGCCGCGGTGAACGCTTCGGTGACGCGCGTTGCCGCCACGATCCGCAGCATGGGGCGAAGAATGTAGCGGCCGCCGACGACGACGGCGGCGAGTACGGCCGCGAGCTTCAACACCAGCCACAATCCGGACGGCGCCGAGGGTCGTGCGGCGGCGACGGCCAAGAGCGGCAACAACGCCAGCGCCGGCATCACGGCGATATCCTGAAACAGAAGGATGCTGAATGCCGAGCGCCCGTACTGGGAATTCAGCTGGCCGCGTTCGGCCAGCAGCTGCAACGCCAGCGCGGTGGAGGACATCGACAAGCCGAAGCCGATCACCAGGGAGGACTGCCAGGTTTCTCCAAAACCGAAATACGCGGCCGCGCCGAGGGCGGCGGTCGTGAGGAGCACCTGGCCGGTTCCAAGGCCGAAAATAGGTTTGCGCAGGACCCATAACCGTGAGGGTTGAAGTTCCAGGCCAATGACGAACATCAGGAGTACGATGCCGAATTCCGCGATGTGCAAGGTGGTATCGATGCGGCTGATGAGGCCGAAACACGCGGGGCCGATGATGATTCCCGCGGCCAGGTAGCCGAGAACGGAGCCCAGCTTGAAGTGTCGGAATACCGGTATCGCTATGACCGCCGCGGCGAGAAATATAGCGATCTGCGCCAACAAGCTCATACTATTTCACCCTGCATATTCAAGAGCCTAGCATTATGTATCGTCAAAGCATTCAATTTCCCGCGAAGGATGCGGGGCTGCGCGAGGACGTCCACGACCTCGGCACCCTGATCGGGGAAACATTGCGCGACCAGGGCGGGGAGGAGTTTTTTCAGCTGGTGGAAGGAGATCGCATCGCGGCGTTGGAGCGGCGTGATGGGCGTGCTGCGGGCGCGCGCGCTACGGATGGACGTGTCCTGGGCGAATCCGCACCGGGCGAGCGTGCCCCTGGCAAGTCCGGAGGAGCCGGGTCCGGTGTCGACGAACTGCAGCGCCGTACCGAGGATCGGACACCGGCCTCCGCCACGGATCTGACGCGGGCCTTCTCCATCTGGTTCCAGGCCGTCAATACGGCCGAAAAGGTGCATCGCGTGCGCCGCCGCCGACAGTATTTGAACGATGCCAAGCACGTGCAGCCGGGCGGCATCGCGGATTGCATCGCACGGCTGCAGGCCGACGGCGCGACACTCGAGAAGACGCTGCAGTTGATCGCCTCCATGAGCATCGAGCCGGTGTTCACGGCGCATCCCACGGAGTCGACCCGGCGCACCATCCTGCGCAAGCAGCAACGGATCGCGCAGGATCTGCTCGACCGGCTCAACCCCGGGCTGACTCGCGGCGAATACGAGACGTTATGGGCACGCGTACGGCTGGAGATTACCAGCATCTGGCAGACGGAAGATCATCCCCGCGAGGGACTGACCGTCGCCGACGAGCGGGAACACGTGCTCTTCTATCTGCTCGAGATCCTGTATCGCGTGGTGCCGCTGTTCTACGAGGAAGTGGAAGCCGCCTTGGCGCATGCATTCTCGGTGCCGGTCGAGACCCTCGATGTGCCCAGCATCCTGCACTTCGGCTCGTGGGTGGGCGGCGACATGGACGGCAACGCCGACGTGCATGGCAAGACGATTCGCGAGACGCTGCATCGCCATCAACAGCTGATCGTCTCGACCTATTTCAAGGAATGCGGACTGCTCGCCGAAACCCTGAGCCAGAGCGCGAATCGCGTCGGCGTGAGCGCGGCGCTCGCCAGACGCATCGATACCTACGGCGCTTTATTGCCGGGGGCGCAGGAATTGGCGCCGGCGCGGCACGACCGCCAGCCCTATCGCATATTCTTCGGACAGATCCGCGAACGGCTCAAGGCCACGTACGACGGGCGGCCCAACGGCTACCCCAATTCGGACGAGCTGCTCGCCGACATTCAACTCGCGGCCGACAGTCTCACGGAGAATCGGGGCCGGCACGCCGGCTATTTCCTCGTACGGCGCTTCATGCGCCGGGTGCGCACTTTCGGCTTTCACCTGGCGACCCTGGATGTCACGCAGCATGCCCAGGTCCATGACGATGTCATAGGTCAGGGCCTTGGCGTGCCGGACTGGCCGGCGCTGCCCGCAGAGGAGCGCTTACGGCAGCTTCGCGATCTGTTGGCGCGCGACCAGGGCCCGACCGGCACGCTCGATGCGATCGGCCGGCGCAGCTTGTGGGTGTTCGAAGCCATCGCCCAGGCGCGGCACAAATTCGGCGCACGCGCCATCGGCGAGTACATCGTGAGCGGCGCCCAAGGCCCGGAGGATGTTCTCGCGGTGCTGCTGCTCGCGCGCTGGGCCGACATCACCGACAAGCGAACCGGGGAATGTCCGCTCGATGTGGCGCCGTTGCTCGAATCGATCGCCTCGCTGGAGACGGCCGGTCAGGTTTTGCGGCGGCTGCACGCCGAGCCCGCCTATCGACAGCATCTGGCGGCGCGCGGCAATCGGCAGCTGGTGGTCATCGGATATTCGGACCCCAACAAGGAAGGTGGCATCGCAGCCTCCCGTTGGGCGCTGCAGATGGCACAGACCCAGCTGCTTAGGGCGGCGCGCGAGGCGGGTATCACGGTGGGTATTTTCCACGGACGCGGCGGCACGCCCTCGCGCGGGGGTGGCCGTACCGAAGATCTCGTGGAAGCCGCGCCCACGGGGTCGATCCGCGGAGTGCTGCGTCTGACCGAGCAGGGCGAGGTCGTGAATCAGAGTTATGGCCTGCGTCCCATCGCCATGCGCACGCTCGAGCGCACGTTCGCCGCGGTCGCCTTGGCGACCGCACACAGCGATAGGCCGCCGACGCCCCCGGCGCAGGTCGCCGCCATGCAGACCATCGCGGCGCGCAGCCTCGAGGCGTTCCGGGGCTTGGTCTATGGCAGCGACCGATTCTTCGAGTATTTTCGCGTCGCGACGCCGCTCGACGTCATCGAGCGCATGCACATCGGATCGCGCCCGGCCTTCCGCGCGGTCGGCGAGGGCATCGGTGCGTTGCGGGCCATCCCCTGGGTGTTCGCATGGACTCAAAGCCGGCACATGTTGCCCGGCTGGTTCGGCTTCGGCAGCGGGCTCGAGGCGGCGCTGCGGCAACACGGCGCAACCGTCATCGGCGACATGATGGTCGAATGGCCTTTCTTTGGTCACCTGCTGGACGATGTGGAAGCGATGCTGGCGCGCACCGATCTCGATATCGCGGCGCATTACGACGCGTTGGCGAGCGAGGCGCTGCGCTCCCACGTGGAGATCATCCACCAGGAGTTCGCATTGACGGTGAACAATGTCCTGAAGCTGCGGGGTGCGGCCAATTTACTGGATGGTGAGCCCACGCTGCAGCGCTCCATCACCTTGCGCAATCCTTACATCGATCCCATGCACCTCATGCAGGTGGACCTGCTGCAGCGCTGGCGCGCGACGGGGCGGCGGGATGAGGCGTTGTTCGGTGCACTGCGCGCCACCATCAGCGGCATCGCCCAGGGATTGCAGGCGACGGGCTAGCAGCGCGGCAGCTCAGCACTCGGGGACATTGACGGCCAGGCCGCCTTGGGATGTTTCCTTGTAGATGGTCGACATGTCCAGGCCGGTCTGGCGCATGGTGGCGATGACTTGATCCAGGGACACCTTGTGCGAACCGTCGCCGCGCAGCGCGAGGCGGGCGGCGTTGATGGCCTTGACCGATCCCATGGCGTTGCGTTCGATGCAGGGAATCTGCACCAAACCGGCCACGGGATCGCAGGTCAAACCGAGATTGTGTTCCATGCCGATTTCCGCGGCGTTTTCGATCTGCTCGTTGCTGCCGTTCAGGGCCGACACCAGACCGGCGGCTGCCATCGAGCAGGCGACGCCGACCTCGCCCTGGCACCCCATTTCGGCGCCGGAGATCGACGCATTTTGCTTGTAGAGCATCCCCATGGCCGCGGCCGTCAGCAGAAACCGCATCACGCCGTCGTCGTCGGCGCCGGGTTCGAAGCGCCGATAGTAATGCAACACCGCCGGCACGATGCCCGCCGCGCCATTGGTGGGCGCGGTGACCACTTGGCCGCCGGCAGCGTTTTCCTCGTTCACCGCCAATGCAAACACGTTCACCCAATCGAGCGCATGCATGGGGCTCATGGTGTCGGTCATCAGCTGGCGGTAGAGCTTCGGCGCGCGCCGGCGCACGCCCAATACGCCGGGCAGGAGCCCCTGAGCCTCGAAACCGCGCCGCACGCAATCCTGCATCACCTGCCAGATGCGCATGAGCCGCGAGCGTATTTCCGCATCGCCGTACCAGGTACGCTCGCGCGCGAGCATCAGTTCGTGAATCTCCAACCCTTGGCTGCGTCCGTGCTCGAGCAGGCGGGCGCCGGAGTTGAATTCGAAGGGCGGCTCCGCGCGAGCGGAGCCGGAACTTGCTTGCGTGCCGGCTTGGATGATGAAGCCGCCGCCGATACTGTAGTACTCCTCGTGTGCGAGTACGCCGAGCGACGCGTCATGCGCCGTGAACCGCATGCCGTTGGTATGCCCCGGCAGCACCTGATCGATGTGGAACAGCAAATTCAGGGGCTCGTCGAATGCGATGTCGTGCCGGCCCAGCAGATTGATGCGGCCGCTGCTGCGAATGCGTCGCAGCGTGGGCTCGATCACGGCCGGATCGATGGTGTCCGGACTCAGGCCTTCCAGGCCGAGCAGTATGGCGCGATCGGTGCAGTGGCCGCGCCCGGTCAGAGCCAACGAGCCGTAGAGCTGCGCCGACACCTGGGCCGTGCGCTCGAGCAGTCCGCGCGCCGACAACAGCTCGGCGAAGGTGCGCGCCGCGTTCATGGGTCCCATGGTGTGCGAACTCGACGGGCCGATGCCGATTTTGAAGATATCGAAAACGCTCAAACTCATGGGAAACCCTTGCAAAGTCGTATGGCGCCGATCATACGCTGCCGCGTGCGGATGCGCTGACGCGGCGGCTCCGCGCAGGCTCGGACACAAGTGTTAGAATGCGATGCCGATTCGGCGGGCGTGGCTACACATAGGGGAAACTGCATGATTCGGTACTCATTTGTCCTTGCACTGGCGTTATCCCTATGTACGCTGATCGCGCCGGCTGTGCAGGCCGCCAAGGCGCCGGATCCGATCGCCGCAGCGGTCGCGGATGCGCACCGCCCGGACAGCGAAAAGCAGCGAGACGCGAATCGCAAACCCGTCGAGACCCTGACGTTCACCGGCATCAAGCCCGGCGAGGACGTCGCCGAACTGCTGCCCGGCGCGGGCTACTTCACGCGTATTTTCAGCAAGGTGGTGGGTGCCGGCGGCCATGTGTACGCGCTGGTTCCCGCGCCGTCGCCGGACGCGCCGGCGGACATGCCGGACTTTGCGGCACGCGTCAAAGCCATCGCCGCCGATCCCAATTATTCGAATGTCACCGTCGTGGTCGAACCTTTCAGCCAGCTGAAGGCGCCGGTTCCCGTCGATCTGGTGTGGACGTCGCAGAACTATCACGACCTGCACAATTTCCCCGGCCTCGATGTGGCCATCTTCAATCAGATGGTTTTCGAGACATTGAAGCCCGGCGGCATCTACTTGATCCTGGATCACGAGGCCGAGCCGGGATCGGGAGCCAGGGACACGGCGACTTTACATAGAATCGATGCGGAGACCGTCAAGAAGGAAGTGCTGGCCGCGGGATTCGTGTTCGTCGGCGGCAGCGATGTGTTGCGTCAGCCGGGCGATTCGCATGCCGTGAAGGTGTTCGATCCGAGCGTCCGCGGCAAGACCGACCAGTTCATATTAAAGTTTCGTAAGCCCAAGAAGTGACCGGCGCGCGGCGTGCATCATCTGGCCGGGCGGAGCGGCGCGTCACGCGCAAAGCGAACTCTGGGTCGCCTTTGCTGTCAACCCATACATGACTTTGGCGTTGATCAGCAAAGAACGGGAGGTTCTTAAGTTTATGAAACTAGCATCATTTTCGGGCATTACTCGTACGACCCTGCGGTGCGTGCTGCCGTTCGCGGTTGCCGCGGGTCTGGCCGCTTGCGTAACGCCGCCGCCCCGTACCGTGGCCGTGCCGGCGCCGCCGCCGCAGAAGATCTTCGTCTACCCCTCGAACGGTCAAAGTCCGGAGCAAGCCGACCGCGACCGCTACGAATGTCACGTGTGGGCGGTCCAGCAGACTGGCGTCGATCCGAGCCGTGCGGACGCGAATCCCTATGAGCGGGTCGTGGTCCAGCCGGCAAATCCGCCGGGCTCGGGCACCGCGGTGGGCGCGATCGGTGGGGCGATTTTAGGAGCGCTGATCGCGGGACCGCGCAATGCCGGCGCAGGATTGGTCATCGGCGGCGCCACCGGCGCGATCGTCGGCACGGCGGCGGACGCCAGCGCACAGCAACAGGCGCGGATGACTCAGCAGCAGATCAACCAGAGCATGGCGACCGGACGCGCACGAGCGGACTCCTATCGGCGTGCCCTCGGCGCGTGCCTGCAGGGCCGCGGCTACACAATCAGTTAGGCGAGTTGGGGAAATGAACCAGACGACAAAAGCCGCGTTGCTCGTTGTATCGGTGCTCATGCTGGGCGGAGGTGCCGCACTCGCCGGCGGTGCCGATGAGCATGGCCACCCGGAAGGTCGGCCGGAAGGCCGGCCGGCTGCGGGCGTCCGACCGGCCGCGGGTCCGCGGCCGGGAGTGGGCGGCCCACGTCCGGCATTCGACGGACGTGGGCAGGTTCTGGACCAGCGCTACAACCATGGTCACTACTACCCGCCCATGGGTACCGTGATGCCGTCGTTGCCCAGCGGCTACCGGCCGTACTATCGGGGCCGCGATCGATATTATTTCAACGGTGGGATCTGGTATGCGCCGCGCGGTCCGGGATTCGTCGTGGTGCGCCCCCCGTCGGGGTTGGTCATTTCGGTGCTGCCTCCCTACTACACGACCGTGTGGCTCGGCGGCAATCCCTACTATTACGCCGACAACGTATACTACACGTGGCAGCCCGACCAGAACGGTTACGCCGTCGTCGACCCGCCGGACGATGCGGATCAACCGTCGGCGCCGCCGGATAGCCCGCAGAGCGCTCCGGACGATCTCATCATTTATCCGAAAAACGGTCAGTCGAAGGACCAACAAGCCGCGGATCAGTTCGAATGTCATAGCTGGGCAAAGAACCAGACCGGATTCGATCCCACCCAGCCCGCGGGTGGAGTGCCGCCCGGCGACGCCGACCGCAGTCGAAACAACTACAACCGCGCGATGTCCGCGTGTTTGCAGGGTCGGGGTTACCAGGTGAATTGAATTTGCGCGGGCCGCAAGTCGCGGCCGGCAGCTGTCGGTTCGGCTGATTCTGCGGTGGTCGCCACTCTGCGACAGTTTCGCAATTCGTTGGGCTTGTCATAATCACGGCGAGTGAGTGAATTCCTACGTCTGTCGATACTGCGCACCGACTGCGTGAAAGACGATGCCGACGGCATAGTTCGCAACGTACCGATGCAACGTTGTTGATGCTTTTTCAAGGAAACCGCGATGTCAAACGACAACGAATCGAAAAGCACTTTCCTCAACCGCCGCGATTGGGGCAGTTATCTTGGCGCTCTGCAAGGAGCGGCGACCTACCCCAAAGTGATGGAAGCGGTGAAATCGAGTCGTGCCTGGTTTAGCGACGGCGCGACTCAGGCGTCGAATTGGTTGGTGGGCAGCGCCCCGTTGAACGACAAGTTGAGCGTCGGCTAAAGCCCCGGCCATTGCGGCCACCCGCACGCAGGGCCGTTGGACCGGCTCGATACTCGCCGACCGCGCGGCAGGACGGGCGGTTGTCGAGCGGCAAGCGCCCCGCCAGGGGATTCTCACCCGAAATTTGCTAAGATACGGCAGGTCCCGTTCGCGCGGCGCGCGCCCTGCCCCAGGAAATCTGATGCCCACATCCATCGAACTCAAAGCCCGTAAAGCTGCCGCAGTGCCCAATGGCGTGAGTAGCAAGGGAATTTACGTGGCCAGGGCGGAAAATTCCGAACTCTGGGACGTCGACGGCAAGCGCTACATCGATTTTGCGGCCGGCATCGCCGTGCTCAACACCGGGCACTGCCATCCGAAGGTCATGGCCGCGGTGACGCAGCAGGCGCAGGCATTCGCGCACACCTGTTTCCACGTGGCGCCCTACGAGTCGTACGTGCGTCTCGCCGAGCGACTGAACGCACTGGTGCCGGGCGATTTTCCGAAGAAGACGTTGTTCTTGAGTTCGGGCGCCGAGGCGGTCGAAAACGCAATCAAAATCGCCCGCTACTACACCAAGCGTTCCGCCGTGATTGCCTTCTCCGGCGGTTTTCACGGCCGCACCCATATGACCATGGCGCTGACCGGAAAGGTCATGCCCTACAAGCGCGGTTTCGGCCCGCTGCCGGCCGAGATTTATCACGCCGAGTTTCCGCAGCCCTATCGCGGCGTCACCACCGGCCAGGCACTGGCGGATTTGGACCGCTTGTTCCGTGGCGACGTCGACCCGAAGGCGGTTGCGGCCATCATCATCGAGCCGGTGCAAGGCGAGGGCGGCTTCAACGTCGCGCCAGCGGACTTTTTGCGGGCGTTGCGGCGGCTGTGCGACGAACATGGCATCGTGCTGATCGCGGATGAGGTGCAGGGCGGCATCGCGCGGACCGGGAAGATGTTTTCCATTGAACACGCGGGCGTGGTTCCCGACCTCGTGACCACGGCGAAAGGCTTGGGGGGCGGCTTGCCGCTGTCCGCCGTGACGGGCCGCGCGTCCATCATGGATGCGGCGCACCCCGGTGGTTTGGGTGGAACCTACGGTGGCAATCCGCTCAGCATCGCCGCGGCGCACGCGGTGCTCGACGTCATCGAGAGTGAGGAATTGTTGGCGAGGGCGGCGCGCGTCGGTCAGAAAATGCGCACTCACCTCGACGCGCTCGCGAAGCGCGTCCCTTGCATCGGCGACGTGCGCGGCTTGGGGGCGATGGTCGCGTTCGAATTGGTCAAGGATCCCAAGACCAAGGAGCCGGATGCGGAAGCGACCGCCGCCGTGCTCGCGCATGCGGAGAAGCGCGGACTGATCCTGTTGTCGTGCGGCACCTCTGCCAATGTCGTGCGTCTGCTCGCTCCGCTCACCATTTCCGACGCGGTTCTGGAGGAGGGCCTCGGCATACTCTCCGAAGCGGTGCAGGACGCCTACGGCCGGGATTCGGCTCGCGCCGTGGCGTGATCGAGCCGCGCGGCAAACGCTGAGAGCCAACCGCCGCGGGCCTGGGCAGTCCACCGCCGCGGGCGGGTGCCATGCAAAGCATCATTCATATCGATGAGCCGGATCTCGCGGCCGATGCCGGGGCCCGATGGGTGGTCAAGGACGAGGTGGTGGCGGCGGAGTTCGCGGCGCGCGCCGGTGCGCTCGAAAGTGCGGTCGGTACCAACCATTACGAGGCAGGAGATGCGCTGCTGACCGGCTCGACCGGCGATCGCTGGTGCGTTTCGCGTGCGCGCTTCGATGGCAAATATAGGCCGGTGGGTGCGATACGCGCGGGGGAAGCCGGCCGCTATGCGAATCACCCCGTGCCGATCCGCGCCAAGCGCATGAGCCGGCCCTTCAGCGTCGCGCGCTCGGCCGGCGGGGATGTCTTGCGCGGGGAGGCGGGCGATTGGTTGGTGGAGTACGCGCCGGGCGATCATGGGATCGTGGCGAGCGGCCGCTTTGCGGCGGTGTACCGCATCACCGATCCCCGTCGATAGACCGGCCGGGCCGCGGCGGCGGCCCGGCCTACCGTCTACTGACGGTATGTCACCGTGATGCCGATCGTCCGCGGCCGGAAGGTGAAGTTTCGGTACAGCGGGGTCGGCGGCGTGCCCGATGTGTAGGGATCGACGCCGGTATAATTGAACTCGGTCGTAGGGTGCGCATCGAACAAATTGTCGACGAATGCCGATACGTTGAATCCGGAGAACGTCGTGCCCGCGCGCAGCGACACGAAGGTGGTTGACGACGGGGTGTACTGACACGTGTCGGTGCCGCCGCTGGGCGTCGTGCATGCGAGGTACTGCAAGGTACTCGGGTCTTCGGCCGCCGTCTGCCGGTTGTTCTTGGTGGCGTGCTCGTAGTCCACGCGCGCATACGCGTCCCGGCCGCCGAAAACCTTGAACTTGTACTCGGCGCCCACGGTGATCGTCCAGGGGGCGCCCGGCGTCAAGCTCTGGCCGACGATGGCGTCGCCCCTCGAGACCAGCGGCGAGCCCGTGGCAACGCCCGGGAACGCGTTCGCCGTATAATACGAATCGTTGTAGCCGATCGCGGATTCGATCGTGAACGAGTCGGTGACGGCGATGTCCGCCTGCAGGTCCGCGCCCTCCGAAACCGCGCCTCCGAGATTGCTGATGTAGCTCAATGCGCAGCTCGGCAGCGTCACGGTCTGCTGAATGTTGTTCCATTTGATGTAGTAGGCGCTGGTTGCCAGGCGGATGCGATTCTCGAAGTTGTTCTTCGCACCGATCTCATAGCTCTTGACCGTGTCCGACTTGTAGGAGGCGGGATTGTCATAGATGCCGAAGTTATCGAAATCGCTCAGGCACAAGTTGTGGGGGATGACCGAATTGGCGCCGCCGATACGAAAACCCGTCGAGTAGGTGAAGTAATAGAGATTGTTGGGGTCTTGCTGATATGAAAGGCCCGCCCGATAGGTTTTGGGCTGCTCGTGCTCCGCGCCGCTGCCGTACACCGGGCCGCCGTTCTGCGGGCCGTCGGCATAGCTGTTGAAACTGTAATCGACCTTCGAGTAGCGCGCGCCGGCGGTCAGCTTGAACTGATCGGTGATGCTCCATACCGCTTCACCGAAGCCGGCGATTTGCCGGTCGAAGCCGGTGAGCTGGTTGAGATAGGAATCGCCCCGCGGCAGGTAGGAACTGCCGTCCGCATTGGTGGCGGTGCCGAAGGCGTCGGCGATGGGTTCGCCATACAGCGTGTTCCACAGACTGTCGACGTTGGGATCGTGGATCTCTTCGAGGCTGAATGTCTTGTTCAGCGAATAGAACACGCCCACGGTCCACGTGACGAGCGCCGCCGGGTCGGCCGACTGCAGCCGGAACTCCTGCGTCTCGTTGTCCTGTCTGTTCGTGACGGTCGCCGGCGAACGATAGCTCTGCTGGCCGGGGGGCAGGTGAATGCCGTTGCCGTCGACCAGCGGATAGCAGGTGCCGTTGCACGGCGGGCCGGTGAGACCCAAGCCGGCGCTCGGCCAACCGGCCGTCTGGTAGTAACTCAAGTTGTACAGCGTGCCGTCGTAGCCACTGGTGTCCCGGCGCTTGTAGTACGAAGAATTGGAAATGAACGTCACCGGGCCGACATCGGCGGTGATTTTCAAGGAAGGCAGCAAGTAGCGATCCGGCTCGCCGCGCGGCGTGGGGTTGGCGCTTTCGTATCGATCCGCGTTGGGATCGGAATACAGCGGCCAATAGATCGAGATGTCGTTGCGCTCGCGATCCTGATACACGACGGCCGGCGTGACGCTGACACCGTTCACGGGCGCCCAGACGGCCGCGAAGCGCAGTACGGTGGTTTCATCGTGGTTGGCGTTCCTGTCGAGTATCGACAGGGTGGTCGGATCGATGCGATCGATGTAGCCGCCGTCGCGCCGGAACCAGGCACTGGCGCGGACCCCGAGGACGCCGTCGATGAGGGGGGTGCCGCCGGCGATGCCCGCTTCATAGCTCGGCGCGCCGCCTTGCGTGTACGACGTTTCGGCGCGTGAGTACACCGAGGACTTGGTGAGACTGGGCTGCGTCATGATGTAGCGCACCGTGCCGCCTTCGGAGCCCGCGCCGAACAAGGTGCCTTGTGGACCGCGCAGCACCTCGACGCGATCCAGATCGAAGGTTTTCGGCAGCGTGTCGTCCGGATTGAATCCCAAGGCGCGGATCTGAATCGGGGTGTCGTCGATGTAGATGCCGGTGGTGCCGGCGCCGCCGGAGGAGCTGATGCCGCGTATGGAAATGCTGTTGGTCTGGTCGGCATCGATGGTGACGCCGGGCGTGAAGCGTACGATGTCGGTGAAATCCTTGATGCCCTTGATGTCCATCGTTTCCTGGGTATAGGCGCTGATGCTGATGGGCACCTTGCTCAGATTCTCTTCACGACGAGTCGCCGTGACCACGATCTCCTCGAGGCTGCCGGCACTGCTGTCGGCCGGGGGATTCTGGTCGGCAGCGCAGGCGCTTTCGCCGCCGGCACCGGCGGCGGCCCCGGCGATGCATAAAAGCAACAAGCGCCGCGCGGTCAACCGAACGAACGATTCAGGCCGGATTACAGTCATTCTATCCCCGCAATTTTTGTGAAAAGACGCTCGGTTGCGCTCAGCGGACAGTAGCATCGGGATAAAGGGCGCGCAACAGCGCCGGCTACGCGGCCGGCGGCAGTTATGGGATCATGGCAGGATGAATGCCACCGTCGACCGGCCTCGCGCCAAATCGCTGAACCCCTTACGTGCACTGCTGCCGTTCATCCGACCGTATCGCGCCATGCTGGCGGCGGCGCTCGGCGCGCTGTTGGTCGCGTCCGTCTCCATGCTGGCGTTGCCCGTCGCGCTCCGTCAGCTCATCGATCATGGAATTGCGGCCAAGGATGCAGGCACTGTCAATCGATATTTCATCGTCTTTTTGGCGGCCGCGGTGGTCTACGGCGTGTTCGCCGCGCTGCGTTTCTACCTGGTGACCTGGCTCGGCGAACGCGTGGTCGCCGATCTTCGAGATGCGGTCTACCGGCGGGTGATCCGCATGGATCCGCTGTTCTTCGAGACCACGCGCGTCGGCGAAGTGCTGTCGCGATTGACCGCCGATACCACGCTGGTGCAGGCGATTTCGGGCGTCAATCTGTCGATCGTGCTGCGCTCGACCTTGAGCTTGATCGGTGCGCTGGTCATGCTGGGGCTCACCAACGCGAAGCTGATGGGCATCATTCTCGTGCTGATTCCCATCGTGGTGGCGCCGCTCATCGTGGTCGGGCGCCGGGTGCGCGGGCTGTCTCGAGCCTCCCAGGACCGTATCGCGGATACCAGCGGCCTCGCGGGCGAGACGTTGAACGCGATCCAGACGGTGCAGGCGTTCACGCTCGAGGACTTGCAGAGCGACCGATACCGCAAGGCCGTCGAGGATAGTTTTGCGACCGCCGTGCGCCGCACGCGGGTGCGCGCCGGCCTCACGGCGATCGGCATCTCGTTGGTGTTTGCGGGCATTACATTCGTGCTGTGGCTGGGTGCGCATGAAGTGGTGGCGGGCACCATGACGGGCGGGCAGCTCACCCAATTCCTGATTTACGCGGGCCTGGTCGGCAGCTCGGCCGCGGCTCTCACCGAAATGTGGGGCGAAATGCAGCGCGCCGCCGGCGCCATGGAGCGTCTGAGCGAGCTGCTCGAGGCGCGGCCGGCCATCGTCGCGCCGCTGCGGCCGATGGAATTGCCGAAGCGCGTTCGCGGCGCCATTCGCTTCGACAACGTCGGTTTCCACTACCCGTCGCGTCCGGACAGCGCCGCGCTCGCCAATTTCAGCCTCGATGTGGCCCCGGGCGAAACGGTGGCCTTCGTCGGTCCGTCGGGCGCGGGCAAGAGCACCACATTTCAATTGTTGCTGCGCTTCTACGATCCGGACACGGGGCGTGTGCTGATCGACGAGATCCGGCTGGCCGATCTGCGTCCCGAAGATATCCGCACCCAGATCGGCTTGGTGCCGCAGGAAACCGTACTGTTCGGTGCCAGCGCCCGCGACAACATCCGCTATGGCCGGCCGGCTGCCACGGATGCGGAGATCGAGGCCGCGGCGGTCGCCTCTGCCGCGGACGAATTCCTGCGCCGGCTGCCGCAGGGCTACGACACGTTCCTGGGGGAGCGGGGCATGCGCCTATCCGGCGGACAACGGCAGAGGATCGCACTCGCCCGGGCCATACTGAAAGACCCGCCCATTCTGCTGCTCGACGAGGCAACGAGTTCGCTCGACGCGGAGTCCGAGCGGCTGGTGCAGGAGGCGCTCGAAAAGCTCATGCAGGGACGCACCACCATCATCATCGCGCATCGGCTCGCCACCGTGCTCAAGGCCGATCGCATCGTAGTCATGGACCACGGCCACAAGATTGCCGTCGGGACCCACGCCGAATTGATGACCACGAGCCCGTTGTACGCCAAGCTGGCGTCGCTGCAGTTCGCGGCGGCGGGCAGCGAGGCCGTCGACGCGACCATGTAACGCGGCGCGCGGCGCCCGTTGATTCGATGCCGAGCGGGCGCTGCGCGATTGCAGCGGAGTTCGGCGCGCGCTCAGGGCGTCGAGCGCGCCGCATCCGCGACGATGCGCCTGGCTTGCACGAAGCCTCTCGCGTACGGGTGCGCGGCGAGAAAGTCGATACGCACGCGGCCCCCGGTCGACGGGGCATGCACGAAGCGGTCTCGGTCGATCGCGATGCCGACATGCAGTTCCTTGCGCGCGAGATGCATGAATACGAGGTCGCCGGGCCGTAGTTCGTCCCGCGGCACCGGCACGCCGGCGTGGATCTGGTCCTGGGCGGTACGCGGCACATAGATGCCTGCACTGCTGGCCGCATATTCGACCAGCCCGCTGCAATCGAAACCGCCGGGCGCCGCGCCTCCATAACGGTAGCGTTGGCCCAGCATGGCGGTGGCGCTGCCGACGATCGCGGCTCTTGGGTCCCGGATGGCCGCGGCTGCTGCGCCGGGCGTCGTCATGGGCGCCGGCGGCGCCCTGGGCACCGTCGCGCAGCCGGCGAGCGCGAGGGCCAGAACGGCGAGCAGGGTGGAGAGGCGTGCGGCAAAGACACCCGGCGCGCGGCTGCGCATCATCGCAGCGACCCGCGTACCGCTCCGATCCGCGGCAGGGCAATGCCCGGCGTCACGGCGGCACAGCTCACCCCAAGGCGGTCGCCAGCGCCGCACCGACGATGCCGGCTTCCGAGCGCAGCGCGCCGACGACCAAGCGCGCCTCGCAGTGGAGCTTGTCCAGGAATTCTTCCGGTTCCTCCGTGATGCCGCCGCACAGCACGACGAGGTCCGGCCACAGCAGCGCGTGCATGGTGTTGACCACCAGATTGAGCTCTCCGGCCCACTCGTCCCAGCTGAGGTTCTTCTCCACCTTGACGCGGCCGGATGCGCGCAATTCGGCTTCCTGCCCCTTGACTTCGAGATGCCCGAATTCCGTGTTGGGCACCAGCTTGCCGTCGACGAACAGCGCACTGCCGATGCCCGTCCCCAGCGTGAGCAGCAGCACCGTGCCGGGCACGCCGCGTGCCGCGCCGTAGCGAAGTTCGGCGACACCGGCCGCATCGGCGTCGTTGATGGCGATCACCGGCCGATGCAGGTGATCTGCGGCGAGTTTGGCGAGCGGTTGGCCGATCCAGGCCTTGTTCAGATTCGCCGCCGTGCGCACGATACCGCCGCGAATGACGCTGGGGAAAGCCAGCCCCACCGCATGCGTGCCGGGTATGTTCGCGACGACGGTCGCGAGGGCCGCCAACAAGGTCTCGGTCGAATCGTGAGCCGGCGTCGGGGCGCTGAAACGCTCGCTCGCGAACGCCCCCGTGTCCAAGTCGACCAGGGCGCACTTGATCGACGAACCACCGACGTCCACGCCGATCGCCAGATTTGAAGGGGTCAACTTATGCTCCGCATTGTGACGTTCTGCACGTGTATTCGAGCCATCGACCCTATAATAACCCGTAACATGCACTCGTTTGGCACGGTATCTAGGTGAAATCATTTCAGGCGGGTTTGCCACGACCCTTGGGTGCGACGTGGACCGAACACGGCGTCAATTTCGCGATCTTCTCCAGCCACGCCACGCGCATCGAGGTGGCGCTCTACGATGCATCGAGCGGCGCAGAACTCTCCCGCCACGACCTGCCGGCCCGCACGGGCGACATCTGGCACGGTCTGCTCGCGGGACGCCGCGCGGGCCCCGGTACTCAGTATGCTTTCCACGTGCACGGGCCGAATGAGCCGGGCGAGGGCCATCGATTCGACCCGAGCATTCCCCTGATCGATCCCTATGCGCGCCAGCTGTCTGCGGGCACTCAGGCTCGGTCGCGGGTCATCGACGGGCGTTTCGATTGGGCCGGCGACCGGCCGCCGGCCGTCCCCTGGCGCGACACGGTCATTTACGAATTGCATACGAAGGGATTCACCCAGCTCCACCCGGGCGTGCCCGAGGCATGGCGCGGCAAGTACCTGGGCCTGACCTGCGAGCCCGTGCTCGTGCACTTGAAGTCGCTCGGCATCACGGCGGTGGAGCTGCTGCCCTGTCATGCCTTCGTGGGCGAGCCGTTCCTGCGCCAGCGCGGCTTGACGAATTATTGGGGCTACAACCCGATCGCCTGGTTTTCGCCGGCCAACGAATTCGCCGTCGACGATGCGGTCGTCGAGTTCAAGACCATGGTCAAAGCGCTGCATGCCGCCGGCCTCGAAGTGATTCTCGACGTGGTTTTCAATCATACCGCGGAAGGAAACGATACCGGGCCGGTTCTGAGCCTTAAGGGCATCGACAATTCGGTGTATTACCGGTTGCTGCCCGACCGGCGTCAGTACGACAACGCCACGGGTTGCGGCAATACCGTCGACTGCTCACACCCGCAAGTCCGTTCGCTCATCGTCGACTGCCTCAAGTATTGGGTGTTGGAGATGCACGTCGACGGCTTCCGCTTCGACCTGGCGACCGTGCTGGCACGCGAGAGCAATGGATTCAACGAGCATTCGCCCATCTTCAAGGCGGTTCGCGCCGAACCGGCGCTCGATCACATCAAGCTCATTGCGGAACCCTGGGATGTGGGCTGGGGCGGCTACCAGCTGGGGCGTTTTCCGGCCGGATGGTCGGAATGGAACGATCGTTACCGCGATACCGTACGCTCGTTCTGGCGGCGCGATGCCGGCAAGGTGGGTGAACTCGCGGAACGGTTTGCCGGCTCGAGCGACATCTTCCGCCACAACGGCCGCAAGCCGACCGCGAACGTCAATTTCGTGACCGCTCACGATGGTTTTACGTTGCACGACCTGGTCTCTTACAACGAGCGGCACAACGAGCCCAATCTGGAGGGCAATGCCGACGGCTCCAGCAACAACCTCAGCTGGAATTGCGGCGTGGAGGGGCCGACGGACGATGCGGCGGTGCTCGCCCTGCGCCGGCGGCAGATGCGCAATCTGTTGGCGACGTTGTTTTTTTCGCAGGGCATCCCCATGCTGCAGGCGGGCGATGAGTTCGCGCGGACCCAGCGTGGCAACAACAACGCCTATTGCCAGGACAACGAGATTTCCTGGATCGATTGGCGGCTGCGCAGCGCCAATCAGGACCTGGTGGAGTTCGTCCGGCTGCTCGCCAAGATTCGCCGCCAACACGCCGAATTGCGCCGGGAGACGTTTCTCAAGGGCGCTGCCTCGCGAACGGGCGTCAAAGATGTGAGCTGGCTGCATATTCGCGGGGGCGAAATGACTCAAAATGACTGGCAGGACGCCAACGTGCGGACTTTGGGCGTGTTGTTCGGCAATCGCAACAATGCGGCCCATCGCCTGTTGTTTCTGCTCAATGCCAGTGACGATGACCAAGAGTTCAGCGTGCCGCCCGTGCCCCCCGACTCTCCGTGGGACTGCCGGTTCGACACGGCTCGCGAGGACATCGAGGTGCGGAGCTTGGATTTCGCGCACTATTATCCGTTGGTCGCGAACAGCGCCGTGCTGTTGGAGTGCTGACACTTGGACACGACATTGATCGACCGATTGGCGCGGCTGCGCGGGATCGGAGACGCCTACCACGACTATCGGGGCGATCTTCGGTATTTCAGCCTGAAGACCAAGACCGATATTTTGCGCGCCATGGGATGCGCGGTGGACGATCCGGGGGCGTTGGCGGCCGAGGTGGCCGACCACGAGGTCTCGCGCTGGCGGCAGTTGCTGCCGCCCATCGCGACCGCGCGGGGCTCGCGTATCGGCCTCGACCTGAATATCCCTGCGCGTGAATTCGGATCGACCCTGGTGTGGACGGTGAATTTGGAAGACGGCGGCCGTCGCGCCGGCGTTTTGTCGACCGCGGACTGCCCCGAGCTGTGGCGCGGCGAGGTCGAGGGTTCCTGGATCACTCGCCGGCGCTTGGAACTGCCGGTGGACCTGCCTCCCGGCTACCACGAGCTGGAAGTCAGATTGGCGGGCACCGTGACCCGCTGTCCCTTGGTGCTCTCGCCGCCCGAATGCTACGAACCTCCCGCGATCGTGCAGGGCCGTCGTCTGTGGGGCGTGGCCGTGCAGCTGTACACGGTACGTTCCCGAGGCAACTGGGGCATGGGGGATTTCGGGGACTTGAAGCGCTTGATCCGTTGGCTGGCGCCGCGCGGCGCGGGCTTCATCGGCCTGAATCCCTTGCATGCGCTCGCGCCGGCCGATCCGGCGCGCTCCAGCCCCTACAGTGCATCGAGCCGGCATTTCCTGAACATCATGTACATCTCGGTTCCCGCGGTCCCGGAATTCCTCGAATGCGGTGCGGCGCGCGCCCTGGTCGACGAGCCGCGTTTCGCGGAGCGCTTGCAGACGCTGCGCGCCGCGCCGCTCGTCGACTATCGCGGCGTCGCGGATGCGAAGTTCGCAGTTCTCGATGCGCTGTTCCGCGATTTTTGCGAGCGCCATCTGAATCTCGAGACCGAGCGGGCCCGCGAGTTTCGCGCGTTCGTCGCCGGCGGGGGGCCGTTGCTCCAGGCGCATGCGATGTTCGATGCCTTGGATCAGCATTTTCGCGCGACGCTGGGCACGCCGTCCGGGTGGTTGAGCTGGCCCGACGAGTATCGAGACGTGAACGGAGCGGCGGCCCGGGATTTCGCGGCGACGCACCCGCTGCAGGTGCAGTTCTATCTGTATTTACAGTGGCTGGCACATGATCAGCTGACGAGCGCCCAGGCGCTCGCGCGCGAGTTGGGCATGCCCATCGGTTTGTACGGCGACTACGCGGTGGGCGCGAATCCGTCCGGATCCGAAACCTGGATGGATCGTACGAGCTATCGCATGGGTGCCGAGATCGGCGCGCCGCCGGATCCGCTGGCGTTGAAGGGCCAGGGATGGGGCATTCCGCCGCTCGACCCGGTGGTGATGGAATCCCAGCGCCTGCAAGGGTTCGTGCGGCTCATCCGCAACAACATGCATTATTACGGCGCGTTGCGCCTGGACCACGTGATGTCGCTGTTTCGCCTGTGGTGGGTGGCCGCGGGCGACTCTCCCACCGACGGCGCCTACGTGCACTACCCGCTGCAGCAGCTGCTCACGGTGCTGACGCTGGAGAGCGACCGTAGCGCGTGCCTGGTGGTGGGCGAAGACCTGGGCGTCGTGCCCGACGAGATGCGACGCGCCATGCCGGAGTTCGGGTTGTACCACTACAAGGTACTACTGTTCGAGAAAATAGCGGGCCGGTTTCGCCGGCCCGATGAGTTCGTGCGCCGCAGCCTCGGCACCGTCACCACGCACGACATGCCGACCTTGCGCAGCTACTGGGAAGGCCGCGACATCGATCTGCGGCGCAACTTGAATCTGTACCCCAGTCTCGACATTCAAAACGAAGTGTCGCGCGAGCGGGATCAGGACCGCATCGCCTTGCTCGCCGCGCTCGCCGAACAGGGGCTGCAGCCGTCGAGCCCGGCGGCTCCCGGCGGCGACTTTACGCCGGAACTCGCCAATGCGCTGCATGTGTACCTGGCCCGATCCACGACGCTGCTGGTTGCGCTGCAGATCGAGGATCTGCTGGGCATGATCGATCCGGTGAACGTGCCGGGCACCGATTCGGAATATCCTAACTGGCAGCGCAAGCTCACCGCGGACGTGGAGGACATGGAAACTCGCCGCGATTTCGACGAATCCTTCGCGGCGATCGGGCAGGCGCGCAACTCGTAAGGAATTGGCCGGTTGTCGAGTATCGCATCGAGCAGCGGGCGCTCACCTGTGTTCGAGCCGCTCAACATACGGTGTCGCGATACTGAATGGCGCGCGCGCGAAATCCGGAAACACCAGGCCCACGTCGCGCAGGTTCGCGAACAACGCGTGAAGCTTCTCCACGTCCGCTCGCGGCAGCGGCGGCTTGAGCAGCGACGCCACGTTGGTGCGCAGATGCTCTTGGTCGCCGGTACCGAACAGAATGACTTGGGCGCCCGGTTCGTAGCGGGCGAAACGATACGCGGCATCCGTCAGGCTGGACGCGCCGCCGTCGTGCATGAGGAACCTTAGCGGCTCATCGGCGTCCGCGATCTCTCGCGGCACCAGGCCCTCGTCGGCCAGGTCCTTCAAAGTCTGCGCGAGCAGCGCGGGCCGGGAGAAAATGTTGCGGACCACGAACATCAGCAAGGTGCCGACGCCGCGCGCCATGGTGAGCGGGAACACCGTCCGGCGGGGCCCTTGGTTCATCATGTGATACGCCAGCATGACGACCTCCCAGCAGGGATCGCCGAGCGCGTGCGAGAGCATGAGTTGATCCGGGTCCCGCGGCGGCGACTCGGTGATGCCGAGATGCCGGATGGTGCCCTTCTCCTTTTGGCGCAACAGCATGGGAACGAGTTCGTCGCGCGCATAGGCGTAGTGAGCGTCCTGAACCGCATGCAAGTGGAACACGTCGATGTAGTCGACCGCCAACTTGCGCAACGATTTCTCGAGATTGGCGAGCACCGCCGCGCTCGGGAGTGGGGTGCCGCCGTCGTCGAGAATGCGCGATTTGGAGGAAATGACCACATGATCGCGCGGTATGCCGGCGAGCGCTCGGCCCAGTACCTCTTCGGTGCCGTAGACTTCGGCGGTGTCGAAGAAGGTCACGCCGAGATCGAACGCCGCGCGCACCAGCGCGATGGCGTCGGCGTCGCTCTTGCCGGAACCCAACCCTAAGCGGCTGTTGCCGCCGCAGCCGAGCCCGGCGACCGACACCCGCAATCCTGTACGGCCGAGAGTGGTGTATTGCATGGGCGCTACCGGCCTGTCGCCGGGTTGCGCGGCTTGGCGCCGACGTAGGGCCTGCCATCGGCGTGCGTGTAGCCTTGACGGCCTTTCATCGCCTTCAGGTCGATGTCCGGATAGGTCACTTCGTCTTGATCGGGACGACGCGATCCCACTTCGAGGAGCACGGCATCGGCGTTCGTTCGGTTCTGCAAGTGGTGCCCTTCGTCCACGCCTGCTTTGAAGCCCACGCTGTCGCCGGCGCGCAGAATCTCCTCGCCGGAATCGGTGACCAGCACCAGTTCGCCGGCAACGACATAGATGAACTCATCCTCGGCGGTGTGCCAATGCCGCTGACTCGACCAGGTACCGGCGGGAATCCGCGTGAGGTTGACTCCAAAGTGCGTGAGGCCGGCCGCATCGCCCAGACGGCGACGCAAGCGTTGGGTGCAAGGCGCATCGTAGGGCGGCGGATAGCGCGAGCCCAAGACGGTGCCGGCCGATTCGAGATCTATTTTCTTTGTCATGGTCGAACTCCTCAACGAATTGTAATGGCCTGAGCGCGCGCCGCCCAGCCCCACAGCGCGCCGGCGACGATGACGGCCACCGGCACGATCTTAACGGCCTGCGCGAGCGACGAGGCATCCGACACGGCGCCGATCAGGTAGGGCGAAATGGCATCGCCGAGCAGATGGATCGCGAACACCTCGAGCGCCACCGCGGACGCGCGCTGCGTCGGCAGCACGAGATTCACGATCGACGCGTTGATGGGGCCGGTCGATAAGAACATCAACAACTGCGCGATGACCATGCAAACGATGTACCCGGTGGCCGAGGGTGTGGTGAGCGCGAACCACACGAAGGGCGCGGCGATGACGGTCGCCGCGGCCGACACCAAGAGATACGCCTGCTTGGAGTACTTCGCGCAGTAATCGCCGAGCCACCCACCGATGAAGGTGCCCAGGAAGCCGGTGATGACCACGATCTCACCGAATTGAAACGTGGCCTTCTCCGGCGAGACGCCGCGGATGCGTTCGAGAAACGCGGGCATCCAATAGGCGAGGCCGCCCATTGCAAACGTGTAGGCCGCGTAGCCCAGCACGGTGAACAGGTAGGGCTTGTTCCTGAGCAGCAGAAGATAGGTGACCCTGGTGGAGGGCGGGGCAGATTCCATGGTCGCCCTGTCGGCGGCCGTCAGATCCGTATCCTGGCTGCCGCGCGGCGGATCGCGCATCCACAAACACAGGACGGCCAGCGCCAGTCCGGGAACGCCCGCGACGAAGAACGCGGTCCGCCAGCCGTAATGCGCGCCGACCGAGCCGCCGACCATGTAGCCCAGGGCCGACCCCACGGGTATGGCGCAAAAGAAAATGGCCATGACGCGCCCGCGTTTGTCGGCGGGGAAGTAGTCGGACAGCAGGCTGGGTGCGATGGTGCCGTAGGCCGCCTCGCCAATGCCCACCGACGCGCGGGCGGCGAGCAACGCTAAGTAGCTGCCCGCGAGGCCCGACAGAGCGGTCGCCAAACTCCAGCAGCCGACGCCGAAGGCGATCAATCTCGGCCGTGACCGCCGATCGCCCAGCACCCCGAAGACGGGGGCCGACAAGGTGTAGACAGCCAGGAAACCCGACATCAGCAAGCCCAGCTGGGTATCGGTGAGGGCCAGCTCGGAATGCTTCAATCGTTCCACCAGGGCGGACACGAGATAGCGGTCCAAGTAGTTGAACAGATTGATGAACGACAGGATGGCGAGCCCCCACCCTGCGGAATTCAGCCAAGATTTGGAGGTTTGGGCGGCCATGTTTCCGGCATCTTAGCAATGCGGCCAAACCCGCGGGGCGTTGCCGTTATACACTGCTCGCACACGAAGCTGCGCTATCCCTGGTTTGAACTGGCGCACCGTCATGGTGCGCGCCGCGCGCTACCCTTATGTCATGTCGCTGGGATGCTCGAGTCTGCGAATGGAGAAGTGCTGTGTCGATCCATGTTGCCCTGAATCACGTCACTCATTATAAGTACGACCGGCTGGTGGGATTGAGCTCGCAGATCGTGCGGCTGCGGCCGGCGCCGCACTGCCGGACCCGCATACTGGCCTATTCGCTGCGGGTGACGCCCACCGATCATTTCATCAATTGGCAGCAGGATCCCCAGGCGAACTACCTGGCGCGCCTGGTGTTCCCGGACGAGACCCGCGAATTCAAGATCGAGGTCGACCTGGTCGCGGAAATGGCGGTGTTGAATCCGTTCGATTTCTTTCTCGCGCCCTATGCGGAACAGTTTCCCTTCAAGTACGACTCCAATGAACGCCGCGAGCTCGTGCCCTACTTGGTCAAGTCGCCGTCGACGCCGCTCCTCACGAATTATCTGGCGGGCGTTTCGCAGGAACGCGTGCGCACCATCGACTTCATCGTGGCATTGAATCGTCGTGTGGCGAACGACATCCAATATCTCATCCGCATGGAGCCGGGCACGCAGTTGCCCGAGGACACTCTGGCCAAACGCTCGGGCTCGTGCCGCGATTCCGCGGCCTTGCTGGTGCAGTTGTTTCGTCATCTAGGCATGGCGGCGCGGTTCGTCTCCGGTTATCTGATCCAGCTCGTACCCGATGTGAAGGCGCTGGACGGCCCCGTCGGCGCCAAGCAGGATTTCACGGATTTGCATGCGTGGTGCGAGGTCTACTTGCCGGGCGCGGGGTGGATCGGGCTCGATGCGACCTCGGGTCTGCTCGCGGGAGAGGGACACATTCCCTTGGCGTGCACGCCCGAGCCGTCGGCCGCCGCGCCGATCAGCGGCGCGGTCGACGAATGCGAGACCGTCTTCGAGCATCACATGAGCGTGCGCCGCGTGTGGGAAGCGCCGCGGGTGACGAAACCTTACTCCGATGCGCAGTGGAGTTCGATCGAGCGCCTGGGCCACGCGGTCGACGCCGACTTGCAGGCGCTCGACGTGCGCCTGACCATGGGCGGCGAGCCCACCTTCGTATCCGTGGACGATCCGGACGGCGCGGAGTGGAACACGGCCGCGCTGGGTCCCCGCAAACGCAAGCTGGCGGCCGCGCTCTACCGGCGCATGAAGGATCGCTATGCGCCGCTCGGACTTGCGCATTTCGGCCAGGGCAAGTGGTACCCGGGCGAGCAGCTGCCGCGGTGGTCCTTGAATTGCTATTGGCGCAAGGACGGCGAGCCGATCTGGGCGAATCCGCAGCTGATCGCGGACGAGAACGAGACGTATGCGCTCGAGGACGATGCGTCGCAGCGGTTTCTCGCGCGCGTGGCGGTGGAGCTTGGCTTTGATCCAAAGTATGTATTCGCAGCCTACGAGGATGCGTTCTACTATTTGTGGCGCGAACGCCGATTGCCCGTCAACGTCGATCCGTTCGAATCCGAACTCGAGGACCCGATGGAGCGGCAGCGCCTCGCCAAGGTGTTCGAACAGGGCCTCGATACAGTCGTGGGCCACGTGTTGCCGGTGGCGCGCACGCCCGACGGCACGCGATGGCAGACCGGACCGTGGTTTCTGCGCAGCGAACGCTGTTACTTGATCCCCGGCGATTCGCCCATCGGATATCGGCTGCCGCTCGATTCGCAGCCCTGGGCGGCCGCGGGGGATCGTCCGTTCATCCATGCGCCCGATCCGTCGCGCAGCTTCCCGGCGTTGGCGTCGCACACGGAGATCCGGCGCCAGACCCGCGAGCGCGACGCGTCGCGTGCGCCGCTGGTGGCCGACGCCGCGCCGGCGGCCAAGCAGTCCGCCGCGGCGCCGACGCGCACGTCGATGTGCGCGCAGGCGCGCAACGGCGTGTTGTATGTCTTCATGCCGCCGGCGCCTGAACTCGAGCACTATCTGGAATTGATCGCCGCGGTGGAAGCGGCCGCGGAGGCGCTGGAGCAGCCCATCGTGATCGAAGGCTACGAACCGCCCGGCGATCCGCGTCTCGCCAATTTCAAGGTGACGCCGGATCCGGGCGTGATCGAAGTGAACGTGCAGCCCTCGGCGACCTGGGACGCGATGGTCGATGGCACCACGTTCCTGTATGACGCCGCGCGCGAGACGCGCTTGACCACGGAGAAATTCATGCTGGACGGCCGCCACACCGGCACCGGCGGCGGCAATCACGTGGTGCTCGGCGGTGCGACGCCGCAGGATTCGCCGTTCCTCAGGCGGCCGGATCTGCTGCGAAGCCTGCTGAGCTATTGGCAGAACCATCCCTCGCTGTCGTATCTGTTCTCGGGTCTGTTCATAGGGCCCACCTCGCAGGCGCCGCGCGTCGACGAGGCGCGCAACGATTCGTTGTACGAACTGGAGCTCGCGTTCCGTCAGTTCCCGAAGCCGGGCGTGAGCGTGCCGCCGTGGCTCGTGGATCGCCTGCTGCGCAATTTGCTGATCGACGTCACGGGCAATACGCATCGCGCCGAATTCTGCATCGACAAGCTGTATTCACCCGACGGTCCCACGGGACGGCTGGGCCTCGTGGAGATGCGCGCCTTCGAGATGCCGCCGCATTCACGCATGAGCCTGACCCAGCAGCTGTTGCTGCGCGCCATGGTGGCGCGCTTCTGGAAGAAGCCGTACGCACCGGCCACGCTGGTTCGCTGGGGCACGGAGCTGCACGACCGTTTCCTGATGCCGTATTTCGTCGAACAGGATCTGGCCGACGTGGTGGCGGATATGCAGCGCGAAGGCTATGCGCTCGAGGCGGAGTGGTTCGCGCCGCATGTCGAGTTCCGGTTTCCGAAGTACGGCGATTTCGCAACCCGCGGGATGCGCCTCGAACTGCGTCAAGCACTCGAGCCGTGGCACGTCATGGGCGAGGAGGGGTCGAGCGGCGGTGCGGTGAGATACGTGGATTCCTCGGTCGAGCGCCTGCAGGTGAAGGTGTCGGGTCTGGCGCCGGACCGTTATCTGGTGAGCTGCAACGGTTTTGCCGTGCCCTTGCAGCCGACGGGGCAGGTCGGCGAATTCGTGGGGGCGGTACGCTACCGGGCGTGGCAGCCGTCGTCGGCACTGCACCCGACCATCGGCGTGCACGCACCGTTGACCTTCGACTTGTACGACACGTGGATGCAGCGGTCGATGGGCGGATGCCAATATCACGTGGTCCATCCGGGCGGCCGCAGCCACGAGAAATTTCCGGTCAATTCGTTCGAGGCGGAGAGCAGGCGATTGGCGCGGTTTTTTCATATGGGCCATACCCCTGGAACCCTGGAGGTGGCAGCTCTTCACGTCGAGGATGAGTTTCCGTTCACGCTCGATCTGCGCAAAGTGGGCGATGGCCGAAGCACGCTTTGAAACCTATGTGAGCGACGAGCGCCGGTACGACGAGCTGCTCGATCACGCAGGCTCAGTGCGGCCGCACTGGCGGCCGCTGGTCGATCGGTTGGCGAGCGACGGCGCCGCGGCCGTGCGCCGTGGCGCGGAGCTCGCCCGCCGCCTGATCGTCGAGAACGGCGTAACTTACAATGTGTACGCGGACAGCCAGGGCCGCGACCGTCCCTGGGTGCTCGACCCGCTGCCGATCCTGCTGACCGCCGAGGAATGGCTCGAGATCGAGGCCGGCGTGGTGCAGCGTGCGCGGCTGTTCGATGCCCTGCTGGGGGATCTGTACGGTCCTCAATCATTGCTGGCGGACGGCACCCTGCCGGCGGAGCTGCCGTTCGGGCATCCGAATTTTCTCTGGCCCTGCCACGGCATCATGCCCGCGGGCGGCAATCGCCTGCATGTCTATGCGGTCGACATTTCGCGTTCGGCGGATGGCCGCTGGTGGGCGCTTGCCGATCGAACGCAGACGCCGTCGGGTCCGGGCTATGCGCTGGAAAATCGTCAAATCGTGTCGCGGGTGTTTCCCGACATCTTGAGCGATCTGGGGGTGCGTTCGCTCGGCAGTTTCTTCGGCGCGCTGCGCGAGAATCTCATGCGCCACGCACTCGAGGGGGAGTCGCCGCTCGCAGTGGTGTTGACGCCCGGTTCGTTCAATGAAACCTATTTCGAACACGCCTATCTGGCGCGGCAGCTTGGGCTGCCCTTGGTGGAAGGCAACGATCTGACCGTGCGCGGCGATACGGTGTACCTCAAGACGCTGGGCGGCCTCAGGCGGGTACATGCCATTTTTCGCAGGCTCGACGACGACTTCTGCGACCCGGTGGAGCTGCGCGCCGATTCGGCCCTCGGGGTGCCGGGACTCATCGCGGTGGTGCGCGCGGGCAAGGTGGTCATCGCGAATGCGTTGGGCAGCGGTGTCCTGGAATCGGCGGCGTGGATGGGGTTCATGCCGGCGGTGGCTGAGCGGCTGCTGGGAGAGGAGCTGCGGTTGCCGTCGGTTGCGACCTGGTGGTGCGGCGAGAAGCTCGCGCTCGACTATGTGGTCGAGAACATCGAGCGGCTGGTCATCAAGCCCACGTACCCCAACCAGAATTTCGACGCGGTGTTCGGCCGCGATCTGGCGCCCGAGGCGCGCGCGGAGTTGTTGAAACGACTGATCGCGCGGCCGCACGCCTACGTGGCGCAGGAACGGCTGGCCTTCTCGCAAGCGCCGGTGTGGCGCAACGTGGGCGCGGGCGCGGGTTTTGCGGCGCGGGCGCTCGGCATTCGTGTGTATGCGATCGCGACGGCCACGGGCTATCGGGTCATGCCGGGAGGGCTCGCACGCATTGCGTCCGACACCGCCGACATCGTTTCCATGCAGCGCGGCGGCGGCAGCAAGGATGTGTGGGTGCTGGCGTCGGACCGCAGGTCCACGGACGATGCCGGCGCGTCGGTCATTGCGCCGCGGGCGTTGGTGCGACATGACGAGCTGCCGTCGCGCTTGGCCGAGAATCTATTCTGGATGGGACGCTATAGCGAGCGCTGCGAAGACAAGGCTCGCTTGCTGCGCGCGACGTTGGGTGTGCGCACCAACGTGCTGCTGTGGCCCCAGGCCCTCGAGACGAGCCGCCATTTCATCACCATGTCGAAGACCGGCGACGCCTCGTTACCGGTGTTCGATGAGGGCAATCCCCTGGGGCTGCGGGCCGATCTGCAGAGGCTGGGATGGTGCGCCGCGCAGGCTCGCAGCCGTTTGTCGGCGGAGAACTGGCGCGCCATCAGCGTGCTGCAGCGCCAGTTCCAGGAGGCGGCGGAGCGCAAGAGCGATCCGCGGGAGACCCTGGATGCGTTGCTGTTGTCGCTGGTGGCGCTCGCCGGCTTTGCCTTGGACGACATGACGCAGGACGACGGCTGGCGCCTCATGATGCTCGGGCGCCGCTTGGAACGATTGCAATTCATGGCCGAGCTCTTGGGCGTGCGGCTGAGCGCGGGAGCGGTACCGACCCAGAGCGAGTTGGAGTGGCTGCTCGATATCGGGGACAGCACGATCACGTATCGCACGCGCTATCTTGCGTCGCCGACATTGGGGTCGACCATCGACTTGCTGGTGTTCGACAAGACCAATCCGCGCGCGCTCGCCTATCAGTGGAACCATATCGAGTATTCGCTGGTGCGGATCGCGGCGTCGCTGGGCGGTTCGCCCGATGACAGCATCGATGAAGCAGTCGCGGCGGTCGCGCAGTCGGAGTTGCACTCGGTGGATGGCGACAGTGCGCGCGCGATGCGTGCGCGCCAGACGCTCGCCGCTCAGCTCGAGGTGTTGGCCCGGTCCGCCGGAAAACTGTCCGACCGTTTGTCCCTCAAGCATTTCTCGCTCATCGACGTCGAGACCCGCACGGTGGCGGCATGACGGGCACGGTGCGCTACCGGGTGCGCCACGAGACCGTTTACAACTACGGCGGCAACGTGGCGCATTCCCACCAGTTGCTGCATCTCACGCCGCGGGACGGGCCGCACCAGACCTGCCATTGCCGCGGAATTCTGCTGCGGCCCCAGCCGAGCACGCGCCGCGAGGACGTGGATGCGTTCGGCAATCACGTGACGCGCCTGGAATACGACCTGCCGCACGACCGGCTGGAAGTGCTCGCCGAAGCGGGCGTCGATGTGCGAGCCGCGCCGCTCATCGACGCGGCGCAAAGCGATCCCTGGGAACAGGTGCGCGACGCATTGATCTTCACGGGCCTGCCCATCGGCGAGGCGCTGTTGGACGCGTTTCGCTATCGAATGGAGTCGAGCTACGTCCGCGTCAAACAGGCGTTCACCGGTTACGGCGAGGATTGTTTTACGCCGGGCCGCCCGGTGCTGGCGGGGGCCGAGGCATTGATGCGCAAGGCGTACCGCGATTTCAAATACGCGCCGGGAAGCACCAGCATTCGCACCTCCGCCATCGAGGCGTTCGAGGCGCGCCGCGGGGTCTGTCAGGATTTCGCGCACATCATGATCGCTTGCCTGCGGTCGCGCGGTTTGGCGGCGCGCTACGTGAGCGGCTATCTGCGCACCTTGCCGCCCCCCGGCGCCGATGCCGCCTACGTGGGCGCCGATGCGTCGCACGCGTGGGTCTCCGTCTTCTGTCCGCCGTTCGGGTGGGTGGATCTGGATCCCACCAACGACGTGCGCGTGGGTTCCGACCACATCGTCATCGCCTGGGGACGCGATTTCGGCGACGTTTCGCCGTTGCGCGGCGTGATCGTCGGCGGCGGCAGGCACCGCTTATCGGTTCGCGTTTCGGTGCAGGCAGAGTAAGATCAAACCATAGACAAGTTCCAGGAGATTCAAGTTGGCAAAACCAAATTATCGGCACGCAAAAAAACAGAAAGAGGCCGCGCGCAAGGCGCGGCAGGACGCCAAGCAGCAGCGCAAGAATGCTCCGGAAGCTCCCGGAACGGATGCCCCGGCTCCCGCGGAGTCGCTGCTCGAGAACGTAACGGAGCACGTTCCGCTGAACACCGACGCCTGACATGAGCGGTCCGGGGGCGAGTTCTCGTCGCCGGACAAAAACGATCGTTCGAGCCGGCGGGAAGTCCGGCGTGCATCGCCTTGCTCAGACGGAGTCGAGCGTCTTGTGACTGCTGACGGCGTCGCCGTCGCTGGGCTTGAGTTCCCGGAAGACCACCGTCGAGAGAACGGTCAGCGCGCCGAGCACACGCAGCGCCAGGTGAATGCCGTGAATCATTTCGGCGCCGCTGGCGCGGCTGTGGTCCGGAATGAACAGCGCGGCCGCGAGCGACGCCGCGGCCACGCCAAAGCTCACCGCCAACTGCTGTACGGTGCTCGCGATCGTGCTGGCGCTGCTGGCCTGTTCGCCGTTGACATCCGCGTAGGCCAGCGTGTTCATGCTGGTGTACTGGGTGGAGGTGAAAAATCCGTAGATGAACGCCTGCAGCGCGATCAGCCAGCCGGGCGTGCCGGCATCGATGGTGGAGAATACGAACAACATGAGGCCCAGCATGACGGTGTTCGATATCAGCACCTGCCGGTAGCCGAATTTTTTCAAGATGCGCGGCAGCGTGAGTTTCAGGCTCATGGCCGCGAGCGCCTGCGGCATGATCATCAAACCCGATTGAATCGCCGAGTAGCCGAGTCCCACCTGGTAGAGCAGCGGCAGCAGGAACGGCAGGCCGCCGATGCCGATGCGCGTGAACAGATTGCCGGTCACCGCCACGCGAAAACTCCGTATGCGCAGAATTCCGAGGCGCAGCAGCGGGTGCGAGGTGCGCAGCGTGTGCAGGCCGTAGGCGCCGAGCAGGGCGAAGGAGATGACGAGCAGTCCCACGATCTCGCGTGCGCTCAAGGTGTGCTCGCCGAAAATCTCGAGGACATAGGATAGCAGCGAGATGCCGGAACCGAACAGCACGAGCCCGACGATATCCAGTGGATAGTTTCTCGCCGCGCGGTAGTTGGGCAGATGCCGGTGAACCAGGTACAGACCCAGCAGACCGATCGGGATGTTGACGAAAAAAATCACGCTCCAGTGGAAGTAGCCGATGATGAGCCCGCCCATGAGCGGCCCCAGCATGGGTCCGATCAATCCGGGTATGGCGACGAAGCTCATGGCGCGGATCAATTCGGACTTGGCGAAGGTTCGAACCATGGTGAGCCGTCCCACCGGCAGCATCATCGCGCCGCCGCAACCCTGCAGAATGCGGCTCGCCACCAGCCAGTGGATGTCGGTGGAGATGCCGCACAAGAATGAGCCGAGAATGAAGATGGCGATGGCCGATCCGAATACACGCCGGGTGCCGAATCGATTCGCCATCCAACCGCTGATGGGAATGAACACCGCGAGACTCAGCGTATAACTCGCGAGTACGGCCTTCATGCTGAGCGGGGGAACCCGCAGCGCATGGGCGATGGTGGGAACCGCGGTGTTCAGAATCGTCGTGTCGAGCGATTCCATGAAAAATCCGACGGCAACCACCCACGGCAACAGCCGTTTGGCGGCGGCGCTGGGTGCGGCGTCATCGCCGGTCTCTACGGCCACGTGCGCTCGAAGTCCGCCGGTCTCACGTTTCCGCGAGCGCAGCGTCCACGACGCGCTGCGCATCGGTCAACAACCGCTGCAAGTGCGCCGGATCGACGAAACTCTCGGCATAGATCTTGTAGATATCTTCGGTTCCCGACGGCCGCGCCGCGAACCAACCGCTCTTGGAAGTGACCTTGACGCCGCCGATGGCGGCGTCGTTGCCGGGCGCACGCGTCAACACCTGCTCGATCTTCTCGCCGGCAATATCGGGGGTGCGTATTTGGTCCCGGTCGAGTTTCGCGAGTCTTTTCTTCTGCGCCGGCGTCGCCGGTGCGTCCACTCGATTGGCGAAGGGTTCGCCCAAATCGCGCGTGAGTTCCCGATAGGCTTCGCCCGGATCGCGGCCCGTTCGTGCCGTGATCTCGGCCGACAGCAGCGCCGCCGAGATGCCGTCCTTGTCGGTGCTCCAGGCCGTGCCGTCGAATCGGCTGAACGACGCGCCGGCGCTCTCTTCACCGCCGAAACCCAACGTGCCGTCGAGGAGTCCGCTGACGTACCATTTGAAACCCACCGGCACTTCATACAGCCGACGGCCGAGCCGGGCGGTGACCCGGTCGATCATGGCGCTGCTGACCACCGTCTTGCCGACGGCCGCATCCGTCTTCCACCCCGTCCGGTGCCGGAACAGATAGTCCACCGCCACCGACAAGTAGTGGTTGGGCGGCATCAAGCCGCTGCTCGCCGTGACGATGCCGTGCCGGTCGTGGTCCGTGTCGCAGGCGAAGGCGACATCGTAGCTGTCCTTCAGCCCGATGAGCCGCTGCATGGCGTAGACAGAGGAGGGGTCCATGCGGATCTTTCCGTCCCAATCCAGGGTCATGAACCGGAAGGTGGGGTCGACCTCGTCGTTGACGACCCGTAGATTCAATTTGTACCGGTCGGCGATGTGCGCCCAATAGTGCACGCCGGCGCCGCCGAGGGGATCCACCCCGAGGTTGATCTTCGAGCAGCGGATGATCTCCATATCGATCACCGACTCGAGGCCGCTCACATACGAATCGACGTAGTCGTACGCATGGGTGGTCGCGGCGCGGCGCGCTTTCGCATAGTCCATGCGGGCGACGCCGCTCAATCCCACGCCCAGGAGTTCGTTGGCTCTGGCCTCAATCCACGAGGTCACCTGGGTGTCGGCGGGGCCGCCGTTGGGCGGATTGTATTTGAACCCGCCGCTGTCGGGCGGGTTGTGCGAGGGCGTGATGACGATGCCGTCCGCCAGCCCGGAGGTACGGGCGCGGTTGTAAGTCAGGATGGCGTGCGAGATCACCGGCGTCGGCGTGTATTCGTCGTCGGCCGCCATCATGACGTCGACGCCGTTGGCGGCGAGCACCTCGAGCGCGCTGGCGAAGGCCGGCGCCGACAGCGCATGAGTGTCGAACCCGAGGAACAACGGGCCGTTGATGCCCTGTTGCCGGCGGTAGTCGCATATGGCCTGGCTGATCGCCAGCACATGGGCTTCGTTGAAGCTTCGGTCGAACGAGGAGCCGCGATGTCCCGACGTGCCGAAGGCGACGCGCTGCGACGCGACGCCGGGGTCCGGCCGCTCGCTGTAGTAAGCGGTGACGAGCCGCGGTACGTTTACGAGCCGATCGGCCGGCGCCGGTTTCCCGGCGAGCGGATTGAGCTGCGTTGTCATGAGGTCACGAGGTCGCGAGTGCCGCGCCTTTTTCGGCGATTCGCTGCATCAGCTCGGCCCAGGACTTGACGAAGGATTGCGCCCCCTCGATCTGCAACTTCGCGGCGAGCGCATCGACGTCGATTCCGGCCGCGGCGAACTGCCCGAGAACCTCCTCCGCGTTGCCGCCATCCTTGGGCATCACGCCCTTGACGCTGCCCTTCTCGGCGAACGCCAGCAAGGTTTTCTCCGGCATGGTGTCGATGGTTTCGGGAGCGGCGAAGGCGGATACATAGAGATCGGCGGCGGCCTTCGGATCCTTGACTCCCGTGCTCGCCCAGAGCATGCGCTGCTTCTGTGCACCGGCGGCGGCCAGATCGCGCCAGCGTTTCGTCTCCAAGAGTTCGCAATGCGCGCGGTAAGTCCGCATGCCGATCGCGACGCCCAAGCGATTGCGCAGCTCCGCCGGCGCCTTGTCGCCCACCGCGCGATCCCAGCGGCTGACGAACACGGAGGCGACGGAGCTCACGCGCGCGTCGAGGCCGCCCGCGATGCGGCGTTCCAGGCCGCGCATGTAGGCTTCCGCGGCGGCGAGGTACTGCTGTCGGGAAAACAGCAGGGTCACATTGACCGGCACCCCGGCGAAAATGGCTGCCTCGATCGCGGGTACGCCTTGCGGCGTGCCCGGAATCTTGACGTACAGGTTGGGACGCTCGGCCAGCTTGTGTATGGCCAAGGCGGATTCGATGGTCGCCTCGGTGTCGCTCGCCAGCAGCGGCGATACCTCCATCGACACCCAGCCGTCCGTCCCCTGGGTGCGGTCCCAAATCGGCCGGAAGATGTCGGCCGCGCGCCGCAGATCCTCGAGGGCGAGTTCGATGAACAGGGGTTCGCCCGAGAGTCCGGCGCGCGCCTTCTTCTGGATGCCGGCGTCGTAGCTCGCCCCGCCGCCGATGGCCTCGTCGAAAATCGTCGGGTTGGACGTGAGCCCGGTGACGGACAGTTCGTCGACGTAGCGGCGCAGCGTTCCGTTGTCGAGAATGTCGCGCGTGATGTTGTCGAGCCAGAGGCTTTGTCCCAAATCGTGAAGGGCTTGCGTGGGTTTCATGATCGCACCTGAAAGTCGGTTAGGTTGAGGGTCGTCAAATCGCCTATTCGCTCGATCACCCGATCGGGCGGCGGCAGGTACGTATTGGCCTGCGCATCGAGAGCATAATGCCCCTGGCGCACGAATACCGTCGTCAGCTTCGTTCCGAGTGCGGCCTTCATCGCCGCCAGCAGATTGGGCTTGTCATCCACCATGACGTAGTGTGACGCCGGAAAGCGGCCTTGCACATGGTCCATCACGCGCTCCTTGTGAAGATAAATCAACACCCGGCCCGCGACGGCATCCCAGAGCCCCGAGCGGCGGACCTTGCGCGGCTGGAACACCACGTCGCCGTCCGACAGCACGACGGTCTTTGCGAATTCCCCCACATGCGCGATCGCCGCCAGAGCGTCGGGGTAGACCAGCGCCGCGAACGGGTAATCCAGCAAATACTCGTACACCTGCAGCAGCTCAGGATGGTCGTCGAGGCCGCTGCGAAACGATTGCAGAGTCCCCAGATAGTCGGCCAAGCCCAGCCGGTCGCGCCGATCGCAGAATATCCGCCAATAGCGCGCTCGTTCGGCCGGGCCAAAGAGCTGCTCCAGGTGGTCGCCCAGATCGGCGCTGAAGCGATCGTTGTCGAGCAAGGTATTGTCGACGTCCAGCAAGAAGACCAAGTGGTCGTGGCCGGCATCTCTCAGCACGGCTGGGTTTGTTCCACCTGGGGATCGTGCCACACTTCCGCGCCATCGACGATGTCGGTGGCGGCATCCGGTCCCCACGTGCCGGGTTCGTATTCGACCACGGGCAGCGGATTCTCGAGCACCGGATCGACCACGTGCCAGGCGGCCTCCACACTGTCATCCTGTGTGAACAATTGGGCATCGCCCCGGATGGCATCGCCGAGCAGGCGTTCGTAGGGCGTCTTTTCACGGGTGGAGCGGTGGCGCGCCACCAGTTCCACGGGCTCGCCCCGCATGTTCTCGCCGTTGCGCTTGACCAGCGCGCCGGCGGATATGACCACTTCCGGACTCAGGCGAAAGCGAAAAAAATTGGTGGGCATGGCCGCATCGGCGTGGAAAATGGCGAGCGGCGGTTTCTTGAGATTGACGATCACCTCGGTGGCCGAGATCGGCAGGGATTTGCCGGTGCGGATGTAAAAAGGCACATCCGCCCACCGCCACGTATCGATGTGCAGCCGCAGCGCCGCGAAGGTTTCCACGTCGGAATCCTTGGCCACGCCCTTCTCGTCGCGGTAGCCGCGGAATTGTCCACGCACCACTTCCGCAGGGTTGAGCGGACGCATTGCCCGAAACAGCCGCAATTTTTCCGCCTGCACGGCGCGCGTTTCATGGCTGACCGGGCAATCCATCGCGAGCAAAGCGATCACCTGCAGCAAGTGATTCTGGACCACGTCGCGGATCGCGCCCACCTCGTCGTAGAACGCGCCGCGGCCTTCGACCCCGAACTTCTCCGCCATCGTGATCTGCACGTCCTTGACGTAGTTGCGATTCCATATGGGCTCGAGGAAGGTGTTCGCGAACCGAAAGTACAAGAGGTTCTGTACGGCCTCCTTGCCCAGATAGTGGTCGATGCGAAAGATCGACGTTTCGGGAAACACCTCGTGCAGGGTGGCGTCGAGCGCCTGGGCGCTCGCCAAGTCGCGCCCGAAGGGCTTCTCCACGATGACCCGCGCACCCTGCGCGCAGCCGGCGTTGGCGAGTCCTTGAGCCACGGTCGAGAACATGCTCGGCGGAATGGCGAGGTAGTGAACGGGCCGTTGCGCGAGGCCGAGGGCCCGCTTCAAGTTCGAGTATGTCGCCGGATCGGAATAATCGCCATCGGCATAGCGCATCAGCGAGGCGAGCTTGTCGAACGACTCCGGATCGAAATCGCCGGCCGCCTCCACGCTGGAGCGTGCCCGCTCTTTCAGCTTGTCGAGCGTCCAACCGGCGCGCGCCAGTACGATGATGGGAATGTTCAACCCGCCGCGACGCACCATCGCGTACAGAGCGGGAAAGATCTTCTTGTTGGCGAGGTCGCCGGTGGCGCCGAAGAATACGAAGGCATCCGATGCATGCGTAGTGCTCATTGACGTCCCATTCTAAGTTCACGACGCAAACGTTCGAGTTCTTCCATCAATTCCAATGCCAGGGCAACGCCCGGAAGATTGATCTCGAGATCGCGCTGCAGGCGCAGCGCGGTTCGGGCGCGCCGCAATGCGGCGCCGGGAAAGCGCCATTCCGGCGCCCGCACTTCGATCGCCTCGAGCACGCCTTCCTCCACCAGTTCGACGATGTAGGTCCGGTCGACCGCGCATAGGCGGCTCAAATCGTCGACGCTGAGCACGGCGTACTCTTCGTAGATTTCTCCGGACAGCGAGCCTTCATTCATGGGTCTCATGGCAGCTTACACTCCCAACGCCGCGCGCGGATTGAACGGGATTGCTTCGGACAACGCGACGTAGGCGCTTTTGGCCTTGTCGTCGGTGGCGGGCGCCAGGGCGATCTGCAGCACCACGTAGAAATCGCCGGCGGTCGATGCGGGTATGCCGCGCGATTTCAATCGCAGCTTGGTTCCTTGGCGCGAGCCGGCGGGGATCTTCAAATCCACCGTGCCGCTGGGCGTCGGCGTCTTGACGCTCGCACCGAGTGCGGCTTCCCAGGGCGCCACGGGTAAATCGAGATACAGATCCCGGCCGTCCACGCGATACAGCGGATGGGGCTGGAACTCCACCTCGATGTACAAATCGCCGGCGGCACCCTGTGCGCCCCCGCTCGAGCCCTGGCCGGCGAGGCGGATGGTTTGACCGGGCAGAATTCCTTTCGGCACTTGGACGTTGAGCACCCGCTCCTTCGACACCAGCCGGCCTTGCTCGTCGATCTCCGGGATGCGCAAGGTCAAGGTCCGCGAGCCGCCCTGCAGTGTGGCCTCCAAATCCAGCAGCACCTTGGCATGGTGATCCTCGCCGCGTGCATCGTGCGGATCGCGCCGGCTGCGGCGACCGCCGCCCGCACCGCCGAACAGCGACTCGAAAAAATCGCTGTAATCCGCGTTCCCGCCCGGGCCCGCGCCGCTGAATTCGAAGCCGGAGTTCCAATCGGGGGGCGGCCTGAAATCTTCGCCGGGGCGCGGTCCTTTGCCCAGCTGATCGTAGGCGGCGCGCTTTTCGGCGCTCTTCAAGACCTCGTAGGCTTCGCCGACTTCCTTGAACCGAGCTTCGGCGTCCTTCTCCTTGCTGACATCCGGATGGTACTTTCGCGCGAGCTTGCGGTAAGCCTGCTTGATTTGGGCTTCCGTGGCGTCGCGTGCCACGCCCATCACCTTGTAATAATCCTTGAATTCCACCCTTCACCTGCAACGAATTTCAACGGGGAATACGATCGAGGATACTACTATGCGCCGCGCGCCGCGGCGGGCCATTAATCGGTGTAGGCGATTTCCTACGACGCTCCCAGCCTACGCGGGCGACGTTACAATTGGTACGCGACGGTGAGCAGCAAACCTTCGCAGATGTCCCGCAGCAGGCCGGGGGCGCGGTTGTCGAAGGGCCGGGCGGAGGGCATGAGCGCGAACATCCATTGCGCCAGCCAGTCGATTTCCGCTTCGCCGTAGAACACCACCGCCGATTCGTAATTGAGCAGCAGACTGCGCGAGTCGAGATTGCAGGAGCCGCACAGCGCGATGGTGTCGTCGAAGACCACCGCCTTGGCGTGGTTCATAAAGGGCAGCAAGTGGATCGAGACGCCCGAATTGCTCAGCGAACGCAGGGATCGATTGCGCACGAAGTCCGCCAGCCGATGATTGGACTTCGCGGGAATGCACAAATCGATTTTGACACCGCGCCGCGCGGCCAGGCGCATGGCGGTCTCGAGACTGACATCGGGCACGAAGTAGGGCGTGACGGCGAGCATGCGCTCTGTCGCCTGAAAGCAGGCATCGATGAGCAGGGCGTGCACGGTGTCTTCCATCTGATCCGGCCCGCTCGGCAGAAACTGTGTGCGGCTGCCGGAATACTGTTGCCCGGACGCGCCGACCGGTTGCGCGGGGCGCCCGCCCGCGGCAGCCCAGTCGGCCTCGAATTGCTGCGCGGCAGCCGCGGCCGCCGGCCCCTCGAGCTCGAACGACAAATCGAGCCAGGGTGGGGCGCCGTCCATGCCGATGAAATACTCGGCGGCGAGATTCCGTCCGCCGGTCCACAGCCGTCCGCCGTCGGCGACCGCCCACTTGCGATGATTGCGCAGGTTGCGCGGACCCTGGGTCTTGCGGGCGAGCAACGGACTGAAGATGGCGGTTTCGACGCCGCCGTCGTTCAAACGAGAACTCCAGGTTCGCGGCAGCTGCAACGCACCGACACCATCGATCAGCAGGCGCACGCGGACACCGCGGCGGACACAGGCGATCATCCAGTCGGTGGCTTCGCGGCCGAAGACGTCGTTGCCCAGGATGTACGTGCAGACATCCAATCTCTGCAGCGCGCCCTCCATGGTGGCGATCAATCCGGCACGAGATTCGATGCCATCCCGGTGGAATTCGACACGCGAGGGCGCCGCGGGAGGCAACCCGAAGCTTTCGATGAGATCTTCGGCCCAGTGCTCCGCGTGCAACCGCGTGCCCGACCAGCGCGATGCGCGGCGCGGCAATTTACGGCGGCCGAACATCAGGTACATGGGCAGGACGACATAGGGCAGCGCGACCAGTCCCAAGACCCAGGCAATGGCGATGGAGGGGGGGCGCCGTTCGCGCTCGGATCGCGTGGTCAGAACGTAGGCCAGTACGCTGACGACGATGGCCAGCGAATGGGCGGTGATCCGTGGGAACCAGCCGTTCACGCGCGCTCAGGCAAGTCTACGCAACACCGCGGGCAGAAGGTCGGGAAGATCCTCCGCAAGCAGACCGGGTCCAAAATCGCCGGCCGCCGCGCTGTGCAGCCAGACGCCGGCCGCCGCCGCCATAAAGGCATCCATGCCCTGCGCCAGAAGACCCAGGATGAATCCGCCGAGCACATCGCCCGAGCCGGCGGTGGCGAGGCTGGCGGGCGCATTGGTATTGATGATGGCGCGGCCGTCGGGAGCGGCGATCACGGTGTCGGCGCCCTTGAGCACGATGCACGCGCCGCTGCTGCGCGCCGCGGCGCGCGCCCGGCTGAGTTTGTCGCCGCTCGAGTGGAACAGCCGCGCGAACTCGCCTTCGTGCGGGGTGAGAACGCACGGTCCCTTGATCGCCTCGGCGAGCGCCGCCGGGCGGTCGGCGAAGACGCTGATGGCATCGGCATCCAGCAGCACCGCGCGCCCGGTGGCGAGCATGTCGAGTGCGCGGGCGCGAGTGGCTGCGTTGACTCCGGCGCCGGGACCGATCAACAAGGCCGTGTAGCGGGCATCCTGCAACAGACGCGCGAAATCCTGCGGGCGCGCCATGGGTTGCACCATGATGCTGGTGAGCGCCGCCGCGTAGATCGGCAGAGCGATTTCCGGGACGGCGACCGTGGTGAGCCCGGCCCCGGCGCGCGCCGCCGCACGCGCCGCCATGCGCGCCGCGCCGGTGGTCGGATAGCCGCCGGAAACGAGGGCGTGGCCGCGGCTGTATTTATTGCCGGCCGCGTTCAGCCGCGGCAGGTCGCTTCTCCACAGCTCGGGGACGTTTTCCCAGGTGTCCACCGCAATGGCATCGAGCACTGTCGCCGGCGTTCCGATGTCGGCGAGCACGAGGTCGCCGCACAGGCTGCGGCCCGGCAGCAGGAGGTGGCCGGGCTTTTTACGCGTGAATGTCACGGTGCACGAAGCGGCGGCGGCACCTAAGGACTCGCCGGTGTCGCCCATGACGCCGCTCGGCACGTCGATGGCGATCATCGGTACGCTAACCGCGGCCAGCGTGCGCGCGACGTCCTCGTTCAGGGCGCGGCTCAAGCCGGAGCCGAACACGGCGTCCACGACCAACTGGGCGTCGCCCACCGCCGCGCAGCTCAGCGCCTCGATGGCGCCGTGCCAGCGCGACGCGTGGAATTGCGCGTCGCCCTTCAGGCGCTCGCGGGAACCGAGCAGCGCGACCCGGACGGGCCACCCGGCGGCGTGCAGTTCGTTCGCGACCACGAAACCGTCGCCGCCGTTGTTGCCTGGCCCGCACAGGACCAGGACGCGACAGACGCGCCAGCGTTGCACGATTTCGCGTACCACGGCGCCGCCCGCGGCATGCATCAAGTCCGTGCCCGCGATCCCCGCGTCGACGGTGCGCCGGTCGGCCTCGTCCATTTGAGCAACCCGGAGCAGGGCGCACGATGCCGACGCCGTGCTCATATCGCGGTCCCGAGCAGCGCGCCGACGCCTGCGGTCACGCCCATCGCGAGCGCGCTCCACAGCCCGACGCGCAGTGCGCCGGCCAGCACATCGGCGCCCCCCGCCTTGGCGGAGATGCCGCCCAGAAACAGCAGGCACAGCAGCGATGCGGCCACGGTGCAGGCGATGAGGTAGCGGGACGCCGTCGCCGCGGCGACGAGCAGTGGAATCGCCGAACCGGCCGCAAAACTGCCGGCCGAGGCCAGCGCGGCTTGCAGCGGACGTGCCGCCGAGTCGGCCGACAGGCCGAGCTCATCGCGGGCATGCGCCGCCAGTGCGTCGTGCGCCATCAGCTGCTCGGCGACCTGGCTGGCAAGCATCGGGTCGAGGCCGCGGCGCACGTAGATGTCGGTCAGTTCGTGGCGCTCGCCCGCGAAATCCGCCTGCAGCTCGGCGCGCTCCTGGGCCAGCGCCGCCGCCTCGGTGTCCGCTTGCGAGTGCACGGAGACGTATTCGCCGATCGCCATCGACATGGCGCCGGCCACGAGGCCGGAGGTACCGCTCAACAAGATGCTCGCATGACTGGCATGCGCCGCCGCGACACCGAGAATCAAGCTCGATGTCGATACGATCCCGTCGTTGGCGCCCAGAACGCTGGCGCGCAGCCAGCCGCGCTTGGCCAGTTGATGGCGCTCATGACTGCGGCGGCGCATGGTGAAGGCTAGGCTCTCCCGGTCTTCGGGCCGAGGAAATACCAGAGAATGAAGCCGAGCACCGGCAGGACGATGACGAGGACGGTCCACAGCACCTTCTTGCCCGTGTCGGCGCCGCTTTGGAAGATGTTGACGATCGCCCACACGTCGGCGATGAGGACGATCAGACCCCCTAGACCTTGATACTGCATGATTGATCCCCCTTTTTTTCGGATTGAAACCCGCTTACAAGCTACACGTTTTCGCGCCGGCCGGCTCGACATCGAGCGGTCCCCGGAAATCCGCTATCCTAGCCGATCGACCCACGCGGTACGCGAACGCCCTCATGCCGAACCTCTATCGAGACACCACGGAGCACGCCGTGGCCACGCCGGCGCTCGATGTCGACGTCCGTGCCGACGTCGTGGTGGTGGGCGGTGGGTTCACGGGATTGTCGACCGCTCTGCATTTGGCGGAGGCGGGTGCGCGCGTCGTGTTATTGGAGGCCGAAGAGCCGGGCTGGGGCGCTTCGGGGCGCAATGGCGGTCAGGTGAACGCGGGCCTGAAGCACGACCCCGACGTGATCGAGCGTGACTTTGGAACCGACCTCGGGCGGCGTATGATCGCGCTTTCCGGCGGCGCGCCGGAGTTCGTCTTTGCGCTCATTCGGCGCCATGACATTGCGTGCGAAGCACGCCAGAACGGTACGTTGCGGGCGGCCATCCGAGCCAAGCACGCTGCCCTCATCAACATGTCGATCGAGCAGCTCAGCCGACGCGGTGCGCCGGTCGAACTGTTGGAAGGCGCGGCACTCGAGCGCGCCACCGGAACCGGGCGGTACGTGGCGGCGATGTGGGATCGGCGCGGCGGCGATTTGAATCCCTTGAGCTTCGCCCGGGGTCTCGCCCAGGCCGCCGTTCGGGCGGGCGCCGCGGTGCACGGCGGCACGCGCGCGCTCGGCCTAGTGCGCCAGGGCGATGCCTGGAACGTTCGCACGGCTGCGGGGACGGTCACGGCCGCGCACGTGGTCCTCGCGACCAACGGCTATACCGATGACCTGTGGCCGGCGTTGCGGCGCTCCATCGTGCCGGTGTTCGGGGCGATCGCCGCGACCGCGGTGCTGCCGCCCGACATTGCCCGGACCATCATGCCGAGTCGAGCGGTGCTCTACGAGAGCAGTGCCATCACGGTGTATTATCGGGTGGATGCGTCCGGCCGTTTGTTGATGGGTGGCCGTGGGCCGATGCGGGAGATCGATTCGAGTTCGGCGATTCCCCACTTGCTGGCCTACGCCCGTCGCTTATGGCCGGCGTTGGGCGACACGGCATGGACCCACGCCTGGGGCGGCCGTCTCGCGATGACTCAGGATCAATACCCGCATATTCACGAGCCGGCGCACGGTGTGATCGCATGTCTGGGTTATAACGGACGCGGCGTCGCCATGGCGACCATCCTGGGCGCGCAGATTGCCACGCGTATCCTCGATCCGGCGTCGGAGTTCGACATGCCGGTTACCACGATGAAAACGATCGCGATGCATTCCCTCTGGCCTTTGGCGGTGAGGGCGGTGATTGCACGCGGCCGAATGAGCGACTTTCTCGGGTTGTAGCGATGTTGCCGAGGTATCGATGACGAGAGCGGCCGAACCGACTGGGACGATCGAGGCAGCCCTTACGCACGCTGCTCGGCTCCTGCGGAGCGATCCAGCCCTGGCGGCAGTTCAGGCCTTGGAAATCCTGAGCGTTGCACCCGACCATCCGACCGCCACATTGGTGCTGGCGAGGGCCCGACGCGCGTTGGGCGACACCGGCGGTGCACTCGACGCCCTGCGACGTCTCGCCGCTTTGCAGCCGCAGTCGGCAACTGCCCATTGCGAGCTGGGATTGTCGTTGGGTGAGAGCGGGCGGCACGCCGCCGCCGTGGCGGAACTGCGGCACGCCGTTGCATTGAAACCGGGCATGCCCGACGCCTGGCGTGCCATCGGCGATCACTTGACTATTCTCGGTGATCCGGCCGGCGCCGATGCGGCCTATGCGGAGCATCTGAAAACCTCAACCAACGATCCGCGGCTGGTAGCTGCCGGCGCTGCGTTGTGCGAGAACTGCATTCCCGCGGCCGAATTGCTGCTGCGTGAACATTTGAAGCGGTATCCCACCGATGTGGCGGCCATTCGGATGTTTGCGGAGGTCGCAGCGCGCCTCGGCCGTTATCAGGACGCGGAGAACCTGTTGGCGCGGTGCTTGGAACTGGCGCCGAGCTTCCAGGGAGCGCGCCACAACTATGCGATCGTATTGCACCGACAGAACAAGCCTGCCGCCGCCTTGCAGCAGATAGAGACTCTGTTGCGCCACGACTCGCGCCATCCGGGCTATCGAAATTTACAGGCGGTCGTCCTGGCGAGAATCGGGGATTATCGCGAATCCATCGAGATCTATGCAGACGTGCTCAGCGCTCACCCGCAGCAGCCGGCGATCTGGATGAGCTACGGCCATGCGCTGGCTACCGCCGGCCGGGAAAACGACAGCGTCGCTGCCTACCGCCGCTGTATCGCGCTCGCGCCGCATTTCGGCGAGGCGTATTGGAGTCTTGCCAACCTGAAGACATTTCGATTCTCCGAGGCGGAGGTGCGGACCATGCTCGACCAGCTCGAGACGGCGAAACTCACCGATGAGGATCGCTTCCATTTCGACTTTGCGCTCGGAAAAGCGCTCGAGGACGCCGGGCGCTTCGAGCGCTCTTTCGGGCACTACGCAAAAGGCAATGAACTACGGCGGGCCGCCTTGGATTACGATGCCGCGGCCACCAGCGCACACGTCAGACGCTCGAAGGCGGTGTTGACGAAAGCGTTCTTCGCGCAGCGCGACGGTATGGGGGCGCCGGCGCCGGACCCTATTTTTATTGTCGGATTGCCGCGCGCGGGCTCTACACTGATCGAGCAGATCTTGGCCAGCCATTCAGCCGTCGAAGGGACCATGGAGTTGCCCGATATCATTGCCCTGGCGCGGCGCCTCAGCGGCAAGAAGACCAGTGGCGACGCATCCGAGTACCCGGAGGTCTTGGCCGACTTGGGAGCGGACGACCTGCGGGCACTCGGCGAGGAATACATCCAAAGAACGCGAATCCAGCGCAAAACCGACAAGCCGTACTTCATCGACAAGATGCCGAACAATTTTCTGCACATCGGACTCATTCGCCTGGCGTTGCCGAACGCCAAGCTCATCGATGCCCGCCGCCACCCCATGGCGTGCTGCTTTTCCGGGTTCAAGCAGCATTTTGCCAAGGGGCAGGTATATACCTATAGCTTGCAGGACATCGGCTGGTACTATCGGGACTACGTCGACCTCATGGATCACGTCGACCACGTTCTACCGGGCGTGGTCCATCGAGTCCATTACGAACGCATGATCGAGGACACGCCGGGGGAAGTGGCTCGCCTTCTGGACTATTGCGGGCTGCCATTCGAGGAGAGCTGCCTGCGCTTCTACGACAACGGTCGCGCGGTCAGAACCGCAAGCGCCCAGCAGGTGAGGCAGCCGATCTTCCGGCAGGGACTTGCACATTGGCGGAATTTCGAGCCGTGGTTGGGTCCCCTGAAGGCCGCCCTCGGACCGGCGCTTACCGCCGATGAGACCGGGCCGCACGGTTGAAATTGTGCGGACGTTTAATAAAAGATATAAGTGGTGGCGGGGGGGCGGCGCAAAAAAAACGAGGGGATGGATCGATGACGCGAAGTCGCAAGCGAAAATTGCAGCGCATGTGCTCGAAGTGGGCGGCCATGCCTCTGGCCTCGGCGCTGATCGCCGGCGCCACGCACGCCGCCAGCGACGCGGCGGACTCCGGGACGCTCGAGGAAGTGGTGGTCACGGCGCAGAAGCGCTCCGAGGACCTGCAGAAGGTGCCCATCAGCATGCAGGTTCTGGGTGGCGATAAGCTCGACCAGCTGCAAGTCACCAGCTTCGACGATTATGCCAAGTTTCTGCCGAGCGTGAGCTTCCAGACGCTCGGCCCCGGCCAGGCGCAGCTGTACTTTCGCGGCATCGCCAGCGGCGGCGACGGCCTGCACGCCGGCTCGGCGTCGGCGACCGGCATGTACTTGGATGAGACGCCCGTCACCACCATCGGCAATTCCATCGATCTACATGTCTACGATATCGAGCGCGTCGAGGCGCTGGCCGGCCCCCAGGGCACGCTGTATGGAGCCAGTTCGCTGTCCGGTACCCTGCGCATCATCACCAACAAACCTGACCCGACGAAATTCTCCGCCGGCTACGACGTGAAGGGCGACAAGTTCAGTGCGGGAGCCGGCGGCGGCGAATTCGACGGGTTCGTCAACATTCCGCTGGCAGAGAACGCCGCCGTACGCCTCGTGGGCTACTACGAGCGCGATGGTGGCTACATCAGCAACGTGCCGGCGACGCGAACCTACACTCGCACATCGACGGATCCGACGACTTATCCGGACGCACCGCTGACCGTCAACAACGCGTCGGTCGTGAAGAACAATTTCAACGACACCGAAACTTACGGCGGCCGCGCCGCGCTCAAAGTCGATTTGAACGACAGCTGGAGCATCACGCCGATGGTGCTGTACCAGCATCAGGAAACCAACGGTACGTTCGGTTACGACCCCTTGATCGGCGACCTGAAAGTCACGGATTTCGTCCCCGAATCCACCGACGATCATTGGTATCAGACGGCGCTGACGGTCGAGGGCAAGATCAGCAACTTCGACTTGGTCTATTCCGGCGGCTATTTCGAACGCAATACCCGGATCGCATCGGACTATTCGGAATATTCCGTGGCCTACGACTACTACGGCAATTCGCGCTTTCGCGACAATGCCGGCAACCTCATCGATCCCACGCAGGCACAGCTCCAAACCGACCGCTACACCAAGCTGAGCCAGGAAATTCGTCTGAGCTCGCCTGCGACCGACCGATTTCGCTACACGCTGGGCGCGTTCTACCAGCGTCAGACCGATACCATTCGCGACGAGTACTTGATCAATAATCTGGGCAACACGCCGGCCTACGACTTTTCCGTCACCGGCCAGGCCAACACGCTGTACCTGACCCAGCAGGAGCGCGTGGACCGCGACTATGCCGTGTTCGGCGACACCACTTTCGACATCACCAGTCAACTCAAGCTGAGTGCGGGCATCCGTGGCTTCGTGGCACGCAATACGCTGTATGGGTTTTTCGGCTTCAACAACAATTACGTGGACCTCGACAACGGCGATAATTTTTCGCACGGCAGCGGCGAAAGCTCGTGCTTCAATGCACCGGCTGTGGGCAGCAATCTACCCTGCGTGAACACTGATAAGGGTATTCGCGAGTCGGGTCAGACTCACCGGGTCAACTTGACCTACCAGGTAGACTCGGAGCGCATGGTGTACGCCACGTATTCGACCGGCTTCCGCCCTGGCGGCAACAATCGACGGGTGGGTTTGGCGCCGTACAGCTCCGACACCTTGAGCAACTATGAATTGGGCTGGAAGACGGGGTGGTTCGACCATCGGCTGCGCTTCAACGGCGCCGTTTTCTATGAGAAGTGGAAGGGAGTGCAGCTGGGCGTCGCGGGGCCGAACGGTATTACCGACATCTTCAATGTGGGCAATGCGACGGTGAAGGGCATCGAATCCGACATCAACTGGCTGGCGCTAGAGGATCTCGACATCAGCGCATCGGGCACGTATGTGAACGCCAGGACGACCACGGATTTCTGCGGCGAGCAGACCGACAAATCCCAAGCAGACTATGGTCAGCTTCTACAAAGCTGTCCGGGCGCGGCATCGGCGCCGGCGGGCAGCCGATTGCCCGTAACGCCCGCATTCAAGGCGAATTTGACCGCGCGGTACAAGTTCAACGTGGGCGACTACAAGAGCTTCGTGCAGGCGTCGGTCATACATCAGAGCGCCGCGAATTCGGCGCTGCAGTCCGATGTGGAGGCCATCCTCGGTCAGACGCCGGGATACACCAGCGCGGATTTTTCCGTGGGAACCGCCATGGGGAACTGGACCTCGGAGCTGTATATCGAGAACGCGTTCGACGAACGGGGCCAATTGAACCGATACGGTGAGTGCGGCGCCGACTATTGCTATCAGAACGCGCGGGTCATTCCCATCAAGCCGCGGATCTTCGGTATCAAATTCGGACAGAAGTTCTAGAGCTTACCGGGCAAATTCCGCGGCGTCGCCGAGGCACTGCGCGAGAGCATCGTGCAGTGCCGTCAGTTGTCGGTGTAGGAGCGGCGCAGCCGGTGCAGGTCGACGATCACGTCGTAGTGCTCCCCGGCCGGCAGCTTGTAGCCTTCCGCAAAGTCGTAGCGCGACTCGAGATTGGCGAGATCGGGATGCAAGTCGTGCATGGCCCGCTTGAACATCTCTTTGGGCACCCATTCCGAATTCGACGACAGAGACCCGAATTCGTCGTGATAGATGGATGCGGTCGACAGGTCGGCGGGCGAGGAGGCGATGGCGAAAACGCGCGGCCGAGCCGGCCCATCGAGGCGCACCTGCTTCGCGCCCTGCAGGATCAATTGCCACTCGTTCCCCTGAGGCACCGCGATCAGCGCATACACGTGATGCTGGGCGGTGAAAAACGCGGCTATCACCGCCACGCTCGCCAGCACCCTGCGGCTTGCCATGCCCCACCGTTCCGTCAGCGCCCGCACCGAGGCCACCAGGAAGCACAGCAGCACGGCGGTCATCGCGAGAATGGTGCGATAGGTGGCGTAGCGCTCGGATGCGGCCAGGCTCACGCCGAGGGCGAAGACCGGCAGGCCGAGCAGGCCCGCTGCCCAGATCAATCCGCGGGTACGGCCATGCCGCCGCCATTCCACGACGATGCCCGCCAGCAACAGGCAACCCACGAGACCGGCGCACGCCAGATACCAGCCGCGGCCGCGATGGTTGTTGTCGTTGAGCACCAGCAGGCTCAAGGCGTTCGGCAAGGTCTCCTGAATGAACCAGACGATCTTCTCGCCCCAGTGATGTTCGAATGCGATGCGCCCCGATTTGACGAACACGCCGGCGGCGTACAGCGCGGTCATGGTGCAGTACGCGAGAATCAGCGAGAGAACGACGAAGCCGAGATGGATGCCGAGCCAGCGTGCGGTTTGTGCAAGCCCTCGGCGCCGTTGCGCGATCAATCCGGCGGCCAGCGGCACCACGTAGAAAAGCGCGCTCGGCTGATAGATGAGGGCGCTGACGACCACCAGGCCAAGCGCCAGGCTCCACTGTCCGACTTTGCGGACGGGGCCGGCACTGAGACCCATACCCAAGGCGCCGTCGGCGGTGAAAAATCCTGCGATCGCGAGCAATGCGGTCGCCGCATACGGCCATCCCACGGCCCACCCGGCGATGACCTGTGCGGATGGCACCAATGCCAGCAGGACGGCAAAGCACAGACTGGAGTTGTAACACCAGCCGAAGGAACGCAGGGCTCGAAACATCACCAAGGAGATCGCCCCCAGCAACAGCGAGGCGAGGAAGCGCATCCATTGCAGGTCTTGGACGGTGTCGGTCTGACCATACGTGGACTGCAACAGCCACCCGTAGATGGGCCGCGCGTGGGACGCGCAGAATTTCACCACCGTCGCGGGTTCCTCGTGCGCCTCGCGCAGATTCGAATAGTCGTCGCGCAAGCCGTAATCGTGAAACGTCGCCGGCCAATACGCCGTCAGCGGCACCAGAAACAGCACGGCCGTCATGACCCAGGCGCGCAGGCTGAGCACGCGGCGCTGCGCGGCCACCGTGGCCGTGTGGCCAATGGGAAGTGCCACCGCGGGTTCGGTGAGGGCTTCTCTGAGGACGGGCTTCGGAACACTCATACTGTCGAAAAACCTTGGTTGCTGCACTGCACAAAGAGATCGCCGCAGGCTTGATCGCAAGTGCAATCAAGGGGGATGAGCGGCATCGATTCTAGGGGCTGAGGGGCAAAAAATCCGTGCGGGAAGCGGATAAAGTACGTTAAATATCTGTTAGCTGTGCTGCCTTTCGCATGCCGCCGACGCGCCTCTCACGCGGCAACGCAGAGGTTCTTGCCCGCGTGTTTTGCCCGGTGGAGCGCGGCGCCGACGCTTGCAGCGCCGCGACAAGGCCGCGCCAGGCAGTACAATCGCATGATGAGACGTTATGTAAGTCCGGACGAAGCCACCATCGAGCGGGAATTCGATCTCGTGCCGTCGGAATGGCAGTTTGCGGCCAATTACAACGCGGCACCGACCCAACCGGTGCCGGCGATACGGGTGGTCGACGGGCAGCCCGATCCGGCACTCCTCAATTGGGGTTTCGGCGAGCACGAAACCTTCACGGTGGCGATGGAAATGCTGAAACTCGGGGAGGGCGACCGGAGCCTGCTGGCGCGCGGGCAGCGTTGCATCATCCCGGCCTTAGGATTCTACGAGTGGCGTGCCGACAAGGCGGGCGCGAAGCGGCCCTACTTCGTTCATGTGGAGAACCAGGCCGTGTTCGGCTTCGCCGGCCTCTGGGAGCGTGAATCCTGCACCATCATCACCGTGCCGGCCAATGCCCTGATGACCGAAATCGACGGCGCGGCACGCATGCCGGCGATTCTGGCGCGGGAGATGCGCGATGTCTGGCTGTACGGCAGCCCGGCCAACGCAGCGGCGGCCTTGAGCGCGTACCCATCCGCCCAGATGATCGCGTACGCGGTCACGGCGCGCGTCGATTCGCTCAGTAACAACGATGAAACATTGATCGAACCCCTCGAAACAGACGTCGATTGAGTGATGCAGGTCCCATCGGGGCGGGATGGGTTCGCGTTAGGCTTTCCTCGAAGGAAGCCTTTCGCCCATGGGATTCAAATTCGCATTGTTCTTGGTTGCCCTGCTGACGGCGGGTGCCGTGGGTGCGCATACCCGAATCTACACGTACGTGGACGCGGACGGCGTCAAGCACTTCACGGACGTGCCCGACGACAATCGGTACAAGCTGCTGATTCTCGATCGGCATGAATTGACCCAGAGCGGCGATCACTATAGCGCGACGCTCCTCGCCCGGGCGGCGCAGTACGACTCCATCATCGAAAGGGCCGCGGTATCGGCCGCCGTGGAACCCAATCTATTGCGCGCCGTCATCGTGGTCGAATCCGGTTTCAACTCGCGCGCCGTGTCGAAGCGCGGCGCCGTCGGTTTGATGCAGCTGATGCCGGCCACCGCCTCGCGCTTCGGGGTTTCGGATCTCTACGATCCGAAACAGAACGTGCATGCCGGCGCCAGCTACCTCAAATTTCTGATGGATCGGTTCGGCCACGACGTTCGGCTGGCACTGGCGGCCTACAACGCCGGCGAGGATGCGGTCGAGCGCAACGGCGGCCGCATACCGCCGTTCACGGAGACCATGGCTTACGTGCCCAAGGTGCTCAAAATCTACCGAATGCTCGCCGATCTGCCGCGCGCGACCTAGAGTTTGCCGGCCGACGGCGCGACCGCCACGCCGGCAATTTCGAAATGCGCGCCCCGTACCAGTTGATTGACCCCGATGAATGCGCGCGTGGGATATTGCCCATGGAAATAACCCCGATATACCGTGTTGAACCCGTCGTAGAGACTCAAGTCCGTGCAATACACGGTCACCGAGACCAGATCGTCCATCGACAGTCCGGCCTGGGCGAGGGTTTTCTTGACGGCGTCGAGTACCAGATGAGCTTCGGTGTCCACGTTCGCGGCTGCCTTTTGCGTGGCGTGATCGATTCCCACGTGGCCGGCGACGTAAAACGTGCGGCCGACCATGATGCCTTCGCTGAACGGTGCGGCGGGGGCGTTGCCGGCGGCCGGCGGCGCAGGCACATAGTGCCGATCCGTGTCGGCGCCGAGAACCGCGGTCGCGGCACAGACTGCAGCGAGGGACGTGACTAGGGCTTTGGCGAACATGGCGGTCTCCTTAAGGGTTGCAAAGGGGCATGTTGGTATCTCGAACGGCGCAAAGCAATCGCGGCGAGTTGATTTCCCACGGCCCGACCCCATTGGGCCGCCTGTGCACCACGAAACCAGCAGCCCGGGCGTTGAAGTGTTTCGCGGCACGCAGGCGGCCTGCTTCGAATTCGGTTTGGTGTTGGACGCAAAGGGCTGGAGATACGAGCGGATCGAATCGGACGGCGCCTGGCTGCTCTGCGTCGCGCCGGACCTGGCGCACGATGCGATCGAGGAGCTGCGCCGTTACGCTGCCGAGCGCATGGAGCGTCGCGAACCCGCGGCGCCTTTCGTCCCCTTCTCCGGCGGCGGCTTCGGCGCCGGTGCGTACGCGCTGGCGTTGATTCTCGTGGCGTACTGCGCCGGAGCCGGATTATTCGGCGCGGATTGGCTCGCCGCCGGCGCGCTCGACTCGCGAGGCGGCGGCGCCGGGGAATGGTGGCGCGCAATCACCGCGTTGACGCTGCACCTGGACCAGGAGCATTTGCTCGGCAACCTGTTGTTCGGGGTCGGCATCGGAATTCTCGCCGGCCGTATGTTCGGACCGGGTGTGGCTTGGCTCAGCATTCTGCTCGCGGGTGCTGCGGGCAATTATCTCGACATGTTGATGTCGCCCGCCTGGCATCGCGCGGCCGGTGCTTCGACCGCGGTGTTCGCGGCGCTCGGCCTGTTGGCGGGATTTGGGTGGGGACGGCAGCTCACGCTGCGCGATCGCCGTCTCTATCGTTGGGCGCCGCTGTTCGGCGGCGTGTGCCTGCTCGCATTGCTCGGCGCCGGCGGTGAACACGTGGATGTGTTGGGTCACTTGCTGGGGTTCATCGCCGGCGTGACGCTCGGCTGGATTTTCGCCCGCGGCGGCGTGCCTCGACATCGCGGCGCCGCGCTGCAGGCAATCGCCGGTTCGATCGCGCTGTCTATCCTCGGCGTCGCGTGGCTTCTGGCGCTCCTTCATGCTCGGTAGCGATGAGCCGCCGCGCATAGTCCCATGTTGAGCTCCTCAAAAGGCGAAGACCAAATTGACCGTACTCACCGTATCCACCTTCTTGAGCGGCGTCGGCGGATTGCTGTTGTCCGTGACGGCGTAGCCGACGCTGAGTGCGAGTCTGGTCGACATCTTGACCGTCAAGGCGATTTCATCATGCGCCAGCGTATCCGTCGCGCCGTGCTCCACCAGGAATTTATTGGTCACCGTGGTGATGGAGTTGAATTTGTGCAGATAGTCGATGCCCCCGGCGGCGATGACTTCGCTCTCGGCCGGCAGCGGAGTCCTCGACGTGACGGCACCGTTGCCGTCATCCCTGTTCAGGGTCTCCGGCCGCAGGCGCCGAAAACCGGGGCCGATCTGCGCCGTGAGCTTGTCGTTGTCGGTGTCGATGAACTTGTAACCGATGCCGGACGTTACGCTCGCCTGATAGACGAAGCCGTCGAACATGTCGTGCTCGAATCGCAGTCCGCCGAAAGCGAACATGCCGGCGGTGACGGTGTAGTCGGTCTGCTCACGCACCAGCCAGCGTTCCGCCGAAATGATCCCTGCGCTCTTGCCGTACAGGCCTTCGGCGTAGGCCTCGTTCTTCCAGGCGTCATCGTAGCGCAGCATGTCGATATTGCCGTTGATGGATTCGCCGTCGCTATTGCCTTTCGAATCCAGAAATCCAAATTGTCCCTTGCCGATCCACTGGTGCTGGGGCGGCGGCGTCGGCGGGTCGTCCGCCCGGGCGGTGGTAATGCATGCTGCGGCGCATAGCATGGAAGCCGCGGCCAACACACGGTGATCGGTCATATTGTCCTCCGAGTGAAAAGAATTCAGGTAGCGAAGCCGCGCCAGGTGAATCCGAGGCGCGGCTCCGTCCGGGTGGTTGCGGTCAGGCTCGCTTCGCGAGCAGGTCGCGAATCTCTTCGAGCAGCACTTCCGACTTGGTCGGCGCGGGCGGCGCCGTGTCCACCACGGGGGGCTTCTTGAGCTTGTTGATGCCTTTGATGGCAATGAACAGGATGAAGGCGATGATGAGAAAATCGAAACAGGTCTGCAGGAACGCGCCGTATTTGACCAGCACTTCCTTGCCGGTCGGATCCTTCCCGAGGCTGATGGCCAGGTCCGAGAAATTGATGCCGCCGATCAACTGGCCGAGAGCCGGCATGAAGAGGTCGCCGACGAGCGAAGAGACGATCTTGCCGAATGCCGCGCCGATGATCACGCCAACCGCGAGGTCGACCACGTTGCCCTTCATCGCGAACTCTTTGAACTCTGAACCTAGGCTCACGGGGTCTCCCTCCTAAGCAATGTAGACGCGGCCCCACCGAAGGGTTATGGCGGCGATGGTACTGAGCGAACGCGGAGCGGGCAAGCAATAATCTTCGCGCAACTGTTGCGTGCGCCGCACATCGCCAGTGACTGCAAACTCGCGCCCTCGGCTTTGGCAGCCGCGCTCACGCCGGCGGCGCGCCACCGGGTACGAACATGCGGTCGAGCGCCTTGAAATGCCGCCGGGCGTACGCCAGCACCTCGGCGTCGGTGGGGTGGTCGGCATTCTCCACCGCGACGATGCCGTTGCCCAGCGCGGGGTGTTTGTTGCGCAGGTAGTCCGCGAATTCGTGCTTGGTCTGCGCGGGTCCGATGATCAGCACCTCGTGCGTGCCGGACAATGCGGCAGCGACTTCCTCGAAGAACTTCGCGTCGGCGACCGTCTTGTGCCCGCCATGCGTGCTCTTGCGGCTGTGGACTTTTAGATGCTGGTCGTGGGCATGGATGACCTTGCTCTGTTCTTCGGTCGACGTGAATTGCCAGGCCGTCGCTTTCTGATGGTCGATCCAAACGACGGAATGATAGTAAGGCATGAGTTCTCCTTGGGGCTCGGCGGGATCGCCGCCATTCTATGCGATCGGCATCGCGATCTTGCACAATCCTGCAGCGTCGGTGTTTGTCCTACAGGCCATCCATTCAATTCAATCTTTGTAACAGAGTGTGTGGCAGACTCCGGCAATGTCAAATGTGCTGACTCTCAACGGTGGCTCATCGAGCGTCCGATTCGCGGCCTACGATGCGACAGACCCCGTATCGAAGCTGCTCGACGGAAAGATCGAGCGGATCGGGGCGGGCGGTACCACCTTGACCGTGAATGGGAACAGGGGGCAGCCGTCGCAGACCACGGCGGTCGATGCCGCGGATCATCGCTCGGCGGCCGGCTTTCTGCTCAACTGGCTGGCGTCGCAGCCCGTGTTCGCGACGGTCTGCGCCGTCGGCCATCGAGTGGTGCATGGCATGACGCACTCCGATCCGGAGCGGGTCACGCCGGATTTAGTGGCCGAATTGAAGCGCATTAGGCCGTACGATCCCGAACATCTACCGCGGGAGATCGAACTGATCGATGCGGTGACGCGCCGTCATCCGGCTCTTCCCCAGGTCGCCTGCTTCGATACCGCGTTTCATCGCACCATGCCGCGGGTCGCGACGATTCTCCCGATTCCGCGCCGCTACGAAGCGAAGGGCGTGCAGCGCTATGGGTTTCACGGCCTGTCCTATACCTATCTGATGGGTGAACTTGCGCGTGTCGCCGGGGCCGAGGCGGCGCACGGCCGGGTGATCCTCGCTCACCTCGGCAATGGCGCGAGCCTCGCGGCCGTGCGCGGCGGCCGATGCGTCGATACCAGCATGGGTTTCACGCCGACCGCGGGGCTGGTGATGAGCACTCGCTCCGGGGACCTCGATCCCGGCGTGATGAGTTTCCTGGCGTCGACGGAATCCATGGATGCCGCCGCCTATGAGAAAATGGTAACGCACGAGTCGGGGCTGCTCGGTGTGTCCGAGACCAGTTCCGACATCCGCGATCTGCTGGCGCGGGAAGCGAGCGACGTGAGGGCGGCGGAGGCGGTGGCGCTGTTCTGTTACCAGGCGAAGAAATGGATCGGCTCGTTCGCCGCCGCGCTGGGCGGCTTGGATACGTTGGTCTTTGCGGGCGGCATCGGCGAGAACGCGGTGAGCATTCGCGCACGGATTTGCGAAGGGCTGCAGTTCCTGGGCGTCGAATTGAACGATGCCCGCAATGCGCACGCCGCGCCGTCCATATCGGCCGATTCGGGACGCGTCGCCGTGCGCGTCATACGCACGGATGAGGAGTCGGTGATCGCGAGTTCGACGATACGCGTCCTGGGATTGAATACGACAGAGGATGGTTGACCGATGGCACAATTGACGCAGACAACGACTCTCGAACCCGAGCTATTGCAGAAAATGGACGCATATTGGCGCGCTGCCAACTATCTCGCGGTGGGACAGATCTACCTGTGCGACAACCCGCTGATGAAGGAGCCGCTGGCCGTCTCGCACATCAAGCGCATGCTGTTGGGCCATTGGGGCACTACGCCGGGCCAGAATTTTCTGTATACGCACCTGAACCGGGCAATCAAGAAATACGATCTGGACATGATTTACATGTCGGGCCCGGGTCACGGCGGCCCCGCGGTGGTGGCGAGTACGTATCTCGAAGGCACGTACAGCGAGGTGTATTCGAACGTCGGACAGGACGAGGCCGGCTTGAAGCGGTTGTTCACCCAATTCTCATTTCCCGGCGGCATCCCCAGCCACGCCTCCGCCGAATGTCCGGGCTCGATTCACGAAGGCGGCGAGCTGGGCTATTCGCTGAGCCACGCATTTGGCGCCGTCTTCGACAATCCAAGCCTGACGGTTGCATGCGTGATCGGCGACGGCGAGGCGGAAACCGGACCGCTGGCCACGTCGTGGCATTCGAATAAGTTTCTCAACGCGGAAACGGACGGTGCGGTTCTGCCCATCCTGCATCTCAACGGCTACAAGATCGCGAATCCAACCATTCTCGCGCGCATTTCGCGGGAAGAATTGGACCAGCTGCTGCGCGGCTACGGCTGGACGCCGTACTATGTCGAGGGCCACGAACCGGCCGCGATGCACGAAGCCATGGCGTCGACGCTCAATACCGTCATCGAGGAAATCAAGCGGATCCAGGCGAATGCGCGCTCGAAAGGCAGCATCGAGCGGCCGCGCTGGCCGATGATCGTATTCGCCTCTCCCAAGGGTTGGACCGGTCCCAAGACCGTCGACGGTGTGGCGAACGAAGGAACGTTTCGCGCTCACCAGGTTCCCATCACGGATCCGGCGAGCAACCCCGAGCACCTGCGGCAGCTGGAAGGCTGGCTGCGCAGTTATCGGCCCGACGAGCTGTTCGACGCGCAAGGCCGCCTCAAGCCCGAACTCGCCGCGCTGGCACCGGCGGGCGAGCGGCGCATGGGCGCCAATCCGCATGCGAACGGCGGCAAACTGCTGCGGGATCTGCGCATGCCGGATTTCGCGGACTATGCGGTCGATGTGGTCAAGCCGGGCGGCCTCGGCATCGGCGACACGCGCGTGCACGCGCCGTTCCTGCGCGACGTCGCGAAAATGAACGCGGTGCAGCGTAATTTTCGCATTTTCGGCCCCGACGAGACGCTGTCCAACGGACTCGAGCGAGTCTTCGAAGTCACCAACCGGCAGTGGGAAGCGCCCACCGCGCCGAACGACCAATACCTGGCCCGCGCCGGCCAGGTGGTGGAGATGCTGAGCGAGCATCAATGCGAAGGCTGGCTCGAGGGCTATCTGCTCACCGGCCGCCATGGCCTGTTCAATTGCTATGAGGCGTTCATTCACATCGTCGACTCCATGTTCAACCAGCATGCAAAATGGCTGAAGGTGACGGCGGGGCTGCCGTGGCGCGTCAAGATCGCGTCGCTCAATTACCTGCTGAGTTCGCATGTCTGGCGGCAGGACCACAACGGCTTCACCCACCAGGATCCGGGCTTCATCGATCACGTGGTGAACAAGAAGGCGGAGATCGTACGCGTCTATCTGCCGCCCGATGCAAATTGCCTGCTGTCCGTCATGGATCATTGCCTGCGCAGCCGGCACTATGTCAATGTCGTGATCGCGGGGAAACACCCGGCGCCGCAATGGCTGTCGATGGCCGCCGCGGTCCGGCACTGCACCGAAGGGATCGGCATATGGCAATGGGCGAGCAACGATCAAGACGGCGAGCCCGACGTGGTGATGGCATGCGCCGGCGACGTGCCGACACTCGAGACGCTGGCCGCGGTATCCATACTGCGCGAGCACCTGCCGCACATCAAAGTCCGCGTGGTCAACGTGGTCGACCTCATGAAGCTGGAGCCCAAGACCGAGCACCCGCATGGCCTGAGCGATGACGATTTCGATTCATTGTTCACGCGCGACAGACCGGTGATATTCGCCTTTCATGCCTACCCGTGGCTGATTCACCGGCTCACCTATCGCCGCCACAATCACGGCAACTTCCACGTGCGCGGCTACAAGGAAGAGGGCACGATCACCACCGCGTTCGACATGACGGTGTTGAACGATCTCGACCGCTTCCATCTGGTGATCGATACCATCGATCGCCTGCCGCAAACCGGCAGCAAAGGCGTATATCTCAAGCAGCAACTGCAGGACAAATTGGTGGAGCACAAGCATTACATCGACCGCTACGGAGAGGACATGCCGGAGGTCAAGAATTGGCAGTGGAGCTAGCGTTCGAGTGACGGACACTCCCCCTCGGTACGACCGATCGCACCAAATCGCCGGGTCGCCCTTCCCTCTAGGTGCGACCTGGGATGGCCGTGGAGTGAACTTCTCGCTGTTCTCCGAGAGTTCCGATTCGGTGGAGCTGTGTCTCTTCGACGAGTCCGGCGGCTGCGAGCAGCGAATACGCATTCGCGAGCGCACCAGCGGCGCCTGGCACGTCTATTTGCCGAACGTCGCGCCCGGCCAGCTGTACGGGTACCGGGTGCACGGACCTTACGAGCCCGCCAGGGGCTTGCGTTTCAATCCGAACAAATTGCTGCTCGACCCCTACGCGAAGGCGATAGGACGCAAGCTCGAGTGGGCGGACGAGCTGTTCGGCTACACCTTGGGACATCCTGACGGCGATTTGGCCTTCGACGACCGCGACAGTGCGCCGTTCGCGCCGCTGGCGGCGGTCGTCGATCCGACATTCGATTGGACCGGCGAGAACCGTCCGGCCCACCAGGCGCACGAGGCGATCATCTACGAAGCGCACGTGCGCGGCATGACCATGCTGCATCCCGACGTGCCCGAGCAATTGCGCGGCACCTACGCCGGTATCGCATCGCCGCCGATCGTCAAGCACTTGCAGGAACTGGGCATCACCGCCATCGAGCTGATGCCGGTGCATTACTTTGTGAACGATCGTCATCTGGTCGACCGGGGGCTGCGCAACTACTGGGGCTATAACACGCTGGGGTTCTTCGCGCCCGAGCCCAGCTACGCCAGCAACCCGCATTTGCGCGTCGACGTCATTCGCGAGTTCAAGCAGATGGTCAAGGATCTGCACAATGGCGGCATCGAGGTCATATTGGACGTGGTTTACAACCACACGGCCGAAGGCAATCATGCGGGGCCGACCCTGTCGTTCCGCGGCATCGACAATCTCGCTTACTACCGAACCGTGCCGGGCGACCCGCGCCATTACATGGATTATACCGGTTGCGGCAACACGCTCAACATGGTGCACCCGCATTCGATACAGCTCATGATGGACAGCTTGCGCTACTGGGTCGCGGAGATGCACGTCGATGGGTTTCGCTTCGATCTGGCTTCCGCGCTCGCCCGCGAATTGAAGGACGTAGACCAGCTGGGCGCTTTCTTCGACACGATCTATCAGGATCCGACCATCGCCCCGGCCAAATTGATCGCCGAACCGTGGGATCTGGGCGAGGGCGGGTATCAAGTCGGTAATTTTCCGCCCGGCTGGATGGAATGGAACGGTAAATACCGCGACACCGTGCGCAAGTACTGGAAGGGCGACATGGGGCTGCATTCGGAAATCGCGACGCGGTTGGCCGGCAGCGCGGATCTGTACGAGACCACCCGCCGCCAACCCTCCGCCAGCATCAACTTCGTGACCGCCCACGACGGATTTACGCTCCAGGATCTGGTGAGCTACGAACAGAAGCACAACGCGGCCAATGGCGAGGATAACCGCGACGGCGCCGACGACAACCATACCTGGAATTGCGGCGTGGAAGGTCCTACCGACGATGCGGACACCATTGCGCTTCGCGAACGGCAGAAGAGGAACCTGTGGTGCGCCCTGATGCTGGCCCAGGGCGCACCGATGATATCGGGCGGCGATGAGTTGAGCCGCACGCAGCTCGGCAACAATAACGGCTACTGCCAGGATTCGGAACTATCCTGGTACCACTGGGATCTGGACGATCGCCGGCGGGGCTTTCTGGATTTCGCGCGGCGCGTGAACGGCTACCGCAAACGGCATCCGAATCTGCACCGCTACGCGTTCTACGACAGCGACCCGGACGCCGTGCATCCGGACAGGAACATCGTCTGGTTCCGCGCGGACGGCAAGCGCATGGAGGCCAAGGATTGGGAGGACGGCGGATGGATGCGCACGCTCGGCATGTTTCTGAACGGCATGGCTCCCGAAATTCGCAGCAGCGACGGGCGGTGCGTGCAGGACAAGGACTTTCTTCTGCTTCTGAACGCCCACCATGAGCCCGTGGCATTCCGGATCTCGTACGAGTTGTATCACTCGGGTTGGCGGGTGGCGTTCGATACGGCGCGTCCTTATCTGCCCGTGGAGCGGGAAGCCGTAAAGAGGAATCGGATCGTCGACATGGCGCCGCGCTCCTTCGTGGTGCTCAGTCATGAGCGCTAAATGGGTCGCAACCTACCGGTTGCAGCTGCACACGGAATTTCCCTTGGACGCCGCGGCACGCATTCTGCCGTACCTGGCGGAACTCGGCATCAGCCATGTCTACCTGTCGCCGTGCCTGCAAGCGGCCCCCGGCAGCCGGCATGGTTACGACGTGACCGATCCCAGCCGCATCAGCGAGGATCTCGGCGGCGAAGCCGCGTGGGATCGTTTCGTCGCGAGCGCGCGCGCGCTGGGCCTCAAAATCCTGCTCGACATCGTGCCGAATCACATGTCGGCCTCGCGCTACAATCCGTGGTGGGACAGCGTTCTCGAGCACGGTCCGTACAGCGACTTCGCCGCGTTCTTCGACATCCGAAATCCCGCCGGGCAGGCGTTCCGGGTTCACATCTGCACGCTCGCCCGCGCTTACGGGGAGGCGCTCGAGGCCGGTGAACTCAGCATCGAAGTCGCCGACGGACACCCGCGGCTCAAGCATTACGACAACAGCTGGCCGTTGAGCCCCGCCTCGTGGGGACCGTTATTGGCGGCCGGCGCTGCCCACGCCGGCGCGGATGCCTGTTTCGCGGATCTGGAGCGGCTGGCGAATCTTGGCGCACCCGAGAACGGCGAGCGGGAACGCTACCGATTGCATACGGCGCTGGCCGAAGCCCTGCTGGCCTCGGCGCATCGCGAGGGTCGGCTGCACTCGGCCGCGGCGACCGTGAGCGCGGATCCGGACCGGCTGGACGCCATTTTGCAAAAGCAGTTTTTCATGCTCCACGGCTGGAAGCTGGCGGGCGAGCTCACCAACTACCGGCGTTTCTTCGATGTCAGCACGCTGATCGGCATACACACGGAAGCACCCGACGTCATGGCGGCGACGCACGCCCGAATCCATACCATGATCGAACGCGGCGAGATCGATGGTCTGCGCGTGGATCATCCCGATGGTCTGCGCGATCCGTTGACGTATTTCCAACGGCTGCGCGAGCTGCTGCCCGACGGGCGGGTCTACGTCGAGAAGATTCTGGAAAACGACGAGCGGCTCATGGATGACTGGCCGATCGACGGCACGGTGGGGTACGATTTCCTGGCGAAGGTCAATCGTCTCTGGATGGACGACCAACGCATCGATGGCCTGACCGCGACGTATTCGGATTTCACGGGCCATTCGGTGAACTTCGCGGCGCTGGTGCGCGAGTCGAAGCGCGGGATCGTCCACTCGACGTTTTCCGCGGATCTGGAGCGGCTCGCCCTCGCGGCGATCGAGAGTGCCCGTGCCGACTGGCGCACCCGCGACATCAGCCCCCGGCATCTGCGCGAGGCGCTGGCCCGGGTCACCGTGGCGCTCGCGGTGTATCGCACCTATCGAACCGCGGACACCGTGCACGACGACGATCGACGCATCGTCGGCGAAGCGGTGCAGGGCGCACGGATCGGTTCCACGGACATCGATGCGGCGGCTTTCGATTTTCTATTGTCCTTGTTCACCAAGCCGCACCTCAACGAGAGCGAGGCGGATTTCGTCGCGCAATGGCAGCAATTGGCGCCGGCCGTGATGGCGAAGGGCGTCGAGGACACGACGTTCTACAGTTTCGACCGATTGGTGTCGTGCAACGAGGTCGGCGCCCAGGCCTCGCTGGTCGGAATTTCGGCCGACCGGTTTCACGAATTCTGCCATTATTTGAGCGAGCGCTGGCCCAACAACATGCTGGCCACCTCGACGCACGACAACAAGCGCAGCGAGGACGTGCGGACCCGCATCTCGCTGCTGTCGGAGATCCCCGATCGCTGGTCGGAAGCATTGCACACGTGGTCGCAACTGACGGCGCCCGCCTGGAAGAACCGCACACCGGACCGGCATGCCGAGTATCTGCTCTACCAGACGCTGATCGGCGCGTGGCCCATCGGAGAGGAGCGCACCTGGGCCTACATGCTGAAGGCGTGCCGCGAGGCGAAGATCAGGACCTCCTGGCACGAGCCGAACACCGGGTATGAGGAGAACATCCGCGGTTTCGTCGACGGCGTGTATCAGACGCCGGAATTCATCGCGAGCCTCGAGGCGTTCATCCAACCCTTGATACTGCCCGGCCGGATCAACAGTCTCTCGCAGACCCTCATCAAGATGATGGTCTCGGGCGTCCCCGACTTCTATCAGGGCACCGAGTTATGGGACTTGAGCCTGGTCGATCCCGACAATCGGCGGCCGGTCGATTTCGCTCTGCGCTCGGACTTCGTGCGGCGCTGCAAGGGCTTGTCGGCGGCGGAGGTGGTGCGCGACTGGGATTCCGGGCTGCCAAAGCTCTGGCTGACCGCACGGGTTCTCAAGCTGCGCCGCGAACGCGCGGCGGATTTTTCCGACCGGAGCAAGTATCAACCGCTGGTGGCGCAGGGAGCGCGCCTCGGCAACGTGCTGGCGTTCCGCCGCGGCGAGAACCTGATCGCCGTGGTCCCGCGGTTCACGATGTCGGTGAACGGCAATTGGGGCGACACCCGGTTGCCGCTGCCGCGCGGCCACTGGCGAAATTGCTTCACCGACGACATCGTGCAGGATTCGGTGGAGCCCGCCGAATTGTTCAACGTCTTTCCCGTGGCGCTGCTGATACGCGAAGGCAGCTGATCTTCGCGGGACTGCCGAGGCTCGCGGAGAAGGTAGATCGTCGTGGAAGCGCCGCCGCTCGCGGGATGGTTGCCGTTGGCGCGGGTTCAGGCCGCCTCGCCGAGGGCATGGGAACGCCACCACGCCGCCGTCAGCAATTCAGAGTGATGCTGCAGGAATACCGCGCGCAAGGCGTCCGGAATCGACAGGAACGGCAGCCATTGCTCGGGAAACACATCGTGGGGTCCGTAGTGGAACCAGGGCTCGGCGCTGGTCTCCTCCTCCTCGCGGGTGGGTTGCGGCAGGTCCCGGAACACGCAATCGCTGACCAGGCATAGCTCGTCGTAGTCGTAGAAAATCACCCGCCGGTGGCTGGTGACGCCGAAATTCTTGAGCAGCAGATCGCCGGGGAATACATTGCTCGCCGCGAGATCCCGCAGTGCGTGGCCGTAGTCGATGATCGCGGCTTCCGCGGCGGCGGGCTCCGCCTCACGCAGAAACAGATTGAGCGGCCGCAGGCGCCGTTCGATGTAGCAATGCTCGATGATGAGATCGTCGCCCTCGATACGGCAGTTCTCGCGCGCCTCGCGCAGCAGTTCCTCGGTCAACGCCGGCATGAAGCGCGCGCGCGGCAACCGCAGGCGCTTGAATTCCTGGGCGTCGACCAGCCGGCCGGCGCGATCGTGCTGGAATACGAATTGGTAGCGCTCCATGACGTCGGCGCGGGTGCTGGTCTTGGGGGCGCCAAAGTGGTCGCGAATCACCTTGAAAACCAGATCATGGGACGGCAGCGTGAATACGATCATGACCAGACCGCGCTCGCCGGGCGCGTGCACGAAGCTGTCGATGGACGTGTTCAGGTGCCTTTGCAGCGCGAAGTAGCGTTCGGTCTTGCCTTGTTTGGCGCGCCCGAGCACCGTGTACAGCTCATCGATGGACTTGCGCGGCATGAACGAGCGCAGCAGCGTGATGGCCGCACTCACGACCGGCAAATCGACATGGAAATAAGAACGCGCGTAGCCGAACAGCGAACCGACCTCGGCGCGCGACAACATCACCGCATCGACCTGGACGCCCTTGGCCGAATTCGTGAACGCGATGATGAGCGGGGTGATCGAGCTGTCGCCGATGAGGCGGCCCACCGCGAAGGCATGCAATCCGCGATAGAACACCGGCTCGATCAATTCGATGGATTCCGGCGCTCCACTTTGGCGGCCCGACTCGAAGTATCGGCCGATGTCGGCGCTGATCTGGTGCACTGCCTTATCGTGATCGCCGATCGCGGCGCCGAACGGCAGATCCGCGATGATTTCGCGCACGGCGCCGGACAGGGATCCGCCGACGCGGTAGACGCGGATGGGCACGGCGCCGGACGCGCGGCCGACGTTGGTCGCGCAGAATTCTGCCTGCGTGTTGACGCCGACGGTGGCAAACAGATCGCGGCTCACGGAATTGAAGAACGTGCGATAGAAATCGCTGTCCGGCCGCCGCGCCACCAGCATCTCGTAAGCGTCCTTGATCTCGGACCATCGCTGCAAATCGCGGGGCGCCGGCAGCGCCTCGGCGATCGACGCCAGGCAGCGCGTGACCCACACCTCGTACAACTCGATGCGCGCCACCGCATCGCGCTGCGCCGCCGGCCAGTCCTCGGCCAGGAAATTGAGCGCCGCACGCCGCGTGATGCGCCCGAACTCCTCGTTGTAGCCGCGAAAGTGTTCGGCGATCGCTCCCGCGTGTTCTTTCGCGGGAACGATATCGCGGACGGCGACGCTCACAGCGGCGCTCACGGCCGGCCTTATGCCACCACGCGTTGCGGCGCGGCGCCGGCCGGCAACGCGAATTGCTCGGCCTCGGTGCTCCCGGCCATGGCGCCGGTGGAGTGTTCGCCGGCGCTGATCGCCGTCTGAACCGCATCGAAATACCCGGTGCCCACGAACGCCTGATGCTTGGTGGCGCGATAGCCGGCTCGCTCCTGACCGAACTCGCGCTGTTGCAATTGCGAGTACCCCAGCATGCCATCCTCACGGTAGGCGGAGGCCAGCTCGAACATCGACAGATTGAGCGCGTGCCAGCCGGCCAAGGTGATGAACTGGAAGCGATAGCCCATGGCCGCAAGCTCCTCGCGCCAGTTCTTCATGTTGGCGTCGCTCAAGTTGACTTTCCAGTTGAAGGAGGGCGAACAGTTGTAGGCGAGCAGCTTGCCCGGGTATTTCGCATGGATCTCGCTGGCGAAGCGTCGTGCCTGCGCGAGATCGGGCTTCGAGGTTTCGCACCAGATCAGGTCGCAGTGCGGCGCGTAGGCGAGTCCGCGTGCGATGGCTTGTTCGATACCCGCCTTCACGTAGAAGAACCCTTCGCTGGAACGCTCGCCGGTGAGAAACGCGGTGTCGCGCGGATCGTGGTCGGAGAGCAGCAAATCCGCCGCATCCGCATCGGTGCGGGCAATGATCACCGTCGGGACGTCGAGCACGTCGGCCGCGAGCCGCGCCGCCACCAGCTTGTTGACGGCTTCGCCGGTCGAGACCAGTACCTTGCCGCCCATGTGGCCGCACTTCTTGGCTGACGACAGTTGATCCTCGAAATGCACGCCGGCCGCGCCGGCCTTGATCAGCGCCTTGGTGAGTTCGAAGGCGTTCAGATTGCCGCCGAAGCCGGCCTCGGCATCGGCAATGACGGGGGCTACCCAGTCGATGTCGTGGTTGCCGTTCATGTGATGAATCTGGTCGGTGCGCAGCAACGCGTTGTTGATGCGCTCCACCATCTTCGGCACCGAATCGACGGGGTACAGGCTTTGATCGGGGTACATTTCGCCGGCGCTGTTGCCGTCGCCGGCCACCTGCCAACCCGAGCAGTAGATGGCCTTCAGACCCGCCTGGACCGCTTGCACGGCCTGATTGCCGCTCATGCAGCCCAGTGCGCCGACGACATGGTGTTTCTCGAGCAGTGTCCAAAACTTCTCGGCGCCGAGGCGGGCCAACGAATGTTCGATGTGAACGGATCCGCGCAGGCGGGCCACATCGGCCGCACTGTACGGTCGCTCGATACCTTGCCAGCGGGAATCGGTCTGTGTCTGCTCAGCCATCTCAAAGTCTCCTTGGGGGTTGCGTAAATTGCGACCTTGCGTCGCCATGGGTGTGGAGACTAAAGTGTTTGGAGGGAGTATTTACACAATAGAAATTTCACAATGTGAATTTCACAAATGCCGGCGCGCCGGCGCGGGGGGCGAGACGTGGCGGGGCTGATCCGGCAAGGACACTTTTTGGGCGCAAAGCTCCGTTCGCTGCGCAAGCGCAACGGCTTGACCCTGGACGAGTTGTCGGCACGATGCGTGCAGATCGACGCAGAAGGGGCTCCATCGGTGTCATATCTCAGCATGGTCGAGACCGGCAAGCGGATGCCGTCGGGCCAGATGCTCGACATGCTGGCAGGTATCTTCGGCAAGGATTCGCGTTGGTTTCTGGACGAAAATACCGAAGTCGAGGTGGCGCCGGCGCAGCGGGAGCGAGGGGGGCTCGAAGCCATGCCGCTCGAACCGGCATTTTTGTTCTCCAACGAACTGCTGCAGAACGCTCTGCCGGAACTGCTGTCCCAGACCGGCACCACGGGCCGCCAGTTCGCGCAGCTGTTGATCCGGGTGTGGCAGGAGACTCGCCACAACAATTTTCCCGATATCGAGCGCGCCGCGGAGGAGTGCGGCGGGCGTGAGATGCCGCTGACGCTCGATGCGCTGATGACCATCGGCAAACACCACGGGTTGCAAGTCCGATGGTTCGACGACAATGGGGCGGGCGCCAGCCCGGGGAACGGCGCCGGTGCAGCGGGTGCGGCCGCGGCGCGCAAGCTCGGAACCGTGCTGGTCCGTTCCCGCTTCGAGGCGCCGGGCACCGTGCTCGTGAACAAGCGGCTGCGGCATCAGGAAGAGCGCCTCAAGTATGAGCTGGCTTTCTTCATCGGGCACAAAGTCCTGCACAATGGCGACGGCGTCATTTCGCCGCATAGCACCATGCATTCCGGCGATGAGGTCTCGAGTTCCGCCGCCGGCATGGGCGCCCAGGACGTGCTGTATTCGTGGCGGGATTTTGAATGCAGCTTCTTCGCGGGCGCTCTGTTGTGTCCGCGCATTCCGTTCCGGCGGTTCTTGATTCGCGAGGCACACAGCGTGTCCGCGGGACGCAAGCTCGGCGTGACGCCCGCCTTGGTGATGCGGCGCATGACCGCGGTGTCCCCGTACCGGCACTGGCATTTTTTCGACGCCTACTCTCCCGGCTATCTGCGCGCGGTGTATCGGGGCAACGGCATTCCGCTGCCGTGGGGCAACATGAGCCTGGTGTCGGACCCCTGCCCGAGATGGGCAGTATTCCGATTGTTGCAGGAGACGCCGGCGTCCGCGGCGCCGGCGCAGAAACCGAAATCGCAGATTTCCGTCATGCAGGACGGCAAGCGCGCGCGCCTCTATTGCTGCCACTCCTTGCTCACCCGGGATGCGCTCGATGAGCAGCATGTGCTATCCGTGGGTGTCGATCTGCTGCCGGCACTGGAGGCGCAGGGGTTCGATGGCGAGAGCGTGGTGGAGTCGGTGGCCGAGTCCTGCAGGCGCGGGGGCGGCGATGGGAAAATCCCGGCCGAAGCGGCAGCGAACATCCGCGCCGCCTCGCAGGTGCTCAACATCGCGTGGATTGCCGACGCACTCGACGGACAGGCCAGCGTGATCTGTCCCCGCAGCGGCGCCTGTCCGCGCCAGCCGCGCAGCTGCGCGTAGCGGCGGCGGCGCTCAGCGTGCGGCGCACGTTCGCGGGCTATCGGATCGCCGATTCAACCGATGCGCTCAATCCCGCCGATGCCCGCCGACCTCGTCGATGCCGCGTCGCGCGTACCGGTCTCGGTGCGCGAGGCGTTGGGCGCGGTGCTGCGCGCCCGCCGCGCCTACTTGGCGGCGAGCTTCTGCGCGGTCTGCGCGATCAGCATGCCTTGATGCTGGGCGCCGGCCAGTTCGATGGCACTGGGCTGCCGCTGGCCGGCGCTGCCGGCGATGGTGCTGGCGCCGTAGGGGCTGCCGCCCACGATTTCATCCAATGTCATCATCCCTTGATGGCTATAGGGCAAGCCGACGATGGTCATGCCGAAGTGCAGCAGATTGGTGATGATCGAAAACAGGGTGACTTCCTGGCCGCCATGTTGGGCGGCGGTCGATGTGAAGGCGCCGCCCACTTTTCCGTTCAACGCGCCGCGCATCCACAGGCCGCCGGCTTGATCCAGGAAACTCGCCATTTGGGAGGCGAGCCGGCCAAACCGGGTCGGACAGCCCACGATGATGGCATCGTAATTGGCGAGCTGGTCGATGGTGGCGACGGGCGCAACCTGGTCCAGTTTGAAGTGAGCCGCTTTTGCGACATCCAGCGGCGCGGTTTCCGGCACCCGTTTGATGTCCACGTCGGCGCCGGCCGAGCGCGCACCGTCGGCCACCGCATTCGCCAGAGTTTCCACGTGACCATAAGAGGAGTAATAGAGAACCAAAACTTTTGCCATGTCAGTCTCCGGCGGTGCGCAAGTGATAAGGCGGGCAGCATAAGCAGTCGATGATTCCATGACTAGTTGGCATAATCGGCATAGACTATGCCATTTACAAAACTAATCCGATGCGGGATTTCAACCCCATGCTAGATCTCAATCCATGCTAGATCTCAACGAAGTGCGAATGTTCGTGCAGGTGGTGCGCGCGCACAGCTTTGCCGAAGCGGCGCGCCGCTTGAGCGTGCCGCCGAACACCTTGAGCCGCCGTATTCGGCAACTCGAAGCGACGTTGGATACGCGGCTGATGCAGCGCTCGACTCGCAAGCTCACGCTGACGGCAGCGGGCCATGTGTTCTACGAACGTTGCGCCGCAGCCGTCGACGGCGTGCTCGAAGCCGGCAAGGACTTGGTCGATGGCAGTCAGAAGCCCATGGGTTCGGTGCGCATTGCCGCGCCCGCGGATTTCCTCGATTTGTTTCCCATCGACTGGGTTGCCGAGTTCTTGGTGCTGCATCCCCAGGTGCGCCTGGACTTCGTGTTGAACGATGGGCGGGCCGATTTGATCGACGAGGGAATCGACGTGGCGTTTCGCGGCGGCAACTCGGGCGACGTGCACCCGGTCTTTCGCCAGATCACCGCTCAATATTTCAACCTGGTGGCGAGTCCCGGCTACGTCGCCGCACGCGGCATGCCGAACAGTCTGCAGGAACTTGCCGGTCACGACTGCTTGACGGTGTCCAGTCCGCAGCGGCCGGTCGTCTGGGTGCTGCAGGGGCCCAACGGCGCTGAAGAAGTGAGAGTGTCCGGACGATTCAGCGCGAACAGTTCCCGGGTACTCACGAAAAGTTGCGTCGCGGGTCTCGGAATCGCCATGCTGCCGACCATGCTGATCGCGCCGGATTTGCGGGCCGGTCGCCTGGTGCGGGTGTTGCCCGACTACCGGCGCGACGGCGCCGATTTCAATGTCGTGCTGCCGAGCCGCCAGCAGATTCCCGCCGCGGTGAGCGCGTTCATCGAGTTCGTGACGGAGAGATTGAGATCCATGGTGAAGAACACGGAATGCGAGTCCAAACCCGCGAGCCGCAGGAGATCGATGCGATGAGCGTTCAAGGCAAATGGAATATCACGATCAAGACGCCCATCGGGGATCGAAGCGGGGTGCTCGATCTGATCGTCGACGGCGAGAACCTGTCGGGGTCGCTGTCGGAGGGCGAGCATTTTGCGGCGATCACCAACGGCAGAATCGACGGCAACAAACTGACATGGTCCGCCAAACTCACCAAACCGATGCGCATGAGCTTCAAGTTCTCGGCCACGGTCGACGCCGGCCATATCCAGGGCAGTGCCAAATACTTGCTGGGCAGCGCGACCTTCAGCGGCGGCCGCGCGCAGTGAACTTGCGCGTTTGGCTGACGCCGGCCGCGAGCGCGTTATAGACGCACACGCGCGCGCCCGCGCAGGAGGAGTCACTGTGATTACATCCCCGATCGTTCGAGTCGTTTGTGCAGTCTTGATCGGCGTCGGCAGTTGCTGCGCGGCGTTTGCCGCCGGCGCGCCGGCCGTCGCCTCGCCGGACGCCGCATCCCCCGCGGCCGCGGCGCCTGGCACGGATCAGAAACCGTTGCCGATTGCCCTGGTGGATGCGTTCAATAAACTCTCCGGCGGTCCTCACAAAGGATTCCGGGCGAATCACGCCAAGGGTGTGATGGTCGATGGAACCTTCACGCCGAGTCCGGCGGCGGCGGCCTTCAGCAAGGCGCCGCATTTCGCCAAGAGCGTGCCGGTCCTGGTGCGGTTTTCAGATCCAACGGGAGTGCCGACGCTTCCCGATGCCGACCCGAATGCCAGCCCCCACGGCATGGCCATCCGGTTCACGCTGCCGGATGGCGGCATCACCGATATCGTGAGCCTTTCGGCCAATTCGTTCCCGGTCGCGACGCCGGAGGATTTCCTGGCGTTCCTGCAGGCGGCCGCGGCAAGCGGACCCACCGCTGCAAAACCGACCCCCATCGAGAAATTTCTCGGCGCGCATCCGGCCGCGGTGAAATTCGTGAGCACGGCGAGACCGCCGCCGGTGAGTTTCGCGACGCTCGAATTCTACGGGGTCAACTCGTTCAAGTTCACCAATGCCAAGGGCGCGAGTCATTACGCCCGCTACCAGATCGTTCCGGCGGCCGGCGAGCATGCCTCGAGCGACGCGGACGCGAAGGCGGCGGCACCCAATTATTTGATGGACGAGTTGCCCAAGCGGATCGCACAGGCACCCGTCGCATTTCGCTTGTACGCGCAAGTTGCCGGTGCGGGCGACGCGATCGATGATCCGACAGTCACCTGGCCGCCCGAGCGCCGGCGGGTATTCTTGGGCACGCTCAAGCTGACCAAAACGGTTGCCGACCAGGTGACGGCGCAAAAAACCATCATGTTCAGTCCGTTGAATCTGCAGGCAGGCATCGAGCCGTCCGCCGATCCCGTACTGCTCGCCCGTCCGGCAGCCTATGGCGTGAGTTTCAGTCAAAGAATCCAGTAGGCTACGCCTTGCTGTGCGTGCTGTTGCTGTCGAGCCTGGCACGTAGCGCAGTCGGAACGTGGCGGTCACGACGATAGAGACTCCGCAGGATCTCGTACACCCGTCGTCTCGTCTAGGCGGTCGGCTGAGGGCGCGAGGGAGTCAGCGCGGTGCGACGGCCCCGATCTCGCGCTGTCGCCGCCGAAATTCGCCGGGTGTGCAGGCGGTCTCCCGCCGGAAGAACTTTACAAAGTTAGTCGGATCCTGAAATCCGAGGCGCTCCCCGATAAGCGTAATCGACATCGCTGAATGTGCAAGTAATCGCTTTGCTTCCAGATTGATTCTCGACGCAATGACGGCTTTCGCCGTCACACCCGCTAACCGTACGGCAGCGCGCGTCAGGGTCTTCCCCGAGCAGCCAAGGCGACTCGTGTATTGAGCGACTTGGTGCCACTTCGCAAAGTTACTTTCCACGAGTTGTTGAAAGGCTCTGAACCGCTCCGCTGAATTCGATGTCACATCCAATTCCGAGTCCCTACCGCCATGAGCGATGGAGAGCCGCAATAAAAGTGCGTATAGCTGATGGCGTAGAAGAGCGTTTACTGCGGCAGCAGGAGCTGCAATATGCGAGTCCTCCTTCATCTGAGCAATGGCATCAGTCACGATGCGCTGTTCGTGCTCATGAAGAGCCAAGTAGTCGGGAAACCCCGGGGCTAAGCCCTCCAATTTGGAGTCGGCCGAGTGCGGCCCAGGCTGCGGCGTCGGAATGAATTCCGGCCGGAACAGAACTATCCATCCATCCCAGTCCTGCTCAACACCAAACCGGTGAGCCTGCCCGGGCCGTAGCACGAGCATCGAACCCGGCTTGCACTTCGCGGACTTGAAATCGATCAATTGGGTGCATTCACCCCGTGTCACGTACAACAGCATGCAGAATGTATATCGATGCGGTAATCGCATGATTCGTTTGCCGATTCGACTTCTCAGATTCGATACGGAAAAGATCTCGAGGTCTAGTGCATACGCGCTGTCCGGGCGGTACTCGAGCCGCGCGACAGCAGATGCGCGGGCACCTTCGCGCCGGTTCGTCCGATATGTCCGTTTTCGACCAAGTTGCATCGTGTTATTACCGTGTGTTCCGGAGTAGCTGTCCTATAGTAACCAACAATGAGTTTTCGTCATGCCGCCCGATCTTAGTGATGTCTTCATCAACCAAGCATGCAAGCGAGCCCACAGAACGCTCGCAAAGGTCGATTGCCATCATTGGTGGCGGGATAGGCGGACTTTCTGCGGGGTTGTCGCTGCTCCGCCTGGGCCTCGATGTACAGGTGTACGAGCAAACGCAGACGCTACGCGAGGTCGGCGCCGGCATCCAAATCAGTCCGAACGCCTCCCGAATCCTGCATAGGCTCGGACTTGTCGACGAATCGGCTACACGGGGCGTGAAACCCCTGGCTCTGCGTCAACGCCGCTGGGACGACGGCCGTACATTGCGCCGTACCCCACTCGGCGCGGCGGTCGAGAGCGCGTGCGGCTCGCCCTATTACCAGTCTCACCGCGCCGATTTGTTGGACGCTCTGAAAAGCCGCTTCCCAGCCGAACGGCTCCATATGGGACACCGGCTCACCGACTTGGTCGATCACGGGGACCGCGTAGTGGCGCACTTCGAGAACGGCAAGAGCATCACCGTCGATGCGCTGATCGGTGCCGACGGAATCCATTCTTTGGTGCGTCGCAATGTGTTCGGCGGCGCGCGCCCACAGTTCACGGGCTGTGTTGCCTACCGTGGTTTGGTTGTCGCGGAGCGCTTGGCTTCCCTCGAGTTGCCGGTGGAATCGCAGATATGGATGGGTCCGGGCAAACATTTTGTACATTATTTCGTACGAGGAACGGAGCTCGTCAATTTCGTTGCGATCGTGGAGCAGGAATCCTGGATGCGCGAGTCCTGGAGCGAGCAGGCCGCCGTCAGCGAGGTACGGGCCGCTTTCGAAGGATGGCATCCGCAGGTCCGTACGATCCTTGGGGCCTCCGAGCAGTCCTTCGTTTGGGGACTCTTTGAACACTCGCCGATGACGCACTGGTCGACCGGACGTGTGGCCTTATTGGGCGATGCTTGTCATGCGATGTTGCCGTTTCTGGCCCAGGGTGCAGCACAGGCTATCGAGGACGCTGCGGCACTCGCGGGGTGCCTTGCCCAGGTTGGTGGGAAGGACATACCCGGAGCCCTCCGGCGCTATGAATGCTTGCGATTGCCCCGGGCATCGCGCATCCAGGCAGCCTCCAGAGAGAACAAGATCCGCTTCCATCTTCCCGATGGGCCGCAACAGCGAGAGCGCGACGCACAGATACGCGACTCAGCGACCGACTGGTTCCTGAAAGCATTTGGCTGGGTCTATGGGCATGACGCCGGAGCAGTCGATGGTGCGACCGGCTGCGGCGGCGAGGGATGACGCAGCGCCGTGAAATATTGCCGAACGGTATGTATATCAATCAGGGGCCCTTCCGAGCCGAGAACCGCCCCGTCCAGCAACGGCGCCCGCGATCAGCCGGCCGCGCTCCCGCCCAATTCGCCGGTGGCGCTCTGGATGTAGTTCTGCAGACCCATCTTGTCGATCAGGCCGAGCTGCTCCTCGATGAAATCGATGTGCTCTTCCTCGCTCTTCTGGATGTACACCAGAAGTTCGCGGGTGACGTAGTCCTTCACGGCCTCGCAATGGGCGATGGCCCCGATGTACATCGGGTGGGCCTCCATCTCGCGCCGCAGATCGCACTCCAGGATTTCGCGTACATCCTCGCCGATGAACAGCTTGCCGAGATCCTGTAAATTGGGCAGACCTTGGAGAAACAGAATGCGCTTGACCAGGCGGTCGGCGTGTTTCATTTCGTCGACCGATTCTTCGTATTCGATCTTGCCGAGCCGCTTCATGCCCCAGTTCTCGAGCATGCGGGCATGCAGGAAATACTGATTGATCGACGTGAGTTCGTTCTTCAGCGCCTGATTGAGAAAATCCAAGACTTTGGCATCGCCCTGCACGGTAACCCCTTGCGAAGATCGGTTGACCGGACCGATTGTATGCCCGATCGGGCGGGGAGCGGTGTCAGACTGCGAATTCGGCGGCAGGAATCGGGAAGAAAGCCGCCGACGCGGCCTCGTCGACCTGCGCGAGACTCGCCGACAGGGCAGCCTTCGCTTCCGGAACGCACTTCCCGCAGCAGGTACCTACCTGGAGTTCACGCCGCAGGTCGCGCATAGAAGCCGCGCCACCCTTGACCGCGGCGCGTATGTGTCGATCCGAGACGGCTTTGCAAACGCACACTATCATGGTCAGTATTGTGAACGCGAATGCGAATGATTGTCAATGCCGAGATGTAGCCGGCGACCGCACATCGATACAACCGATTCACGGACAATATGTTGAAATGGGCCGAGGCCAAGTCCGAATGCAGGGAGATGATTGATGAGAAGTGTAAACCCGGGCCTGGCGGGCGCGGCCGTGGCCGTCCTATGCATCGTAAGTGGCTGCGGCGGCACGAATAATGGCGCCCAATCGGCGCCGCCACCGCCCCAAGTATCAGTCGCCCAGGTCCTGCAAAAGCAGGTCAAGGACTGGGATGAGTTCACGGGACGCCTGCAGGCGGTCGAAACCGTCGAAATCCGCCCGCGCGTCTCCGGTTACATCGACAAAGTGGTATTCACCGAAGGCAGTCTGGTCAAGCGCGGCGACCTGTTGTTCCTGATCGATCCGCGCCCGTATCAGGCGGAGACGGATCGTGCGGCGGCCGACGTCAAACGTTACAAAACCGCGCTCGAGCTCGCGCGCATCGAATTGGGCCGGGTGCAGAAACTCAAGGACAGCGGCGCCGTGTCCGAGGAGGAGTTGGACGAGCGCAAGAGCACCTTGGCGCAAACCGAAGCCAATGTGGGGGGAGCGGAAGCGGCGCTGGAAGCCGCTGCGCTGAATCTGGATTTCACCCGCGTCACCAGCCCCATCGACGGGCGGGTCAGCCGGGCGGAAGTCACCCGGGGCAACCTGGTTACCGGCGGAATCAACGGCGGGACCTTGCTCACCTCCGTGGTCTCGATGGATCCGATGTATCTGTACTTCGATGCGGACGAGCAGAGCTACCTGCGTTATACCCAGATGCCGCGGGTCGGGTCGCGTCCCAATTCGCGCGACGCCGCGCCGGTCAATGTGGGCCTCGCGAACGAGGAGGGCTTTCCCCACATGGGCGTCGTCGATTTCGTGGATAACCAGCTGAATTCGCAGACCGGGACCATTCGCGCGCGCGCGGTGCTGCAGAACAAGGAGGGCCTGTATACGCCCGGACTGTTCGCGCGGGTTCAATTGCTCGCAGGCAACGAGTATTCGGCGATTCTGATCGACGATCGTGCGGTCAACACCGATCAGAGCCAAAAGTACGTGCTGGTGCTGGGCGCCAACAATACGGTCGAATACCGGCGCGTGAAGCTCGGCCGCATCATCGACGGCTTGCGCATCGTACGCGAGGGACTGAAGGTGGGCGATGTCATCATCGTGAACGGCGCGCAGCGCGTGCACCCGGGAGTTACCGTGACGCCACAGACGGTGCTCATGGGCGCCGATGAGGGCGCACCGCCCGCCGCTGCGCCCGCGGCCGCGAAAGCCGACGCTGCGCCGGCAACATCGAAATAAGGCCTTGATCCGGTGAATATTTCGTCTTTCTTCATCGAACGTCCGATTTTTGCGACGGTGCTTGCGATCGTCGTCACGTTTGCGGGACTTCTCGCCATACCGTCGCTGCCCATCAGCGAGTATCCCGAGATCGTGCCGCCCACGGTGGTGGTGAGCGGCCAGTATCCCGGCGCGTCGCCCAAGACCATCGCCGAAACGGTGATCACGCCGCTCGAGCAGCAGATCAACGGCGTGGAAAATGCGATCTACACGAATTCCGTGGCCACGCCCGACGGCGTGTTCTCCATCACCGTGACCTTCAAGCTCGGCACGGATCTCGATATCGCGCAGGTGCAGACGCAGAACCGCGTCACCCAGGCGGAAACGCGGCTTCCCGAAGTGGTGCGGCAGCTTGGCTTGGTCACGCAGAAAAAATCCCCCGACCTGACCATGGTGGTGTTTCTCAAGTCCGCGGACAAGCGCTACGACTCGCTCTATTTGCGCAATTACGCGGTCATCCAGATCAAAGACGTCCTGGCCCGCCTGCAGGGCATGGGCGATGTCGAAGTGTTCGGCTCGGGCGACTACTCCATGCGCCTGTGGCTCGATCCCGCCAAGATCGCGGCGCGCAACATGGACGTCGATGAGGTGCTGAACGCGGTGCGCGAGCAGAACGTGCAGGTTGCCGCGGGTCAAATCGGCGGCCAGCCGGCGCTGCCGGGCACCGAATTCCAGTACATCGTCAACGCGCAGGGACGGCTGCAGACCGAGCAAGAGTTCGAAAACATCGTGGTCAAGAACGGTGCGAACGGCGAGACCACGTACCTGCGCGACATCGCGCGGCTCGAGTTGGGCCCGGACAACTATGCGTTGAGAAGCATGCTGGACGGCGGTCCCGCGGTGGCCATTCCGGTGTTCCAATTGCCCGGCGCGAACGCCCTGCAGTTGTCGGATTCGGTGCGCAGCACCATGAAGGAACTCGCCAAGACCTTCCCCGAGGGTGTGAGCTACGAGATCGACTACGATCCGACGGTGTTCGTCCGCAGCTCCATCGAGGCGGTGATCCACACGCTGCTCGAAGCCGTGGCCCTGGTGGTGCTGGTGGTGGTGGTGTTTCTGCAGAGTTGGCGTGCCAGCATCATTCCGCTGGTCGCGGTGCCCGTGGCCATCATCGGTACGCTCGCGGCGTTGCTGCTGGCCGGATTTTCCATCAATTCGCTGACCTTGTTCGGTCTGGTGCTGGCCACGGGCATCGTGGTGGACGATGCCATCGTCGTGGTGGAAAATATCGAGCGAAAAATCGAGGATGGGCTGAACCCGCACGCCGCGGCCCATGCGGCGATGGCGGAGGTCACCCGACCCATCATCTCCATCTGTCTGGTGCTGTGCGCGGTGTTCGTCCCGGTGGCCTTCGTCACCGGCCTCACCGGCCAGTTCTATCGTCAGTTCGGCATCACGATTGCGGCGAGCACCCTGATTTCGACCTTCAATTCGCTGACCTTGTCGCCGGCGCTCGCGGCCCTGTTGCTCAAACCGCGGAGCGCGCCGCCGGATGTGTTTCAGCGCGGCATCAACAAGGTGCTGGGGCGCTTCTTCTCGCTGTTCAATCGAGGCTTCGAGCGCGGCTCCGAGCTGTATGGCCATGGCGTACGGCGCATCACGGCGATCCGCGGCGTCATCCTCGTTCTGTTCGCCCTGTTGCTGGTCGGTACCTGGGGCATTTTCCGAGTGGTGCCGGGCGGCTTCATCCCCGGGCAGGACAAACAGTACCTGATCGGCATCGCGCAGTTGCCCGACGCGGCCTCGCTGGATCGCACGGAAGACGTGGTACGGCGCATGTCGGAAATGGCGAAGGCCACGCCCGGCGTCGATCACGTCATCGGATTCTCGGGCCTGTCGGTTCAAGGCTTCGTCAATCTGAGCAATGCCGCGGTGTTGTTCTTTCCGCTCAAACCCTTCGATGAACGCACGACCAAGGATTTGTCCGCGGCGGCCATCGTCGGTGCGCTCAACAAGAAGTTCAGCGCCATTCAAGATGCCGTGATCTTTGCGGTCCCGCCGCCCCCGGTGCAGGGATTGGGCAACACCGGCGGATTCAAGCTGTACATTCAAGATCGCGGCGCGCACGGCTACGATGAACTGGCTCGCGTCACGAACGAGGTGCTGAGCAAGGCGCGGCAGGATCGCCAGCTCAATCCGTACGCCACGTATTCCACCTTCCAGAACAGCGTGCCGCAGCTGTTCGCGGATGTCGACCGGGTCAAGGCCAAGCGGCAGGGCGTGCCGCTGTCGAGTGTGTTCGATACGCTGCAGGCCTATTTGGGTTCGGTGTACATCAACGACTTCAACCGCTTCGGCCGCACCTATCGGGTCTACGCCCAGGCCGAAGCGCAGTTCCGCAACAAGCCGGAGGACATCGCCAACCTGAAGACGCGCAACCTCAACGGCGACATGGTGCCCATCGGCGCCGTGGCGGACGTGCGCTTCGAAGCGGGGCCCGATCGCGTGTCGCACTACAACGTCTATCTGGCCTCGGACATCAACAGCGCGGGAGCGCCCGGGGTTTCCTCCGGCCAGGCATCGGCTGCCATGGAACGGGTGCTGAAGGACACGTTGCCCAACGGCTTCGGCTACGAGTGGACGGACTTGACATTCCAGGAAAAAAGCGCCGGCAGCACCGCGCTCCTGGTATTCCCGATTTGCGTGCTCTTGGTGTTCTTGATCCTGTCGGCGCAGTACGAAAGCTGGGCGCTGCCGCTGGCGGTCATTCTCATCGTGCCGATGTGTCTGTTGTCGGCGATGGCGGGCGTGTGGCTCAAAGGGTCCGACAACAATGTGTTGACGCAGATCGGCTTCATCGTGCTCGTGGGCCTCGCGTGCAAGAACGCCATCCTGATCGTGGAATTCGCGCGCGAGCGCGTCGAACATGGTTTGGCGCCCCTCGAGGCGGCGGTCGAGGCATGCCGCTTGCGGTTGCGGCCGATTCTGATGACCTCGTTCGCCTTCATCATGGGCGTGGTGCCGCTGGTGACCGCCGCGGGCGCGGGCAGCGAGATGCGTCAAGCCATCGGCATCGCGGTGTTCGCCGGCATGTTGGGAGTGACGTTGTTCGGGCTTTTCCTGACACCCGTCTTCTTCGTCACGATCGAAAGCCTGCTCGAGAAGCGGCGGATGACCGATCTGAACCCGCCGCCCAGCATCCCGAAAGAGGAGCCGCGACGTGCGTAAGCTGGCGATCGGTTTGGCCGCGGCCGGGTTCGTGGCAGGGTGTGCCGTCGGTCCGAATTACCATCGGCCGTCGACGCCGTTGGATACGCATTTCACGAATGCCGGCGAGCCCGGCTTGGCCGAGAACGAGACCGTCGAACGCTACTGGACGACGTTTTCGGACGACTTGCTCAACAGCCTGGTCAACGACGCGGTCGCGCACAACAAGGATTTGGAAACGGCGCAGGCGAATTTGCGCGCGGCGCGGGCCGCGCGGCGCTTGGCGGGATTCGATCAGTTTCCGACGGTGACGTTCTCCGGGGGTTATTCGAAGGAGCTCGAGACCGCGCAGCAGTTGCCGGGGATCGATCGCCATGACCGCGAATTCGACGCGGCGGACGCCGGCTTTACCGGTCTGTGGGAACTCGATTTGTTCGGCCGTGTGCGGCGCAACGTCGAGGCGGCGCGCGCCGATGTGGGTGCGGCCGCCGCCACGCTGCAGGATGCGCGGGTCAGCGTCATTGCCGAACTGGCGCGCGACTACTTCGTACTGCGGGGCCTGCAGGACCAGCTGGCGCTCACGGAGCGGAACGCCGAGAGCGAATTCAATACGCTGAAATTGACGCAGGTGCGATTGGAGGCGGGCCGCGGCAACCAGCTCGACACCGCGCGGGCGGAGGCGCAGTGGCAGACCACGGTCGCATCCATCCCGTCGCTCGAAGCATCGATCGCCACCACCATTTATCGCTTGAGCGTGCTCACGGGCCGCCAGCCGAACGCGCTCACCGAGACCCTGGCCGCCGCGCGCCCGGCGCCCGAGTTGCCGCCGTTGAACAATATCGGCTCGCCGGAACAACTGCTGCGCCGCCGGCCGGACATCCGTGCCGCCGAACGCCGCCTTGCCGGAGCCACCGCGCGGGTGGGCATGGCGGTGGGGGATTTGTTCCCCAAGGTGACGCTGACGGGGTCCATCGGCTATGAGGCGCCGACCTTCGGCGACTTCGGTTCGAGCGATGCCAAGTTCTTCTCGGGAGGTCCCAGCATCACCTGGGCTGCTTTCGATCTGGGCCGCGTGCGGGCGCGTATCAGCTCCGCCCGGGCGCAGACGGATGCGGCGCTCGCGAGTTACGAAGGCTCGGTGTTGAACGCCTTGCAGGACACCGAGGGCGCCCTCATCAGCTACGGCCGCTCCCAGTCGCGGCGCGATGCCTTGAAGGTGGCGGCGGCGGCCAGCGACAAGGCGTCGGATCTGGCGCGGCGGCGCTTCGAGGGCGGCTTGATCGATTTTCTGGAGGTCTTGGATGCGGAGCGCACCGCGTTGAGCGCCGAATTGCTGCTCTCGCAGAGCCGCACGGACGCGGCCACGTCGTTGATCGCCGTGTACAAGGCGCTGGGCGGCGGTTGGGATTTGCGCGAGAGCAAGGATGCGCCGCCGACTCCAATCGCGAGCAGGTAACGTCTCGAGCAGGTAGGATTGCGGACATGAAGATTTATTCTTGGAACGTGAACGGTATCCGGGCCGTCCACAAAAAGGGCCTGTTCCAGCCGTTCCTGGAGGCGCATCGACCCGACATCCTGTGCCTGCAGGAGACCAAGGCGTTGCGCGACCAGATCGAGATCGATCTGCCGGATTACCGGGAATACTGGAATTCCGCGGTCAAGAAAGGTTACTCCGGCACGGCGATCTTTTCCAAGCAAGAACCGCTCGCCGTGACCAACGGCTTCCCGCTCGATTTCGCCAAGCGCTTCACGTTTGCCGACGAACTGCAGCGCGACAGCGCCGAGGAGGGGCGAGTCATCACGGCGGAGTTCGAGGATTTCCACGTGGTGACCGTGTATACGCCGAACGCCAAGGACGACCTCAGCCGTCTGCCGCTGCGCCACAAGCATTGGGACCCGGCGTTTCTCGCGTATTGCCGACAGCTCGAGCGGACCAAGCCCGTCATATTCTGCGGCGATTTGAATGTCGCGCACACGGAACTGGATCTTGCCAATCCCAAATCCAATCGCGGCAAGAAGGGCTTCACCGATGAAGAGCGGCAGGGTTTTCAGAACATGACGGACGCCGGATTCGTCGACACGTTCCGGCTGTTCACCCAGGGAAACGGGCACTACAGCTGGTGGAGCCACTTCGCCAACTCGCGGGCGCGCAACATCGGTTGGAGAATCGATTACGTTCTGGCGTCGTCCAAACTGCGCGATCGAGTGACCGCGGCGGCCATTCATCCGGAGGTCATGGGCAGCGATCATTGTCCGGTGAGCGTCACGCTCGACTGACATGGAACGCACGGCATCCACGGCCGCCTGGCGCGGCCGAACGCTTCGCGGCGTACTGTTCGATCTCGACGGCACATTGCTCGATACGGCCGCGGATATCGCCCGTGCGCTCAATCGCACATTCGGCGAACGCAGCTGGGAGCCGCTGCCGGTGAGCGACGTGGTGCGCATGGTCGGCCGCGGTTCCCCCATACTGATCGAACGCGCCGCAGCCTCTCGCGGTCATACGCTGGATGCCGCGGGCCAAGACGCCCTGGTCGAGCGATTCTTTCATCACTATGGCGCGCTCGAGGAATCGAACGAGTCCGATGCCCGCCCTTATCCCGGCGTCGCCGAGGCGCTGCGAGTCGTGCACGGCGCCGGCCTCCGCGTTGCGGTAGTCACCAACAAGCAGCAGCGTTTCGCGAACAGCCTGCTGGCGCGGCTCGACCTCGAGCGATGGGTGGACGTGGTCGTCGGCGGCGACACCTGCGAGCGGCGCAAACCCGATCCGCAACCGCTGCTGTTCGCCTGCGAGTCGCTGGCGATTGCGCCATCGCAGGCACTGATGGTCGGGGACTCCGTCAACGATGTGAGCGCGGCGCGCGCGGCCGGCATCCCCGTGGTGTGCGTGCCCTACGGCTACAACGAGGGCCAGGATGCGCGCTCGCTCGCCTGCGACGCCCTGATCGACAGCCTCGCGGACCTTCCGGCGTTGCTCTGGGACCAGTGTCCTGTCCCGTAAATACCTCACTCGCTGCGCCGCGCCTTCTCGCGCCGGGCGGCGTTGCGCCTCCTCGCCATAGTGCCCGCTATGCCTCGTCGGCGCGCCTTGCCCGGCACGACAATTCGCTGGCGGATCGAGCAAGGTACTTACGGGACAGGACACTAGAGCGGTCCGGCCGCCTCCTCGCGGACATCGAATATGCGAAAGCCGGCGCGCTCGTAGACATGCACGGCAGCGGGGTGATCCCAGGTGTCGGTGTGCAGCCATATCCGCGCGGGGTTCGAACGCCATTCGCCCTGCAGTGCGCTCGCCAGCAGCCAGGGGCCCAGGCCGCGTCCCTGAGCCTCCGGCGCCAGTCCGAAATTCTTCAGCTCGATTTGCGGGAAATGCGTCCGATCGAACTCGCAGAAACCGAGTGCGTCGCCGCGATGGTCCCGCAGGACATAGACGCGCAGGGCGGCGCCGCCGAGCAGTGCCTCGAGTTCGGACTCGGGCATCGAGGTGCGCTGGTCCCAGCCCAGCACGCCGCCCACCCGGCGATAGAGCGCAAGGTAGTCCGAGCGCGCAAGGCGTTCGACGGACACGCGTTCGCTGCCCCAGTTAAGCGCCGGCGGCGCGGCGGGCTCGCACTGTTCCAGGTAGCTCACACGTAAAATGGGCTGGTCCGAGCGTTGATTGTCCACCACTGGTTTCGACCCCGAAGGTCATCGTTTCAATCCGGGCAGGTTACACTGCCTGCCGTCACCTCTTGTGACAGCAGTCTCGGAATTTTCTGATGTGGTCGAGAACGATGGGAAGAGCGATGATCCTGAGCGGAGCGTTGGCAAGTATGGCATTTGCCGCTGAACCCCCCAGCCGATTCGGGGTGGATGCTCCGCAGCTCGCGCGGCTCGGCGAATTTGCCGTGGGAGTTCGAACGCTGCACTTGGTCGCTCGGGATGCAGTCGACGTACTAGGCTACGATGCGACGCGGGGTACGGCGCCGCGGCGCGATCGTGCACTCACCGTGGATCTTTGGTATCCGGCACGGCCCACGCCGGGCGCCCCGGCGGTTTACACCGCGAGCTTCCCCTCGGAACCGCCAGCCCCGCCGGTGACGTTTTCGGTACCGGGGATCGCAGTTCGCGGCGCCCCGGCCGCACGCCCGGCGTCATTTCCGCTGATCGTCGTTTCGCACGGCTACAGCAACGACCCCGCCGCCATGACCTGGCTCACCGAAAATCTCGCCTCCAAGGGCTATGTGGTAGCCGCCATCCGGCATGACGATCCGCCGATCACCGATCGGAGCAAATTCGCGGGGCCCCTGCTGCGCAGGCCGCTCGACATCGCGTACGTCACCGACACGTTGCGCAAAACGCTTGCCCAGGAGCATCTCGTCGATGCTGCGCGCGTCGCGTTGATCGGCTATTCCATGGGCGGCTATGGTGCGTTGACGGCGGCGGGCGCGACGCTGGACCCCGCAGGGCCGCCGACCCAACTGGTGCCGGGTGGCCTGCTGCAGCCCTACGTGCGCGGCGCGCTCCAGCAGGACGGCGTGGCGGTCAAAGGCCTGCGAGCGGTGGTGGCGATTTCGCCGGCGGGCGGCGGCACACTCGCGGCGTGGGGACCGCAGGGGCTGCTCGGGATCGATATACCGCTGCTGCTGATCGCCGGCGACCGAGACCGGACCGTGGACTACGCGAGCGGTGCGCGCGCGATATTCGACGGCGCACACCGTGCGCACCGCTACCTGCTGACGTTCAAGAACGCCGGCCACTCCATCGGCCTGAGCCCGGCACCCGATGCCATGCGCTCGCGGCTGTGGGATCAGGATTGGTTCGAGGATCCGGTGTGGCGCAAGGAACGGATCAACGCCATCACCGCGCATTTCATCACGGCGTTCCTGGATGCTTACGTGAAAGGCGATGCGGACCGCGCGGCGTATCTCAATGTGCCGGTCAGCGATTCGTCGGGCGGCGGCTGGCCAGCGGCCGTGGCGCAAGGCGCTTACGATTCCTATAGCCCGGCGACGGACGGCGTTACGGTCTGGAAGGGTTTTCAGCGCAGCCAGGCCGCGGGGCTGGAGTTGCTGCAGGCGGAGCCGTCACAGGAAGAACCCTAGAATGCCTTGCGAATCCGTGCGAAACACGCTGGACATCGGCACAGCGAATTTGACAGATTGTGTGATGTAGCATCGACTTGCCAGTGTTCGAACCAGTCGACATTGCGGTGGTACCCGTCGACGTGCGGCGCTGCGACAAACGGCCGGGTTTGCCTGGGTGAAGTTACGAGTCGTTTCTGGGATGCGGTACGCTGGAAGTGAGGACTACCATGGTTGTCGGCACTGATCGTTCAATCTGCATCGGGCTCGCCATGCTGCTCTGCGCTTGCCATCACGCTCCCGCCTATTTGCCCAGCCGCCCCATAACGCAAATGTTTCCGCGCGCGAGCAGCCCGCCCCCGAATTGTCCCGGTCAGTATCGTGCGTCGGTCGAGAACGACAACGGCAGTTTCTTCATGGGCTGCTGGGGCGGCAAGACGGATTGATCGTTCTAATTGCCGATCGCCAGCACGCCGTGCTTGAGCAGCATACGGACCCCGCTGGCCCAGGCGTCGTCGGCGCCGGTGAAAAAGGCCGACTGTTGATCGACGGCTTTGCCGGTCTTGGCGTCCGTGACCAGCACGGACGCATAGTATTCCGTATTGGCGACCCGGGTGACCACGCCGATGAGCGACTGCTCGGCGCCCAGCTTCAGCGCGATGGCGGCGTCGCACCCGTCGCCGCTTCGTAGCGTCCGCTCCTTGACGGGTTCGGCATCGACACCGCTGGTGTCGACCAGGCTGTAGCGACCTGACGCGGCCAATACTCGGCGCGCTTCGGCGGTGACAGCTTGCATGCGGGTCAGGTCGGCGGCGGCCACGCCCTTGGATAACGCTCCCGCCGCGCTCACGTCTTCCAGCTCGAACTCGAAGACCGCGATCTTGGTAATCTGCCCGCCGCAGCGCACGGACGTGCCCGCGAGGAGTCGATCCTCTCTGCCACGCACCCGCCACTCATTACAATGAAGCGGTGAATCTCAAGCTATACCTGCTGACGCGCATGAGTTGGCGCTGGCGCGACTGACGGGACGGCGCCGCGCCGCTCAAATTCGATTCTGTGCGGGCCGCCGCATGACGGTGAGCGCCAGCAGGGACGAGGCGGCCATCAGGAACAAGCTGACGGCGTTCAGCACGGGGGTGGCGCCCTCGCGCATGCGGCCGTACATCATCACGGTGAGCGGCGAGTCGGCGCCGACCAGCATCAGCGTGGTGTTGAAATCCTCGAAGGACATGAGGAACGAAATGGCCGCAGAACCCAGCAGCGCGGGGCGCAGGTAGGGCAGCAAAATGGTGCGCAACACCGCGGACCTGGACGCGCCCAGGTTGAGTGCCGCTTCCTCCAGCGTGCGGTCGAAACGCCGCAGCCGCGCGCTGATGGTGAGCGTGGCAATGGTCGCGATGAACGAGACCTGACCCAGGACCACCAGCGGCAATCCGGGCCGCAGACAATCCAGCTCCCAGCCGAACACGTCGTCCGCGAACTCCGCGATTCGACTGGCGAACGCGAGTATGGAAATGCCGAGGATCACGCCGGGAATCACCAGGGGGGCGAGCATCAGGACGGACAAGACCTGCTTGCCCGCGAAGCGGCCGCGTTCGAGAAGAAACGCGTTGACGGTGCCCAGCAGCACCGACAACACCGTGACCCAGAGGGCCACGATGCCGCTGATGCCCATGCTGCGCAGCAGCTCCGCATCGGCGAACAAACCGACGCGACCGGTCGACGCGTTGCCAAGGAACCAGTCGAGCGTGAAACCGCGCCAGGGCGGGGCGGGGTACGGCGCGTCGTTGAAGGCGTATGCCCCGACGACGACCAGCGGCGCGAACAAGAACGTCAAGAATGCGACGACGTACACCGCCGTGCTCGCGCGCAGCCAGGCGGGACGAGGCAGCGAGGGAATCATGTGCGGCGCATGACGTCGCCGAAGCTTTGCCCGGCGAGGCGCAGACCGATCACCACCATGGTGGTGGACACGGCGAGGAGCAGGAAGCCGAATGCGGCACCCTGCTCCCAATTGAATCGGGTAATGAACTGCGTATAGATTTGCTCGGTGAACCATTGCGAGTTCTTGCCGCCGAGCAGCGTGGGGGTGAGGTAATTGCCCAGCGTGAGCATGAAGACGATGATGCAGCCGGCCGTGATGCCGGGAGCCGCGTGCGGGACGACGATGGTGCGCAGCACGGCGAAGCCGCCGGCGCCGAGGTCGTACGCGGCCTCGATCAGTGAATTGTCCAGACTCTCCAGGCTCGAGATGAGCGGTATCACCATGAAGAGGAGAGAGGTATAGATCAACCCCACCAGAATGGTCGCGTCGTGATACAGCAATTCGACCGGCACCGCCGTGATGCCCAGCTTCACCAGCAACGCCGGCAGCACGCCGGACTCGCGCAGCAGAATCATCCACCCCAAGGTGCGCACGGTCTCGCTCACCCAGAACGGAATCAAGCACAGGATGAACAGCAGCGAGCTCGCACGGCCGCGTGCGACCTTGGCGATCACCCAGGCGATCGGAAAGGCGAGCGCCAACGTCAGCAACGTGGCGATGATGGACATGAGCGCGGTGCGAACGAATACGTGCCAGTACAGAGGTTCGGCGAAGAAGGTTCTATATTGAGCCAGGCTGGCCACGTAGTGGCGGGCGCCCACCCTTTCGCGAAACGACAGCACGGCGAGATCGACGTGCGGCAGAATGACCAGTGCGCCGAGCCACAGCAGGGCGGGGGCCAGCAACAAGCCCAGGCTGAGCCTGCCCTGCCAGGACTTCGCGGCCGTGCTAGCCATCCTGTCCCGCGGCGCCCGCGCGGGCGGGAAAGCACACCGCCCGTTCCGGATCGAAGCTGAAGTGCACCGCTTCCTGGGATTTCAGATCGCTGAATTGTCCGGTCTGAGGCAGGGCGATGCGAAACTCGCGGCGCGTTCGAGTCTCCTCGAGCAGCACCGCGGAATTGGCGCCGTCGAACAGCAGACTCTGTACCTGTCCTGAATGGGACGGCTGTCCGCCGGGAAGTTCCCGGGCGTGGCGGCCGAGGCTCGCGATCTCGGGCCGCGCGAAGCCCTCGACGGCATCGCCCACGGCGATCGATCCCTGGCCGCGGGCGTGGATGACCCAGCCGTCGGCGGTGGTAATTTCCACCATGCCGCCGCTGACGGCGGATGCGCGGCCGACGATGCGATTGTTCGCGCCCACGAATCCCGCGACGAACGGCGTCTGCGGCCGGTAGTACAAATCCTGCGGCGTACCGAGCTGCTCGAAACGCCCGTGACTCATGACCCCGACCCGATCCGACAGCACCAGCGCTTCGGATTGATCGTGGGTGATATACACGAATGTCGTGCCGAAGGCGGCCTGCAACTGCTTGAGCTCGATCTTCATGTGCTCGCGCAGCTTGAGGTCGAGCGCGCCCAGCGGCTCATCGAGCAGGAGCAGGGTGGGCTCCAGCACCAAGCTGCGGGCGATGGCCACGCGTTGCCGTTGACCGCCCGATAACTCGTCGATGCGTTTGCCGGCGGACCCGTGCAGCCCCACGCGCTCGAGCATGGCGTGGCTGCGGCGCAGGCGCTCGGCGCGTGCGACTCCGCGTCGCGCCAGGCCGAACGCGACGTTCTCGCCCACCGACATCATGGGGAACAGGGCGAGCTGCTGGAACACCATGTTGACGGGCCGGCGATTGGGCGCCACGTCGCGCATGTTCTTGCCGCCGATCACGATATCCCCGCCGTCGGGCACGATGAATCCCGCGATCATGCGCAGCAGCGTGGTCTTGCCGCAGCCCGAGGGCCCCAAAATGGAGAAAAAGCTGCCTCGTTGCACCGAGAACGACAGCGCGTCGACGGCGAGGTGGTCGGCGAAGCGCTTCGTTACCGTGTCGGCGACGAGGTCCGCGCTGCTCAATCGGCCGCCTTGATCCGATCCAGTACCTTGCCCTCGATTTCCTCGAGCCCGGACGGAATCGCCGGGTACCAGTGGATGTTCTTCAATGCGCTGTCCGGAAAGGCGGCCGTGAACTGCGCCTTGAGACGCGGATCGACCAGCGGTGCGGTGTCCTTGGCGGCGGAGAAGTTGCCCACGGACTTGACGACCTTGGCGGCGTTCTCCGGACGCATGGTGAAGTTGATCCAGGCGTAGGCGGCGGCATCGTTCTTGCCGCGCGCGGGCAACGCGAACGTATCGAGCCATCCCAGCGCGCCGGAGCGCGGCACGATGAATTGAATATCGGGATTGTCGCGATTGAGCGTCCAGCCGCCGGTATCCCACATCATTGCGGCGACCACTTCGCCCGAACGGATGGCGTTCAGCAGCTGATCCTTGTTGTCGAAGAAGAATTTGAAATTCGGCTTGCACTTGATGAGCGTGGCGCCCACTTGATCCATGAGCGCGGCGTAGGCTTTCGGGTCGCCGTACAGCGCAAAGGGGTCCTTGCCGCCGGCGAAGGCGAATGCCATCAACGTCGGGCGCCGCAGCCGGACCGCGGTTTTACCTTTGAGGGCGGCATTGCACAGGTCGGGGTAGTCGGCGACCTGGGCGCGTTTGGTGTTGACGACCAGGCCATCGGTCCCCCACAGATAGGGCAGTGCGTACAGCGCACCGTCGACGGTGGCGTTGCGTTTCACGATGCCGAGAAGCGCCGGCTGGAATTCCTCGATCTTGACCTTGGCGAGGTCGATGGGTTTATAGATGCCGAATTCGCGCTGCGCCGAGGCGATCCGGTCCTGCGATGGCTGCGCGAGATCGTAACCCGCGCCGCCCGTGGCGCGCAGCTTGGAGATCATCTCCTCGTTGTTCGAGAGAGTGACCTCGACGTCGATGCCGGTTTCCTTCTTGAATGCGGCGATCAGGTCGGCGGGAACGTAATCGGCCCAGCTGATGATGCGCAGCTTCTGATCGGCGTGCGCCGCGCCGACCCGCAACAGCAAGGCCAGCACGAGCAGTGAAACGTGGACCTGCCGCATCGGGAACACCTTCTATGGCACTATGGTCGTGAACAGGTACACCGCGAAAATGACCAGCAATACCACGCCGTGCAAAATGATGGTGCGGCCGGTGCGCAGCGCCAGCATGGTCACCAGCAGCGACAGCATCAGCAGAATCATCGATTTGGTATCGATGCCCAACATGAGCTGGGAGTTCATGCCGATGGACAGCGCGCTCACCGCCGGGATGGTCAGGCCGATGCTGGCGAGTGCCGATCCCAGGGCGAGATTCAGGCTGGTCTGAAGACGATTCTGACGGGCGGCGCGCACCGCGGCGAGCCCTTCGGGCAGCAGCACGATGCCGGCAATGACGACGCCCACCAGCGCCTCGGGAGCGCCCAGCCGGGCGACCGCCGCCTCGAGATCGGGGGCGAGCTTCTTGGCCAGCAGCACCACGGCGACCAGGCATACCAACAGCAGCACGCTGCTGATCGCGGCAACGGTGTTGCTCGGGACGCCGGAACCGTGACCCCCATCGGAGACGCCATCGCCATCGTGAGCGGCCTCAACCGTGCGGCCGGCGTCGCCGTCCAGAAAGAACTGCCGATGGCCGAGCGTTTGCGTGAAGATGAACGTGCCGTACACCACCACCGACACGATGGCGATCAAAATGAGCTGCCCGGGGGAATAAAAGGGGCCGGGGGTGGTGACCGTGAAGTTCGGAAAGACCATGGTCAGCACCGCGATGGAAGCGAGGGCCACCAAGGCCGCGCTCACCCCATCCAGCGAAAAGACCTGCTCGCGATGCATGATGCCGCCCACCAGCAGGCATAGACCGATGATGCCGTTCAGAATGATCATGACCGCCGCGAATACGGTGTCGCGCGCCAGGGAGGAGGCTGCCGCGCCGCCGGCGATCATCAAGGACACGATCAACGCCACCTCGATGAGCGTCACGGCGATCGCCAGCACCAGCGTGCCGAACGGCTCGCCGACCCGATGCGCCACCACCTCGGCGTGGTGCACGGCCGCGAACACGCTGACGCCGACGCCGAGCGCGACCAGAATGACGTAGTAGCCGCCAAACCCGAAGCTCGCGCCGATCAGGATGGCCACCGCCGCCACGGGCGCGAGGAGGGTCCAAGGCCGTAAACCGGCAAGCAAGCGGCCGGGAGAATGGTGACGTTTTGTGGTCATGATTGCGCTGCCGGGACGCATCGTAACATTCCTGGCGGCCGCCTCGGCGCGGCTTTCGGGGCGTTATTTCAGGGCGTCGTGCACCAGGGCGATTCTGCGCTCGGCGCGCACCATCGTGGCCTCGCAATCCGTCGCATTCAGACCGATGCTGGCGAAGGCATTGATGCCCTGCATCGCGACCGTGCGAGGCTCCGGGTTTTTCAGTGTTTCCGCCAGCACGAGACTCACGATCAAGACGTCCGTGATCGAGGCGTCGTGTTTCCACTTGCGTTCGTAATCGCGTTGATCGCCGACGGCTTCGCACATCTGCTCGGCGAAGCCCCAGCTCTCGAGGACGGCCCTGCCGATGGGCGCCTGCCACCCTTCCAGGATGTCCAGCCACGACTGCTGATTCTTGAGATCGCCGGAGCGGCCCGCGGCCCGGGCCATGATGTACAAACTGCCGATACCGTGCAGCAGTCCGGTGAGGAACGCCATGTCGGTATGCACCTTGGTGCGCTCGGCGACGAGCTGGCTGATGGATCCAACCGCGATGCTCTTGTCCCTCAGCTTGGCCAGCGGCCGTGCGATCGACACCAGGGAAGCCTCGTGCTGCATCTGGTGAACGGCATAGGACATGGCGATGCTTTGCACCATGTGCTGTCCGATCCGAGTGACCGCCGAGCGCAGTTCGGTCAGCGGTTTTCCCGACGGGTTGAAGGCGGCGGAATTGGCGGTTTGCAGCAGCCGAGCAGCGAGCCGGGGTTCAGTTCCTACGATGGTGACAACATGCTCGGACGTGGTGTTCGGATTGGCAAGGGCCGCGCTGATGCGCAGCACCACATTGGGGAAACACGGCAGATCCACCGTGCCCTCGGACACCTCGGTGGCGAGCTGCTGCAGGAATGCCAGCGCCGCACCGCGTTCCTCGGGCGAGGCCTCCGGTACGTTGGCCTCGACCGACTGTGTGCCGGACCGATAAGTGGGGGCTGCTCGAACAGTAGTCATAATCAGGCTGCCTCCGGAGAACATGCTCGCTCATTATGAGCGTCTCGCGGGTAGTTCGGTACCCCGCAGGTTACCAGCAGGCTATCTGCGAGGGGCAGGGTGCCCACAGAGATCGCCTCTCCCGGGCACCCCGGGGTCATCCCATGGCGCCAGCGGCGCGGCAGCGCGCGTGATGCCTTAAAACGAGTAGCCTGCCGAGAGCACCCAGGCCTGCGGGCCGAACTTGATCTGCGTCGTGCGAATCACGCCGGCGGTGTCGGCGGTGATGGTGGTGTTGACCCGCGAAATCGAATAGGACGTGTACAAGTGCCAGTGGCCCGAGACGTTGTAGCCCACGCCAACGGTTCCGGCAGGCCCGATGGATGAGGTGAGCGAGAGGCGCGTCGGGCCACCGCTGGCGGCGTCGCCCTGGGCGGTGTTGTTGCGATCGTAGAAGTTCGTGTAGTTGACTCCCACACCGATGTAGGGGCGCCACTTCGAGTTGTCGCTGAGGAACTTATACTCCACCAGCAGCGTGGGCGAGAGCCAGCGGGCCGACGAAACCGTCTGGCCATTGTACGGCACCGAGCCCAATGTGGCCGGACCCCTGCCTTCGACCTTGCTCAGGGGCGGGTAGCCCAACGCGAGTTCGACATCGAACGCGGATGACACTCTGCGGACGTAGCCGGCGTACAGCGTCTCCAGATCCTTCGCCTTGAAATTGACTCCGGCGGGCACGTAGGGACCCGACAGGTCGTCCGCCTTGGAGTGGTAGAACACGCTGTAGGCGCCGAGTCGAAAGCTGTTGTTCCATACTTCGTCGTCGGCGCAAGCGGGCAACGCGCAGGACAACGCAGCGGTCGCGGCAACCGCGGTCAGCATGCTGAGTTTGAGATTCATTATTGCTGGGCTCCCACGAAAGTGCTGAAGAACGACCGGGCCGCGAGCGAGCAGAAGGGTGCGACGGCCGTGTGATAACCCTCCACGAGTTGCTGTTCGGCCGCCGCGAGCGACAGGTTGCCGCCTTCCGCGGATTGGTAAAAGGCGAGTTGCGCCGCCTGGCTGCCGATGAATCCCGCTTGGACTTGCGCGAAAGGTCCCGACGGTGCGGCATTCACATCGAGCACGGTGATGAGGCCCGCCGCGACCTGCGGACTCCAGAAGGCGGCCATGGTGCCGGTGTTCACGCTGAAGAAGACGGTGGGATCCCGGTCGCCGCCGCATAGCAGCGTGGGCACCGCCGGCGCCCAGTCGCCATTGCGCAAATCATTCGTGTAGAAATCCAGGCGCAGTCCCAGCGTCGGGGCGGTGGCGGCGAGCGGCACGCCGGCGGTGGGCATGGGTACGGCGCCGTCGGGATCGGCGACGGCATCGAGTATGTAGTCCACGCGGTAGGAATTGTTGATGAGGTAGGGCGAGCCGAATCCCGCTGCGAACAGCGGCGTGTCGGGATTGGTCGGATCGCTCGGTACAGCCAGCGCGGCGGTCAGCGCGGGCTGTCCCGGAATGACCGGCGTGGTGCTGCTGAACAAAGCCGTCTCCGGCAGCAGGCCGGTGCTGAAGATCGTGTCGATCGGCGTCGTACTCGGCAGCAGCGTGTCGATACCCGTTGCATATGTCGGCGAGTAGACGTCGCTGGGCGCCGCGTAGACATTCTGGTAGGCGTGCTGATAGCTCGTCGTGAGCAGCGGCGCGAACACGGTCGACTCCAAGTCGACCTGTCCATAGAAAATGGCGTCGCCGAAGGCTTCGAGCGCATACGGCCCCGACATCGGGGCGGTGGCGGTGACGGTGGCGCCGGCGGCTTGCAGCGCCCGTTGCGTGGCCAGCGCCACATGTCCGCCCTCGGAGTAGCCGGTGACGAACAGCTGGCCGCTGTCGGTGGTCGCGGCGCTCATCGTATGCGGCAGCGCGGTGCGCGCGGCGCTCAAGATATTCATCATCTCGCCCGACTGCTGCGCGGCATTCAAGAACGGATGGTAGCCCAGGGTCGAAATGTCGTAGCCCGCATAATTCGGCGCCACGACGATGTAGCCCTGAGCCGCGAACATGGCGGCGATCAGGGCGCCCTCGGTGTTGGTGGGATCGGTGATATCGGCGATGTTCAGGGCTTGATTGGGGTTCGTGGCATGCGCGTACAACAGCACCGGGCGGGGGCCGGAACAGCCGGCGCCGCCGGTCGGCACCATCAGGGCGCCCGACGATTCGGTGGCTTCACTCGCGCCGCCGACCGTCCAGAATTTGATGTAATAAAAGTCGACGCCGCAGGCGGGTGCGCCGGCGACCAGCAGCAGCTCCGCGCCCGCCGCGCTCGCACCCAGCTCGGCGCCCAAGGCCGCCGCGTTCAAGGAGGCGATACGAAAGGGCGGGTCGAGGGCCAGGGTGCCCGGCGTGATGCTGCTGCTGCCTGTGGAGGTTTTCGTGCTGGTGCCGCAGGCCGCGGCCAGGGTCGCGAGCAGCGCTGCGCCCAGGAATTTCAGAGTCTTCGTCATGCGTTTCTCCCGACTGCCGCCTAAACGAGACGAAGGATGTCTTTTCCCGTTATTTGGGCAGTCTACGTTGTTGTATTCGGGCCCCCAGCCCCAAGCGGCGCATTCTACGCCACCGCTTCGGTTTGCGTGCATAGCGCTAGATCGCCAGGCGACCAATCTGTGGTTTCTCCGCCTGTAACAGGGCGCCGTCACTATGCGCGGCGAGCCACGCATGGATCTGGCTGACGATGGCGAGCGCGATGCCTTCCGGCGTCACCGCACCGATATCGAGGCCCACGGGGCCACGCAGCCGAGCGCGCAGCCCCTCGGCGCCGGCGCCCACTTCTTGGAGGACCCGCTGGCGCCGCGCCGCGGGCCCCAACAGGCCGACGTAGCCCGGTGTGCCGGTTTCCGCGAGCGCCCGCAGGTACGCAACGTCCGAGGGCAGGTGGTGGCTCATGACCACGACGGCATGGCAGCGTTCGATCGGTACTGCCGCGCGCAAGTCGCGTGCGTCGGCGCGCCGCACGATAGCGCCGGGAAAGCGTTCTTGGGCCGCATACGCAGGCCGATGGTCCACCACGCATACCTGCCAACCGAGCGCGACGGCGGCGCGGACCACGGGCTGCGCGTCGGGGCCGCCGCCGCAGATCAATAGGCTCGGCGACGGCGCCAGGAACTGCACGAAGGCGCGGTTGCGCCGTCCCCCAGCCTCGAAGTCGACGATGTGCGAGGCCCGCTCGTGCAGCGCCCGCTCGGCAGCCAGCGTCAAATAGGGCGGCAGCGTGGCGTTTCCGGCATAGGTTCCGAGCGCGAGATCCGAGGATTCGTGGACGGCAACCAAGGACGTGGCGCGGCCGGCGTTGCCCGCGCGGCCGGCAGCGGCGAGCGCCGTCGCCGCAGGGCTGCCGTCGCCGGCGGGTTCCAACAGCACCCGCATGGCGCCCTCGCAGCCGGCGCCGCTTCCGAAGAGAATGTCGTCGGGGCCGCGCATGTCGTACTCGATTGCGCGCGGCACGCCGCTGTCGAGCACGGCTCGAGCATGGATGCCCAGATCGGCCTCGAGACATCCGCCGCTGAGCAGGCCGTAGCAGCTGCCGTCGCCCATGATGAGCATGCGCGCGCCGGGTTTGCGGTAAGTGGAACCGGCGGTGGCTACCACCGTCGCCAGCACTCTCGCGCCGCCATCTCGCGGAGCGTGTTCCAGCAGGGATTCGAGGCTCGTATCGAGCCGAACGTCGAGCTGCTCTTGCCTGGGCATACGGCAGTATAATTGCCATTCTGGGTGGAAGTGGTCAAAATTCATCCGCATGATCGTAACGCCGGATACCCGCAAGCTCTATCAGCAAGTCGCGAGCACGATTATGGCGTCCATCATGTCGGGCAAATACAAGGCCGGCGAGCGTCTGCCTTCGGAGCGGGATCTGGCGGCGACGTTCAAGGTCAGCCGGCCCACGATTCGCGAGGCCATGATCTCGCTCGAGATTCGCGGCTTGGCGGAGGCGCGGCACGGCTCCGGAATTTACGTGACGGACAAGCCGCCGACGCTCGAGGGCGGCGGAGATCTGGATATCGGCGCGTTCGAACTGACCGAGGCTCGGCGGTTGTTCGAAGGCGAGGCCGCGGCCCTGGCGGCAACCACCATCAGCGATGACCGGTTGGAAGAACTGGAGCGAATCGTCGCCGAGATGGTCGATGAGAATGCGCGCAAACAGCCCGAATGGACCGCGGACAAGCGTTTCCATATCGCGATCGCGCGCGCCACGCGCAATACCGCGATCGCCACGGTCATCGAGAATCTATTGGACGTGCGTCACAAATCGCCGCTCTGCGTCTACATGCTGGAGCGCGCCCGGCGCGTCGGCGTCCAGCCGCGCGTGAGCGAGCATCGCCGCATCGTCGACGCGCTGCGCAAGCACGATCCGAAGGCCGCGCGCAATGCGATGCGCGATCATCTGGCCCGGGTCATCGAGGATTTGCTGGAGGCGACCGAGCCGGATGCGCTCGAGGGTACGCGGGCCAAGACGGCCAAGCGACGCCACGAATACACGCGCAGGCTGGCCATCTGAAACGCTGCGCAATGGCGGTTCCGGGGGCCGGTCGAAGAGGAGGACATGCTGGCGGCATTCGCTGCGGGGCGCGCCTGACCGGTGCTACAGTGGCTGCATGATGCAGCCGAGAGGTTCGCGGGAGCACAGCGCGGGAGAACTTCTTGACGCGAATCGCGATTATTACGATTCGTTGTGGTCGGGCGCACGGCTGGTCGAGCCGCAGCGCTTCAATACCTGGCCGCTCGTGCAATCGCTGTTGCCGCCGGGCGGCCGGCAGCTCGAGGTGGCGCCGGGCCTCAGACCGCGATTGCCGCTGGAGCACACGCAATTCGTGGACATCAGCGAGCCGGCGCTCGCCAAGCTCAAGGTGCGCGGCGCCTCGGTCACCCTGAGCCAGGTGACCTCGCTGCCGTTCGCCAGTCATGGCTTCGATCTGGTGTGCGCGCTGGATATCGTCGAGCACGTCGAGGACGACGAGGGCGCGCTGTCGGAGATCTCGCGGGTGGCGACGGAAGGCGCCACCGTGTTGCTGTCCGTGCCGCTGCATCCGTCGCGCTGGACGCCGTTCGACGACTTCGTCGGACATCGGCGCCGCTACGAACCCGACGATTTGCGGGCGAAGCTCAAGCGGCACCGGTTGGTCGTGCAACGCAGCGCCGTGTTCGGCATGCAGCCGAAGTCCTCGCGTCTGTTGGACCTGGGGATGTGGTGGCTCGTCAATCACCGCGAACGGGCGTTGTGGTGGTACAACCGCGCTTTCATGCCGCTGGGGTTGCGGTTTCAGAAAAGCCTGGATCTGCACGGCGGCATGATCGCGACCGATGCTGTCGATGAGATATTCATGGTATGCCGCAAGCAACCGGCTGCCTAGCGTCGAGCGGAACGGCCGTGTCAGCATCGGCCGTGTCAGCGAAGACTGACATGCAATCGCAGCTTTATCCGGCCTGGCGGGGTCATCGATTGGCTAAGCTCGACGTTTAACCCACAGGCGAAGCGACCCCCACAATGGCCTTGCCCCGCTACGCCTCCAAAGGCGCGATCAGCTTTCTCGGACGATATGTGCGGCGGCGGCTTCTCAGCCACACCATCGTGCTCGTGGCCGTGTTGGCGGCCGTGGGGTGTGCGGTCGCTTCGCAATACGCGGTCAAGCACTTGGTCGACGTGCTCGGCACGCACGATCCTGCCTCGCGGGTGTTATGGGGCGCCGTCGGTTTATTGCTCGGGTTGGTTGCAGGGGACAACCTGTTGTGGCGGCTGGCGGGCTGGGTGTCGACGCACGCGTTCGTGGCGGTGGGCGGCGACATGCGTCTCGAGCTTTTCGATCATTTGTCGGGGCAGGGCACGCGCTATTTCGTCGAGCGCTTCCCCGGCGCGCTGGCCGGACGCATCACCGCGGCGGCGAATGCGGCTTGGACCATCGAGAATTCCCTGACCTGGTCCACGATTCCACCCGGCACCGCCGTGATTGCCAGCATTCTGGTGCTGGGCACCATCAACTGGCACCTGACCGTGGTGCTCATCGTGGTGGTGACGATCTTGGGCGCCATCATCGCGTGGCTGGCGTCGCACGGACGCGAGCTGCATCAGAGCTTCGCCGGGCACGCCGCGCACGTGAGCGGCGATCTCACCGATGTGGTCAGCAACATCGGCTTGGTCCGTGCCTTTGGCGCCGCGCGGCGCGAGCAGGAGCGCCTGAGCGTCAAGATCGAGGACGAAATGCAGGCGCAGCGCGCGAGCCTGCGCTCGCTCGAACGGCTGCGCTTGTTCCATGCGTTCACCGTCTTTGCGGTGACCGCCGGGGTGTTGGTCTGGTCGGTGGAACTTTGGCGCCGCGGCGAGATTTCGACCGGCGACGTGGTGCTGACCACCACGCTCGGCTTCACCGTACTGCATGCGTCGCGCGATTTCGCCATGGCGCTGGTCGATATGGTGCAGCAGTTCGCCAAGCTCGGCGAGGCGGTTCAGGTGCTCGGTCTTCCGCACGAAATGCAGGACGCGCCCGACGCCAAGCCGCTGATCGTCACGGGCGGCGCCATCAGCTTCCGCGGCGTCAACTTCAGTTATCCGAGCGGCCAGAACGTGCTCGCCGACTTCATGCTGGACGTACCCGCCGGTCAGAAGATCGGTCTCGTGGGGCGATCCGGTGCGGGCAAGTCCACCATCATCGCGCTGCTGCAGCGCCTGTACGATCCCGTCGCGGGTCAGGTGTCGATCGACGGACAGAACATCGCCGACGTAACCCAGGTGAGTCTGCGCAGTTCGATCGCGGTGGTGCAGCAGGATATTTCGCTGTTCCATCGCTCGCTGCTGGAGAATCTGCGCTACGGCAGGCCCGAGGCCACCGACGAGGAGGTGTTCCGGGCCGTGGAGGCGGCGAAGTGCACGGAATTCATCAACCGCTTGCCGGAGGGATTCGACACGTTGGTGGGCGAGCGCGGCATGAAACTGTCCGGCGGCCAGCGCCAGCGATTGGCGATTGCGCGCGCCTTCTTGATGAATGCGCCCATCGTGCTGCTGGATGAAGCCACCTCCGCTCTGGACACCGAATCCGAACAGTCCATTCAAGAAGCACTGTCGCGGTTGTTCAAGGGACGCACCGTGATCGCGATCGCTCACCGCCTCTCGACGCTCGACGCCTTCGATAGAGTGGTGGTGCTCGACCGCGGCCGCATCGTCGAGGACGGGCCGCCGCGCCGCTTGATGCAGACCAAGGGGGTCTACAGCCGCATGTACGGCCGTCAGGTGAGAGTCAGTACGGAGCCGGTGCCATGAAGCGGTCGCCGCGCAACAGCTGGCTCATGGTCGCGATGACTTGTCTGTGGGCATTGGCCGGATGCAGCAGCATGCGCGGCGCCGGGCGCACGGCCGAATCATCGAGTTCGCCGCCGCCCGCGGCACCCGAGGCGCCGCCGGTACCGGCGCCCGCGCAGAGCGAGAGCGAGCCCAGCAGTGCGCCGCCTGCGGTCGACGCCGCCGCGCCTGCCTGTACGTGCGTCGAAGCAAAGACCAAACCAAAGCCGAAGCCCAGGCTGAAGCTCGTGCACAAGGAGGAGCCGCCGCAGCTGCCCACTGCGCCGGCGGTGGTCGATACACCGCCCGGGGGCGCGGTCGACGCCCAGGTCAGACCCATGAGTGCGTCGGTGATGTCCATACTCGGGAAACGGGTCAAGGGACCGACCGGCGAGGATCTGGGGCACGTGGTCGACGTGCTCGCCGACTCGAGCGGGCGCGTGCGCGTCGCGATCATCGATTTCGGCGGCTTCCTCGGCGTGGGCAATCACCGGATCGCCGTCGACTGGCCGCTATTGCGCTTCAACCCCGGCCGCGATCCTTTCTTGACGCTGAGTCTGAGCCGCGAGAAGCTCGGCGCGGCGCCGGAATACAAGGAAGGCGCGCATCCGCAGACGTTGATGGAACCACCGGCCCCCGCGTCCACCGCGCCTGCCCCGCCGGCCGAACAAAACAAGAAGTGATCCCGTGCGTGCCGCGGCCGACAATGAGAGTTCGGCTAACCCACCCCCGGCAAGTGCCGGCCGCGGTCTGGATTGGTTCAATCTGTTCGTGGCCAACATCCAGACCGGCTTCGGGCCGTTCATCGCGGTCTATCTCAGCAGCCAGAGCTGGACACAGACTTCGATAGGGCTGGCGCTCAGCATCGGCACGGTCAGTTCGATGGCGAGCCAGGTCCCCGCCGGCGCACTGGTCGATCTCATGCCGAACAAGACGCGGGTGGCGGCATTCAGTGTGCTGGTCTTTACGGTCAGCGCCCTGATGTTCGCGATTCATCCGATTCCGCTGTTCGTGTATCTGGCCGAAATCCTGCACGGCATCTCGAGCTGCACCCTGAGCCCCGCCATCGCCGCGATGAGCCTGGTGCTGGCGGGGCGCTTTGGCATGGGGCTGCGGCTGGGGCGCAACGCGCGCTATGCCGCGATCGGCAACGGCGTTGGCGCGGCATTGATGGGGGCATGTGGCCAGTACATATCCGAACGGGCCGTATTCTTTTTGACGGCCGGCCTGACGTTGCCCGCGATATTCATGTTGATGCCGTTGCGACGGGTCGCAGTCGCAGGCGCCGAGTTGCGGCCGCCGCCGCTCAAGGCGGGCAGCCGCGGCAGCTATTTTCAAGTTCTCGCGGATCGCCGTCTATTGATTTTCTGCGCGTGCGCCATGCTGTTCACTTTCGCGAATGCACCGATGTTGATGCTCATCAGCGGCACGCTGACGGCGAAGGGCTCCAATCCCAGTCTGCTCATCGCCGCCTGCATCGTATTGCCGCAGATCATCGTGGCGTTCGCGTCGCCTGCCGTGGGCCGGTTTGCGGAACAGTACGGACGCCGCATCATCTTGATGGTCGGCTTCAGCATGTTGCCGCTGCGCTGCCTGCTGTTCGCCTCGACCCAGAATCCGACGCTGCTGGTTGCCGTTCAAGTGTTCGACGGCATCGCCGGCGCTTGCTTCGGCATCATGGTGCCGCTGATCGTGAGCGACGTCGCCGGCGGCACGGGGCATTTCAATTTGTCGCTCGGCGCCGTCGGCTTCGGTATCGGCATCGGCAGTACCTTGAGCACGCCCGCGGCGGGATGGCTGGCCGATCATTTTGGTACTCGAATGGCGTTCTTCGCCCTGATGGGGATCGGGCTGCTCGCCGTGCTGGTGGTGGCATTCGCCATGCCGGAGACTCGCCCGACGCGGGACGAGCAGCGCGTCGACGAGTTCGAACCTCGAGCGGGGCCAGAGCACGAGGCGGACCACGATCCAGAGCTAGACCTTGCTTCCGAGCGCGAGCTGGCGCCCGCCGCGGCCCATGATCCAGAACCAGAACCAGACCCAGACCCTGCCTCCGAGCCGGAGCTGGACCCCGAGCCTGAGGCCACCGCGCCGCTCAAGGACACGGCACCACCAAAGCCGCCGGCGCGCCGCCACGCCTGACGGGAACGCCGCCCACTGGTTAATACCTGACCACCACCACGACATCGCCTTCGCGCCGCGTCACCGTTACCGCGACGTCGTTGCCGTGACGGTGCAGCAGCACGTCGACCGAGCCGCCGGTGAGGCGCAAATTTCGCAGGTGGACATGGTCCAGGAACTCGGGCAGCACGGGTCGGTAGAAGGCGACTTCGCGGCTGCCGTCGAACAATTCCAGTCCGAGCGTGGCCTGCAGCACGCATAGGGTGGTGGCGCTGGCCCAGGCTTGCGGAGAGCATGCCACCGGATATTGAGTGGGTGCGTTGTGCTGGCGCCGCAAGAATCCGCAGAACAATTCGGGCAACCGGCGCAGATCCATGTACGACGCTGCATCGAACAGAGCGCCGAACACCTGCGCTGCCGCGTGCTTGTGGCCATAGCGCGCCATGCCCATCGCGATCAAGCCGTTGTCGTGCGGCCAGACCGAGCCGTTGTGATAGGACATCGGATTGTAGCGCGCGGCCGACATCGCGACCGTGCGAATGCCCCAGCCGCTGAACATGGCCGGCGTGAGCAGCGTGTCGGTCACACGCTGAGCATGTTCCGGCGACGCGATGCCGGTGAGCAGTACCTGGCCCGCATTCGAGGACACCACGCGGCAGGGTTGCTTGGCCCCGTCGAGGGCCAGCGCATAAGTCGACAGATCCTCGAGCCAGAATTTCTGCTCGAACTGCTGGCGCAGCGCAACCGCCTGGGCTTGAAGACTCGATGCAAGGTCGTGGTGCCCCAGGGCAGCCGCCATCAGCGCCCCGTGGCGCTTGGCACCGTAGACATAGGCCTGCACTTCGCAGAGTGCGATCGGCCCTTCCGCAGTGCGGCCGTCGCTGTGGAATATCGCGTCGTGCGAATCCTTCCAGCCTTGGTTGGCCAGGCCCTCCTTGGTCTGCCGGTAATACTCCACGAAGCCGTCGCCGTCTCGGTCGCCGTATATATCGATCCAGCGCAGCGCGGCCTGCGCGTTCGGCCAGAGCGCCCGCACCGTGTCGATGTCGCCGGTGCGCACGAAGTACTCGCCGAGCAGCAGAACGAACAGCGGCGTCGAGTCGACGCTGCCGTAGTAGCGGCCGAAAGGCACTTCGCGCAGGTTGGCCATTTCGCCGTGGCGCATTTCGTGCAGAATTTTTCCGGGCTCGGCGTCCCGTACCGACTCGACCGCCGTCGCCTGGGTCGATGCCAGGAAGCCGAGCACTCCTTTCGCGATGCTCGGATCCACCCAAAGGGTCATGAGCGCCGTGATGATGCCGTCGCGGCCGAAAGGCGTGCTGAACCAGGGCGTGCCGGCGTAAGGATAGTGGCCTTGCGGCGTGTCGGTGATGAGCATGTACAAATCGGACACGGAGCGGCGTACGATTTCGTTGAACACGGAGTTCGAGCTGTCGACGCTTGCGGCGCGCGAACTCGATTCGCGCAGCGCGTGACGGGCCGCGCGCATCTGCCGGTAAAAGTTCCGGCCGCTCCATTCCAGAGCATCGTCGGCGATGCCGTACCGCACGAAGATGCGGCGGGTCTCGCGCGGCTTCAAGGCCAATTCGTAGGCGGCGCGCCCGGTGGTCAGGGTCTTCGGCGCCGGCGCGAACGTCAAGCCGGTCGCGCGCTCGATCCGGTCGAGTCCTTCGTAGCGCAGCAGCACGCCGTGATCGCTGGTGAGTTCGGCGCTCGATTCCCCGTGCGCGGTGCGGTGTTCACCGCGTACCTCGAACAAATCGGCAAAGTCGGATGCGAATCGGAACGTCAGCCGCACGTGCAGTGCGGCATCGCTGAAATTTCGCACCAGCAGCCGCTCATAGCATGCGCCGCTCCAGACGAATTTTGTCCGGTGCAGGTGCAACTGCTCGCGGCGCAGTGCGATCTGGCCATCGACCAGCAAGTCCGGATTGCTGAGGTCGGCGCTGAAGACCGCGTTGTCATCTTGCGTCATCGAACTCAACAGGAGCGGGCGTGCATCCTCGAGCAGCAATTGGAATTGCGACAGGATGCGGGTATCGCGATGGTAGAGACCTTCAGAATTGCCGAGTTCGCCGCCAATGTCGCCGCGTTGATCGAACACGGCGAACGTGTCGCCGTGCTTGAGCGTGCGGGTCCGCCGCTCCTGCAGATTGGCGCTGGCTGAAATCGCGTACTGCGGCGCCGAGGCGTCGTCCACGCTATGTGCCGGCGAGTCGGTTTTGAGCATATCGGTGTCGACCAAAGTGGATGTATTCACGCACGCCCCTGTGTCAGTTCAGTTGTAAATATTGCATCGCTTATAGCACTGGTACGACACGACGTTGACCGAATGCCGACGCCACACGCCGCTGTTAGAGTCCCCTGGCACTCGGCGGTTCCATCATGCGCCAATCAGCGGAACTCAACGCATGGCGGCGCGTCATACTGAGTAGAATAACTCCTCACCGGGACGGAAAGGCAGTATGAAAATCGCCCAGGTAGCACCGCTGACGGAAGCCGTGCCGCCGAAACTCTATGGCGGCACCGAACGTGTCGTCGCTTATCTGACAGACGCATTGGTCGAACTCGGACACGATGTGACGCTGTTTGCTTCTGGCGACAGCAATACCAAGGCGAAGCTCGACGCCATCTGGCCGCGCGCGTTGCGGCTCGACCCGAGCGTGAAGGATTATTTCGTGCCGCTCTTCATGGAACTCGAGAGGGTGGGGCGGCGGGCGCACGAATTCGACGTGATCCACGCGCACCTGGATTATTTCGGCTACCCGCTGCTGCGCGGGCTCGGCGTGCCGTCGATCACCACGTTGCACGGTCGGCTCGATCTGCCGGAGCTGCAGCCTCTATATGGCGTATACGGCGACATGCCGGTGGTCTCCATCTCCGATTCGCAGCGCGCACCGCTGCCGCAGGCGAATTACATTGCCACGGTGTTGCACGGCCTGCCCCAGGATTTGCTGCAAAAGGGTCCGGGCACCGGCGGATACTTGGCGTTCCTCGGGCGCATTTCGCCGGAGAAGGCGCCCGACGCGGCGATCCGCATCGCCGCCAAGGCGGGCATGAAGATCAAGATCGCCGCGAAGGTCGACAAAGTCGATGAGGAATATTACAAGACGACGGTCGAACCGTTGCTGCCGCAGGGCGACATCGAATTCATCGGCGAGATCGCCGAGCATCAGAAATCCGAGTTCCTGGGCAACGCCGCGGCGCTGGTCTTCCCGATCGCATGGCGCGAGCCGTTCGGACTGGTGATGATCGAAGCCATGGCCTGCGGTACGCCGGTGATCGCGTTCAACAACGGGTCGGTTCCGGAAGTGTTGGAGGACGGGCTCACCGGCTTCATCGTCGACGACGAGGAACAGGCGATCGCGGCGGTGGCGAAGATCGGCAGCCTCGATCGAGATAGAATTCGCGCCGAATTCGACCGCAGGTTCACCGCCCATCACATGGCCCGGAATTATCTCAAGCTGTATTCGCGCCTGGCGAAGACGCAGCGCACCGGGACGAATTCCTGACTCGTTCCCGAGCGGCGGGACCTTGCAGGAGGGAGGTTAGAGCCCCGGCGGGTTCGCTGTTAACATGGGAGCATGCTAGAGACTCCTCTTTCCGGGCCCGAATCGATCGACGCGCGGGTGCGCCGGCTGGGCGGCGCATTCGGAAATAGTTACGGGCTGCTGCCGCCGCAATTCGCCACCCGGGTGGATCCGACCGCGGTCGCGCAGCCGCGTTTGATTAAATTCAATCGGGCGCTCGCGGCCGAGCTCTTGCTCGATGTCGAGGGGCTGGACGATGCCGCCCTTGCCGCCGTCTTTTCCGGAAACCGCGTCCTGCCGGGCACGCAGCCCATTGCAATGGCGTATGCCGGGCATCAATTCGGACAATTCGTGCCGCAGCTGGGCGATGGCCGCGCCCTCCTTCTGGGGGATGTGCGGGACCGCTTCGGCAAGCGGCGCGACATCCAGCTCAAGGGCGCCGGGCGCACGCCGTATTCGCGCAGCGGCGACGGCCGCGCGGTGCTGGGCCCGGTGCTGCGCGAGTACCTGGTCAGCGAGGCCATGCATGCCCTGGGAATTTCCGCCACGCGCGCGCTCGCCGCGGTCGCGACCGGCGAGGCGGTGTTTCGGGAGGGACGCGTGCCCGGCGCCATCTTGACGCGGGTCGCGGCAAGCCACGTGCGCGTCGGCACCTTCCAGTATTTTGCCGCGCGGGGCGACGTCGAGGCGACGCGGCGGCTGGCCGACTTCGCCATCGAGCGTCACCATCCCGAGGCGGGCACAGCCGCCAATCCGTACCTGGAGCTGCTGCGCTTCGTGGTGCGGCGCCAGGCACGATTGATCGCCGGCTGGATGAACGTGGGCTTCATTCACGGGGTGATGAACACCGACAACATGGCGATCTCGGGCGAGACCATCGATTTCGGGCCCTGCGCCTTCATGGACGCGTATGACCCGGCGACGGTATTCAGTTCCATCGATCATCGCGGCCGTTACGCCTACGTCAACCAGCCGGCGGCAGCGCAATGGAATCTGGCGCGCTTCGCAGAGACCGTGCTGCCTCTCATCGATACGTCGAGCGAGCACGCCATCGCGCTTGCCACCGAGGCGATCAGCGAATTCCCAGCGGAGTTCGACGCGTATCGGCTCGACGGCATGCGCCGTAAACTCGGTTTGTTCACGGAAGAAGAGGGCGACGCCGCGCTCGGCAGGGGGTTGCTGGACGTGATGCACGAGAATAGGGCGGATTTCACGCGTACGTTCCGGGCGCTGTGTGCCGCCGCGGAAGGCGACGCCGGCGATACGGCGCTCTACGAGTCGCTTACCGGGCAGGCGGCGGTTCGAGACTGGCTTGCGGCGTGGCGCTCGCGGCTGTCGCGTGAGCCGCAGCCCGCCAGCGAACACGCGGCGTTCATGCGCCTGGTCAATCCCGTCTTCATTCCGCGCAATCATCGTATCGAACAGGCGATCGTGGCGGCCGAGCGCGACGACTTTGCGCCGTTCGAGGAATTATCCCTGGTGTTGTCGCGCCCCTACGAGGCACAGCCGGACTTCGCAGCCTATGCGAATCCGCCGCAGCCCGATGAGCGCGTATTGCAGACCTTTTGTGGTACCTGAACGATGAACGATGACACGGTGGAACGTATCCAAACCAAGATCGCGTTCCTGGAACGTGCGAACACCGACTTGAGCGACGTGGTGTTCCGCCAGCAGCAGGAAATTCGGGCGCTCGGTGCGCGCATCAAAGACGTGGCCGAACGCCTCGAGACGGCTCAGTCCGAGGAGCGCACACGGGCGCCCGAAGACGAGCGGCCGCCTCACTATTGACCGGTACCGAGCGCAATGCCTTCCGAGATCGCGAAACCCTATTGGCAGGACGGCTGGTCGGCCGGCCTGCCGGAGATTTCGCTGCCCACGAGCGTCGACGTACTGATCGTCGGCGCGGGCTATACGGGACTGTCCGCGGCGCGCGAGACCGCGAAGGCGGGCGCCGCGACTTTGGTGTTGGATGCCGCGGCGATCGGCGCGGGGTGCTCCGGACGCAATGGCGGCCAGGTGGCGTACAGCATCAAGCCGTCGCTCGCGACGCTCACGGCGCGTCACGGCAGCGCGCGCGCGTACGCGATTTGTCGCGAGGGTTTCTCGGCCATGGCGTATCTGCGCGCGCTGGCGACCGACGCGGGCGTCGATTGCGATTGGCGTGCCCACGGCTGTTTCTTCGGCGCTCACACGGCGCGGCATTTCGCGGCGCTCGCGCGGGAGGCCGAGCATCAGCCGGCAGGCCTCGAGCAACGAATCTCCGTGGTCGGGCCCGCGGACCAGCGCAGCGAGATTGCCAGCGATTTCTATCATGGCGGCCTCGTGTATCACGACGATGCCGCGGTCGATCCCATGCGCATGTTGCTGGGCCTATTGCGGCGCGCCCAAACGAGCGGGGCGGCGGTCGTGGAGCACTGTCCCGTCAAATCCTTGACGCGGTTGCGGGAGGGATTCGAGATCGCGACGCCACGCGGCGTGGTTCGCGCGGCCAAGGTGTTGCTGGCGACGAACGGTCATTCGGGGCCGCTGTCCTCGTGGCATCGGCGGCGCGTGATTCCGATCGGCAGCTATCAGATCGCAACCGAGCCGCTGGGATGCGACCGGGTGCGGGAACTCATTCCGCATGCCCGCAATATCGTCGATACACGGCGCGTGGTCGTGTACTACCGTCCCTCTGCCGATGGCGAACGCATCATTTTCGGCGGCCGGGCCGCGCTGGCGGAGACCAATGCCCACGCGTGCGTGCCGCGGCTGCGAGCCATGCTCACGCAAGTGTTCCCGCAACTGCGGTCGGTGGCGATTACCCATGCTTGGACGGGATGGGTTGCCTACACCTTCGATACGCTGCCTCACCTCGGTCAGAAGGACGGGCTTTATCATTGCATGGGGTACTGCGGCCAGGGTGTGCCGCTCGCGCCTTATTTCGGGTGCCGCGTCGGACAGCAAATGGTGGGACTCGCGGAGGGCCGGACTGCTCTGGATGACCTGCCGTTTCCGTCGCGGCCCTACTACCAAGGAGTGCCGTGGTTCCTGGCGCCGTCGGTGTTCGCGTACCGCACCCTGGACCGGCTCGGCTGGTAACGGTGTGGCGGCGGCGGGCGATCGAGGATCTGACCGTGGCGTCCGCATGAAACACGGCTGGCGCCTGCCCGCCGGGCTTGCATTTCCTGCGATCGCATGGCTGCTGTCGGCACCCGCGATGCCGGTCGTGGCGTCCGGCATCGCGGCGCAAGACGGGGTCAAATTGCAGGGGCGTTGGCTGATTTCCGAGCAGGCCGCGGAAGCGACCTACGCGGGCTCCAAAGTTCTATTGAGCTTTTCCGGTTCGTCGAGCGTGGCGGCCGATATCACCGTCTCGAACACCCAGCGCAATCGCCAGGATCTGTACATCGCGGTGACCGTGGACGGCGGCAAGCCGGTGCGTGTCGGTCTCTCGCCCGGTGCGCATCCCGATCTGGTGCTGGCAAGCGGCTTGTCCCCGGGCGGTCACGTGGTGGCGGTACGCAAAGAAGGCGAACCATATTTCGGCGTATTGCGGTTCGCCAATCCCCGGCTCGATCGCAACGGCAGTTGGCGCACCATCGTCGATGACCGTCCCATCGTCGAAGTCATCGGGGACAGCGATGCGACGGGAATCTGCGCGCTCGGTCCCGACAGTCCGGCAGTCGCGGTCAGTCTGTACCGGGCAGAGTGGGCTTCCGAGACATCCTCGTGGGTGGGTTTGCTGGAGGCGGGGCTTGCCGGTGTCGGGCATCCGGTGGACATGGTGGATCTCGCCATTTCCGGATCGACCGCCAAGGAGGAGGCGGGCGCCTACGATTTCACCGCCTACTCCTACAGCAATGCGAGGTTTGCGGAATACCCGAAGCCGGGCCGAGCGCATGCGTCGCTGGTGTTACTGTGGGGCGGCGCGAACGACCTCAATGCCGGCGGGGACGGCGCGCGGAGCGGCGCGGTGAGCCGCGCCACCTTGAGCGTCTTTCAGCAAGGAATCTACGATCAACTGCACAAAATCCTGGCGCGAAATCCCGGCGTGAAAATCGTCTTGCTCAACTACCTCGACCCCACCATCCCGGACTGGCGGCCGGCCTATGCGCAGGTGATGGGCCTGTTTTCCGCGGCCGAGCAGAGTCAAATGTTCGTGCTCGCGGTCCGCGACCCGAAGAACTTGGCGGACGCATGCGACGTCGACCCCAAGGGCCATCCCAACCTGTCGATGCACACTACGTGGGCTGCGCAGATTCTCACCTGGATGATGTCGGACGGGACGTTGCAGCGACTGGGGTTTCCGGCGGGCGAGCAGTGGGACGAGGAGTGAGCGCCAAGCGCGAGCCGCTGCTCAAGAAATCGTCCGCATTGCCGACATCAGTCCGAGGGTGAACCGATGCGCGCTTTAGTATTCCTGGCCGCGGGCCTCCTCGGCATTGCCGCGTGGGCGGGGCTGCGGCGCTCCAGGGCGTCGCCGAGCACATCGCAGCGCATGCCCGCGGGCGCCGCCGATGAGGTGGCCCTCGTCGATCAGCCGCTCGATCCCGTTCGAGTCGAGACGTCGAATCGCGCCGCCACAGAGCGGCTCTGGGTGCTCGCTTTCGCCGCACCCTCGCAGTCCCAGGCCTCCGACGTCGTGAACCGGCGCGTCCGGGACAACGTCGTGGCCATGCTCCAAGTCGATATCTTGGACCCGAAATACTTCCCGCGCCGCCCCGCCTTGATGCCGCAATTGATGCAGGCGGTCAACGACCCTCGCGCCGCCGCCGAGAAACTCTCGCGCATCGTCTCGCACGATCCGGTGTTGACGTCCGATGTGTTGCGGCTAGCGAATTCCGGTCTCTATCGAATGTCGCCGGCTCCCATCGAAACCATTCAACGCGCCATCGTGGTGTGCGGTGTGGACGCCCTGCGGGGCATGCTGGCAGCGGCCATGCTGCGGCCGGTCTTCAAGGCGACGAGCAAGAATTTTCCTCGGTTGCCCCGCATGCTGTGGGAGCGCACCGAACGCGCGGCTCGAGCGGCCGAGCTTTACGCCGCGGCGATCGATCCGGCGGATCGATTCGAGGCTCAGCTGGCGGTGCTCTTGAACGCCTTGGGTCCGTTGGTGGTCTACAGCGCGGCGCTCGACGTGTATTCGCGCAATCCGCATTTCCCGCCGAGCGCCGATCTTTGCGTCGAACTCATCAGCGAGTGGGCGCCGCGGATGTCGCGACACATCGCACGCGACTGGCAGACCTCCCCGCGGCTGTTGGCCGCGCTCGAGCAGTCGCCGGCTGAGCCGCTCTATGTCGCGCGCGAGGTGGGCGAACTGTTCGGCACCTTGTCGCTTCTGGAATCGCAGACGGTGATCGCGCGCGACGAGCGTCTCGAGCTCTTGACCGAAGCGGGTCTGCCGCTCGATCTCTCGAGCAACATCTGGGCCGGACTCACCGGCAGTGCGTGAGACGGCTATAATACACAGCCATGCCTTCCCATCCCCTCAAGCTGATTTCCTCGATGGCGCCCCGCGAGCTGTTGGCAGAGCTGGCATCGCGCTATCAGCGCGCCTCCGCGCAGGCCGTGGCGACCGAGGCGGCGGGCGGTGTGGATGTCGCCAAGCGCGTGCAGGCCGGAGAAGCCGTGGACGTCGTGGTGCTGGCGAGCGATGCCATCGATAGGCTGATGGCGGGAAGCCGGCTGATCGCCGGCAGCCGCGTGGATCTGTTCAGATCGCCTATCGCCGCGGCGGTGAAGGCCGGAAATGTCGCGCCGGATCTGTCGACGGAAGAGACGACCCGGGATGCCGTGCTGGCGGCGAAGAGCCTGAGTTTCTCGTCGGGTCCGAGCGGAGTGTATCTGGAGAAAATGTTCGAGCGGTGGGGCATTCTCGATACGATCCGCAGCCGCATCGTGGTGCCTCCCCCCGGCGTCCCCGTAGGCTCGTTGGTTGCCGACGGCAGCGTCGAGCTAGGCTTTCAGCAATTGAGCGAACTTGCGAACCTCGCGGGCATCGCGGTGGTCGGACCGCTGCCGCCAGGCATTCAAAGCATCACGACTTTTTCCGGGGCTATTGCCGCGCGCTGCGACATGCCCGAAGCCGCGCGGGCGTTGCTCGCTTTCATGGCGTCCCCGGACGCATCGGCCGTCAAGCAGCGCCATGGCATGGACGCCGCTTAAGTCCGCCATGAACAGGCGGCATTCGCCGCCCGGGCAAGAACGATCGAGGCCTGGGGCGGCGCCGCCAGGTTCAACGATCGCGGGACGCCAGCACGCTCGAGAACATGAATTTCCTGAACACCTTGAGCGGTACGGCGCTGCGCTCGGCCTTGGCCCGCAAGGTGGCCCCTTGAAACGAGGAGACGAAGAAATCGGCCAGCGGACCGCATTCGGTGGACGCGGGTAGATCGCCGGCTTTCACGGCGGCCCGCAACGCGTAGGCCACGGCCTGCTTCAATTCCTCGAAGATCTCGATCAGCCGCTTGCGGATGAGTTCACTATGCTCGCTCGCCTCCACGCTGAAGTTGCCGATCAGGCACCCGTAGCGCATGTCGGAGTCGCCGAGCGCGTGCTCCGCGGAGTCCACATAGGCCTGCAATCGCTTCATGGGTGCCAGGGCGTCGTTGCGCAGCGTATCGCCGATGTGGGCGCGGGTCCGGGCGAAATAGCGCTCCAGTATTTCGAGCGCGAACGCTTCCTTCGAGACGAAATGATTCGTGAAGGAACCCTGCGGCACGCCGGCGGCCTTGACGATGTCTCGCACGCTCGCTCCCGCATAGCCACGCTCGTGCACCACCCGCAGGCCCTCGCTCAGTATCTGCTCCCTATGTGAATGCTTGGCCATGCATCAAACGGCGGCGGCCGGCGAAATCTCGATCGAATCGACGCGATCCGGGTAGAACGCGAGATGATCCTTGATCGCCGCGACGGCGGGGTAGGGGGATTCATACGTCCAGACGCTATTGACCGACCGTTCCTTGCCGCTCGGAATGCTGTAGTACGAACTCTCTCCCTTATAAGGGCAGTAGGTCGCATGGTCGGTGCGGCTCAGCAATTCCATGTTGACGTCCTTGCGCGGAACGTACTGAACGGCGGGATAGTTCGCCTCGCGCAGCGTGAGCGCAGCGCGCGTATCCGCGATGACCTGACCCGCAAGGCGTACGATGACCCGCGCGGGATTCGGTTCGATGGAAATCGGGTGGTCGGGGGTGGGTACTTTGATCGGCTTGGTCTGCATGGGAGTCCTTGAAGTCGCCTAAAGCGCCGTGTTGCCACTTTCGGATGTTGAGATTAATATGTACGTCCGTAGTAAACAAGTCAAGGATTGGAGGTCGGCAATGAGTGGTGAACATATCGTCCATACCAGCGATGCCTCGTTCGACGCGGACGTGCTCAAGTCGGATAAGCCCGTGTTGCTGGACTTTTGGGCGGAATGGTGCGGTCCGTGCAAGATGATCGGGCCGATTCTCGAGGAAGCCGCCGTCCTCTACAAGGACAGGATCCGCATTGCCAAGCTGAATGTGGACCAGAATCCCGTGACGCCCGCGAAGTTCAATATCCGCGGTATTCCGACCTTGATCTTGTTCAAGGACGGCGTACTGGCCGCGCAGAAGGTGGGCGCCTTGTCGAAGTCGCAACTGATGGCTTTCCTGGACAGTCATGTCGCGGAACCTGTGAGCTGAGGCTTCGGGCGCCGCGGGCGCCCTCTGGCCGCGATGCCGGGGCCGCCGGTTGCGGGTAGTCGACGATCGTTGCTGGTCGAGGCGCTGGCGCGCTTATCATGGGCGCACCGCGCGGAGCGCCGCCATGGCCCCATGAACCAATCGCTTGAAATACTGATTTTATTGCCGGTCGTGATCGTCGTGGTCTCGGTGGCGGCCGCGCGCCTGAAGACTCCCCCGGCCATTCTATTGGTTTTGACGGGCGTGACTCTGGCGTTGATTCCCGGATTGCCCACGGTAACGCTGGCCCCGGACTTCGTGCTGATGGTCGTTCTGCCGCCGGTGATCTATTCCTCCGCCGTCGCCATGAGTTGGCGCGAGTTCAAGTTCAATCTGCGTCCCATCTCGTTGCTGGCGGTCGGTTGCGTGACCTTTACCACCATCGCCGCCGCCGCCGCGGCGCATTGGCTGCTGAAGCTGCCATGGGCCGAGGGATTCGTGCTGGGTGCCATCGTCTCGCCGCCCGATGCCGTCGCGCCGCTGGCCATCGCGCGCCGCATGCAGCTGCCGCGGCGGATTCTCGTGGTGCTGGAGGGAGAGGGCCTGGCCAACGATGCCACTGCATTGGTTCTGTACCGCTTCGCGGTCGCCGCGGTGAGCATCGGCGTGTTCTCGCTGGGCAATGCGATGGCGACTTTCGCCGTGATCACCGTGGGTGAGATTCTCTGGGGGCTCGCCGTGGGCTGGGCCCTGCTGCGGCTGCGCCGCTGGGTTCGGGAACCGCGCATCGAAATCATGCTGTCGGTCCTGACGCCCTTCGTCGCGTATTGGCCGCCGCAGCATCTGGGCGGTTCGGGTGTGCTGGCGACGGTGGTCGCCGGACTCTACATCAGCTGGAACGGATTGCGCCTGATTAGCGCGGCGACCCGGCTCCAGGGAATTTTCTTCTGGGATTTTCTCATCTACCTCACCGAAGGATTGGTGTTCCTGGTGACCGGTCTGCAGGCGCGTACTTTGGTGGAGCACTTCAGCGGCTATGCGCCGCTGCAGCTGGCGCTGTCCGCGATCGTCGTGTGCGTCGTCGTCATCGCCGCGCGTTTCATCTGGATGTATCCTGCCACCTACGTGCCGCGGCTGCTCTTGCCGGGTCTGGCGCGCAAGGACCCCGCTCCGCCGTGGCAATGGCCGTTCGCGATCGCATTCACCGGGATCCGCGGCATCGTCTCGCTGGCGGCGGCGCTGGCCATTCCATTGACCACCGACGATGGCCGGCCCTTCCCGCACCGCGATCTGATCTTATTCCTGACATTCGCCGTCATCCTCGTCACGCTGGTCGGCCAGGGTTTGCTGTTTCCGACAGTGATTCGCGTCCTTGGGCTGGCGAACGCCGGTCACCGCGAGCATGAAGCCGAGCGCAGGGACGAACTGGCGGCGCGGCGCGATGCAATCGAGGCCTCGATGGCGCGGCTGGCCGTGCTGGGCGGACAACGAGAACTGCCGGACGAGGTGGTCTCTCTGCTCCGTGCGGGGCAGGCGGCGCGCCTGCAGTACATCGATTACAGCAGCAGCGATAGCGGCGCGCGCCGCAGGCTCGTCGTGCTATACGATGAGGTGGAGCTGCAACTGCAGGCGGCCGAACGCGATCTCATCAACGATTTATATCGGTGCGGGAAACTCAAGGATGAACCACGACGGCGGATCGAAAGGGACCTCGATTTGCGCGACGCCTATTTGGCGAATCTTCGTGCGGACGACGAGCAATGAGCGAGCCCGCGAGGTGTCGACCGTCCATGTCGATGGGGGATTACGACGCCGCGCCGCCGGGGTTGCCGCAGGAGCTGTCCGCATGAGCCGTAGGGTACAGCGATGGCCGCGCCGTCGAACGGCTCGCGGTTGAAGGGCGGCGAGTGGCTGCGGTCGACGCTCGACGCGCAGCGCGCGGCGTTTGCCGCGCAGCCGATGCCGGGCGCGAGTATGCGTCGGGAGCAGCTGAAACGCCTGAAGGCGGCGCTGCTCACGCATAAGGACGCATTGGCGGCCGCGGAGTCCCGCGACTTCGGCGGCCATTCACTCGACGAAGTGATGATTTCCGAGATATTACCGTTGATCGCGGAGATCGATCACGCGATCAGGCGGGTCGAGTCATGGATGCGTCCATCGAGGCGTCGCGTGGGCATCGCGTTCCTGCCGAGCAGTGCCAGCGTGGTCCATCAGCCGTTGGGCGTCGTCGGAGTCATCGCGCCCTGGAACTACCCCGTGCTCTTGTCGATCGGACCGCTGGTAAACCTCGTTGCGGCCGGCAACCGCGCCATGATCAGGATGTCCGAATGCACGCCGGCAACGGCTCACGCGGTACGCGCGATGCTGGCGGACGTCTTCGCCGTGGATGAGGTGGCGGTGGTGAGCGACGATGCGGGCGAATTGGCGGAGGCGTTCGGCGGCTTGCGCTTCGATCATCTGGTGTTCACCGGTTCCGGCACGGTGGGCCGCGCCGTCATGCGCGCGGCGGCCGATCAGCTGGTCCCGGTGACGTTGGAGCTGGGCGGCAAGTCGCCGGTCATCATCGGCGAGGACGCGGCAATCCCTGCGGCGGCGGAACGCATCTGCTGGGGAAAGTCGTTGAAGTCCGGCCAGTCCTGCACGGCCCCCGACTACGTCTTGTGTCCGCGGGCGCGGCTCGACGAGTTCGCGGCGGCATATCGAGTCTGCTACCAGCGGATGTTTCCGACTCTCAAGGGCAATCCGGACAACACCTCCATCATCAACGAAAGGCACTACCGCCGGCTGCTGAATCTGCTGGAGGACGCGAAGTCGCAAGGCGCGCGCCTGGTGCAGATCAATCCCGGCGGGGAGAACCTCGCGGCAACTCGTCAGCTGCCGCTCGTGCTGGTCCTCGATGCAACCGAGCGGATGAAGATCATGCAGCAAGAAATATTCGGTCCCATCCTGCCGATTCTGCCCTACGATCGGGTGGAGGAGGCGATCGATTACGTCAATGGGCGGCCACGTCCGCTCGCACTCTATGTATTCAGCGACGACGCTGATTTCAAGCGGCGGGTGCTGCTCAATACGCATTCGGGGGCCATTTGCTTCAACGACACGATGACGCAGGCCGGGGTGTCCGATTTACCGTTCGGCGGCGTCGGAGAATCCGGCATGGGCCGCTACCATGGATACCCGGGTTTCCTGACGTTCTCCAACGCCCGAGCGGTTTTCACCAAGGGTCGATTCAACAGCGGGCGCCTGATGTACGCGCCCTATGGCCGTTTGCTGCAGCGGCTCGCGCTCAAATTCTTCCTGCGCTGAGGCGCGGGCCGCACCGGATGGAGGCTGCCTAGAATGCAGCCTCCTCGAGTCCCATGAGCGGCGCCTTGCCTGCCTTGACGATGTATAGCAGCGCTCCGGCCTGAGGCAGGACTCGCTCGATGAAGAACTTTGCGGTCGCGAGCTTGGCGCGGTAGAACGCGGCCTCGCCGGCGGCGGCGGCGGGGAGCTGGTCGGCGGCGATCTTGGCCATTCGGACCCACATGAAGCCGAGCGCTACCAAACCGAACAGGCGCAGATAATCGCTCGACGCCGCACCCGCCTCTTCGGGATCGCTCAGGCTCCTTTGCGCGATGAATGCGGTGGCGAGTTGCAAGGCGCCGAACAGCTTGGCGAACGATTGGATCATGGGACCGACCGCCGGGTCGGCGCCGTGGGCCTCGATGAAGGCCGCCACGGGGTGGAAGAAGCGGCGCAACGAACGGCCCATGTTCGCGGGCAGCTTGCGGCCCACCAAGTCGAGCGCCTGCACGCCGTTGGTGCCTTCGTAGATCATGGCGATTCTGCAGTCGCGCACGAACTGCTCCAGGCCATGGTCGACGATGTAGCCATGACCGCCCAGCGTCTGCACGCCCAGATTGGCGGACTCGAATCCCAGATCCGTGAACAAGGCTTTGACGATCGGCGTCATCAGCGCGACGAAGTCCTCGGCTTCCACGCGCTCGGGACAATCGCCGAGACGCTCCATGCGGTCCAGCGCGTTCGCAACCCACACGCCGAGGGCGCGGCAGCCTTCGTTGTAGGCTCGCATGGTCATCAGCATGCGGCGCACGTCGGGATGGACGATGATGGGATCGGCCGGCTTGTCAGGGTATTTTGCGCCGGCGAGCGAGCGGCCCTGCAGCCGCTCCTTCGCGTAGGCCGCCGCGCTTTGGTAAGCGATTTCACCGATGCCGAGACCTTGCGTACCCACCGACAGACGCTCGCTGTTCATCATGACGAACATGGCGCGCATGCCCTTGTGCGGTTCGCCGACCAGCCAGCCGGTCGACTCGTTGAAATTGATCTGGCAGGTCGCGGATGCCTTGATGCCCATCTTGTGTTCGATGCCCGCGCAGCGGACACCGTTGGCGTTGCCGACCGATCCGTCGGCGTCCGGCAGAAACTTCGGCACCACGAACAAACTGATGCCTTTCACGCCCGGGGGCGCATCCGGCAGTTTGGCCAGCACGAGATGCACGATGTTCTCGGCGAGGTCGTGTTCGCCGGCGGAGATGAAAATCTTCGAACCCGTGACCTTGTAGCTGCCGTCAGGCTGGGGTAGGGCTTTGGTTCGAAGCAGTCCGAGATCGGTCCCGCAGTGGGCCTCGGTCAGACACATCGTGCCGGTCCAGGTACCTTCGACCAGCTTGGGCAGGTACAGATCCTTGAGCGTGCTCGAACCGTGGCTCTTCAGCGCGAGATAGGCGCCGTGCGAGAGTCCCGGGTACAGCCCGAACGCCAGATTGCAGGCGCAGATCATTTCCTCCACCAGCTTGCTCGCGCTCTGCGGCATGCCTTGGCCGCCGTATGCGGGATCGGAGCTGAGTGCGCCCCAGCCGCCCTCGATATAGGCCTGGTAAGCTTCCTTGAAGCCTCGAGGAGTCCGCACCACGCCGTCGGCGTAGTGGCAGCCCTCCGCATCGCCGCTGGCATTGAGCGGCAGCAGCACCGTCGTGATGAATTTCGACGCCTCCTCGAGCACGGTGTCGAGAACATCCGGCGTCATTTCCTCGAGGCCCGGCAATTTGGCAAGGCTCGCGCTGTCGTGAAGCTCGTGCATCACGAAGCGCATGTCGCGCAAGGGGGCGTGGTAGATCTGCATGGCCTTTCTCCTATCCTAATTGCGCAGCGGTTTGCCGGTCGCGAGCAAGTGCTCGATGCGGGCGAGGGTGGCATCGGTCTTCAGCAATCGCATGAACGCCGCGCGCTCGAGCGCCAGCACGGCATCCTCGGTGACCACGTCCACGGGATCCGTCGCGCCGCCGCAGAGCACCTCGGCCAGTGCATCGGCCACGACGACATCGTGATCCGTTGCGATTCCACGTCGATGAAAACTCTCGGCCGCCATCGTGAGCGCGAGCTTTCCGGAGGGCCCGGGCAGCTTCAGGTCCACAGGCTTCGGCGCCACGTAGTTCTCGGCAAGCTCGAGCGCCAGTGCCTTGGCGTCCGCCAGCAGTCGATAGCGATTCATCGTGATGCGGTCGTTCGGGCGGAGGTACAGCAGTTCCCGCGCGTCCGCCGCGGATTTGGAGACGGTGGCGGTGCTCACGGTTTCGAATACCTTGCCGGTTGCAGGCATCGGGCCGCGCGGCAAGAGGCCGCTGGTCTGCCAGCGACCCAGCATTTCCTTGCATCCGCCCCAACCCGGCACCACGCCCACTCCGCATTCGACCAGGCCGATGTAACTCTCCGCGTGCGCCTGGACCGCATCGCTGTGCAACAGAATTTCGCAGCCGCCGCCGAGCGCCATGCCCGCCGGTGCGCCGACCACGGGAAATGGCGCGTATTTCAAGGCCTTGTAGGTTTGCTGCCCGGCCGCCAGCAGCTTCTCGATGTCGCTCCAGGCCGCGATGTTGGCGGCAAACAAGGCCAACCCTAAGTTGGCGCCCACCGAGAAGTTTTGGCCTTCGTTATAGATCACCAGCGCGCGGTATTTTTCCTGCACCACGCCGATGGTCTTGCCGAGCAGAGCGATCACCTGGTCATCGAGCGAATTGCTCTTGCCGGTGAACTCGAAGCACAGCACACCGTCGCCTAAGTCCCAGACGCTGGCGGATCCGTTCTCGAGAACGGGCTTGGCGGTGCGTTTGATGTCCTCGAGCAGCAAGACGCCGGGAGCGAGTTGGATGTCGTGATAGTTGCCGTCGGTGCCGAGAGATTGCCGCCGGCCGCCTTCGATACGGTAGAAGCTGCGATCTCCCGCCGCGCGCAGCAGCGCAGGGACCGGCAGTCCCTCTGCCGTCAGTTTGCCGGCCAGCCAGCCGGTGCCGAGACGGTCGATCAGTTCGAACGGTCCCCAACGCCAGTTGTAGCCAAGCCGCATGGCCTCGTCGATCGCGGCGATGTCCTCCGCGGCTTCGGGAACGAGCGATGCCGCATAGGACAAGGTTTGGCCGAGGACGCGCCAGGTATACCGCGCAAGCGCGCCGGTGCCGGAAAGGAACTTGCGCAGATCCTTGGAGGCGATCGCGAGTTCCGGGAGTTCGCGCTTGTTCTGCGGCCGATGAGTTCCGCTCAGCAGATCGATCGCTTCCTTCGCCTTGCCGCCTGCGGTGCGATTCAATCGGTAGAAACCGCCCTTGCCCTTGCGGCCGGTATGGCCTTCGGCGATCATTTTTCTTATCAGCGGCAGATCGCGATGCGCGGCGTGAAAGGCGTCGCCCGGCGGCAATGCCTGGGCGAGACTCGCATTGATGTGCGGCATGAGGTCGAGTCCGACCAGATCGATCAGGCCGAATACGCCGGTCTTGGGGATGCCCAACGGCTTGCTGAAAGCTGCGTCGGCGTCCTCGACGCTGAGCTTGGCATCGATGGCTTCGTTCACGCCCACCTGCAACCAATAAACGCCCAGCCGGTTCGCGATGAAGCCGGGGCTGTCCTTGCAACGCACGATGCTCTTGCCCAGCACTCGATCGGCAAAGCCCATCACCGTCTCGGCGAGCTCTCGATCGGTGTGCTCACCGGTGACGATCTCGAGCAGCCGCATGTAGCGCGGTGGATTGAAGAAATGGGTGATGAGGAAATCGCGCGCGAAAGCGTCGCTCAAACCCTTCGTCAGCACGTGCAGCGGAATGGTCGACGTGTTCGAGGAGACGGCCGTGCCCGGGCGGCGCACCGCATCGAGTTTGCGGTACAGCGCCTGTTTTACATCGATGCGCTCGACCACCGCCTCGACGATCCAATCGCAATCGGCCACCTGCGCCAAATGGTCGTCGATATTGCCGGGGGTCACCAGCTTGGCCGCACGCGGCGACATGAACGGCGCAGGCTCGGTCTCGAGCATTTTGGCGATGGCGTTTTCCGCGAGCAGATTGCGGTTGGCGGCGCCCTCGGGAACGATGTCGAGCAGCAGTACCGGCACGCCGGCATTGGCGAACTGCGCCGCGATGCCCGCGCCCATCACACCCGCACCGACGACGGCCGCTTTGCGTATGGCTTGCATGAGTGCGGCTCCCTTCAGATCCGTTCGAGAATGGTGGCGATGCCCTGGCCGCCGCCGATGCATTGGGTGGCCAGCGCGTAGCGGCCGCCGATGCGTTGCAGCAGGCTCGCCGCCTTGCCGACGATGCGCGCGCCGGTGGCGCCGAGCGGGTGCCCGAGTGCGATCGCACCGCCGTCGATATTGAGCGTTTCGTCCTTGATGCCGAGGTCGTGCGCGCAGGCGAGCGCCTGGCTCGCGAATGCCTCGTTGAGTTCGACCACATCGATGGCGGAGATCTCGAGGTTGGCGCGCTTGAGCGCTTTGCGCGTAGCTGCCACGGGCCCGATACCCATGATTTCCGGCGCGCATCCGGCAACCGCAACGCTGCGAATGCGTGCGAGCGGCGTGAGGCCGTGCCGATCCGCATAGTCCTCACTGCAGACCAGTATCGCCGATGCGCCGTCGGTCAGGGGCGATGACGTGCCGGCGGTTACGGTGCCTTCCTTGGAGAAGGCGGGTTTGAGTTGTGCGAGTCCGGCCGCGGAGGTATCCGGCCGAAGACACCCGTCGCGGTCCACCGTGCCGCTCTTGCTCGTGATGGGCACGATTTCAGCCGCGAAATTGCCGGCCGCAGCCGCCGCGGCGGCTCGTTGCTGGCTGCGCACGGCAAAGGCTTCCTGCTCCGTGCGGCTGAGATGCCATTTGCCGGCCACGTTTTCGGCGGTGTCGCCCATGCTGATGTAGGCCGCGGTCTTGGCTTGCAGTGCGGGATTGGGCAGGGGGTTGAAACCGGACATGGGGACGCGCGACATGGATTCGACGCCGGCGGCGATGAATACCTCGCCCGCGCCGAGTTGGATTTGACCCGCGGCGATGTGCACCGATTGCATCGACGAGCCGCAGAAGCGGTTCACGGTCATGCCGGCGACGGATTGCGGCAGATCCGCCAGCAGCGCCACGAGCCGGCCGATGTTGAAGCCTTGTTCGCCTTCCGGGAAGGCGCATCCCATGATGAGATCCTCGATGTCTTCGGGCCGCACCTTGGTGCGCTCGATCAGAGCGCGCACCACTTGCGCGGCCATGTCATCGGGGCGAACCCGGACCAGCGCACCTTTGTTCGCGAGAGTGAACGGGGAGCGGGCATAGCCCGCGATGACGACATTCTTCATGATTTCAATACTCCAGTATTCAGCCTGTTGCGCGCCGGATGCCTTCCAGCGCTTCCAACGCAGTTGCGGTCTGCGACTTCACCTCGCGTAAATCGGCCAATGTCTGGTCGAGCGCGATACGCTGGTCCTCCAGCTGCAGGATTCTGCTGTTCACCGCTTTCAAGAGTGCGCGCAGCTGTCTCGCCCGAGTTGGGTCGACGTCGTAAAGGTCAAGGTATTCGCGGATTTCACGCAGCGAAAAGCCAAGCTTCTTGCCCCTGAGAATGAGGATCATCCGCGCCCGGTCGCGCAGGGTGTAGACACGATTGTTGCCGGCGCGGCGCGGCGAGATGAGTCCCTTGTCCTCATAGAAGCGGACCGCGCGGGCGGTGACCCCCAGGTGATTCGCCAGCTGCGTGACGGAGTAGAACTGCCCCAATTGCGTCGTCGAATTCACGTGTTCCATCACGACTTCACCTATACGTCAACCTGATGACCTATTAGATATCTTATGGTCGTATCGCGCAAGTCAGGCTCGCGCCGCGGCCCGCCACGGAGGTGCCCAACAGGCGGCCATGGTGGTGTCAGCGATTGTTCGACGGTGCGGCAGCCGACTGGGCAAAAGGCGGACCGTCGATGCGTGCGGGAGCGGTGGCGGCCGGAAAGCGGGCCGTCGGTGCGGCAGGAAGCGGCGGGGCCGGCGGCCCAGGTCGGTAGTGCAACGGGAGAATGGGTCGGATGACCGGTCGGCGTGCCCGGCGCTACGGCAGGCAAACGGGTATGCGGCCGGGCGGCGTGCCAGGCGACGGCTCCAACCGGTTCAAAGGTCGGCGGCGATCCGATCGGCGAGTTGGCCGAGCAGCACGCTCAGCGCCTGTGCCGTTGCCGCGGCACCGGTCCCCGGCTGGTCGATTCGCAGCGTCAGGATGCTGCCGGCCGAATGAACCGGGGCACCCGCCGGCGTCACGACCCAACTTGCCTGCATCGACGTCCCTCGCGAATCGGACTTGACATCGAGCACATCCACGTTGATGCCGAGTGCCCCCTCGGGCTTGCCGAGATGTGGAAATATCACCCGTCCTTCAGGCAGCCGCGCCACCATATCGGCGGACAGCGCCTGGCGGGCCACTTGCCCGAGCGGTGCGGACCAATGGTCGAGGTTGCTGATCTTGAGTTCCCCCGGTGCGACGTTATCCACGACTTCAATGCGATCCAGAGCGGGGGGCACATGCACGGCGTCGATCCGGATGGGAGGTCCGGCGTAGGTTGTGCGGCCGCTCGCGGGTGCGATGCCGTACAGCGTATAGAGGCGCGTGGGCGCGCTCTGGCAGGCGGTCGTAGGGCTGGAACACGAACACTTCCAGGTGGAAGCCGCTGGCGCCGTTGAATTGCACCTCGGTCACCTTGCCGATGGGTTGCCCGTGAAACAGCAATCCGGAGCCTTCCCGAATGGAGCCCAAGGTGCGAGCGGTGAGCACGTAGCGCGTACCGCGATCGCTGGGCAGGACCGTGGGAGCCTTGTCCAATCCCTCGAACGTGGTCGTCGGCGTGCCGCCTTCACCCGGCGCGTAGCCGATGGCGATCCCCGACACCACCGCTTTGATGGAGCTCAGATCGGCGAAGTTGGGACTTGCGCCGATGAGCCAGAAACGCGCATTGCCGTTGAGGCCTGGTTTGGCCTCCGGAAACAGTCTCAGCTGGAAGTCGAGACGGCGTCCATCCGCGTTGGGCAGGATCCTCACCAAGTGACCGATTTCCACGCCTTGATGCAAAACCTTGGTGTCGTTCGGGCGGGCATCGGCGGCGCGCCGGAACGTCACCGTGACCACCTCTCCGCGTCGCGTAAAGGCATGAATGCCGAGGTAGCCGACGACGATCAGCGCGGCCAGCGGAATCGACCACACCAAGCCAGGCCAGAGGCTTCTATGGCGGCGAGCTTGCGGCTCGTGCGCGTGGCGCCGAATGCCGATGTCGTCAGGAACGGGAGCGATACCGCCGGAATGAGCAGCAGCAAAATGGTCAGCGCGATCGCCAACGTCGCGTCCAGACTTTTTGCCGTGCGGCGGGCAAATGGGGTGCCGCATCGGCAGCAGGTGGTGATTTCGTGGCGCCTGCAGTCGAGTTCCCCCTGAACCAGTCCGCAATTGGGGCATTCGACATTGCGCCGTCGCTGAAAAACGCTCGTTTCGGTCACGTCAGCCCCACGGCACCATCATGTCATCGAGCCCACGTCGCATTGTCGCCCATCGACCATCAGCGCTTTCTTACACGGCATGCGCTGTATGGACTCACTGACCGCCCGGCCTAGCGTTGCAGGTCCCTTTCCAGAATATCGGAGATCGTCGACCCGAGTTTGGTCGATTCTTCCCAAAGCGCCCTGCTCTCCAGATCCAAAATATAACATCGGTCCGCGTCCGGTCCCGACGGATCCAACGCATCGCGTTCCTGCTCGAGCCGCTCCGCCTCCCGCTGCACGATGCGCTGCTTCGCGTAGAGCTCATCCAAGTTGTTTTTGGCTGCAAGTGGCACGACTCAGTCTCGCTCGGATGTTGCACGAATGCAACAGGAAGCAGTCTACGGCAGGTCAGTCCTGCGACGAATCCGCCGAATACGGCATCGATAACCACGGCGGCTGTCAATTGGCAGGCTCGAGCCGCGTTCCGGGCTCTGCGCCGCCAAGAAATTTGCTAGGCTGCCGGGCCATGACTCCAGGCATCCAGGAAGTGCGGTGTGTTGTATGAAAGACTCGCCGACGGGTCCCGCGCATCTCGCGCTGGCACTTGCATCGGTCAGTGACGCGGTCATCAGCACCGACGCGTCAGGCAGGGTGACTTACATGAATCCTGCCGCGGAAGCGCTCACCCGATGGCGCCAATCCGATGCGCTGGGTCTGCCGCTATCCACCGTGTTTTCGATCGTGCATGCGGACTCGGGCACCGCGGTCGAAGCGGTGATGGATTCCATCAAGCGAACCGAAGATGCCTCACGAACGCTGCTGCATGCGGTGTTGGTAGGTGCCGGCGGGCGGCCCGTGGTCGTCGAATATAGCGTAGCTGCCGTGCGCGACGCGGCGGCGTCGTTCTCCGGCGGAATCACGGTGTTCCGCGACATCACGCACCGCCGTGCGGCCGAACTTGCGCTGCAAACCAGCGAAGAGACGCTGCTGGCCAACGCCGAAGCGTTGTTCGAGGAAAAGGAGCGCGCCCAGGTCACCTTGAACTCGATCGGCGATGCGGTCATCAGCACGGATTTTCGCGGCAGGGTGAGTTTTCTGAACGTCGTTGCGGAGAAGATGACCGGCTGGACGCAGGCCGAGGCCTCCGGGCGGATGCTCGATGAGATATTTTTCCTGGTCGACTCGACCACCCGCGAACACATTCCGTGTCCGACCATGCAAGCCATCATCGAAAATCGCACCGTCGGCCTGCACGCCGCATGCGTTCTCATCAGGAGGGACGGCGTCGAGATCGCGGTGGAGGATTCCGCATCGCCCATTCACGACAAGCACGGCGGCGTCATCGGCGCCGTCATGGTGGCCCATGACGTGACGACGGCACGCGATCTGTCCGAGAAATTGGCCCGGGTAGCGCTGCACGATAATTTGACGGACTTGCCGAATCGCGCGTTGTTCGCGGATCGGCTTCATCAAGCCATCGCACGGGCGCACCGCTCCGGCAACTCCTCGGCGCTGCTGTTCGTCGACTTGGACCGCTTCAAACCCGTGAACGATTCGCTCGGTCATACCATGGGCGATCTGCTGCTGCAGGCGGTCGCACGGCGGCTGCTCACCTGCGTTCGCAGTTCCGATACGGTGAGTCGTTACGGCGGCGACGAATTCATCATCGTGCTGGCCGATGTTGCGCATGCCCAGGACGCCACGGTGTGCGCGGACAAAGTCATTCAGGCGTTCGAGGCACCCTACGACATCGGCGGCCAGTTCTTGCAGATGAGCGCGAGCATCGGCATCGCGAGTTTCCCGGGCGACGCGGCGGATGCCGAAACCTTGCTGCGCTACGCGGACATCGCCATGTACCAGGCCAAATCCGACGGACGCAACAAGTACCGCGTGTTCAGGCCGGACATGGTGTCGAGCGACAAGCGCGTTATTTGAAATCCCACTTCATCTGGTCGGCGATCGAAATACCGCGCGCCGTCTCGACGCAGTGCGGCAGATAGCTGGTGAAGGGCGGCGATGCAGACATGCCTTCGCTGCGCAAACGGTTGTTGTCGAACACGTAGTTCAATTCGGCGAAGCCGCCGTAGAGCTGCATCGCCCGCAGCAGCAAGCGCCGATTCGCGCCCGGCGCGATCTCGCGCATACGAGACATCGTGCGTACGATTTCCGAACCGCCGATCCGGCGATAATTGGCCGCCATCGGCGCGACCCGCCGAGCGACGGCGAGCACCTGATCGAGCGCGCTGATGGTCACGCTCGATTCCTTGCCCGCCGAGATGTGATACAGATCATGTTCCAAGACTTCGCGCGTCGCGAGGGTCAACAACACATTTGCACACCAGTCGACGGGAACCACATCGATGGAGTCCTCCAGATCGCACGTGAATGCGCCGAGCATATGACCAACGAGGAACACCCAGAATATGCTTTGCGAGGGTGAGACGCCGAGTTCGGTATGCCCGACGATGATCGATGGACGCGCGATGACCAACGGAAGATCGGGGAGCTCCAATCGCAAGCGCCGCTCGGCCTCCGCCTTCGAGGCGGTGTAAGGCACCAAATGATCGTGGCGTTCGGCGAGCTGGTCGGTCTCCTCGATCAACGCTCCGCGGCCCATCGATGGGCCCACCGCCATGGCAGTGCCCACGAAGAGAAAGCGTTTCAATACGGACGGCGTCAATGCATGCGCGAGGGCCAGCGTACCGTCCACATTGACCGTGGGAATGGCGGGGTTGTTGGAAAAGGTCGGCAACGCCGCGGCATGAATCACCCGTTCGACGCACGCCAGCGACGGGTGTCCCTCGAACGAGGCGGGCGCGCCCAAATCGGCCTCGAGTATGAAATCCTCTCCGAGAGAATGCAGTTCGGCGTTGGTCGCCCCGAGGCGGCGCAGATTCTCGATGAGACGTTTGCGCGGCGAGCCTTCGGCCGAGCCGCGCGCGAGCAGGCGCAGCTGGTGTCCGTAGCCGGAACGCAGCGCGGCGACCGCGACCGCACCGCCGAGGAAGCCGGTCGCGCCGGTGATCAGAAATGTGCGTGGAACCTGCGCCATCCGGTACCTGTCATTGGCAAGACCGCCAATCATGGCCGGCAGCCGTCGTGCAACGATGTCAGTTTCGTCGCCCCGCATTTCAATTGAAAGGGAATGCCATGGAGGCGTGGCCGGTACGGCAGCCCGATCCGACCTATTTCACGGGTCCGAGTATAGAATCGGCCCATGGATTACATTGCTCCGCACATTCTCGCGCTGGACGACGACGCGGATATCCGCAAGGTTTTGCGGGATTACTTGAGCGCCCAGGACTATCGTGTGAGCGTCGTCGCCAGAGGCAAGGAGATGCTGTCGGTTCTCGGCAGCGAGCCGGTCGATCTGCTGCTGCTCGATCTACGGTTGCCCGGCGAAAACGGGCTCGAGTTGGCACGGCGCGTGCGGGAAATCTCCCAGGTGCCCATCTTGATCTTGAGCGGCCAGTCCGACGAGGCGGACCGGGTGATGGGGCTCGAATTGGCGGCCGACGATTACGTCACGAAGCCGTTCAGCCCGCGCGAATTGCTGGCGCGCATCCGAGCGCTGCTGCGGCGCGCCCAGGCGGCCGCTGCGGTCGTCTCTGCGGATGAGCAGACGCGCGCCTACCGCTTCGTCGGTTGGGAACTCAATCTGCGGCTGCATCGTTTGACGTCGGCGGGCGGACACCTCATCCCGCTCACCAACAGTGAATTCAGTCTGCTGTGCGCGTTTCTGTCCGCCCCGCAGCGCGTGCTCAGCCGCGATCAACTGTTGGAGCGTTCACGGCTGCATAGTCTGGAAGTGTACGACCGGTCCATCGATGTCACCATTCTGCGTCTGCGCCGCAAGATCGAGGCGGACCCGTCGAACCCGACATTGCTGACGACGGAGCGCGGCGCCGGGTACATATTCAATGCGACGGTCAGCGTCTTGCGGTGAAACCCCGGCCTTCGAGCAAATCGCCGGGGATTGCGCCGGCAAGCCGCGAGACGACGGCGCTGCGCCGTTGGGTCACCGTTGCCGGCGTGGCGCTGATCGTGCTCATCATCGCGGCCGACAGCTACGAGGCGTGGCAGGATTATCGCAGGGTGGTCCTCGACAACGAGCACATACAAGTGGCGCTGAGCCGCGCATTGACGGAACAGACCGAACGCCTGGTGCAGGAAGTCGACGTCGTGCTGTCCGACTATGCGGCATGGATCGTATCCACGGACGGCAGGTCGGCCGGCGAGCAATCGATGAGCGCGCGCCTGAACGCGCGGATCGCGAGCCTGCCGTTCGTCTCCTCGGCGGCGCTGGTGGGCGCGGACGGCCGGTTGCGCGCCCGCACGCGCGACGAACGCGGCGCCGAGCGCAGCTTGCAGGGCCTCGATGTTTTCGCGATACCGGCGCACGCGAGCGACGACAGGGTGTACATCGACAAGCCTCAGACGGCGAGCGATGGCGCGCAGACATTTGCCCTGAGCCGGCGAGTCGATTCCGCCGACGGCACGTTCGCCGGCGTCGTCCTCGCGCGGGTGGCGTTCGAATACCTTGCGGGGTTCTACGCCGGCGTGAACGTCACGCCGGACACCTCGATTCGCCTGGCACGCGACGATGGAATCACGCTGGTGGAGTTTCCGAGGAGCGGGCGGGACCACGGCATCTCGCGCGCGGGAGAACCGCAATCGAGCGGCTGGCGCCCCGGCAACCGGCAAACCGACGGCTCTCACCCCGGCGACACGCGATCGAACGAGCGGATCAATCATCCGGTCGTCGACGGACGAGAACGGATCGAGATATCGCAGCGGGTCGAGGGGTATCCCATCGTGGTCGAAGTCTCGCGCTCGCGCTCGAGCGTTCTGCAGCCCTGGATCCAGGAGGAACGCAGCAGCGCGGCGCGCACGCTGACATTGGCGGTACTCGCCGCCATCCTGCTGATCGCGCTGCGTGCCGCGTTGCAGCGCCAGGAACACACGGATCAAGAGCGGCATCGGCTCGAGCAGGAACTGGCCGCGATTCAGCGCGTCGACGCGCTGGGCTTTCTCGCGGCGTCGGTGGCTCACGATTTCAACAATGTGCTGACCGCGATCGTCGGCTATGCGGAATTGACCCGCGAAATGGCGGAGGAGCCAGCGTTGCTCGCAAATGTCGATCGGCTGCTGGCGGCGACGGAACGCGCTCGCCTGTTGGTGCGGCGGGTGCTGACGTTCGATCCGCGCCGCAGTTTGGTCTATCGGCCGACGCGCATCGCGCCCATCATCGTCGAGGTGTCGCAGCAGGTCCGGGCGACCTTGCCGGCGTCGATCGACTTGAATCTCGACCTATTGGCCCCCGATGCCGCAATCCTCGGGGATGCCACCGAGATTCATCAAGTCGTGATGAATCTGTGCTCGAACGCGGTTCATGCAATGCCGTTGAGCGGAACGCTCCAAATACGCTTGGAGACGCTCGATGTTCAGGAGCCGCGCGCACTTGCGCTGGGTCGCCTGATTCCGGGCCGATGGGTTTGCGTGTCGGTCATCGATTCCGGCATCGGGCTCGCCGAGGACCAGATTGGATCGATCTTCGAGCCGTTCTATACCACCCGCCAGCCAACCCATGGCACGGGTATCGGCCTCACGGTCGTGAGGAACGTGATCTTGCGGATGAACGGTGCGCTGGACGTCGACAGCCGGCTTGGACTGGGCACGCACATGGCGGTCTATTGGCCAAGTACCGACATCGCGGAGGTTGCCATGAGGCAGGCGCGGCTCGAGAGCGGCGCGGGCGAGACGATCATGGTCGTCGATGACGAGCGAGAACTGGTGGCGCTGACGGAGGAACTGCTGGCCTCCTTGAGCTACGAGCCGGTCGGCTTCTCCGATGCGCGCGCCGCGATCGAGGCGCTCCGGCACGATCCCAACCGATTCGACGCAGTATTGACGGACGAGCGCATGCAGCCCTTGGGCGGCATGGAATTCGCGAAACTGGTTCGCGAGGTCGCGCCGCGGATGCCGATCATTCTGATGACCGGCCATCGCGATGCCGGAATCGACCGGCTCGCCAACGATCTGGGGATCTCTGAAATCTTGGACAAGCCGCTGCGAGTCCACACCTTGCGCGAAGTGCTGGCGCGCCAGCTCGACAAGGAGAGCCAGGCGCATTTCATTTGAAATGATGAGCTTTTTCCATGACATGACCCAGAGTTGGACGAAACCCACCGCCGGAGCCGGCCGCAGAATTGCGCATTTCCCGCGGAGTTGGGTCGGCGCGTGGTGTCTGAGCCTGGCGTTCGGGGCCTGTGCCGCGGATGAGCCGCCTGCCGGCGGCGATCACCTCGTTTTAGGTCCCGGGTTTTATTCCGAGCCCAGCTACCCGGGGGCTCGCCGGACGCGAGAGTTGCTGTTGCCGTTCGTCGACGCCGAATACGCGGACCGGCTCTACACCAGCGCTACGGATCTGCTGGGCGTTTATGCGTTCAAGAGCGCCGGCACCCAACTCGGTGCGGCGCTCGAATATGACCTGACCGAACGAAGAGCGAGGGACGATGCGCGCTTCCACGATCTGCGCGACATCAAGGAGACGGCCCGCCTGAAGTGGTTTGCCACCAAGACCGTTTCCTTCGTGACGGGCGATGCGAACGTCGCTACCGACGTGACCGGCGGACATCAGGGTACGCTCGCTCAGTCGAACATCTGGTTCAGCACGCCCTTGGTTCCCAAGTCCTTGATAAGCGTGGGTCCGGGGATGACCTGGGCCGATGCGCGGTACATGCGGACGTTTTTCACGATCACGCCGGCGCAGGCAGCCGTGTCGCCGCTACCGGTTTATACGGCGCAGGCCGGTGTGGTCGATGTGCATTGGAATGGTCTCGCGACGTATGAGATCTCGTCGCGATGGAGCATCGGCGCTTCCGACTATCTGGGGCGTCTGCATGGCGACGCACGGCATAGCCCGGTGACCCTGCGCCGGGCGCAGCAGACGGCATTTGCGTGGCTGGCATACAAGATCGGGAGCATCGACTAGCGGCGCGAAACGGCGCCACGCAGATCTGCGCCGATTTGCTGCCGTTCGGCACGGCCGCGCTTACTTGAACTAGGATATGGGGCAAAAAGGAGGGGCAGCAATGAGCACGTTCTTGGCGCCGGCGCATTCGTTGATGGGATCGCGTTGGGGGATGGCGGGATTCGTTTCGTTCGACGCGTTGTCCGCGTCCATCCGATGACGGATTCAGACTGGGTGCGGCGCGCGCACCAGGTATTGCCCGGCGGTTCGCTCGGCTCGTTCGCGCTGCCGTCGGGAGAGGAGACGGTGATCACCCGAGGTTCGGGAGCCTCGTTGTACGATACCGACGGCCGCGAGTACATCGATTATTTATTGGGCTCCGGACCCATGATTCTGGGCCATGCGCATCCGGCCGTGGTGGCCGCGGTGCGCGCGCAGCTGGACTCGGGCTCGCAATTCTACGCGGTCAACGAGGCGGCGGTACGGCTGGCCGAGACCATCGTGGCAGCCACGGGTTGGGCCGAGATGCTCAAGTTCACGAGTTCGGGCTCGGAGGCTACTTTCTTTGCATTGCGCCTTGCCCGAGCCGCCACGGGCAGAAGCAAGATTCTCAAATTCGAGGGCGGCTATCACGGACATCACGACTACGCGATGATGAGTACCACGCCGTCGGTGCCGGCCGCTTTTCCGGCGGCTGTCCCCGATAGCGCGGGTATACCGGCGGTGTTGCAGCGTGAAGTCCTGATCGCCCCGTACAACGATTTGCAACGCACGCTGGAGCTGCTCGACACGCATCGCGACGAGTTGGCGGCGGTCATCGTGGAACCCGGCAACCGGCTCATCGACCCGCTCCCCGGCTTTCTGGAGGGACTTCGCGAAGCAACCCGCAGGCTGGGGATACTCCTGGTGTTCGACGAGGTCGTGACCGGATTTCGAGTCGCGTACGGCGGCGCGACCTCGATCTATCGCGTCGTGCCCGACCTCACGTGCTTCGGCAAGATCATCGGCGGCGGCTTTCCCCTGGCTGCCGTCGTCGGGCCGCGCGAACTCCTGGAACAGGCCAACCCGAGAAGGCGGGGTCCCGGCTACGTGTACATCAGCGGCACGCTCAACGGCAATCCCATCGCCGCCACCGCAGGCCTTGCGACGCTCGAGGAATTGCGGCGGCCGGGGGTCTATGAGGGTTTGCAGGCAGCGGGCGATCGATTGCGGGGCGGACTGTCGGAGCTGTGCGCCGAGATGCACCTGCCGGTGCAAACGCTCGGCATGGCCTCCATGCTCAACCTCTACTTTACCGCCTCGCCCATCCACGACTATCGCTCGGCGCGCACGGAAAATACTGCCATCAAAGAGCGGCTCGGGCGCGAGTTGCTGAGGCGCGGCGTCATCACGAATATGAGCGCCAAGTTATATCTGTCGACCGCTCACACCGACGCGTTGATCGATCTTACGCTCGAACGAGTCGCCGAATCGCTGAAATGCATGGCGGACCTGCGTCACAACTCTTGGTAACTGTGGGCCTCCGACGCAAGCGTCGCCGGAGCGGTCCTGCGTCCGAAGCGCTCGCGCGCGCCGAATCCCACCAGCAGGATGCCGAGGCTCAACAAGCCGAAGACGAGCGGCGTTCTCTGGTCCGGAATGAAGGCCATCGCGAGCAGTATGCCGAGCATGCCGGCGATCGCCAGATAGGTCAGATAGGGATAGGCCCACATCCGCAGCAGCAGACGTGACGGATCTTCTCTTTCCAATCGCGCGCGCAACTTCAGTTGCGACAATGCGATCAGCAGATAGACGAAGATCGCCACCGTTCCGTAGGAATTCACGAGAAACGCGAATATCGTATCGGGCGCGACATACGACATGACCACGGTGCCGTAGCCGAACAGCGTGCCCAGCAGCATGGCGCGCGACGGCACGCCATTGCGGCTGAGCTTGGCGAGACCCTGCGGCGCGTCGCCGCGCCGGGTGAGCGCGAACAGCATGCGCGACGACGCATACAGTCCCGAGTTCAGTGCCGACAGCACCGCGGTGAGCACCACCGCGTTCATGATTTGCGCAGCGGCGGGAATACCCATGGCGCTCAAGGCGCTGACGTAGGGCGTGGCGATGCCGGTCGAATTCCACGGCACCAGGCACACCACCAGGAGAATCGAACCCACGTAGAAGAGGAGGACGCGCGAGATCACCGAGTTGGTGGCCTTGGCGACGGCTTTTGCGGGTTCGGCTGCCTCCGCCGCGGCGATGGTCACGATCTCGGCGCCGAAATAGAAGCCGGTGGCCGCCACGGCGCCCGTCAAAACAGGCAGTATGCCGTTGGGCGCGAAACCGCCGTGCGTCGTGAGATTGGCGATGCTCGGGGCCACACCGGGCCACAGCCCGGCGACATAGGCGCCGGCGAGCACCAGAAAGGTCACGATGGCCGCCACTTTGATGGAGGCGAACCAGAATTCGAACTCGCCGAACGATCGCACCGAGACGAGATTCGTCAATGTGAGCAACAGCAGCAAACTCAGACTGATGCACCATGCCGGTACGTCGGGCATCCAAAACCGCACCAATCCGGCGCCGGCCACGGCCTCCAGCGCCACGACGATGACCCAGAAATACCAGTACATCCAGCCCGTCAGAAAACCGGCCAGTTCGGCCACGCGCGGCCGGTCGCTCCATGCGAGCCGCGAGTATTCGTAGAACGAGCCCACCGCGGGCAGGGCTACCGCCATTTCGCCGAGCATGCGCATCACCAGTACCACGAGCAGTCCGGTCAGCACGAAGGACAGGACTGCCGCGGGCCCCGCGGCCTTGATGACGACCCCGCTGCCGACGAACAGGCCGGCGCCGATGACGCCGCCGAGCGCAATCATCGTCATGTGACGCCGCTTCAGGCTGTGGTGCAACCCGCCGGACGATCGAGGATTGGTTTCCCGCATGGATGCTCGATTTGAGTGGTGCAAAAGGTTATCACTCCGTGCACCGGCACGGTGGCCTCAAATTTCAAAACCGCGTGCCTATGCTTCGTGGTATACCTTCGACGATACAGCGGAGGGACATACACTAGTGCTCAACAAAGTTGCGGTGCCGATGAACCGGCGATCTCTGTTCAAGCTGATCGGCGCGGTTGCCGGCAGCGCGGTCATGTATCAGGCGATGACGGAACTGGGCCATGCGGGCGAATCCGGCTACACCGGCCCGGTGGAACTGAAGGGGGATCCGAAAGGGGCTACGGTGTTGATTCTGGGGGCGGGCATGGCCGGCATGTCCGCCGCGCTGGAGTTGCGCAATGCGGGCTACAAGGTCCAAGTGCTCGAATACAACGATCGGCCCGGCGGACGCAACTGGTCGCTCCATGGCGGCGACACGTATACGGAGCTGGGCGGTTTTACCCAGCACGTTCAATTCTCCGAGGGCCTGTACCTGAACCCGGGGCCGTGGCGCATGCCGTACCACCATCGGGCGTTGCTCGATTATTGCAAGCGCCTCAAGGTCGCGCTGGAACCCTTTACGCAGGTGAACTACGCCGCGTACATGCATTCATCGAAGGCTTTCGCCGGCAAGCCGCAGCGCTACCGCGAGGTGCAGGCCGACTTCAACGGGCATGTGGCGGAGCTGCTCGCGAAGGCGACCAACCAGAGCCACCTCGATCGAACCGTGAGCCGCGAGGATCGGGAAGTCCTGCTCGACGCCATGCGCGCCTGGGGAGCGCTCGACAAGAACTACGAATACAAGAAAGGATTCTTGACCAGCGAGCGGCGCGGTTGGGTGTCGGATCCCGGCGGCGGTACCACGTCGCAACCCACCCCGTCAGACCCCGTCGCTCTGCATGATCTGATGCAATCGATGCTGTGGAGGGCCATCGCCGCGGGCCACGTCTATGAATTCCAGAGCACGATTTTTCAGCCGGTCGGCGGCATGGGAATGATCGGCAAGGCGTTCGGGCGAGAGTTGGGCGATCTCATCCGGTACAACGCGAAAGTGACCGACATCAAGCAGGACGAGCGCGGGGTTACCGTCGCCTATCGAGATGCCAAGGCCGGCGGGCCGGTCAAAACCGCGCAGGCTCAATACTGCATCTGCACCATTCCGGCCTCCATTTTGAGCCAGATTCCGATGACGGTGGGCGCACCGATGAAGAGCGCGATCGATGCCTTGTACTACGATTCGGCCGTCAAGGTCGGATTGCAGTTCAAGCGCCGTTTCTGGGAACAGGACGAGAGCATCTACGGCGGCATCAGTTTCACCGACATGCCGAACGCGCTCATCGGCTATCCCAACACCCGCTTCTTCGACGACGGGCCGGGCGTGTTGCTGGGCGCCTACACCTTCGGCGCGAACTCGTTTCAATATGCGGCGATGTCGCCCGAAGAGCGCATCAAGAAAACCGTCGAGTACGGCACGCAGATTCATCCGCAATATCCGGCCGAATTTCAGCACGGCGTCGCGGTGGCCTGGCATCGCGTGCCATGGACCTTGGGATGTGCGGGGCATTGGACCGAGGAGCTGCGCGCGCGGCATTTCGACAACCTGTGCGCGTTCGACGGGCGAATCGTGCTGGCCGGCGAACACGCATCGCGCCTGCCGGCGTGGCAGGAAGGCGCGTTGCTGTCCTCGCTCGACGCGGTCAGGCGCCTTCATCAACGAGTCATGGCGGGTTAGGGTGGTCACGGGATTCGGGAGGGATATGAAACCGCGCATCAAGGCATTGTCGGCGATGGTGGCTCCGGTGGCTCTGGCGGCGGCGTTGATCGGCGTCGTGCGCGCGCAGGAGATTTATGCGGGCGGTTACCGTCAGCAGACCGGAGAGGATTTGTACCGCGGCCTGTGCCAGGGCTGCCACATGCCGGACGCGAAAGGTGCGGCGGGCGCCGGCGCTTATCCGGCGCTCGCCGACAACGTGCGCCTGGTTGCGGGGATCTATCCGATCACCGTGGTGCTGAATGGCCAGCGAGCCATGCCGTCGTTCGGCGAAGAACTCTCCGACGAGCAGATCGCGAACGTCATCAATTACGTGCGTACGCATTTCGGCAATCGTTACAAGGATGCCGTGTCGCCGGCGGCGGTGAAGGCGGCGCGGCGTTAGAAGTTCTTCGCCGCCGCCGCAAACCCCGACGCTCGAGACGGTTAAGGTGTTGGGATCCGCCACGCGCGAGATACTCTGGGCGCCCGCCGCATGCGCCATGTCGCCCACTTATCCTACGTAAACTCGATCGAGCCGCCTACGCGTTCCCTGGGGCGCCGGCCGCACAGTCGCCCCTACGAGAAGGTATTTGCGTCAACAAAGAGCGGGAATGCTTATGAAAACTCTGATTTGGGATCTGCGAGCGGCGACTCTGCTGGCCGCGCTGTCGACGAGTTGGGCGGCCCAAGCTGCCAACCCGGTGGCCGATGAGAAGATTGCCGTAGCGAAGGCGTCGCTGCAACATGCGGAGCAATCGGGGGCGCCGCAATTGGCGCCGGTGGAACTTGCGACCGCGCGCGACAAACTGGCGCGTGCAGAAAAGGCGCTGGCCGACCACGATTTGAAGACGGCCTCCGCGATGGCGGAGCAGGCGAATATCGACGCCCAGGTCGCGGAGGCGAGTGCCGTACAACAGCATTCACATGCGGCCGCGGCGGAATTCGATACCAGCATGCAGGCGCTTCGAAGCGAATCGATGCGCAGCACTCAGCCGACGCAATGAGGACTGGGCATGATCGCTAAAGTACTGAGCGGATTGTCCGCCGCATTCCTCGTGGCCTCCTGCGTGTCGACGCCGGTGCCGAACGCGGCGCTCCAGAGCGCGCGCAGCGCCGTGCAGTCGACCGCTGCCGACCCCAATGTGCCTCTGTATGCGGCGTTGGATTTAGAGGCCGCCAAAACACAGCTCGCGATCGCCGAATCGGCGGCCATGCATCATGATGACGCCGCGGTTGCGCAACCCGCGTATCTTGCCTCGCAGACGGCGCGCCTCGCCGAGCTCAAAGCATCCGCGAAAGCCGACGACACACGCGTTGCGGCAGGCCAGGTCGAACGAGCGCAAATCGAGATGGCGGCACGTAACCGTGAGGTCGCGAACGCAAACGTTGCCAATGAGCAAGCCACGGCCAAAGCGGCGGCGCTCAAAGCCGAGCTCGAGGCGCTCGAGGCAAAACGCAACCGATAGCGTTTTGGGGGAACAGGCGGCCGATGCAAATTAAAACGCGGTATGCGGTCCGGCGATCTACTCTGCTGCGCACCGTCGCAACAACACTATTGCTGACCCTCGCGGCTTGTAGCCAATTGCGTGATGCCAAAAGGCCTATCCCCGACAAAAACGCGCCGCGTGCGCAGCTGTCCATCGGCTACAGCTTGCTTTACCAAGAGGCCGATGGCATTCCCAAGCTAAAGTGGATCTTCATGTTCAAGGAGAAACCTGAAGAAATGGGGCGGCTTACCAATGATCTGGTCAGCTATTACCAGCAGCTGGCCGACACCATGCGGCGACTATCCAAGCAATATCCCGCCATGCGCATCGACGTGGCTGCAATGTCTGAGATCGAGGGCGACGAGCGTAAAGCCATTGGCGAAGACATGGCCAAGGACTTCGCCCCGCTCATTGGCAAGACCGGTACCGAATTCGAGCGGGAGGCGCTACTCATGTTTTACAACTCGCTCAACGAGCAACGTCATCTTACCGGCGTGATGGTGGGGCGCGAAACCGACCCGGCGCTCAGGAAGTTCTTGGAGACGACAAAGGCCCAGTTGGAAGCACGCTACGCGAAAGTCGGGGCGCTATTGAGCCGCCACTATTTCGTTCAGTAAGTTTCGCACTCGCTTGAGATCGCCGGCGCGAATGTCAAGATCAGGATTTATTGGTCGGGGAGACAGGATTCGAACCTGCGACCTCGTGGACCCGAACCACGCGCTCTACCAGTCTGAGCTACACCCCGAATTCGGCCGCGGACCCTAGTGCTTGCGTGCCACAGCGAACTTGGCCAGTTCGCTCAAACCTTCCTTGAATACGGTCTCCGGAAGGGGGGCCAGCGCGGCAAGCGCCTGATCTGCCTCGCTTTGAGCGAGGCGCGCAGTGTACGCAAGCCCCCCGAGGCTTGCAACGGCGCGAGTGATTTCGTCGAGCTGGCCAAGGCCGCCGTTTTCGATGGCGTGGCGGATCATCTCGCGCTGCGTCTCGCTGCCGTGCTGCATGGCATAAATCAGCGGGAGGGTGGGTTTTCCCTCTGCCAGGTCATCGCCCAAGTGCTTCCCGAGACTGGCTTCGTCCGCCTGGTAATCGAGCGCGTCGTCGACCAGTTGGAAGGCGGTGCCAATATGCCGGCCGTAGCGCGCCAACGATTCTTCGATATGGGGCGGCGCGTCGCTCAGGACGGCGCCGATCTGAGCTCCGGCCTGGAATAACCGGGCGGTTTTACGCTGAATCACGTCGATATAGCGCGCTTCGGTGGTGTTGGGGTCGTGCGCGTTCATGAGTTGCAGCACTTCGCCCTCGGAAATGGCGTTGGTGGCGTCGGCGATGATTTCCATGATGGGCATGCGATTCAGCGTCACCATCATCTGGAACGAGCGGGAATACAGGAAATCGCCCACCAGGACGCTGGCCGGATTGCCGAACACCTCGTTCGCCGTCTTGCGGCCGCGCCGCAAGGAGGAGCCATCGACCACATCGTCGTGCAGCAAGGTCGCGGTATGGATGAATTCGATGATGGCGGCGGCATCGACGTGCTGTTCGCCGCCGTGGCCGCAGGCGCGGGCGGCCAGAAGCACCAAAAGAGGGCGTAAACGCTTCCCGCCCGCATAAATGATGTAGGTGGCAACTTGGTCGACGAGAGCTACTTGGCTATGCAGTCGACGTTTGATGACCCGGTCAACGGCCTCAAAATCGGCGGCGACGAGTTCTCGAATCTGTTCTAGTGTCATGAAGCGCCCAAAGGAATACGGCATGGTACCTAAGAAAGGCGTGGCTGGGGCGACGCCCTGGTCGCTAAGCCTCAGTCGTAGTTTGATTTTCGGCCGGTGGGGTCGTACAATTCGCGGCTCTTTTGCGGCCCCCTTAAGGCCGTCCAGCTGGAGTTGAAACCATGTATGCCGTGATTGCCACGGGCGGTAAACAGTACCGCGTCCAAGAAGGTGCTGTCGTTCGTATCGAGAAACTCGATGCGGACCAGGGCGCCAGTGTCGAATTCAATCAGGTGCTGCTGGTGGGCGCCGGTGCCTCCGTGACGATCGGCGCGCCCTATGTCGGCAGCGCCAAGGTCGTCGCCACCGTCGAAAGCCACGGCAAGGGCGACAAGGTTCGCATCGTCAAATTTCGTCGGCGCAAGCACTACAAGCGTGAGAAGACTCATCGGCAGCCGTACACCGACGTGAAGATCACGTCGATCGTCGCTTAAGTTTTCGCAGGAGATCCTTTAAATGGCACATAAAAAAGCCGGCGGCAGCACTCGAAACGGCCGCGATTCGCATTCGAAGCGTCTGGGTGTCAAGAAGTATGGCGGTGAAGATGTGCTCGCGGGCAACATCCTCATCCGTCAGCGCGGCACGGTCTATCGTCCCGGCGTCAACGTCGGTATCGGCACCGATCACACGTTGTTCGCCACGGCTCACGGCACGGTGGAGTTTCGCGTCCGCGGCGCGCAGCAGCACACCTACGTGAACGTCATCTCGAAATAAAGCGCGGGCGGGCCGCAGCGCTCGCCGGTTCGCTGGAAGTGAAGGGGGTCAGGCCGCAACCTGTCCCCCTTTTTTAGTTTTACGGGTGTCGTTCTCATGAAATTCGTCGATGAAGCCAAACTCAGGGTCGAAGCCGGCAACGGCGGCCGCGGCTGCGTGAGTTTTCGTCGCGAGAAATTTGCGCCGTTCGGCGGTCCGGATGGCGGCGACGGGGGACTGGGCGGAAGCGTCTACTTGAGAGCGGTCGAGGGCATGAATACGCTGGCGGACTTCCGCATTTCGCGCCTCTACAAGGGCAAGAACGGCGAGGGCGGCAGCGGCAACGATTGCACGGGGCACGGCGGCGATGACGTCTACGTGTCCATTCCGGTCGGTACGGTCGTCCTGGATAAAGAGACCGGCGAGCAACTGGGCGATCTGGCCGTGGAAGGCCAGACGCTGCTGGTGGCCAAGGGCGGCAAGGGCGGCTGGGGCAACACGCGGTTCAAATCCAGTACCAATCGCACGCCCCGCAAAGCGGGGTTGGGCCTGCCCGGCGAGAAACGAGAGCTCATGCTCGAGTTGAAATTGATCGCCGACGTGGGATTGCTGGGACTGCCCAATGCGGGCAAGTCCACGCTGATTCGCGCCGTGTCCTCGGCTCGACCCAAAGTGGCCGATTATCCGTTTACCACGCTGTATCCGAACTTAGGGGTGGTCACAGTCGGACCCGGGCGCAGCTTCGTCATGGCCGATATTCCGGGCTTGATCGAAGGTGCCGCCGACGGCGCGGGCCTCGGGATCCGCTTTCTGAAGCATCTGCAGCGCACGCGGGTGTTGCTGCACCTGATCGACTTGGCGCCGCCGGATCCCGACGCCGACCCGGTCAAGGATGCGCGCACCATCGTCGCCGAACTGAAGAAATTCGCGGCCGACCTTGGCCGCAAGGAACGCTGGCTGCTCATCAACAAAATCGACCTCCTGGAGCCCAAGGAGGCCGAGCGCCGTGCCAAAGAGATCGTGCGCCGCCTGCGCTTCAAGGGTCCGGTGTTCCTGATTTCAGGCGCCACCGGCGCGGGCACCGAGCAACTCAAACAGGCGGTGATGCGGTATCTCGACGACCATCCGCGTCAGGTGGGCGGCATCGACGAGCCCGCGGAAGCGCCGCTCGCGGCAGACGCGACTTAAGGTTGGCTGGCCGCTCACCCCCGCTGCGGGCGCCGAGCGCAAGCCCTCGTCATTCGTCGGCGTCGATCTACAGGGTGGTGCGCGATTCCACGTTATCGCGGCACGTGATCTTCTCGATTCTCACCTTGACGACATTGGTGGTGTGCGCACCTTCAGCGGTATCGAAGTATTGGCGGTCCACCGCGATCGAGCGGCTGGCGCGCGCAGGCACCGCGTAGCTGACCTGTTTGACCTCGGAGCGCGTGATGCCGTCCGCCGTCTTCCAGTCAACCGTGTACCGGATCGAGCCGTTGCAGCCGTTCGCGGCGCACAGCTCGCCATTGATGCCGAAGGCGATGCGAAACTCGTTGTTGCTCAAACGCATGACCAGAGGGTCTTGAGTGAGTGTCACCGAGCGCTCGCCGGAAGGCGCGGCGCTTGCGCCCAGGGCATAGGCCGTCAGGGCGAGCAGGGACAGTGAAATCGTCTTCATGGGGTACTCCTGTTGCAAGTGTGGATTGCGTCTCAGATGCGAACTCGAGCATTCCGATCGCGAAACTAACGCAGCCACCATAGCCACGCGCGACTTGCCGGACAAACGAGAAATTTTTGTAAGGCGGTTAAATCCGCTCATGTGTGCTGCCGGGGCGCCGGCACCCGAAGACTCGGATCCCGGCGCGGCAGCGGCCACGCGCGACAGCCAGCCAGCGGCGCGGCAACGCCCCGTAAGGCATAAAAAAACCGGCGCGAGGCCGGTTTTTATCGGAGTGCCAAGGCACTCCCGCTGCAAAGTACGCGAGTTACTTGGCGAGCGCCCGAATCTGTTTGGTCAATCGGCTCTTATGCCGCGCCGCTTTGTTGCGGTGAATGATGCCCTTGTTGACCATGCTGTCGATGATGGGCGTGGCGTGAGCGAGCGCGGCGGTCGCCTCATCCTGCTTGCCGGTCTTCAATGCCGAGGTGGCCTTTCGAATGGCGCTGCGCAGCTGCGAAGTCAAGGCGTCGTTCCGGGCGCGATGCACGGTGGATTGTCGGGCAGCTTTTTCAGCAGATTTTGTGTTCGCCAAGCGTAAGACTCCTAAAACTAGCCGCTTAGTTTGCTGATCGAGCGGGGTGTTGTCAATGCGGGGCCCGAACGAGCCGCGGCAAGCGAGCCAACTTGAGTATAATCGTTCGCTTTCGCCATGGAACTAGTGCGCGGTCTTCACAATCTTGCCTGGGCGGCCGGGCGTCCGGACACCGGTCGCGCGGCGGCCGCTCGGCTGTGCCGGCGGCGTGCGCCGGGCCAGGGACGGGGCGACCCTGCGAACTCCGGCTGCGTGCTGACTGTTGGCAATTACGATGGCGTGCATCTCGGCCATCAGCGGATGATCGAGGTGTTGAAGCGGCGGGCAGTGGAATTTCGCTGCGCTGCAACAGTATTGGTATTCGAACCCAGCTCGAAGGAGTTCATCGATCCCGCCGGTGCGCCGCCACGCCTGACGCGCTGGCGCGAGAAATTTCTGGCTCTGGCGGCTTACGGCGTCGACCGGTTGGTGACGTTGCGGTTCGACGATGCGATGCGGGCCATGTCGCCGCAGTGCTTCGTCGAACAATTGATCGTCGAAGGCTTGGGCGCCCGGCACGTGGTGGTCGGCGATGATTTCCGCTATGGCGCCAAGGCGCAGGGCACGATCGACAGTCTGCGGGCGGCCGGCAGTGTCCACGGCTTCAGTGTCGAACAGATGCCGCCGTTCGTTCTCGATAACGTACGCGTCAGCAGCACCGCAGTGCGCGAGCGTCTCGAGATTGGCGATTACTCGGGCGCCGCGCGTCTGCTGGGCCGTCGGTACCGCATGACGGGCCGCGTCGTGTATGGCGCGGCATTGGGGCGGACGCTCGGATTTCCGACCGCGAATCTGCGGTTGATGCGCCGCAAATCGCCGCTGTGGGGCGTATTGGCGGTGCGGGTGTATGGCATCGATGTGGAGCCTCTGCACGGTGTCGCGAGTTTGGGAACGAGGCCCACGGTGAACGGGGTCGAGCCGTTGCTCGAAGTTCATGTGTTCGATTTCGACGGCAATCTCTACGGACGGCCGATCGAAGTCGAGTTCATTGCGAAGCTGCGCGATGAGATCAAGTTCGATTCCTTGGATTTAATGATGGAGCAAATGCAGATCGACGCCGCTCTGGCGCGCGATATCTTGTCGAAGGTGGATTGTGGCTGACTACAAAAATACGATTAATTTGCCCAACACGGGTTTTCCAATGAAGGCCGATCTTGCGAATCGCGAGCCCGGCATGTTGGAGGAGTGGGAGCGCACGCGCCTCTACGACAAGATTCGCGCGAGCACCAAGGGTCGTCCCGCGTTCGTGCTGACCGATGGGCCGCCGTACGCCAATGGCGCGATCCATCTGGGACATGCCGTCAACAAAATCCTGAAAGACATCATCGTCAAATCGCGCTCGCTCGATGGTTACGACGCACCGTACGTTCCGGGCTGGGACTGCCATGGTCTGCCCATCGAAATGCAGGTCGAGAAAACCCATGGTCGGGTGGGGCAGAAGATCGACGCGAAGGCCTTTCGCGCCGCATGCCGTGCCTATGCGTTGAAACAGGTGGATGCGCAGCGCACCGACTTCAAGCGTTTGGGGGTGTTCGGCGATTGGGATCATCCGTACATGACGATGATGCCGCGTTTCGAGGCCGAGCAACTGCGCGCCTTCGCGCTCATCATCAAGAATGGCCACGTGTACAAGGGCTTCAAGCCGGTGCATTGGTGCCTCAACTGCCGATCGGCGCTGGCCGAAGCCGAGGTCGAATACGAGGACAAGACCTCACCCAGCGTCTACGTGCGTTTCGAAGTGGTGGACCGTGCCGACTTGGCCGGGCGCATGGGACTCGCGTTGACCGACCAGCTGGCGCTGTTCGACGACGTTCCCACCGCCGTGGCCATTTGGACCACCACGCCGTGGACCCTCCCCGCCAATCGCGCGGTGGCGATACATCCACAGTTCGACTATGCCCTGGTCGAATTCAATCTCGGCGACGGTGAGGAGCGTCTGGTCGTGGCGACCGAACTCGTCAAGACGGTCATGCATACCTTGGGCGTCGAACATTGGACGGTGATCGCCGAGGCCAAGGGCGCCGCTCTCGAGAACCTGCTGCTGCAGCACCCGTTCTACGATCGGCAGGTGCCGGTCGTCCTGGGAGATCACGTCACGCTCGATGCGGGCACGGGCGCGGTTCACACCGCCCCCGGTCATGGACTGGACGATTACCTGGTGGGCCGCCGCTACAACCTCGAGATCGACAACCCGGTGGGCGGGGACGGGCGGTTCCTGCCGACGACGCCGCTGTTCGCCGGTGAGCAAGTGTTCGACGCGAACGCGCATGTCACCGAGGTGTTGCGCGAACACCGCCGCCTGCTCAAGAGCGAGCCGTACCACCATTCCTATCCGCATTGCTGGCGGCATAAGACGCCGGTGATCTTCCGGGCGACGCCGCAATGGTTCATCAGCATGGACCAGGCTGGCCTGCGCAAAGGCGCACTCGAGGCCATCACGCATGTGGATTGGATGCCGGGGTGGGGAGAGCAACGGATCACCGGCATGATCGCCGGCCGCCCGGACTGGTGCGTCTCGCGCCAGCGCACCTGGGGTGTGCCGCTGCCGTTGTTCACCGACAAGATAACGGGCGAATTGCATCCGCGCACCGGCGAACTCATCGAGGACGTGGCGAAGCTGGTCGAGCGCGGCGGCATCGACGCCTGGTTCGATCTGGACGCGGCCGCGCTGCTGGGGCCGGATGCCGGCCAGTACGACAAGGCCACCGACGTGATGGACGTCTGGTTCGACTCGGGCGTCGTGCACCACTGCGTGTCGCAGATCTTCCCCGAAGTCACATCGCCGGCCGACCTGTATCTCGAAGGATCGGACCAGCATCGCGGGTGGTTCCACAGCTCGCTGCTGACCTCGGTGGCCATGCACGGCCGGGCTCCGTATCGCGCCGTACTGACCCACGGCTTCACGGTGGACGACAAGGGCCGCAAGATGTCGAAGTCGATCGGCAACGTGCTGGTGCCGCAAAAACTGACGAGTACGCTCGGCGCCGATGTGGTGCGCCTCTGGGTCGCCGCCACGGATTACTCGAACGAGATGAGCGTCTCGGACGAAATCCTGAAGCGCATGGCCGATTCCTATCGCCGCATGCGCAATACGCTGCGGTTTTTACTGGGCAACATGCATGGCTTCGATCCCGCACAGCACGCCGTGCCGTGGAACGAGCTGGTGGCCATCGATCAGTGGGCGATCTCCAAATCGTTTGCGTTGCAGATCGACGTGGTTACCGCGTACAGGAACTACGAGTTTCACGACATCTATCAGAAGATCCACAACTTCTGCGTGGTCGAGCTCGGCGGCTTTTATCTGGATATCATCAAGGACCGCTTGTACACCACGGGCACGGTCAGCGCGCCGCGCCGCTCCGCGCAGACGGCCATGTACCACGTGGCAAATGCGATGGTGCGGTGGTTCGCGCCGATTTTGAGCTTTACGGCGGAGGAGGCCTGGAGCTTCCTGCCGGGGGTGCGCAACGAATCGGTGTTCTTGAATACCTGGCACCGCTTTCCGCCGGGCGCGGAGCGCGAGTCGGAGGTCGACTGGCCCTTGTTCATTGCGCTCAAGGCCGACGTGGCGCGCGAACTCGAACGCCTGCGCTCAGCCGGGCAAATCGGTGCGCCGCTCGAAGCCGAGGTAACGATCTATGCGCCGCCCCCCCAGGCGGCGCGGTTCTCCGCATTGCAGGACGAGTTACGGTTCTTGCTCATCACCAGTCAGGCGCGCGTGGTCGCCACCGAGACGCCGGCCGAACACGGCGTGCCCTCCGGCTCGGAAGGCGTGTGGATCGAGGTGGCCCCGAGCACGCAGCCGAAGTGCGTGCGCTGCTGGCACTTGCGTAGCGACGTGGGCAGCGACCCCCGCCACCCGGAACTTTGCGCGCGCTGCGTCGTCAACATCGAAGGTCCCGGTGAGGAGCGTCAATTCGCATGAACGCAGTAGAAACCGTAGCCGGCCTCGGCCCGCGCCGGCGCGGCGGCGCCACCGCCTGGCTGGTCTTGTCCGCCATCATCGTGCTGGCCGACCAGGTGTCGAAAAGCTACATCACCCGGCATTTCGGTGAATTCGAGTTCACCAGCGTGCTGCCCATCCTCGACATTACGCGCATGCACAATGTCGGCGCCGCGTTCAGCTTTCTCGCCACGGCGTCCGGCTGGCAGCGCTGGCTGTTCATCGGGCTCGCGGTGGGCGTGAGCATTGCGATAATCGCCTGGCTGGTGCGCTTGCCGCGCGGTGCCCATGGCCTGCTCGCGGCCGGCCTGGCGCTGGTGCTGGGAGGCGCCATCGGCAACGTCATCGATCGGATTCGATTGGGGCATGTCGTCGATTTCATACACTTTCACTGGGATCGGGCGTACTTTCCGGCCTTCAACGTGGCGGATTCGGCGATCACCGTGGGCGCCGCCTGTTTGTTGCTGGATGCGCTGTTCGATTCGAAACGGAAAACCTGATGCATATACTTCTCGCCAATCCTCGTGGGTTCTGCGCCGGCGTCGACCGCGCCATCGACATCGTCGAGCGGGCGATCGACCTGTTCGGCGCCCCGATCTACGTGCGCCATGAAGTGGTCCACAACAAGTACGTGGTCGATCGACTGCGCACCATCGGTGCGGTGTTCGTCGAGGAACTGGTCGAGGTCCCCGACGGCGCGACCGTCATATTCAGCGCCCACGGCGTGTCGCGGGTGGTGCAGATGGAGGCGAAGCGCCGCTCCCTGAACGTATTCGACGCCACGTGTCCGCTGGTGACCAAGGTCCACATGGAAGTCACCCGCTATGCGCGCGAGGCCCGCGAAGTGTTCCTGATCGGCCACGAGGGGCACCCGGAGGTGGAGGGCACCATCGGGCAGTTCGATACCTCCTTCGGCGGCAGCATTTACCTAGTCGAGACCGTCGAGGACGTGCAGCGGGTGGTCGTGCGCAATCCAGCACACCTGGCCTTTGTGACTCAGACGACCCTGTCGGTGGACGATACGGCTTCGATCGTCGAGGCGCTGCGCACTCGCTTCCCGGGGCTCAAGGCACCCGTCAAAGAGGATATCTGCTACGCCACGCAGAATCGCCAGGACGCTGTCAAAGATCTCATTGGCCACTGCGACGTGCTGGTGGTGGTGGGCTCGAAATCGAGCTCCAACTCGAACCGGCTGCGTGAAATGGCCGACAAGGTCGGGATTCCTGGATTTCTGGTGGATGGGCCGGAATTCCTGCACCGCGAGTGGTTCGACGGGGCGAAGACGGTGGGGGTGACTGCCGGCGCATCCGCGCCCGAAATCCTGGTCCAGGGCGTGATTGCGCAGCTGAAGGAGTGGGGCGGGGCGGTGGTGGATGAATTGAAAGGCCGGGAGGAACACGTGATCTTTGCCCTGCCGAAGACGCTGCGGGACGTCACAAAGCGGGTCGGCAGCCTTTCGTCCGATGGCTCAGCGGGTTAGAATGCCGGCCCCTTCGGGTAGTGCGCCGCAATAGCTCAGTTGGTAGAGCAACGCATTCGTAATGCGTGGGTCAGGGGTTCGAATCCTCTTTGCGGCACCATTTTTTAAGGCATTTGAGCGAAACTGAAGCCTGGCGTTGTCCCCCGTAAGTGCATGGTAAGTGCACCGTCATTTCGACAGCAGAATCCATTCGACGCCTGACCAGCTGGCCGAACTTCCTCTTGTAATCTCGGCAGTGGCGGCTCCAGCATTCGGAAGTGGAGCCGTCCCCCCAACCCCCACCCGCATTCGGGGTAACATCGACCGGTCACAGCCGCTTGAGTCTCCGTGAATGATGCCAAATCCCCGACGTACCGGCTGCCGGACCCTTCCGGTGCGCCCGCGCGCGAACGAGGTTTTCGTCCCTGACATTGCCCTCACAGGGCGGTGATCAATTTGCTTGTATGGCAAGACGTAAACGGCAGCCTCGTTGCATCGTAATAGCTGGCCCAAACGGCGCCGGCAAGACAACTTTGCCTGCCAATATCTTCCCGACGATGCGCGAGTGGTTCACTTCGTCAATGCGGATTTGATCGCCAGCGGTTTGTCACCGCTTCAACCCGATCTCACTGCAATCGCCGCGGGCCGCCTCGTTTTGAGGGAGATCGGATGTGGTCCGGCGCTTCAAACGGGGCTGGGAAAACTTCGAACTCGTATATCGTCCCCTGGCGGATTCCTGGGCAGTGTACGAGAATTCAGATCGTACGCCGCGACTATTGGAGCGAGGACCATGAAAGCGAAAGGGTCAACCAAGAAACCTGAACACTTTGCGACGGGTGTTGGTCGCGCCTTACGTCGCGCCGCCAAGGACGCGCAGAAAGTCGCGCGCATGTATGGCACGCCGCTGTACGTTTGGCAAAACGGCAAGGTCGTCGCGAAGAAGCCGTAGGCGCCAGGTTTGTCAGACTAGCGTGCCGACACTCGGGCGCGCCTAAGAGCGCGGGTTCCAAGAACGACTATTTACCCTGAGGTCATGCCATGCATCGATGCTACTTCACCGTGCTAATGGGACTGATGTGTCTGGCCGCGGCCCACACCACGTACGCCACCGGCGCGACGGCGCCGCCGCCAGCCACTGAATTGCTGCGGGAGCTGGTGGAGATCAACAGCACGCACGCGCACGGCTCCACCGAAGCGGCCAAGGCCCTGGCCGAGCACTTTCTCGCTGCTGGCTTTACGGCGCAGGATGTCGCGTTCCTGGCGCCGGCCGATCATCCGACCAAGGGCAATCTCGTCGTGCGCCTCCGCGGTCGCGGGCAGCGTCGTCCGGTTCTGTATATCGGTCATCTCGACGTCGTCGAGGCCAAGCGGGAGGACTGGAATTACGATCCGTTCAAGTTGACGGAGCATGACGGCTGGCTGTACGGCCGTGGGGTCATCGACATGAAGGGCCAGGACGTAGCCATGGCGGTCGCCCTGATGCGTCTGAAACGCGAGGGATTCCAGCCGGAGCGCGACTTGATCGTGGCGCTCACTGCTGACGAAGAGGCGGGGGACGACGCCAATGGAGTCAGCTGGCTGCTGGCAACGCATCGAGATCTCATCGATGCGCAGATCGTGATCAATCCCGACGGCGGACAATCCGATCTACCGGCTGGCCACGGCGCTAACGCGCCTTTCGCAGTATCGCTTTCCGGTTCATTTGACCGAGACGACCAAGCAGTACTTTGAGCGCCGCGCCGAACTGGAAAGTGGGAAGACGCAGGCAGACATGCGCGCGGTGGGAAGGGGGGCGCTGATCCGGCAGCCGTGGAGCGCTTGTCAGCCGTCGTCGAGACGAACATCATGCTGCGCACCACCTGCACGGCAACGCAGATCGAAGGAGGCCACGCCGAGAACGCCCTGCCGCAGCGCGCCCGAGCCACCTTGCAGTGTCGAGTCATCCCGGGAGAGTCGGCGGACTCGGTTCAAGCAGAGCTGCAGGCCGTGCTGGCCGACCCACTCGTCAAATTCAGCACGATCACGCCTGCGACCCCCAGTCCGGAATCACCTCTGGCCCCGTTTCTATTGCGCGAGGTCGAGAGCGTGGTACACGGCCTCTGGCCCCACGTCATCGTCCTGCCGGAGATGTCCCCGGGCGCGAGCGACAGCCGCTACACGCGAGCGTTGGGCATGCCCAGTTACGGGATCGACGCCACGTTCGATGACTTGGACGACGGTCGCGCACATAGACGGGACGAGCGGATCGGAGTACAGGCCTTTGAACAGGACGTCGAGTTCACTTACCGATTGATGAAGGTGCTCGCCCGAGGCTCCCATTAGCGGCCGCTGATGTCGCAGCGTTTGGCATTGGGTCGCCGGGTATGGGTGGATATACCTGAACGCACTATTTATCCATGGGCGATGCCATGCAGGTTTCAAAGTAGGGCAATAGCCTCGCGGTCCGACTTCCCGCGGCAGTGGTGGATGCGCTCGGATTGAAGGAAGGCGATCAGATCGAAATCCAAGTGGCGGGCAAACGATCATTCGACGTGACCAAGGCACCCGGCGCACGCGAGTTGCTGGCACGCTTGCGAAATTTTTGCGCAACACTACTCGCCCCACCAGTTTCAATTACTGACAGCATTGCGTGACAAAAACGGTCCGGAACGCGTTTTTACTCGTTTTGCCAATTTCTGGCGGCGAGAGGCTAAGTATCGGAATTTACCAATGTAATGCGACATCTGCGGCGTTCGGCTCCAAAGTTGCGCGCAGCAGGGTGGCGACCGCGACAGCCACGCGCTCCAGGACCCGTAACGGCGAACCCCTGTGTCGCTCAAAAGCGAGTACTTAGAACAACGCCATACGTTCGCGGATCGGAGAGCGTCACCGTCGACGTGACCGGCCCCGGGGGCTCGCCGGCGAGGCCGGGGCCGGGGGTCTTGTAGCGAATGTTCGAGACATTACGCACGTAGCCAGTCACTGAAAACTTTCCGCCGACCGAGGCCCAGGTCGCGTTAAGATCACCGATCCATGCACTCTCGGTCCGGATGTACGGAAAATACGATGGACCACCGCCGGGCGGATTCAGCTGCAACGATGTGATTGATCCGAAATCGTACGGCGAGTGCCAGCGGGCATCGCCGTGCAGCGTGAGCGTCGAGCTGCCCGGCAGCGGTACGGTGTGGTCGTAGGAGACATCGGCCGTGAATGGAGCGACCCCGGGGATTTTGTCGCGCGCGTAGAAGCGTCCGAACGTGATAGGTCCCGCGACGGGGTCCGTGTAGATCACGGTGCCGTTTTTGTCGACGTAGTAGGAGTTCGTGTAGCCGAGATTGACGCCGACGCGATCGTGAGACGTGAACTGGTAGAGCACTTCCAGCTCAGCGCCGTCAACCTCCACCGGAGAGGCGATCGTGGCGAACGTCGGAGCAAACGGATTCTGCGGTGTGATGTTGACGCCGGCCGTCTGGAAGCCGTCATATTTGGCGTAATAGATCGCGCCGTTGACCTGCAGAGTGTCGTTCAGAAAGCGATTCTTGGATCCGATCTCGTAGGACGTCAGTGTCTCAGCCTTCAACTCGAGCACGACAGGATTACCGGTGACGCCCGTCGAGGCGGTTACGTCTCCCGGTGAAACCCCCGTCGTGACCGAGGCATAGAGCATGTTCTGCGCCGTCACGTCGTGCTCGAGCCGGGCTTTGTAGGTGAGATTGCTGAAGCGCCGAACGCCGGCTTCGCCGTTCAACGACTGCGTGACTCCGGTGATCGAGGTGTAGTCCTGATCGACCCCGACCCGGGTGTGGTCATAGCGCACGCCTCCGGTCAAACGCCAGGAGTCCGCGACAGGGTACGTGGCCTCGGAGAATGCGCTGTAAGTCTGCGTGGCCTTCTCCCGCGTCACCGAGTCGAACAGCACCATGCCGCTCGGATAGTTTTTGTTCAGGTCGCTGTTGGACAGATTGTTGTTGTAGTAGAACGCTCCCACCTGCCAGGTGAGCTTGGACCCGGGATTGGATGCCAGGCGCAGCTCATGCGTCTGGAAAGTGTCATGGGGCGTATCGATCGTCTGGTCGAAGTTGAGGAAGGTGCTGCGGGCGCTCGCCAGCGCGTGCGACGTCCAGGTGCGATAAGCGGGTTGATAGGTCAGTGTCGCATTACCCAGGTCCCAATTGAGCTCCGCCCAGTATTGGCGATAGTCGTTGCCGCCCGGTGAAGCCGGGGTCCCCGGTGAAAACGGTGTCCCCGGTGGAACCGGTGAACAAAATGTTTTATTGTCGAAGCAGTAGACGTTCGGCGCAGTCTGAGTGATGGTTACGCCTCCGGTATGCGTGTCGTTATTCTGCAATGCGGCGCCAAGCAGAATCGACAGCTGCTCGTTGGGCTTGTAAAGCAGCTTCACTTTGCCGTCGGTGGTCGTCACTTGCCCACCGACTGCTGAGTCATACCCGTTGTGCTCGTAGCGGTTGCCGGCGACGCGGATTCCCAAGACATCATCAACGAGAGGGACGTTCACCGCGGCCGTGTAGTGCTGCAAATCATAGTTGCCGAATTCCACCGCCGCATTGCCTCCAAGGCGGCTCAGGTCGGGATTGGCCGTGTGAATGGCCACGAGACCCGAGGTGGCGCTGCGCCCGTAGAGCGTTCCCTGCGGACCGCGCAGAACCTCGACGCGGTCGATGTCGTAGCCTCCGCCCACTCCTTCGTATACCCCGTCGACATACACCGCTGCCGACGCCGCAACGGAGGTGACACTTCCGCCGGCGCCAGAATTCGACGGAACGCCGCGGATCGTAATCCCGGAGCCGATGTTATCCGTTCCACTCCCGAATGAAGCGCCCGTATTGCTCGCGGCTCCGCCCGACACGCCCGGAATGTCTTCGAGAATCTGCCCGAGCAAGAAACGGCCTTGACTTTGCAAGTCCGCACCCTCGCGTACGCTCATCGAGAGAGCCGTCTTCTGCACATCGCTGACGCGGCGCTCGGCCGTGACAATGATTTCTACGAGTGCATCTGATTGCCCTTGAGTTGCCGCCGCGCTCGCAGCGGCCGGTTCCGCATGAGCCGGACCGGTCATCACCGCCAAATTCAACGAGCCGGCCACAGCCATCGCAGTCAAGTGACGGAAACCGCCACCGGTATACCTGTTTTTCATCACTCATCCCCCCTTGAAGAATTCTAATCAACTATTTCTACGAATAGTGTTTTCGCCAGAAGCTCCCTTCTTGCGCACCGAACAGTCTCCGCCGTGGACGCCCTGTTTTGAGGTCTCGTCAGTCCTGCGGCTCGGGCACCAGGCTCGGATCGACCCCATCCTTCGCGCCGGTCTGCAGCTCGCAATTGTACTCGTGGAATAGCGTCATGTCCGGACGCCATGAATAGTCGCGCATCCACGACCACGGGTGTGTGTAGTACGTCGGATCGTCGAGCGTGAATTCGACCTCCAGGAACCAGTGGTCGCTCTTCACCTTGCGGATACGCATCGTGAGCTTCGCATTCTTGGAGGTCGGCGTACCGTCGACATCAAGCCAGAGCCCGTCCTTGAAGCCGGTCGTCTCCACCACCAGCGTATCGCCGTCCCAGTGTCCGACAGAGCTGCCCATGTAGGCCGCCGGCAGCGCCTTTGCCGGATCCATGATGACCTGCATGAGTCCGTGATACTCCTCAAACGCGAAATCCAATCTGTCCTTCGACTGGAAGATGTGGAACGGCATGTTCAAATCCATCTGCCACGGCTGGCCCATCGGAATGCAAAGCGCCGACGCGTTGATGAACGGTGTGCCGGTCTTGAGCGATTTGACACGACGCTGCTGCACCTTGAGACCGGCGTCGGTGAATGGCGCTTTGTTGCCGAACATGTCGGTCGTGATCTGAAACTGCAGCAACGCTTCGTGGTACCACGTACCATCGAAATTGCGCGGATCGGGTGAAGGCTGCGGCGCATCGGCAGGCAGCGGCGGTATGGCAAGCAGACTGGCTGCAGCTTCTGCGCTAGGGGGGCCGCCTGCGCCAGGAGGACCGCCACCCGGCGGTCCAAAGGGTCCGCCCGCTGGGCCACCGGGTGGCAGGCCTCCATTGGCAGACGGTCCCGCCGTGCCGGGAGGAGGGCCGCCGGGCGGCTGCGCAAACGCCGCGCCCGCGTAGACGATGAGCGCGAGGACAGCGGCACTCGTCCAGATGCTCTTGATTTCCGAATTCATGGCTCAGTGCCTTCTGGTTGTGCGTTGGAGGAGTTAAGGCTTCACAGCAGCGCCCTCGGCGGTGCGCGTAACGAGGCAGACGTTCTCCGGAAATGGGTCATCCGGTTGGCGCTGATAGGTCACGACCGTCCGCCAAGGTCGCGTGAAGTACCTCGGATCCTCGATGGTGATGCGATCCTCGAGTGTATTCGCGCCTTTGAGTCGGATGCGCTCGGTCGTCTTGAGGTCATAGCCGTGCGGCACGAGATTGTCGATCAGCGTGTTGTTCTGGAAACCCTCCGTCGCTACCACCAGAGTATCGCCCTCCCAGTGCCCCTTGGAGATGGGCACGGCCCTGCCGACGATCGCGTCGTCCGCGCCGAAGAGGGAATCAGCCGCGACTCTGCGCTGCGGCTGAATCAGGCTGCCCATGTCCACTTCCCGCGCCAAGCGATTCCACTCGAACTGAAAGCCGATCCATCCTGGTCGCTGCCAGATGCGGAAACGCTCCGGAGTGAGCATCAACCGGGGCAGTCCCGGCGATGCGCAACGCGCCGTGGCATAGTCGTATTCTTCGTAAGCGCGCTTGGCGAGGTTGTCTTTGTTCTGCGCGTAGCGCTTGCGGCCGATATCCGTGAACGGAATCGATCCGCCTTCCGGCCTGAAGGCTAACTGTGGAGCGCTGATCTTCCACGTACCTTCCAGATTGACTGAATCGGCTGCCGGCGCGCGCGCCGGCAGCACGGCGGCAGCCATTGCCAGGCACAAAGCCCAGCCGATCGAACTCGGGCTTCGCGCAGCCCTCGTGATTTTCATTCGCTTTGGCTCCTGGTGACTACTTGGCTGTCTCGGCTTGTTTGAGGACATCGCTGGGTGTGAGGCCGGGTGCGAATTCGACATCCTTGAACACGCGTCCATTCGGAAACTTCACGCTTGCCAACATGCCGCCGAGATGGCCGCTCAACGCGGGGTGCCAGCTGATTTCCATTTTGTCGCCAATCTGGAAATCCTTTGGCATGAAGCCTTGCTTGACGAACATCGCCGGACTGCCGCTGGCCACCGTCATGTCTTCGGGCTTGCCATCCGGACCCTTGATCGTGAACACCGCCGCTGAATGCGGCGCGCTCCAACGGAATTCCTTAAGGGTCGCCTGTGCGGAAAGGGTCTTAGACAAATCATACCCGGCAGCGGAATGATGGGCCCAGACCGGCGCGGTTATCGCCATGGCCAGCATCGACCATACAAACCGCTCTGGGCGTACTGCGCGCTTGTGCATACTCGATTTCCTCATGAGGTGGAATGGCAAATAAGGAGAGACGACTCTTCGCTCGTTCGAACAATCACCACTTCGGCGACTGGAAATAAACTGCGGCAATGAAGCCGTAGAAGGTGCGCCGGTCATTGCTGCCCTGTCTCAGGTGTGACCGGCGGCGACGTTGCCGGGATGGACGTTATGTAGCGACTGTCCTCCTCGTTACGAACGTAGGCCGTTAGCGTGTGGTGGTTGCGCGGCGAAGCCCGCGTCGCGCTCGTTTGCGCATGAGCCGGACCGGCCATTAACGCCAAATTCAATGTGCCCGCCGGGGCGAACACTGTCATGTGACGGAAACCGCCACCGGTGAACGTGCTCTTCAGCGCGAATCCCCCCCCGTCCACGAAAACTCCTGTTCTACTTCCAACGATCGGTACATTCGCCAGAAGCTCTTCTTATCCTGGGCAGCGCCGAGATTCGCCCATCTGCCTGATCGTCTCCCGAAACGTAGGGGCCGCTCGTGCAAGGTAATCTTTCGCTGAACGATCCTGAGCTACTATGGCGCCGAGGAGTCGTCGGGACCAATGCTTAGTTCGATGTGTCCCATATTGGAATGATATGGGTCTGCGCCCGATGTGGAATACCTCTATTGCTGTCATTTTTCCCATGGTGGATGTCTCGCACGAACGTCGAATTTCATTTGTAAATTCCGCTACTTAGCCTCTCGCCGCCAGAAATTGGCAAAACGAGTAGAATCGCGTTCTGGGCCGTTTTTGTCACGCAATGCTGAATGAGTTTGAGCTCGGTGTGATCCGAGCCCGCATGCTCGACGCCAAGCACGGCAAAGCCTTGCGCGGTGATCTGCGCATTCGCGTTCCAATCGGTTATAGCTGGCATCGAAAGATTGGACTCGGACTCGACCCGAACCTGCGCGTGCAGGAGCCGGTCCGCGTCGTGTTCGCGCGGCCAACTGGGCAGCGCTCGGCAGGAGCTGATCTCGCTCACCGCGCACCATTTTTTGAGGCATTTCAGCGATCGCCTGGCTTTCTCCGGATAGCCGTAAGTGCACGATAAGTGCACCTGTTCTCGATGTGGATCCGCGCAGATAAGTCACTGCACTCTGTGCATGCTGAGTAACGCAATCATTCAATGAGCGCGCTGATGTCGATGGCGAAGGGGTTTGCTTCGACCGACATGAGTGGATATACTTTAGCTCCGTGTATATCTATGAGTACGGTGCCATGCAAGTTTCAAAATGGGGCAACAGCCTCGCCGTCCGGCTTCCCGCTTCGGTAGTGGACGCCCTCGGGTTGAAGGAGGGCGATCAGATCGAAATTCAAGTGGCAGGCAAACGGTCATTCGATGTAACCAAGGCTCCCGGCGCTCGCGAGTTGCTGGCGCGCTTGCGAAAATTTCGCGGAACCCTCCCGGAAACTTTCAAGTTCGATCGACTCGATGCCAATGAGCGACGGTGAGCGCTTTTTCGACACGAGTGTTCTCTTGTATTTGCTATCGGGGGACTCCCGTAAGGCCGACCGGGTCGAGCAACTAATTGCAGAAAGGGGAACGATCAGCGTTCAAGTCCTGAACGAATTCGCAGCCGTCGCTCTGCGCAAACTTCGGATGAAACTCGGAGACATCAGAGAAATCCTGGAAACGGTGCGCGCTGTTTGCACCGTCGAGGCACTGACCGTCGCGACTCACGATCGGGGCCTTACCGTCAACGAGCGCTACGGATTTTCGTTGTACGACTCGATGATCGTTTCGTCAGCATTGATGGTGGGTTCGGAAGTGCTGTACTCGGAGGACCTGCAGGACGGGCAGATCATCGACGGCCAACTGCGGGTGGCGAATCCATTTCTGCCGCCCTGAGCGGGGCCCCGAATCGGCGAGAAAGATATTCGTAATGCGTGGGTCAGGGGTTCGAATCCTCTTTGCGGCACCAAAAAAAATAAGAAAATCAAACGTATACGTGACTCGTGCGTTCTCGCACCTGATTTCGCTGTAGCCACTTTTGTACCCGCACAATGCGTGGGTCGGGGACTGCGAACCCTTTTACGGCACCATAAAAATCATTAAAGGCAAACACATACGTGACGCTGGTGTTATCGCACGTGATTTCGCTGTGGCCACTCTTGTCCGACACAATGCGCGGGTCGGTGAGGGATTTCCGCTCTCTGATCCAGCAATCGCCGCTCTCAAGGCCCGTCAGCAAGATAGAAAGGACCTGGCCTCTAAATGTAATGTTTGAACGGCAAGGGCAGCTGGTTTTCCGGCGTTGGCCCCGCCGTCAAAATCTCTCCAACGGCGCTTGCAAAACGAAGAGTAACAGGCAGTCCGTCACCATAGATGCACGCGTTGAAATTGAGCTTCGTTAAAGCCATGACGTCTGCCATCACTATCAGCAAATCGGCGTCTCCGCATAGCAGATCAATTCGGAGTGGATTGCAGCACCACGTCGTCGCGGCCATGACTGGTCACTATCACCGTTCCTCGATGAACAACGCCGCGTAAGCGGCCAAACTCGCGCTGAAAGTAAACAGGCGCAGGGCTCGGCGGATGTGGACGCCTTGGAAGCTGCACACCAGCGATGATCTCCATCTGTTCGAGTATGCGATCAGAGCGACGGTCCAGCGCTTCCAATCTACGCTGCTCGATGGCTTGTGCGAGCGTGGTGTTCGAGGCACGGCGGGTGCCCTTCGATCTCGACCGTGGCTAGTCTGTTGCATTGACTACATTGCGGCCTATCGAACCTCCCTCCCTGTAAATGGTGAGGTTTAACCGCCTTGTGCCCGCTCGTCGGCACACTCAAGTTGAGCTTTAGGCGACCGCGCCGGACGAGTCAAAATGAGAAGATGTCGTCTTTTGCTGGTGGAGCATTCGGCGGCACCGGCACCGGCACCGGCACGGGCGCCGGGGGTGGCAGCGGTGGCAACACGGCGCAAATGACGGGATGGTAGTCACCGACGGACCGACTAATCACCGCTGCACATCGACGGAATTCGTTCTCAAACTCGCAAGCGCGAATCTCAATGGCCACACGCTGCGCGACGTTGCTGTCCATGTCGGGTCCGCACACGTCGAAGAGACGATTCATCACGAACCATCGGTTGTGCTGTTCCGCAAGGATTGCCGTCGCGAGCACGGCATTGGCCTTGATCCCCACAGTGCCATGGTCGTAAATTATCCGCAGACGCAGAGCCAGCACGTCACAGTAGTTGAAGTCGAAGTTCGGAGACTTTGCCCACTCGCAGTACTGATTCGCGATATCGACCCAAGAATCCGGGTCGCGCTCTTTGAGCCTTACGATGCGTTCCTCGGTCAGCGCCGAGAAAAGGAGACCGGCAAATGCGGGGTGCTCGACACCACGAACAAACCGCGCCATGTCGGCGAACTCAGGCACCTGCATAGCGTCGATGTTCTCTAATTTCGCAGCCCAATGAGCAGCGGCGAGCGTCGCTTCCGTCTCAACAGGAATCTCTGGCGGGGTTGCAAGTACCTCAAAAAGTGCAGCTCGCAAACGATCCACTGATTTAAATCGCTTTTTCGGGTCAAGCTCGGTGCTCTTCTCGATTACGCAGGCTATCTTTCCGGGAGCGCTGAGACGCTGGCAAGGTGCGCGCGTCGAATTTCCGAAGCAGTCGTGCAGGATGCAGCCGAAAGCGAAGATGTCTGCCGGGCATCCCGCTCTCTTGAAGTCAACGAATTGCTCGGGTGCGCCGTATGCCGGAGTGCCCCAAGCCTGGTTTGAAACAGTCAACTTCGTGGTGTTGGCTTCGATAGGTAACACTAAACCTAAATCCGCAAGCTTCCATCGCCCTTCATGCAAAAGAATATTGGAGGGCTTCAGGTCTCGGTGGGCGTAGCCGAGTGCATGCAGCGCTCCGAGAGCGTCTAATACTTGCCCAAATGCGGCCAGCAACTCCGGTGGATTGCCCTTGAGGCTCGACATTTGATGTTCAAACGTGGCCTCGGCGAGGGGCATTACAAACGATGGCGGGTCTGCATCTAAGTCCGCGAAAAGGATTGGTACCACAAATTGGTCGGGAAGTGCGCGCTGCACCCGTACTTCACGTGCAAATCGCTTCCGTAGGTCCGGTAGATTCACGCCGCGCAATATGGTGTCACTTGGCTGAAGAACTTTACGCGCGGCGATTGATCCATCTTTCAGGCGCACACGCTCGACGTAGCCAAAGCCGGTCTTGGCAATCACATCTAAGGATTCCATTTGCACGTTCGCTGTCACTTCCTGTTCGATTTGAGCGAGGAAGTGTACCGGGCAGGGGCTGAGTCCAACCTTGCGCGGACTCTCATCTTTGCGGCCACTGTGCGAACGACGCGCAAATTTAAGTATTCGGGCTGTAGTTCCCCGGTCGGCGCTCGATGGGCGCGCCGCTCAACTGAGGGAGACCCTCCCTGCGACCGGTCACCCTCCGTCGAAGGGCGCTAGCAGGTGACGCGCGGCGCCGTGGTCGCGGGCATCGCACGCGCGTAAAGTGGAAGTCGGGCACGCGTTCTACGCCTAACCCTCGAAAATTTCCACCAAAACGGTGGACATCCTCCTGACTCAAACCAGGGCGGACTGCACCAGACTCCTCTCGGACATTCTCATTGCGCTTGGATTTCTCCTGGCTTGATTCGCTGGCACCCATCAATAGCCGCGCGAACAGTGTTGACCGTGTCTACACACAAAGAAGCCAAAATATACGTTTTTGGCCAGTCAAAAATAGAGGAACTTTCCGGCATATATCCGCATATCCCGGCATTTCTAGGATCAATATTTCACATTACATGGACTTAATAGACGCCATATTGTAAAGTCAATGCCAGTTTCTCCAGGAAGGTAGTCATGGCATCGAAAAAGGAAAAGCCCAAACGCAATGAGAATGTCCGAGAGGAGTCTGGTGCAGGCCGCTCTTATGTGAGTCAGACGGATGTTCCTGGGTTCTCACTCACGAACGCACTGAGGGTCCCTGAGGCACTTGATGCGAACTTCGCGCGCACCCCGGCGAAACCGCTTCGACTCGCGCAGGCAATGGATATGTCGCCGGGATCGTCGAGGTTCAGGATGTTGTGTGGTGCCGCTATCGCGTACGGGCTCACCGATGGCGGCTACAACGCGGACACTATTGGACTGACTGCACTTGGTCGCCGGATCGTCGCGCCGACAAGTGAAGGGGACGACCTTGCTGCCAAGCGCGAAGCCATACTGCGCCCGCGTGTACTCCGCGAGTTTCTCACTCGGTATAACGAGGCAAAGGTCCCTCCCGAACACATCGCGCGCAACGTCCTTGAAGAGATTGGAGTCCCACAGGACAAAACTGCTGAGGTCTACAAGCTGGTGATGGAGGGCGCCGAAGCGGTTGGATTTCTCCGTCAGGTGAAGGGCCAACTGTATGTGGATCTCGATTCCACTGTGGAGGCAGCTGCGAGTGAAGATTCAGGAGAAGGCGCAGGGCCGCTGGATGAGGCGTCTACCTCCTCGACTGCTAAGGCGCCAGCACCATCACCCATGACTGCAACAGCGCCCGCCGTGACGCCACTGAAGCACACCAGCCGGGTGTTCATCACGCACGGGAAAAATCAGGACATCGTTACTCAGCTTAAGGAACTGCTGACCTTCGGCGGATTCACGCCAGTGATCGCCATCGAGTCAGAGACGGTGTCGAAGCTACTGCCGGACAAGGTGATGGATGAGATGCGCGGTTGCAGCGCTGCAGTGATCCATGTGGGCGCCGAGCAGCGGATGATCGATGCAGACGGCAAAGAGCACCTCATGCTGAACCAAAATGTTCTGATCGAGATTGGCGCCGCAATGGCGCTATACGGGCGCAAGTTCATCATGCTGGTAGAGAAGGGCGCCAAGCTGCCGTCGAATCTCCGGGGGCTGTATGAGGTTCGATATGAAGGTGGCAAGTTGGACTACGAGTCCACCATGCGCCTGCTCAAAGCTTTCAATGATTTCAGGAGTTGAAAAGGTTAAAGGCTACTCACGGCCCGTGGACTTAGAAGGTCAAGCGCCGTCCAACAGCGCTCGATGCCACCACGGGCCGTGAGGAAAAGCCGGGATTCCAACACCCGGCCTGCCCCCTTATATTCTACACATCGTCAGGCGATAACCCTCAAGGAGCGAGAATGCCTATCCAAATGACGCAGCAGCAGATCGCCGAGTGGATACTGGAAATCCTGGTAGAGGAACTCAAGCTGAAGCCGGGGGACAGGCTGCCCGATCAGCTGCTCAAGGAACGGTATCGCGCCCGCAAGGGCGACAGTGGCGACATCAAGATTGGTCTTGAGCTTGCCACGGAACTGGAGTGGCTGACACTTGACGAATTTGCTCCAACGCAGTTCCGCCTAACCGAGCTAGGTTACGAGAGCTTTAGCTAGGTGCCCTCGTGGTGCCAATCTTTGTTCGGCGATTGTTGGTTTGCAGGGCATAATGCGTATTTTATAATAGAATCAATGAGTTAAAGAGAAACTTCGGAATGTCGTTTTCTATAAGGTATCTAAAAATAGACTTTAAGCCGCTTTAGGTCTATTTTATGAGACCTTATGAAAGCGACGAAAAACAAATCAGTCCTGCCGCTACGCCTGCGACAGGGCATTGCCAAGCTCGGCGCTGACATTGCCGTAGCGCGACGTAAGCGCTCCTTGACCATTGGCATGATGGCCGAGCGAATTGGCGTTCATAAAAATACCTACCTGAAAGTCGAGAAAGGCGATCCGACTGTCTCCTTCGGAATCTACGCCATGGCCCTTTTTGTTCTGGGGCTATCCGATGCACTCACGGCTCTAGCCGATCCTGGCCGAGATGACACTGGCCTCTTGCTCGACGCAGATCACTTGCCGAAACGCGTCCGTGCGCCTAAGGAACCTCAAGCGTTATGAAGCGCACGATCGGCGTGTTTCTCGGTGACGCCGGTCGTCGCATTGGCACGCTTCGCTTTGACAGCCAAGGCGCACGCCAAAGTGCCGCTTTCGAATACGACCGTCAGTGGCTTGCCGCTTCGGATCGATTCGCACTCGAGCCCGACCTGCCTTTGGTGACAGGCGCACAATTTCACAAGCCACCCGGCCGCGATGCATCGATATTTCATGGCGCCATAGCCGATACCGAACCGGATGGGTGGGCGCGTCGCGTTATTCTTCGTGATTACGCCAAACGCCGCGCATTAGCTCGGGCGGTCGGAGAAGCGCAGGACCACCACCAGCCGCTCACCCCTATCGACTTTCTTCTCGCGGTCGATGATGTCAATCGCGTAGGGGCGCTTCGATTTCAAGACGAGGAAGGTGTTTTCCAGCGTGCGACCGGTGAAGGACAGCGAACCGCACCGCCATTGATCGAGCTGTCTATGATGATGACTGCTAGTCGGGCGGTCGAGACCAACACCGAAACGGCAGAAGACCTTGCTTACCTTCGCGGTCGAGGGACTTCGCTGGGGGGGCTTCGACCAAAATGCTCTGTCATCGACTCTGATGGCGCGCTCAGCATTGGCAAGTTTCCGAGCATCGAGGATGAGCGGGCCGTTACCAAGGGCGAGGTCTTGGCGATGCAACTGGCAAAGGCGGCGGGGATCAATGCTTCGCAGGCACGGCTCATCGACAGCGACGGTATCCCCGTCACTCTGATTCGTAGATTCGATCGTACTGCCAAGGGGAGACTCATGTACGTCTCCGCCGCAACACTGCTTGGTGTGGACGTTGGAGCACCCACAGAACATACCTACACCGAAATAGTCGACGCAATACGTCAGCATGGAGCAGACGCACAAGCCGATATCGAAGAGCTTTGGCGCCGAATTGCCTTCTCGATCCTTATTAACAATGTTGATGATCACTTGCACAATCATGGGTTTCTTCATGTCGCAAAGGACCAATGGCGACTATCGCCGGCTTTCGATATCAATCCCTTCCCCGATCGTCAGCGTGAACTGAAAACATGGATCTCCGAAGAGGCGGGTCCAGCGGCTTCGATCGATGCGCTGATGGCGGTTGCAGCCTATTTCAAGCTGGATAAGGAAGCTGCTGTCGAAATACTTGCAGAGGTCGAACGGACCGTTTCAAATTGGCGCGTGCGTGGCCGCGAGCTTGGAATGAGCGCAGCAGAACTCGAGCAATTCGCCGATGCTTTTGAGCATCGCGAGCGAGAGGTCGCGCAGTCAATCGTCCGAGAAAGGAGGGGTTAAAAACCGGATTTGGATCTGCGACCCCCTAAGTTATAAAAATTCAAATCTGTTCAAACATGGCTAGCATGCTGTGGCCACTTTTGTACCAGCACAAGCAGATTTTCCACTTGTGTTACCGATGAAGATCGCGTTTGGCGTTCGTAAGATATTGATTGATAGGCATCGCTAGAAAGACCTGCGAGTTCGTAATGCGTGGGTCAGGGGTTCGAATCCTCTTTGCGGCACCATTCACCCCGTCCAACGAAGTCTGATAATTTCCAGCGACGTCTAGATCGCTCGGAAAATCCCTGGATTTCTAGGCTCAAACTTTCCACGTCCGTCGATGCGCGTTTTTCGACGTCGATTGACAGCCAGACATTCCTGGGGGTACTTCTGGGGTACTCGGGTCTTCCGCGATACCCCGGTACCCCCAAATTCGGAGCCGCGCGACCTGACGCGATTTCGTTCACGCAACCGTCACGTGAGGTCCGACCATGCCGCTCAGCGAGACCGTCATCCGCCAGACGAAGGCCGAGTCCAAAGCGATCAAACTGTTCGATGGACGCGGGTTGTTCCTTATCATCAAGCCCAACGGTGCCCGCGGTTGGCGGTTCAAGTACCGCATCGACGGTCGCGAGAAGCTGCTCTCGTTCGGCGTGTATCCCGACGTCCCGCTGAAGCTCGCCCGCGACCGTCGCGAGGCGGCGCGGCAGCAGCTCGCCTCCGGCATCGACCCGGGCACCAAGCGCAAGGCCGAGAAGGTCGCCCAGGGCAACACCTTCGAGGCCATCGCCCGTGAGTGGCTGGCGCTGCAAGAACCCAAGCTCGCGCCGGCGACGTTCGCCAAGGCGACTTGGACGCTCGAGACGCTGATCTTTCCTGGCCTCGGCAGGCGGCCGATCGCTAAGATCGCCGCGCCCGACCTGCTGGCGGTGCTGCGCAAGATCGAAGTGCGGGGGACCTACGAGACCGCCCACCGAGCGAAGCAACGCTGCGGCCAGGTGTTCCGGTACGCCATCGCCACCGGCCGCCGCCCACGACATCACCGCCGCCCTACGCGGTGCGCTGGCCCCCGTGGTGACGACGAACCATGCCGCCGTCACCGATCCCGCCCGCGTCGGTGAACTGCTGCGCGCCATCGACGGTTACCGGGGCAGTCTCGTGACGAGCTACGCGTTGAAACTCGCGCCGCTGACCTTCGTCCGCCCGGGTGAGCTGCGCCATGCGACGTGGTCCGAGCTGGCCCTCGACCAAAGCGAGTGGCGCATCCCCGCCGAACGCATGAAGATGCGCGAGGTCCACATCGTTCCCTTGAGCCGCCAGCCCGTCGAACTCCTGCGCGAGCTCCAATCGATCTCCGGCCGCAGCAGCTACGTCTTCCCGGCCCTCGGCAACGTGCATCGACCGATGAGCGAGAACACCGTCAACGCCGCGCTCCGGCGCTTGGGCTACGCGCACGACGAGATGACCGGCCACGGCTTCCGCTCGATGGCCTCGACACTGCTCAACGAACAGGGCTGGCACCCTGACCTCATCGAGCTGCAGCTCGCCCACGCCGAGCGCAACCAGGTCCGCGCCGCCTACAATCGAGCGCAACGCTTGGTCGAGCGGCGCAAGATGATGCAGGCGTGGGCGGATTATCTGGACCAGCTCAAACTCGCGACGGGCGGCTCGGCGAACGAACGGATGCAGGCGGCGTAGGCGACGAGAATTCGTCTAACGCTGGGGGTTTGGGCGCGACGCAACTACGGGCCCGGCAATAGCCTTCTCCTGCGCTTGGAACGCGATCTTCGGGCGTGACCTCTGTTTTTTCCCCGTGCGGCAATTGCCCAACAATGCGGTCCAATCTTCGGCGATGCCGGCGGACGAATCGGTTCGCGCGCTCCAGCGTAGCCCAGCGGACAGCGAAGTGCGCAGGTAAATGAATTCACTAGAAAGCACGGGGTCGGGGGATACCACGTTTTTTCCCCGTGGCGCGCGAAGGGGCGCCATAACCCATTGTGCAGACGTTGCTTTCGATAGGGAGTAACTCCCTATCTTTTATCTTGCTAACGTTTCCGTTCGCTTCTCCTGCACATTTTGCGAATCGAAACCGGTATGCGCGCTACCAGCCGAGCCGAACCGGCGGCGCCGCGTCCAGCGTGAGGGGGATCCCGCCGACGAGCGCCACCACCGCGATGGCGGAAAGCGGGGCCGTGTACGCCAATACGAAGGCGTCTCCGCAGTTCTTGGACGTCAAAAAATGAAAGCTTCCACTCGTCGTAAACGTCCCGAAAGTTTTGCCGCCGGCGTCGGTGCGGCCTCCGGATGGCGGCGAAGACGGCACGTAAGATTGCTCGGATGCACGGGACGCCGATCTACATCGTCGAGGACGGAAAAATCGTCGCAAAGAGGCCCTGATACTCCCAATGCGGTATTGGTGGGTCAATCAGAATCAGACCTACCGGCACGAGGTGGCGGGCGGCTATCTGTGGTCCCCGAAACGCAAGTCCAATGGCGGGGTCAACCCATTCTATGAGTCCATGCGAGAGGTCGCTCCCGGCGACATCATCCTATCGTTCGCCGACACCCGGATCGCCGCCATCGGCATCGCCCGATCCCACTGCTATGAATGCCCGAAGCCACCCGAATTTGGTTCGGCCGGCATGAATTGGGATGCGGTCGGGCGGAAGGTCGAGGTCAAATTTACGGAGTTGGGAAACCGAATTCGGCCGGCGGAGCACATGAAGATACTGGGTCCCCGACTGCCCAAGAAATACTCGCCGCTGCTGTCCGACGGGCGCGGAAGCCAGTCGGTGTACCTCGCAGAAATTCCGGTCGTGATGTTTGCGGCCTTGCGCGCTTTGATCGGATACGAGGCACGCCAAACCCTGGGGGTCGCCGAATCCTGGAACGATCTGGACACCGCCGCCGACACGCCTCTGCGCGACGTGTTCACCTGAGAGGATCACCTGCGGGAATCGATCGAGGGCGACGTCACGATCCCGGAGACCCAGCGGCAGGCCGTCATCCAGGCCCGACGGGGACAAGGGATCTTCAGGCAGAGGGTGTCCAACGTCGAACGAAAGTGCCGAATCACCGGCGTCAGCAACCCCGAGCACCTTCGGGCGAGTCACTGTAAACCGTGGCGGGACAGCTCGAACGAAGAGCGACTCGACGGAGAGAACGGCCTCCTGTTGACACCCAGCATCGACCATCTATTCGACCGAGGCTTCATAGGATTCGAGAGGAGCGGGGCGCTCCTGATTTCGCCCGTGGCGGACCGGAAATCGCTTGAACGAATGGGGGTGCGAACCGGTGCGCGATTGAACGTCGGCACGGTTGCCGAGGGACAGCGCCGGTATCTCGATTGGCATCAGGAATATGTGTTTCTGCAATCGCGGCTGAGCCGGGAACGGTAATCAGTGTCTCGGGGATTGTAGCGCTCGCTGTGTGCCGCTCGTCGGTAACCGATGGATCGGATTTCAATTGCGCTTGGGTGTCGCCGCGATCGCCAAGCCGAGTTCCACCCGATCATAAATGACTTTTGGCGCAATTCGGCCGTGCTCGCCAGGTTCGAGGCGAACAAGTCCATAGCCTGCCATCGTCTTCAGAGTTCGGGAAAGATTCGACTTCGCACGCCCCGTGAGCTGCGCCAATTCCTCGATCGAACCCGGCGCTGCCTCGCTGATAATCCGAAGCAGCTCCCGATTGCCAGCAGACAAAACTTTGGCAAAGGACTCGGTCGACGTGAACCAGACACGCGGTTCGTCGGCTACACGATGCTCGCCACGCGCCACCGCGAGCGTGCGCGCCTTCATTTCTGCGTACGTGGATATGCCTACTTTGAGCGTCTTCATGTGATCACACCTCGTTCTCGCAGTACGGAGTCGACTGCGTTCCAGAAATCTGCCAGGAGACTTGCCGCGTCTCGGTATTCGTAGGCTTTGATCGTACTCAGGCTGTGTCGATGGTCTTGGGGTCCGCCGAACTCCTGCCTGGCTACACGGTGAGCGTCATCAAAGCCTACCAATCGCTCTCCGTCAGGTCCGTGCAGCGTCAGCGAATAATCGAGTCCGTGCGGCTTCTCCAGCGACGCCGGCACGCGCGTCACCACGAACCTGACCCAGTGACCCCCTTCCGGATCGACCACGAGTGCCTGTCCGTCGAGATCCAGAAGCGTGTCCAGGCTCGGGTCGGGAGGTGCTGTCACTTTTGAAGGTTATCACACTGACATAACTCATGAAAGTCAAAGCAGGCGAGGCATATCGACTTGCTACGACAGGATTTTTCGTGGAACTCGGCACTGGATCGTTACCAACGCTTCTGAATTTGCACTGCGATGAGCCGTCCCACCGGAGAGGCGTTCGTCCCGTCGAACGGAATCCCGCTACGCCCGGTCGGCAGATCCGCTGCGGGAATCTGCAAATAGGGCGGCCTTTGATCCATCAAATTCTGGACGCTGAGACCCACCTGCCAATCGCTCCACGGCTTACCTTGCTTGGTCCCCGTCGAATATCCCAGATAGACATCCGCAGTCGTCCAGGAGCCAATCCTTTGCGGTGGGCTAAAAAGAGTGTTCTGATAGCCGTTCACATAGCTCAGCGACACATCGACCGTCGCCCCGCCCCTCGTCCAATTGAACCCCGACCGTCCCTTGAATTTCGGCGGCTCGCCCAGCGTATTGTCGACGGTGAACTCTGGTTCAGCCGCGATGGTCCGGATGCGGTCTGTTACCAAATATTGACCGGCGATCCATAGCCCGACGTCGCCGTAGTCAGTCCTCCAACCATAACGCGACGACATGTTCACCCCGGCCTCGCGCGTGGTCGCGGTATTCGCGAGCTGATCGTCCACGATAAAGTCCACGCCGGCTGGCCCAAGCCCCGCGTTGTCGCCCTGGAATCTACCGCCGGCAAAGTAGGCTTGCACGTACTGCAAATAATAGGGTTTGGCGTTGAGCGTAATGAATTGCAGCTGCGGCTGCGATGGGATCGGTTGTGCCTGAATGAGTTGGGTCTGGATCCGATTATCGAAGCGCAACCAAAATCCATTTGTTGAGAGCGTCAAACCCGGAAGAGGCGTCGGTTGATACTCGAATCCCAGAGTGACTGATGAAGCGTTCTCGGCATGCAAACCAGGATTTCCCCCATTGATGATCAAGGCATCCGTCTTGCTGGGCGAAGGTTCGCCGGAGGGAAACAAGGCCGTATACGCAGTGACGGGGGCCCCCAACTGCGAGAGCAGCGGCGACTTGAACGACGTGCTCGCCGTGCCCTTCAACCGCAGACCCGTCAGCGGCTCCCACAGCCAACCAATTTTCGGATTGTGGGTCGAGCCAAATCCCTGGTAATGGTCGAAGCGAAAAGCCCCGGACACCTCCAGGCGCCGCAATCCACGCGGCCCATCGGAAACGATCGGAGCGATCACCTCCGCATACCCGCTGGCCACGGTGCGGCTCTGCGACACCTCCGTATAGTTTTGGACGATATTGGTGACACTTTGAAAATCCTCGGAGCGAACGCTGGCTCCCCAGGATTCCTTGACGGTCCCGTCGCCTAGATCGGGGACCGGACCGCTCAATAGGATGTCCACGCCGCGCACATCCGAGTTCGCTTCCTCGCGGTCGAAACCGGAAACGCCATCGAACACTCCGTTTGCACCGCCCGTTACAGTGTCCGCAAGCTGCCGAATGCTGGAGTAATTGGCTGTCAGGGTGGCGTTCCACTGCTCGAACAGATGACGATCAACCGTCACGCTGGCTGCCGATTGCGTGACGTGTCCGGCGGAAAACTGGGGGCCGTTCACCGAGGAGTTGATTCCATTCTGGACACCATAATTCTCGAAGTGGCGGTCCGTGTAGAGAAGGTCGGCGGAGGTCATCAGACCATCGGCAACCTCTTGACGACCAGTGACGAAGACACTCTGCCGCCGATTCTCCGGAAGCAACGAGAAATGACCGCCTTGCGAGCCAATCCAGGACCGTTGGGACGCGTCCAGGCCGCCTTGGTCATCATATTCATAGTCGACCATCAGGTTGCCTGTGCTCCAAGACCGGCCGGCCACCTGAGACGCGGTAACCTCCGCGGCGCCCCCCTGCGTCGCCCGGCCATAGCGAAGCCCGGTTTCCTCACCCTCAAAGTTACGACGCGTGATGATATTGACGACCCCTGCCACGGCATCTGAGCCATAAATGGCGGAGGCGCCGTCATCCAATACTTCGATGTGATCGACCGCACTCAAGGGGATTTGTGAAATATCGACGATGGAACCGTCGAGCCCGCCCGCAGCGAGGCGACGCCCGTTTAGCAGCGTGAGCGTCGAGCCGGGGCCAAGGCCCTTCAGATTGAAGCCCGCGCCCCCGAACACGTTGCTCGACGCTCCCTGTTCGAAGCTGCCCAGCCCCGCATTGGTGTTGACCGTCGCCACGGTGTCGGTGCCAGCATAGTTTTCGGTCATCTTGCGACCGAATTGCTCCAGAGTCGCGCTGCCGGACTCCTGTATTTCCTCGCGCGTGTGGATGATCATTGAGGAACCGACCGGCGTCTCTCCCGGGATGTGCGTTCCGGTGACGACGATGGTCCTCAGCACCGCCTCACGCAGCCCCGTAGAATCCGGATCCGATGTGGTGTCATGCCGGACGGTATTAGAACTCTCGGTGGGAGACATTGCTGATCGCTCGACATCGTTGATCGATGGGGGATCTTCCGGTCGCGATGGTGTGACTAGAATGGCGCCGTCCGGATGCTCGATCAGTCGCAGGCTGTCACCCTCGACCAACCGATGAACGGCCGCCAACGTCGTCATTCGGCCGTCCACGCCTGGCGTCGTGAGCCCCTTTAGTTGATCCGCGTCGTATACCAGTTCCAACCGGAATTGCTTCGCCAGTTGTTCGAGCGCGTCCACCAGCAAGCCCGGGGGAATATCGATGTCGTGCAGATCCGCGTCCGCGGCGCGGGACACCTCGGCCGATTCGGTCGGAACGTAGCTGCACACCACCCACAGCAAGGTCACCGAAACGGCACTCATGAACCAGCGCCGTACGCCCAACATCCTGTCTTGGCTCATATCCGTCTCGTCTCTGACTCAGCGTCTTGTCAAACGGACGCTCGCGCCATCCTCGGCGACGTGGATCGGGAATCCATTCTGTAGGAGCCACAGGAACGCGTCAGAATCCGCGAAGCGGAAGCGGCCACCGATCCGCAGCGTGGCAATCGTCGGGTCCGCAATCACGATCCTGCGGGGGTTGTATCGGTTGAACTCGGCAATGGCCTCGGCGAGCGGCGTGTCATGAAAAACCACATAGCCGCTCCGCCAGCTCAATAAGTCCTCGGCCTGCCCGGGCTTCTCCGGCTCCACCAAGACCGTATCGTCACGCGTCTGCGCTGCCGAGCCGGCCGCCACGGCGGTTGCGGCCGAATGTGACAGCAGCGTCTCGCGGGACATTTTCACCCGTCCCTCGGTGACCATCACCCGGATATCGTCTTGATCGCGACGAACCGTGAACTGCGTGCCCACGGCGGTGACGCGTTTGTCGCCGCTTTCAACCACAAACGGCCGCGCGGGGTCCTTCTTCACTTCGAAGAAGGCTTCGCCCCGATCCAACCGGATGACGCGTCGAGCCGTCGTGAGATGAACGTGTATTTGGCTGTTGGTGTTCAACGTGACCGTCGAGCCGTCGGACAATGGCACGGTCGCCACCACGCCAACCTGAGTGCTGTATTCGGGAAGGTGGTTCACGGAGACCAGCCATAGGCTGACCGCGACCGTTACCGCGACGAGGCCCGCCGCCAGGGCAGCCGCACGCCGCCCGAGCCACCCCGGTTTTGAGGACCCGACTGAGGGTTCGCTAGTAGCGTCGCCCGCCTGAAATCTCCACGCGCCGCGCGGCGGAATTACACCTGCCGGAATCCCGGCGCCCAGCGCCTGGAGCCGACCCGAACGCTCCCAGGCAGCCACCAGCCGTAAATACGCGATGCGATGCGCGGTCGCCCCATTTAGCCATGCTTCCAGCGCCCGCTCGTCGGCCGCAGTCCATGAGTCACCCTCGCGCCGAGCGAACCACGCTGCCGCTGCCGCCTCAATATCGGCGCTAGTGTTGCTTGGATTCATGCTCAGATACCGCTTTCCCACGTGCGGGTTGGAACCGTTCGCTCACACCGAAGACCGCCTGCGCCAACGCCCGGACGCCTCGCCCCAATTGGCTTTCAACCGCTCCCTCGTCCAATCCGAGCCGCGCGGCGGTTTCGCGCTGCGATAGCCCCTCAACCCGGCGCAGCCACACGACGTTGCGGCATTTGTCGGACAGTGCGTCCAATGCCGCTGCCAATCGCTGCAATTCTTGTCGGGCATTTAACTGCCGCTCGGGCGACACGTGATCGACAAGAACGTTCAACCCGTCGACATCCGCGGTCGAGTCAATCGGCACGACACGGCTATGTCGCACCCGATCGGTCATCAAATTGCGCGCGGTCGCGAACAGGAACGCCTTGGGAGCCGTCGGGCGATTGTGGCGAGCGCTTTCGTAGACACGCACGTAAATGTCCTGCCGGAGATCCGGCACTTCGCTGGCATTCGGCCAGACCCGAGTCAAATAGCCGACCAACACGCCCTCATGAGGAAGGATTTCCGCGGTGAACCAGTGATCGAGATCCGTGAGCACGCACCCACGATACTGGGGAAATCAGCGGAAATATAGGGAAAGAAAAATATTCCGGCGGCCGCGAAGGATTTTACTGGGTTGCTCGTCTACAGCCCATGTGCCTGACGCAAATACCTTGCCGATGATCGATTACGACAGCAACCGAACCACCTTGGCCACGCTCGGTCAGCGCGACCATTCTACTTACCGGAGGAATGCGCCGTTCTCCCATCTCGTCATCGACCCGTTCTTCGATCCCCCTACGATCGAGGCCGTCATCGGCGGGGTGATTACCGTTGATTTTTCCGATTCGCAGCACGTTTACCATGGATTCGTGCGGGCGGCCGACGGCACGACAATCGTATTCGACTGCCCAGGGGTGAGTACCCATCTCGGCAATGGGACCTTTCCCATCAGCATCAATTCCGTCGGCGTGGTAGTCGGCTCCTACAACGACGCCAACGGAACGTCGCATGGCTTCCTGCGTGCCACAGATGGTCATATCGTGAGCTTTGATGTCGCTGACGCCCATTTCGGAACAGATCCCGCCGATATCAATACTGCAGGTATTGTCACCGGGGCCTACGGTGATGTTAACGGCATAAGCCACGGCTTTGTCCGAGGATCCGATGGGGTGATCGCCATGTTTGATGCCCCGGACGGCGCCAATGGCACCAATCCCAGCAGCACCAACGACCTCGGGGTCATCACAGGGACGGCGCGCACCGGCAGCGAGGTTCTACGAGGTTTCGTTCGCACTCCCGATGGGAAGATTGTGGAATTCGATGTGCCGGGGGCGGCCAATGGAATGGTTCCGACCAGCATCAATAGCGAAGGTGTAGTGGTCGGGTATTTCGTCGATGCCGGGGGAGCGCAACACGCCTTTGTACGATCTGTGGACGGCCAGATAACCGTCCTTGACGAACCTAACGGCAATGCCTCGCCGCCGTCCACGTCCGCCGTAAGCATTAATGCCGACGGATCGATCACGGGTGTTTACCTGGACGCCAAAAATGAGCGTCATGGATTCGCGTTATTGGCGGCGGGCTCAAGCAGCTCTCCAACCTCCGCGTCGCCATCCAGCGCCGCCTCGACCACGGCCGCCTCCAGTGTCATGAGCCAACCCTTGAGCAGTTCCGCATCCCAAAGCCCGTCCGGTAGCGGCGGCGGCGGCTCGATGAGCTCCTTAGCTCTCTTGCTCCTACTCGCACAGGTTGGCGCGACGGCTGCAGTTTCCAAGCGGCAATGGAGCACCTAGGTTGCCGCCGCACGCCATGTTTGGCACCACCCCCACGGCTGAGTTCGGAGTCAACCGACCGCATGTTCCGCCCTTAGGGCTCGACGCCCCTTGGCCGAGCTATGCGACGCTCCTGGCGGTCGACAGGACCCGCCTCTCGAACGTCGGGCGACGCTTCCGACTCAAGTGGGCCATGAGCCGAATTCGACGATATCAGGACGTCGTCGATGCGGCGGTGCGTAGCTCCCCGTGGGTATGGAAGACCCTCCAACGTCATCCGATTCTATTTCGCCCTCTGACCTCTGGATTCTTGGATGCTCGCCTGAATAATCAATGCCGTGCAGAGGCCTTTGCGTACGACCTACGCTTCACATCCACTTATGTTCAAGGCGCCTTCCCACGCTTCTTCCCGACCCAGCTGCAGGCGCCCTTGTGTGTCGATTTGCCTCAGTGCTATACCCTCATCCTGGATCTCAATTTGGACCATCCTCAAGAGGGGCTATGGCGATTGTCGCTGCAGAACGTGGACGAGCGGATCTTTTCGGTATGCTTTTCCGTCTTACCTGGACCAGAAATCTTCATTGGTGGTGTGCAGGGCGGGCGCTCCACCGCATTAGCCAACATGGTGGAGCAAATCCGCGCCGCCACCAAAGCATTCGAAGGCATTCGACCGCATTTTCTGCTGGTCGACGTGATTCGTACATTGGCCGCGGCGTGGAATGCTAAGACAATTCGCGGCATCCCCTCCCGACTTCAGCTCAAGGTTCGGTCAGGCGGCCGAGGACGGGCTGGTGTCCGATTCTCTTACGACGAATTCTTTCAAGACCTTGGCGCGGTGGCTACGCCCGATGATCTCTGGGCCATACCGACGACTACGATGGACCGTGATATTTCGGATGTCCCCTCGCGAAAGCGGGCTATGTACCGACGGCGGAAGGTTTTGCTTGACCATCTGAGGAAGGCCGTTAGGAGCCACTGGCTGGTTGAAACCGGTTGATTGTCGGCGCCTGCAGGGGGCACGCTATCTCGGACGCTCGACGAATAACCGAATAGCTTCCTCATACCCGCGAAATCGCAGTCCCTCGGGCGCCATTCGGACGAGGGCCTCCAGATCGCGGCTGTAGTCGGCGACCCGCGGGTCTCGCTCCAGCCACTGTCGGAGATCCCTATCTGTGGATTTGCCCGTCGATCCCGCCTTCCTCCCAAGGGCCTGTCCGGCTAACCCGGACAGGGCGAGGGCTCGAACCGGACAGCGGCGGGCGATCGTCCGGTGGCTGTCCGGCGGCGCCGGACAGGGTCGGGGATTCCAGCGGGACTTCGTCCGGCAGTGCTGCCTGCAGGTCCGTGCTGGGGCCGCCGCGGGGTCGCTTGCAGCCGATCAGCCAGCCGGCGGCGATGGCGGCAGCCCGGTGTTCCGCCACCGTGCTCTTGTCCAGGCCGGTGTCCTTCGCCAGGCGCCGCACGCCGACCCAGCAATGTGTACCGTCACGGTCCATGAACAGCGAATGCGCATAGAGCACGAGCCGGGTGGTCGGCGCCGGCCCGTAGCGGCTCATCACCGTCCTCATCCAGTGGTAGACGTCGTCACATCGTCGGGGCATTTCCCGACCCGACGTAGCGCTGCAATTCGGCGACGGTGATGTACGTGCGCCGGCCGTCCTTCTGGACGGCCAGGTGGCCGGCGCGGATGCGTTGGTATAAGGTGGCTCGGCTCATGCGCAGCATGCGCGCGGCCTCGACGATGTCGAACCGCAGGTAGGGCAGGGGTCGTTCGGAGAGGGACATAGACGCCTCGCAGTGTTGAGTGGCGTCTGAATAAATAATCCTCTTGTTCGCACGATGCAAACAGGTGTCAAGGCGGCTTTACACGTCCTACGCCTGAGCCCGCTCAACTACGCTGGACTACGCAAGCAGTCGGCGCCGCAACGTCGCCTGCAGAAAAGTTGCGCAACTTTTCAATGAAACCCTGGAATTACCGAAAGAAAAGTGATCGCCGGAGCGGGAAATGCCGCAAAAAATAGGGGTTTCCGTAGAGCTGGCGAGATGGCGGGGTGCTTTTGGGGGTAGCGAATTTTCCGAATCGGAGAATTGCCCTCCCGATCAACTGGTTGTCGCGCAACCTCGAATCCTCTTTGCGGCACCAATAAATCAATGACTTGCGCTTTCGGACTTGGCGCAAGATTTACCGTAAGTGCGGCGTAAGTGCAAGATGGGCAGGATTTGGGAAGGGAGTCCGGCGTCGCAAACGCTTATTGCGCGTCTTGCCAACCGACGTTGCCGATCATCTGAATCATCTACCAGAGCTGTCGTATTCGTCGCTGGAACTGTGCGCACTCGGCCGGCGCAGATTCCCGAGTGGTGCGTTGAAGGCTACGCCTGCTGCGCCAGGAGCTGAAAAATTAGATCGCTTCGACCCCGCGAGCTGGATATCGGAGCCTGCCTAAATCGACGCACTGAGCCGAGTTGGGTACGCGGTGTCGTCGTGTTCCCGGGGTGGTTCATCGAGCAGGGTTCCGCCGCGGCCCCGTGTGGGTCCTGGAGCCTAAGATGTTGCCGGGGTTCATCGAACAGGAGCCGACCTGCATGGCACCGGCGGACGTGGCGCTGACATCATTCCATTTGTCACGCTATGTGAGAGCCGAGACCGAGAAGGCAGCTTGACACTGGTTATTTGACGGACGCTCTAGGCGGAGCCCGTGGGAGAGTCGATATGCATTCATCCTACTTCGGCGGAACGGTCCGCTCGATATTAATGTGCTTTGCGCTGACCTTGTCCGTTGGCTTCGTTTGCGCAGCGACCACCAGTCCCTTGGATGTCGCGGTTGCCTTTCAACCGGACGGCTCAAAGGGTGAGAATGCCGCGTGGCTCGGCTACATTCTAGCGCGGGCTCACTTCGTCGATGAACACCATAGTCTATACGAACAGAAGCCGGGCCCGATTATTCCGACATTTACCGAAGAGCTGAGCGCTCGAACCGATGCCGTGAAAATCTACCGCGAGATGCTTGCAAAAGATCCATCAATGGATGTGCCGTACTTCGATGAGCTCAGTCGGGTGGACGTAAGCGCCTATATGCCCGAGTACGTCTGGACGTTCCTCCGTCAAACCACTTGGGTACAGCCGCCAAATTTACAGCTCGCTGCGTTCGAGGAATGGCGAAAAGCTCATTTGGTGAACCATCATGCGCTCACGAAGGGCAGCTTACAGTTCACGATTAGCCGTGGCGTCTAGTGGTGTGTGAGGTTCACCGCAAAATTCAAGGACTTCGTTCGAGCGCGCAGTTCGGGTGAGGAGATATCGCCGTCGCAAAGAGCGGGATTGGTATAAAGGCCTGGACCAGACTGCGGTACTTCAATCACGTAGCGACAATGGGAACTAGGGTGCCGTTCGATCGGGACAGGGAGGAATAGCTTACAATGTTTAGCCGCGGAATGAGTCGCTCGATCATCGGTCTCGTGCTGGCGTTGTCGGTGACGCTGCCGTCGATCGCATTTGGGCTCGGGACGTTTGCGGTAGAGCACCAAGCTCAAATGCATTGTCCGAAAGATACCGTAGTCTGGCTTAACCTACCGACGATGATTTGGCACTACAAGGGACAGCGTTGGTATGCCAATACGAAACACGGTGCGTTCGCGTGCCAGAACGAAGCTGCGGCGGGTGGGGCACGCGGTACGCGAAATGGCCAATGAGATCGGGCAACCGGCGCTGTTGGGAGTCTCCTCGGAATCACTCATGGGCGATGGAAACGCGCTCGATTAGAAATGGAGGATCGATAAACGGGACAAATTTACATACCGTCCCACCAGTGAACTTCATTTTTTTGCAAGCGTTATCCTGTTGATTTTATAATACTTTTTGTCACCATGGGAAAGCAATTAGGGGCGTACCTTCAAAACCAGCGTCAACTGATGCGAGGATGTCGCTTACGAGATTGACGACATGGACGACATGGACAATAATTAAGAAAGGGCTCTCCCGCAACGTACGAGCTTTTCATGTCTACCAAGACTTTTTTGCACTCTTCGAGCCAAGCCCCACGCCGTGCCATGAGCAGCACGGCACGCAAGCCGGTACAGCTGAGCAAAGCACGTAAGAGCGACGCCTTGTTCAAGGGCCGCGCCGCGCGCAAGTCGAGGGTTGCGAATCTTCGGAACCAAATTCTGTCCAAGATCGTCAGCGTCGTAACCGAGCACGTTGATTGCATCGACGATACCGAAGTACCCCGTGTGCTCAAGCAACTGGACGCCAGGCACAGTCTCGAACAGGCGCTGCGTGAGACCTTCGCTCACACCCAATATCGATCGACGGAGGGTGGAGCAATTCCGGCCGAAAATCAGCAGGCGCTCAACCGAGCCCAAGCACGCGCGGCGGTTGCCAAAATGGATTTGCTGAAACGAGCGGACATGTTAACCGGCGCGCAATTGGCCGAAAGACTCGGGCTGACTCGTGCCACGGTCGATAAACGGCGGACCGAGCGCAAACTACTGGCGCTCGATTTCGGCACCAAGCGCGGGTTTCGATATCCGGCGTGGCAGGGGGATCTGGTGCAGGACGCCGACGCGCGCGCCACCTTCGAGCAAGTGCTGCGCTTACTTGGCGCGGAGGGCAACTGGTCTCGGTATCGGTTCCTTACGCAAGTCGCCCCGGTGCTTGGGGGCGTCACCCCAACCGACGCGCTACGCGCTGGGCGTCGAGACGAGGTGCTGCGCGCCGCGGAGAGCTGGGCGGCGGGAGCTCAGGGCGGGGGATAACGACCCCCGCTATCCCATGCGGCTCCTCATCGCGCGCTCGTCGCGCGGGTATACGCGCGAATGGCACCCCTTGATCCGCCGTCAAAGGATTTTTCAAAGCTCATTCTCGTCACGACCGAGGTTGAGCCTTCATCACTGCTGCGCTTGGCGTCAACGAAACATCTATCAAGTGACCCCTTTCGGCGTGACCCAAAGCAATCGCACATCGGCCGGGCACAGGCATCGAAGCCGCATTAGTGATCCGTATTCGGTCCTGAAACGAAAGCCGGCGATCAACCTTTGCTTTCAGGCGAAGATCAGACAGCCACCATCGATGCGATGTCAGCCATGACGTCGCGCATTTATCCCGGCACACTCATAGCAGATCGCGCGTCTTATTCTCGATTTCTCCCTTCAGCGCCCTAAAGGAGCAGTTTCCGTCCGGCAAGGGGGCGAAATTTAGATTGTTTTCCGGCAAACTAACGCATATTTCTGATGTGAAAAACCCATCAACGGCGAGGGGGAGCGGTATGGCACGGGATGTGGAGATCACGGAGGCGAATCAGATCGGCGCGCGGCTCAAAGAGATCCGACGTGGACTCGAGCAGACCCTCGCCCAGGTCAGCAAATCGACCGGTGTATCAATTTCTAATCTATCGAAAATCGAAAACAGCCAGATTTCACCTTCCTTCGACATCATGAAGCGAATTTGCGATGGGCTAGGTGTCTCCATCGAGGACTTCGTACGGCCGGGAGCCAAAAGCGTGGTGTCCGGCCGCAAAACGGTGACGCGTCGCGATGACGGCGATCATTTCGCGAGCGGCCAATACGACTACCGCGCGCACTCCTCGGAACTGTCCCGTAAGGCCATGGTTCCGCTGGAGATTTTGGTGCGTGCTCGGTCGGTCGAGGAGTTCGACCACTGGAGCCAACATCGGGGCGAAGAATTCGTCTATGTGGTGAGTGGTGCCATCGAAGTGCACACTGAGCATTACGCCGCCTTCCGGCTCGATGCCGGTGAGAGCGCCTATTTCGACAGCAGCATGCGTCATGTCTACATCTCCGTGAGCAAGGAGAATGCCCACGTGCTCTCGGTGTCGCACGATCCAGGCATCCCGGAAGACATCTCCCATATGATGAATTCGTCCGTTCGGCCAGTCGACGCGGCGAAGAGATAAACGTTGCGGGCCTTAATTTTCTTATAAGAAAAAAAATCTTGGAAAACTGGGTGGTTGCCGTTAGCATGCCGCTCACACTCCATCGCCGCAGGTTTAGATGAAAATTCAATTGATCGAGGCGTCCGCCTTTCGTCTGCCAAATCGCCGCGACTTCAAATGGGCCGGATTGAACGGCGAATTAGGTCATTTCGTTCTAGTCCGCATTCGGACCGATGAGGGCATCACCGGCTACGGGGAGTCGACCCCATTGCCCGACTGGGGTGGTGACTTCGGGCGGCGCTCCGGCGAGACGGCAGCCACGGTTATCAGCATGATCAACGACATATTCGCGCCGGCGCTGCTCGGGACCGATCCCACGGCCGTGACGTCGGCACGGCAGCGCATGGATGGTCTGGTCGTCGGCAACCCCTATGCGAAATGCGCCATCGATATTGCGTTGCATGACCTTTGGGGCAAAAGCGTAGGACAGCCCATTTATCGATTGCTGGGAGGCAAGGTTCGAGAGACAGTTCCGGTGGCGCACATGATCGGTCTCATGAACGAGAAGGACGCCGCTGAGGAAGGCTTGACCGCCGTGAGCGATGGCGTGCGTGCCCTGCAGATCAAAGGCGGCGTCGATTCGGAGCGCGACATTCGGCTGGTGCGCACGTTGCGGCGCGAAGTGGGTCCGGGTGTCACACTGCGCCTCGATGCCAACCAGGGATATGGCCATCCAAAGCGAGCAAGGATCGTGGTGGATCGGTTGGTGGACGCGGGCGTCGACATGGTCGAGCAGCCTACCACTGGCCTCAGCTATCTCGCCGAGGTGACGGCGCACGCCAGGGTTCCCATCATTGCGGACGAATCGTGTTGGGATCTGGCCGACGCATTGGAGGTCGTGCAACGCCGTGCCGCTGATTGCATCTCGATCTATCTGGCAAAGGCCGGTGGTTTCGTCGGTGCGCGGGCGGTCGCCGCCGTGGCCGAGGCGCAGCGCATCCCTTGCGATATCAACGGCTCGATCGAGTCCGCGATCGGCAACGCTGCGAATACTCATTTCGTTTTGGCGCATCCGTCGGTCTCGCTCGCGTCCGTCATTCCCATCAGTGCGCCCAGCGGGGCGCATCCCTACCTCGCGGCCGGCCGCTACTACGAGGACGATGTCATCAGCAAGGCATTCGAAGTCAAAGACGGCGCCATTCTACCGCTCGATGGCCCGGGCCTCGGCATCGAGGTCGACGAATCTCGCTTGGCCAAGTATCGGTGCGATTGATGGCGGCCACCTTGCGCGTAGCTGCCGATGTCGGGGGCACCTTCACCGATATCGCCTGCCTCTCCGCCGATGGAGAGTTGTGCACGTGCAAGGTTCCATCGACGCCCGCCGATTATGCGCTAGCCGTGCTCGAGGGCATCCAGGCGCTAACCCGCGATCTCGGGGTGGATCCGGGCGATTACGCGGAAGTAAGTCATGCCTCGACAGTTGCCACGAACACCATCCTGGAGGGCAAGGGGGCGCGTACCGCGCTCGTGACCACGGCGGGATTTCGCGACGTGCTCGAATTGCGGCGTATCCGCGTCCCGCGACTTTACGAGCCGCTTTATGAAAAGCCAGCCCCGCTCGTGCCGCGCCGGCATCGCTACGAGGTCACGGAGCGGCTCGACGCAAAGGGCGACGTCGTACGTCCCTTGGATGAGGCTCGAGTTCACGCACTTGCGATCATCCTGGCACAGGCGCGCGTCGAATCGGTGGCCGTCTCACTATTACATTCCTACGTCAATCCTGCGCACGAACAACGGATCGCGACAATCCTGAAGGCGGCGCTGCCGGATTGCTTCGTCACGGTGTCGAGTGAAGTATTGCCCGAGATCCGCGAATACGAGCGCACCAGCACCACGGTCGTGAACGCCTATGTGGGCCCGGTGGTGACGCGCTACCTGAAGTCCCTGCAGCGGCGGCTTGCCGCCGACGGCATCGGTGCGCGGCTGGTCATGATGCAATCGAGCGGTGGAACCATCGATGTTCGGCAGGTTATCGAGAGGCCGGCCATCGTGGTGGAGAGTGGACCTGCGGCCGGCGTCATCGGGGCGGCGCGGCTGGGCGCACGCGCGGGCCATGACAGCATCATCACGTTCGACATGGGAGGCACGACCGCCAAGGCATCCCTCATCGATCGAGGTGAGATTGCCTCGACGGACGAATATGAAGTGGGCGGCGGCATTTCGATGAGCGGGGGCTTGGCGAAGGGCGGTGGCTACGCGATCAAGTTACCGGTCGTCGACGTCTCCGAAGTCGGCGCGGGAGGGGGCAGCATCGTGCGCATTGATGCCGGCAACGCGCTCAAGGTGGGTCCGGATAGCGCGGGTGCGGTGCCGGGACCGGCGTGCTATGGCAGGGGCGGAACCGAGGCGACCGTGACCGACGCGAATGTGGTGCTGGGCTATCTGAATCCGCAGGGACTTGCGGGCGGAACCGTCCCGATCGACGTCGCTCTGGCCCGCGCCTCGGTACAGGTCATTGCCGGACAGCTGGGACTGGGATTGATGGAAACCGCCTACGGAATCCATCGCCTCGCCAATGCGGCCATGACGCGGGCGGTCAAAGCGGTATCCACTTATCGGGGCCGCGATCCGCGCGGCTTCAGCTTGTTTGCTTTTGGCGGCAACGGGGGTATCCACGCCGCGAGCCTCGCCGACGATCTTCAGATCCGACAGGTGCTGGTGCCGCCGGCGGCGGGCGTGTTCAGCGCCGTTGGATTGTTGTGCGCGGACCGGGAGGCGCTGCGATCCGCGGCGTTCTTGCGTCCGTTGGACGCGGTAAACCTGGCCGACGCGCGCGCGCAATGCGCCGTGCTCGAGCGCCAGGCTCGCGCAGATTTGGGTGACTCGGAGGCGCCGGTGGTGCGCTGGCGCGCTGCCCTGCGCTATGCCGGGCAGGGCTTCGAGTTGGCGATCGAACTGCCGCAACGGGATGCGGACGCCGCCGACCCGGTCCAGGGTCTGCGCACGGCCTTCGAGTGCGAGTACCGACGCACCTACGGGCATGAACTCGCGGGCCACCGCCTGGAATTCGTGGCCGTGCGCGTATTCGCCGCGGTGCAGCCGTCCGGGACTCCCCTGGGAATGCGGATGCGGCTCGCGCAGCGCCCTACGCCCCTTGAATCGACTCGGGCGGTGTACTTCGGTGCGCCGCTTGGGCTGCTCGATACACCCGTCATCGGCCGTGAGGCGCTCGATGCGGTGCCACGACGTGGGCCGCTCATCATCGAGGAATATGAGGGGACCACGGTGGTTCCTCCTCACGCAACCGCAGGGCGCGACGCATTCGGCAACATCATCGTGGCATTGAGCGGAGCGCATTGACATGACGCTCAACATCGATCCGATATCGCTCGAGGTGTTTCGCAACGCATTCGAATCCAGCGCCGACCAAATGGCCTTGATCCTGATGCGCACCGCGCACTCGCCGATCGTTCGTGATGCCATGGACTTCTCCACGGCGATCTGCGACGCGTCCGGGCAGAACCTGGCGCAAGGACTGACCACGCCGATGCATCTCGGCAGCTTTGTCGACGCGATGCGCCATCTCATCCGCCAATACGAGGGACGCATCGCGACGGGCGACGTCTTCATCGCCAACGATCCCTATCTGGCGAGCGGTCAACATTTGCCGGACATCTATGTCGTGCGGCCCGTGTTCGAGGGGATGCGTCTGTGTGCTTGGGCCGCGACCATTGCTCATCACGTCGACGTCGGCGGCCTGGTGCCCGGCAGCAATTCGTTGGGGGCGGTCGAGATCCATCAGGAGGGCCTGCGCCTGCCGTTCGTCAAACTGGCGGAGGGCGGTGTCCTGAACGCCATCGTGCTCGACATCATTGCCGCCAACGTCCGCGTGCCCGATCAGGTCTTGGGCGACCTGCATGCGCAGATGGCGGCCTGCCTGGTGGGCGAGCGCGAAATGCTGGAGCTGTTCGCGCGCTACGGCGCCGACACCGTGATGATGTACGGCGATGCCCTGCAAGATTACTCGGAGCGGCTGGCACGCGCGGCGATCGCGAAGATTCCGGATGGCACTTACCGATTTTCGGATCACATCGACGGCTTGGGCGAGAACCCGCAACCGATACGGTTCGAGGTGCAATTGATCGTAAAGGGAGACGAACTCACCGCGGATTGGACCGGTACTTCGCCCCAGGTCAAAGGCGGAATCAACGCCCCGATCTCCTTCTGCAAGTCCAATGTCTACGCGGCCCTGCGATGCGTCATGCCGCTGGATGTCCCGAACTGCCATGGTTACACGCGTCCCATTCACGTGGTGGCACCGGAAGGGTCGGTGCTCAACGCCCGGTATCCAGCGCCGTGCGGGGCCCGTGGCATCACGGGTTATCGAATCGTCGACTGCGTTTTCGGCGCGCTGGCGCAAGCGCTGCCGGATGCGATTGCCGCCGATGGGGCCGGCGGCTCGACACTGCCGAGTTTCAGCGGTTGGCACGAGGGAAAACGCTTCGTGTTCTCCGAATGCATCATGGGAACCTGGGGTGCCACCTCGCGCCATGATGGTCAGGAAGGTGTGCCTCATATGGCATCCAATCAAGCCAATGTGCCGGTGGAAATGATCGAGTGCGATTATCCTATTCGAATCGAGCAGTACGGATACGCAGCCGACACCGGCGGTGCGGGCAAGTATCGCGGCGGTCTTGGCGTGGTGCGCGAGTACCGCATGCTGACGGATGAGGTGTATTTCGGCGTGCGTTCGGACAAGGCCGTGCATGCGCCTCACGGCTTGTTCGGTGGCGCCGCAGGCGCGCTGGCCCTCAATGTCATCCGGTCGGCGACAAGTGAGCGGAAGCTGCCGCCCATGCCCATGGTGCCCATCACCTTGAGCCGTGGCGAGGTCTATCGCCATGTGATGGCGGGAGGCGGAGGCTTCGGCGATCCGCTGGAGCGAGAACCGGAGAGCGTGCGCACCGATGTCCTGGATGGCAAGGTGTCTCCCGCGGGCGCTCGCAGCGCCTACGGCGTGGTTCTCGATGGCGACGTTCGGGTGGATACGGCCGCAACCCGGAGTCTCCGGGCATCGCGGGCGGCGTCCGGCCGCGCCACCGGAGCTTGAACACCGCCATGCACAGCGCCGCCGCACCCGTAAACTCCGACCTGGATCCCTTCTCGCCGGAATTCCGTGCGGACCCCTTCGAGCCCTATACTCGCCTGCGCGAGGCTGCGGCGCCCATCGTATGGCTCAACAAGTACTCGATCTGGGCAGTGTCCCGTTACCAAGCGGTGCGGGCCGTGCTCGACGACTGGAGGCGTTTCAGCAATGCGGGGGGCGGCGGTCTTGCCAATTATTTCCTCGAAAAGCCCTGGCGCCGCCCGAGCTTGATTCTGGAGGTCGATCCGCCCGAGCATCAGCGCACCCGGCGGGTGCTGATGCAGGCTCTCTCCGCTCACCGCTTGCAGCAAGTGCGCGTGACGTTCGAGGCGCAGGCCGACGCGCTCATCGATGAAGCCATCGAGCGAGGAGCGCTCGATGCGATACCCGATCTGGTGCAGCGCTTTCCGTTGACGGTATTTCCTGACGCGGTGGGGATGAGGCGCGAAGATCGCTCCCCCATGCTCGCCTATGGGGCGATGGTGTTCGGCGGATTTGGCCCGGTCACCCCCTGGTACCAGGACCTCATGAAGCAAGCGGATGCCGTCTCCGCGTGGATCATGGAGCGCTGCCAGCGCCAGGCGCTGTCCGCCGATGGTATCGGCGCCGCGATTTATGCGCATGCCGATGCAGGCGACATCGAGGAAGGGGAGGCCACGTTGTTGGTGCGCTCGTTGCTGTCGGCCGGTGTCGATACGACCATCGATTCGATCGGCCTCTGTCTGCGCTGTCTGGCGGAGCATCCCGAGCAGTGGGCTGTGTTGCGCGATAACCCCGGGATGGCGCGCCGGGCTTTCGAGGAGGCGACACGCTTCGACTCGTCGAGCCAGTCGCTGTTCCGCACCACGCTCGAGGATGTCGACTTCCAAGGAGTGCAGCTTAAAAAGCATCAAAAGGTCTTGGTGCTCATCGGCGCCGCAGGTCGCGATCCCGCGAAATGGCCGCAGCCGGACCGCTTCGACATCCAACGGCGCGTGACCGCGAGCCAGATTGGCTATGGCGCGGGAGTTCACAGTTGTGTCGCGCAGATGATGGCGCGGCTCGAAGGCGAAGTCTTCTTTGCCGCGCTCGCGCGCAAGGTGCAGGATATCGAACTCGTCGGACCGGCCGTGCTTCGGTTGCAACCCGGCCTGAGGGGCTTGAGCAGTTTACCGATCCGATTCACGCGAAAGACGATTTGAACGAGGCAACTCCATGGCAAACGTGATCGTGGCAGGCGGGGCGACGGGCATCGGACGGGCGTCGGTACGCGGCTTTCGCGCACGCGGCGACAACGTGCTGCTCGTGGATCATCGTCCAGAGGCGGCGGATCTCGCCGCCGAGCAAGCGTCGGGTGCGATTCGCTTCCTGCAGCGAGACCTGGCCGCGCCCGACGCTCCCCGCGAGATCGTGAGCGAGGCGGTCGAGACCTTTGGATCGCTCGATACCGTGTTGGTCACGGCGGCGCTCATGCTGTCCGCATCGCTGGGCGAGTGGACCTTCGACATGTGGGACCGAACCGTGGCGCTCAATCTGCGCATGCCGTTTTTTTTCGCGCAGGCGGCGGCCCCGGCGCTGGCGAAATCGGACAATGCCAGCATCACCTTCATTTCCTCGACGGGCGCACTGCGCGGCCATGCGGGCATGTCCGCCTATCAAGCGACCAAGGCGGGGCTGCCTGCGCTGTGCCGTAGTTTGACGGCGGAATTGGGGCCGCTCGGCATTCGCATCAATACGCTCATGCCCGGCTGGATAGACACTCCTTTCAACGATCCTTTCTGGTCCTTCCAAGCGGATCCCGTAGAGCGGCGCCGTCTGATCGAGGACCAAATTCCCCTGCGTCGCCAGGGCAACCCCGAGGAAGTCTCGTCCATGGTCTTGTTTCTCGCATCGCCGGCAGGCCGCTACATCGCCGGCACGTCCATCGTCATCGACGGCGGATATACGGCGGTGTGAGTGCGCATGCCTCTGATCGGTGAAGCGTTCTCATCGGCGGTACGCCCCGTCCTGCGTGGCCAGGTGGGTGCGGTGTCGGCGGCGCATCCGTTGGCGGTGTCCGCGGGGCAGGAGATGCTGGCCCGTGGCGGTTCGGCCGCGGATGCGGCGATTGCCGCTCAAGCCGTGTTGTGCGTGCTCATGCCCGATGCCTGTGGTCTCGGGGGCGACATGCTGGCGCTGGTGCAGACACCTGGCGCGGCAGCGCAAGCCGTCAATGGTACGGGGGCGGCACCCATGCGCCTCTCACGCGTTTCGGACGATGGGCCCGACAGCATCACGGTGCCGGGAATCGTGGACGGCTGGTGCTGCATGTCACGATTGCATGGCCTCGTGCCGTTGGCGCAGGTGCTCGAGCCGGCAATGCGGCTCGCGCGGTCGGGCATCCGAATCTCGGCGTCGCTATCGGTCACCGTTGCCAAACATCGTGAGCGACTGCTTCAGGGCGGCGCCGGCGGCTGGGGGTTGTTGGGCGCACGTGCCGGTGATCGGCTGCGCCAACCGGAACTCGGTGCGCTACTCGAATGCGTGGGCTCGGCGGGTCGCGCAGCTTTTTATGAGGGCGCCGCAGCCCGACGAATCGCCCACGCGATCGGCGTCCTGGGTGGCGCGCTCGACGAGAACGATCTGGCCGCACACGAGACCGTAATGGCCACGCCCATTGCGACGTGCTGGGACGAACTCACGGTGTCGACGCAACCGCCCATGACGCAGGGAATCCTGCTCAATATGTCGGTGCAAGCGCTGTCACGGCTCGGCGCGCTGGATGAGTCGGTCACCGATCATGCCGCGATCGAACTGACCAACGCCGCTTTCGCGTTCCGTGACCGAGTGGCAGAAGGGCCTTCGTTGCTCGAGCATGCGCTGCCGATCGATCTCGAGCGCGCGTCGAACCGAGGCGGTCCCCGTGCGTATTTGCATACCGCCGGAGTGGCCTGCGCGGATGCGCAAGGCATGGTGGTCTCATCGTTGGTGAGCGTCTTCGACGACTTTGGCTCCTGCGTGTTCGTGCCCGAGCTGGGCATAACGTTGAACAATCGTGCGGGCGGATTTACCGCGGGAGCCAACTCCGCTGCCTCCGGCAAGCGCCCGGTTCACACGTTGGCGCCGGTCCTGCTACAGACGCCGCAGGGCACCCTGGCGCTGGCAACGCCTGGGGCCGACGGCCAGGTTCAAACGCTGCTACAAGTTCTGATGGGTTTGCATCTCGACGACCTCGACCTAGCGCAAGCGATCGCCCGTCCGCGCTGGCGCAGCGAAAATGGTGTGCTGCTCATCGAGCAGAGCCATGCCGCCGTCGACCGGTTGCGCGCCCGTGGCCATCGTTTGACCCCCTGTACGGACGGTGATCTGCGCTTCGGTTCCGTGGTGAGCGCGGGCCATATCGATGGCGAGCCGATCGCGGTTGCCGATTGGCGGCGTCTGGCCGCGGCTGGTGTCGCTTGATACGGGCGGAGTTGCCTCGCCAGCGGGTTCCGGGCGCGCGCAACGAGATTCGGAGAACCGCCTTGACCCAAGCGCCCCGCGCCGGACGCCTCAGGAAAATATTTTTTATGTATAGAAGTTATTTTATTGACTTGCGCTCAGCCGGAACCAAGGATCGGACATGGCTTTCATAGAACACCATGGTCTTTGGACGGAACTGCAGCGTCGGTCGGCGGAGGATGTGCTGCGACGTATCGAGGCCGATGACACACGAGTCGTGCGATTTTCGTTTCCCGATCTCCATGGCATCTTGCGCGGCAAAGCGCTCCTGACCGCAGCGCTACCCGGGGCGTTCGCGGACGGGTGCGCGATCACCTCCAGCCTCTTGTTCAAAGATTCCTCGCATCGCACGGTAGTGCCGGTATTCGCGGCAGGTGCAGGCATCGGGGCGACGCGACTGCAGGGCGCGCGCGATGTCATCATGGTGCCAGATCCGACCACGTTTCGGGTCTTGCCGTGGTTGAGCTCTACGGGGTGGGTGCTGTGCGATCTCTACTATCCCGATGGTTCCCCCGTCGAGTTCGCACCGCGTCACCTGTTGCGACGCGCGCTCGCGGCGCTCGACACCGCGGGGCGCGAGTTCGTGACGGGACTCGAGGTCGAGTTTCATATCCTACGATTGGTGGACGCGCGACTTGGGCTCGAGGACGGCGGCCAACCGGGCACGCCGCCGGACGTCGAGCTGACCCACCAAGGCTACAATCATTTGACCGAGATACGTCTCGATCGAATCGAGCCGATCACCGAGATTTTGAGACAGCACTTGCTTGCACTCGGCATGGACCTGCATTCCATCGAGATCGAGTTCGGACCGAGTCAGGTCGAGTTCGTATTCCGGCCGGCACGCGGTATGAAATCGGCGGACGACATGGTTCTGTTTCGTAGCGCGGTCAAACAAATCTGTCGGCGCCACGGATTTCACGCGACGTTCATGTGCCGGCCCGCCTTTGCGAATGCAGCGGCGAGCGGATGGCATTTGCATCAGTCGCTCGTGGATTTGCAGGGCCGCAATCTTTTCGTTCCCGACCAGCCGGCTGAGCTGTTGTCGCCGCTCGGCCGCCACTACCTGGCGGGATTGATGGCGGGCGCGGCGGAGGCGGTCGCTTTCACGACGCCGACCGTGAACGGGTACAAGCGCTTCCGTGCCCATTCGCTCGCGCCGGATCGAATCGCGTGGGGCAGCGACAATCGGGGTGCCATGTTGCGCGTGATCGGTGCTGGCGCGAATCCCGCCGCAACCCGGATCGAAAACCGCATCGGTGAGCCGGCCGCGAATCCGTATCTCTACCTGGCTTCGCAGCTGGCCACGGGACTTCAAGGCATCGACAGAGCGGTAGACCCGCCGCTGCCGGTGGATGAGCCTTATGAGGCCGCTGCCACACTGTTGCCCGGCAGCCTCGGCGCCGCGCTGCAGACGCTGGATGGCGGCAGCCTGTTGCGCGAAGCGTTCGGTGACGACTTCATAGACTATTACCTGAGGGTAAAGCGTGCCGAAGTGCGCCGCTATGAAACCTGTGTGACGGACTGGGAAACGAGAGAATACATGGATATATTTTGATAATCGTGTCAGATCAATTGGGCGCTCAAGCGCTCTGCCTCCGCACATAACCGCGGCAGATATTTTTGCTGCAGCGACGAGAGAGAGCCTCCCTCGACCCGCATTCCCGTGTTCAGTGCGTAGGCGACGGCTCCGCCGCCGCGCCGAACCGGTACCGCCAGCGATTGGAATCCGAGTTCGGCTTCCTCCTCCGCCATGCCATAGCCGTCGGTCGCCACCTTCTCGAGGATCGAGCGCAATGTCGCCTTGTTGGTGACGGTGCGTGCGGTGATCGCCTTGGGACGAAGCCGTTTGAGAAATGTCTCGCGCTCCGTCTTCGATAGACCGGCCAGCAACACCCGCCCGACGGCGCTGCAGAATGCCGGCAGTCGCAAGCCGACGCCGGGCGCTTCCATGTACATCCGGCGAGGCGTGGCATAGGCGATCATTACCGCGTACTCGCCGTCCAATGCCGCCACCGAAAATGTATCACCGCATTCCTTCGCGAGACGCTCGCAGCAGGGCTGAAAAATCGCCGTTGCGGGACTGGCCGACAGATACGCCGAGGCAAGTTCGAGAATCCGGGGCGTTGGGCTGAAAAGGCGCCCTTGCTCCTGAATGTATCCCAGCTGGGTGAGGGTCAGGAGGGAGCGGCGGGCGGTGGCCCTCGGCAGATCGACTCGCCGCGCAACGTCGCTGAGCGTCAGCGCAGGCGCGTTTGAACCGAAGGTCCTGAGTATTTCCAGGCCTCGGGAGAGCGACTCCGAAAAGTCACGTCCCAGAGGGTTGGCGGCACGTTTGGCGGCGGCTAATGGTTTGAGCCTCGGCATCAGATTATTTCCGTTTAGAAAAAAAATGGAAGTTAAGAAAAAAATTCGTGCCTTCGCCAAGAATCTATGATTCAATCGCGAGATGTTCGCAATATACAGTGTTCGTTCGGTAGGTGAACACGCTTGATGACGCGTGCGCAGAACGAGGCGCTGACGCGCATGGGGGCTGGCTCACCGGCGCGCGGGCTGCTGTCCAAGTATTGGCAGCCCATCGTGTTGATCGAGGAACTGGTTGGTCCGCGACCTCTCAAGGCCGCGCGCATATTCGGTGTGGATCTCATCGTCTTCCGCGGCACCGACGGTCGGCTGGGTCTTCTCGATCGGAACTGTCCCCATCGCGGCGCGGACCTCGCGTTCGGGCGCCTCGAGGACGGCGGGGTGCGGTGCTTGTTCCATGGATGGCTGTTCGGCGCCGACGGTCGCTGCCTCGACACGCCGGGCGAGCCGCCCGAGAGTCGAATCTGCAGCCGGGTGCGTCAGAAATCGTATCCGGTTCAGGAGCGCGGCGGAATCGTCTTCGGCTTTCTGGGAGACGGCGAACCACCGGCTCTACCTGCACTCGATTGCTTCATTGCGCCCGACAGCCATGTGTTTGCCTTCAAGGGGCACTTGCAATGCAACTGGCTGCAGGCCGTCGAAGTGGGAGTCGACCCGGCGCACGCGAGTTTTCTGCATCGATTCTTCGATGACGACGCAGAGGATTCCTACGGCAGACAGTTTCGCGCGACCTCCGCCGACAGCGACATGCCGATGACCAAGGTCTTGAGGCTCTACCCGCAGCCCCGCATCGAAGTCGAGCCCATCGACATCGGACTACGGATCACGGCGTTGCGCGATATCGGCAACGGCAAGATGCACGTGCGCGTCACCAATCTGCTGTTCCCGCAGGCGTTCGTGATCCCCCTGTCGGAAACCATGAGCATCACGCAATGGCACGTGCCCGTGGACGATGTGAGCTGTTATTGGTTTGCGATCTTCACCAGTTTTACCGACGTCGTAGACAAACACACCATGCGCGAGCAGCGGCTGCGCCTGTACACGCTGCCAGACTACAAGCCGCGCTTGGGGCGTTTCAACGATTACGGCTTCGACCTCGAGGAGCAGGAGCGGCGCACGTATACCGGGATGGGCGAGGATATCAACGTGCATGACCAGTGGGCTGTCGAATCCCAGGGCGAAATTCAAGACCGTACACGTGAGCATCTGGGTCTGACGGATAAGGCCATCGTCGCCTTTCGGCAAATGCTGCTCACGGCCTTCCGGCAAGCTGCGGCCGGAGAGAGAGTGCCGATGGAACTCGATGCGGTGGCCGCTTCCCAGATCGAAGGCCCGTCGACCATGGACGGCATTGGTCCTGCCGATGGATGGGAAGACTATTGGCGCGCCGTGGACGCGCGACGGCGGCAGGGCGCCGTGCTCGCGTGGCGTGAGCGTACCGGCTGACGGATAAGAGTTTACGCAGATTCGATTCGAGACATAAAAAAGCTAAGGATCCTGGTACGCAGGTATTCAGTGTGGTGAGCAGTGGGGGGTTGAGGACGTTTTTTTAGTTTCATCTACTATAAAAGGGACCAACCGCAATGAATCTACCAAAGTTTGCGCGTGCCTTGCTGATGCTGGGCATGCTGCAAGAAGCTGCGTACGGCGACTCACCCGTCAGCGTTGATTGCAGTGTCTCCTCCGCGCCGGAGCAGTGCCTTCGAACGCCGAACAGCGCGCAAGCCACGGCACTCACACCTCAAGCTAATGAACTCGAAGGGATCGTCGTCACCGCGGAAAAGCGGGCTGAAGACATCAAGGAGGTGCCGCTCAGCGTCACCGTGATCAGCGGGGCTGCGCTGGAGAGCCAAAAAATCGAGAACTACGATGATCTCGCCCGTGTGGTGCCCGGTCTATCCGTCAGCGATGCAGGGGCACCGAACCTCGCCCGGCTGACGCTGCGTGGAGTGAGCTCGGCGCAAGGCACGGCAACGGTCGGCGTCTATCTCGACGATATTTCGCTCACGATCCCGAACCTATTCTTCACCGGCGCGACCTTGCCGCAACTCTTCGACTTGCAAGATGCGGAGGTCCTGCGGGGTCCCCAGGGAACTCTCTATGGCGCGAGCTCTCTCGGTGGCACGATCCGATTCACCAGCAACGCGCCCAAGCTGAACACGTTCGAGGGCAGCGTTCGCGCCGATCTTGCGGACACGAACGCTGCCGGACTCGACCATCTCGTCCAGGCCGTCGTGAACGTTCCTCTCATCGAGGACACGATGGCGTTGCGGATCGGCGTGCAGAGCAGCGACGACGCTGGCTATGTCAATCGCATCGGCGAGGCGGGCGCCTTCTACGCGGGAATGAACGACGACCGCACGACGTCGGCCCGTGCAACCTTGCTCATCAAACCTACGCAGGACCTGACCATCAAGCCGGCACTCCTTTGGCAGCAGTTCTCGACCGGCGGCACCGATGCATTCGATCTTTCGCTGCCGCGCTACGAACAGCAAAAGCTGAGCGGCGAGCCTGATACGGACCGACTGTTCGTCCCCAGCCTCACGCTCGATGCAGATCTGCACCAGGCCAATTTGATTTCCGTAACCAGCTACGTCAGCCGCACCAACGACCGTATCCAGGACGGACAGGCTTACAACAGCGGATACCTCGCCAGCGTCCTCGATCCGAGCTTTGGCTCCACCTTCGACGCGATCGCGGCGCTGCCGGGTCCCTACAGCAACCGGGTCTCATCGGAGCAATGGTCCGAAGAGTTGAGGCTTAGCTCAAAATCGATGATCGAGACCGGCCGGCCCTATGAGGGACAGATCGGTTTCTACTACTTCGACCAGGACATCCGTACCCTCGACGATGAATATGTGACGGGGCTGGCGACAACGCTGGAGAGCGTTTTCCCCGGGCAGACTCCGAGCGCAGTCCTCGGCGCGCCGCTGGTGAACGACGAACTCGGCTACTTTCACTATGACGACAAACAGCGCGAGACGGCGATATTTGGCGAAGCGTCTTATGAGCCCTTGTCCGGGCTGAAAGCGACTTTCGGGTTCCGGAAATCCTACGCCCATACGAGCTATGACCTGACCGAGGGCGGCTGGTTGGCCTTGGGCATCCCGGCCGCCTATTCGAAGGGCGACACCGAGCAACCATTCACACCGAAGTTCGCGCTGTCCTATGACGTCAACGAGGACGCCACCGTGTATACCACCGCTGCCAAAGGGTTTCGGCTGGGCGGGGCCGGTGCGCCGTTGCCGTCGAGCTGCGGAATATCGCTGTCGGGCTACGGGATTGCGAACGCGACCAACAGCTACAGCCCGGACTCGCTGTGGAGCTATGAAGGCGGCGCCAAATTCCGGACGTTCGGGAATCGCCTCAGCGTCAATGCGGACGGCTTCTACATCAATTGGAGCAATATTCAGCAGAGTCTGTACCTCCCCTCGTGCGGCTATGCCGCCACGGTCAATGCCGGCGATGCCCGAAGCTACGGAGGCGAGATCGAGGCTACGCTGCTGGTGACGCGCGACCTCTCGTTGGGGTTCAAGGGGTCGATCGATAACGCCAAGATCACGAAGGCCGCTGCGGGCACTGGTGCGAGCGACGGGGACTGGCTGCTCGACGTTCCAAAGTACAACCTGACGGTCGATGTCGATGACCGATACCCGATCACGCCGGCGCTCGGCGGCTATTTCCATACCGATGTGGATCGCGTCGGTGCAAGCTACGGTAGTTTCGACATCACCGACACCGATTACTATCGGCCGGCATATACGACGGTCAATATGAACCTCGGAGTGCAGACGGGCCGTTACGATCTCTCGCTCTTTGCGCGAAATCTTCTCGACGCCGATACGATCATCCAGCGGCCGGCACTGCTGTTCATCAATCAAGGGATCAGGATCCGGCCACGCACGATCGGACTGTCCGTACGTGCCAAGTTCTAGTATGGCCGCGCGTAGCCGGATGCTGAATGTGGCCGACTTGTGCCGGGGTGCAGCCGCGTTGTTGGTCTTCACGGCCAACGCGCAGGCCGGCTCCGTTCCACCGTCCGACCCGTGGGCCGGCGATGGTGGGGCACCCGGCTTCTACTCGTGGTCCGATCTGCTCGCCTCGCCCCCTGGGACGATGCTGCGCCATGAACCGTTGCCCGTCGCGTTCAGCCTGCCCGCCGCGGGCCGAGCCGAGCGCATCCTCTATGTCTCGAGCGACTGGAAGGACGGTCACGCCATCACTGTTTCAGGTGCGGTCTACTTCCCCATGGGAAATGCGCCGCCGGGAGGCTGGCCGATCGTGGCCTGGGCGCACGGGACGACCGGAGTGGCGGACGTTTGCGCGCCGTCGCTGCGGCCCCACTCGACCAGCGACAGTGCCTATCTGGATGCTTGGCTCGAACAGGGCTACGCCGTTGTCGCCACCGACTATCCAGGTCTCGGCACGCCGGGCCCGCACCCCTACCTGCTGTATCGCCCGGAGGGGCTCGCCGTGCTGGACAGTATTCGCGCCGGGTTGGGGGCGTGGCCTGCGCTCCTGAAGAATCAAGCGGTCGCGGTTGGACAATCTCAGGGTGCAGGTGCGGCGCTCGGCGCGGGTTATCTCTCCCGAAGCTACGCGTCCGGCGTCAATCTGGTCGGGGTGGTCGCGACGGGGATCGTCGCCGCGGTCGCCGACGTCAAAGGTGCGCCGCAGCTTCCGCAGACCGATTTCTATGCCGATCCTGACTACTACGACGCCGCATTTGCCATGTTGCACTTCCTCGGCACGGATCGCGCCATCGATCCGTCGATCGATCCGGATAAGTATGTTTCAAAGATCGGCCGTCCGCTCCTCCACTCGGGTCTCTCGGCTTGCATGTCGGACATGGTTAACGTCGCGAAAGCAGGTGGTGTTACCGCCGCCTCGATCTACAAAAAAAGCGTCGCGGCGCTCGATCGGATGGAGACTGTTCATGGTAGTTTCCCCACGGCAGAGATACCGGTTCCCGTCTTCGTGGGCACGGGCTTGGCTGATAGCGCCGCCGGCACCACCGGCCAATACAACTTTGTCTCCGCCATGTGCCGTGCGGGCGTGACCGTGGACTGGCGATACTATCCGCACGCCACGCACACGAGCGCTGTAAACCGATCGCTGGAGCATTCGAAACCGTTTGTTGCTGCGCTGATGGCCGGTCGGCCGGTAGAAAGCCGGTGCGCCGCGCTGGTTCCTCCGGGCCCGCTGCAAACGCCTGTAGAATAGAGGGAGGGATCAAGTAACATGCCGACCAACGTCGGCGACACAGTCAGCACCCCATGGCAGTCAAGAGCGAACCCAAGGAACCTCGAGATTTCGTCGGGTCGGTCAAGCATGTGCTCGACGTATTCAAGGCATTCGACCGGAATCACCAGCAGATGACGCTATCGGCAGTCTCCGAGCGCACCGGTATGACCCGCGCAGGCGCCCGACGATATTTATTGACGCTCGAGCATCTGGGCTATATCGCCAAGGATGATCGCCTGTTCCGCCTCACGGCCAAGGTACTCGATCTGGGTTTTGCGTTCATGGACACGATGCCGCTGACCGACCTGGCCCGGCCGTATCTACAGAGGATCACGCGCGAGACTGGCGAGATCGCGGGTCTCGCCGTGCTCGACCGCGGCGATATCATTCACTTGGTCGGCTCTACCGTGGAACGCCAGCTCGCACCCACGCTCGCGATCGGCCGGCGCTTCAATGCGCTCTATACGTCTTCGGGACGGGTGATCGTTGCCTTTCTGAATCCCGTGGGCCGCGAGGAATTGCTCAAAAGCGGCGTAATCGCTGCGATCACGCCGCATAGCCTCGCGAGCAGGGAACGCATCCGCGCGGAACTCGAGTTGGTGCAGCACCAAGGCTATGCGGTCGTCGATCAGGAAATGGAAGTGGGCATTCGCTCACTCGCCGTACCCGTGCTGGATAGAAAGGAGGCGCCGGTGGCGGCCGTCACCGTGCTCACGAACGTTGCGATGGTGACAAAGAGGCAACTCATCGAGCAGATCCTGCCCGTCGTACGGCGCATCGTCCGCGAGATCCCGACCCAGGCGCCTTGAGAGCCTCTACTCGAACAGCATTGGACTCGTGATCAGCAGCTCCGACCCGTCGCGGGTGACGATCACGCTGTTCTCGAACCCGGCCTGACCGACACCATCACGCGCGAAAAACATTTCCACACTGATGACCATGTTTTCGCGCAAGACGAACTCCGCATCCGGGCCCACGCGCACCGAAATGCTGGGCGCCTCGAAAAACAAACCATTGCCGTGGCCGTACACCGGCCACTCGCGCGTGAGATCACTTGGCTCGCCGCCGAACTGCGCCGTGAGCCGATCGCCGATTGCGACCAGCTCGTGCACCTTGACACCGGCGCGCACGGCAGCGAGCACGGTGCTCACCGCCTCGGCATTGGCCTCGAGCAGGGCGCGCTGCGGCGGACTGGGGTGGGCGCCGCACACCACCGTGCGTCCTGGGCCGAGCCAATAGCCCTGAAACATCGGCCCGGTGACCCACGCGCGCGCGAGTTCGTCGGCCGCGGGAGTCTGCTGGTTGTAGCCGACCACAGGATCGCTCGCCAGATGCTTCAGCTGTGCGCCGTGACTGATTGCCAGCTGATGCACGTGGCCGCCGCCGCGCGTCACCTGCCGCGCGGCCTCGCCGGCTGCTTCGGCCTGTGAACGGCCGGCGATCAGCGCCTGCGCGAGGGCCGTGATGGCAGCGCTTGCAGTCTTTCCTGCACAGCGGAAGGCCTCCAGCTCGCGCGCACTCTTTATCAGGCGCACCTCGCGCACCAGGTCATCGGCTATGACCCACTGCACCTGCGGCGTCAGCGCCTGCAGCCGCGACCAATATTTCATCGGGATCAGGTCGGTTCCGACCAGCCCAACCTTCCGGCTGCCCGCCGCGGCAAGTCGATGCGCGACGGCTTCAAAGGTATTGGAGCAGGCCTGCACGCGATCCGTGGCGATCAGTTCGTGCCGTAGATCCTGCATGTCGGCAAACAGCTCGGGCGTTTGACCGACCTGTAACACGACGGCCGAGAACCCCTGCGGTCCGTTTCGGCCTTGTCCCGGCTGATTGCCGTAGTAATTGGCCAGGTACAGGAGGTCTGCGCAGCGATCATAGGTGCCGGCCGAACGGCTCCAGACCACCACCAGATCCAGCCCGCGTTGCTGCATGGCCTGCTGCACACGGTGCCAGCGCTGCGCATACTCCTCGAGCGAAAAAAAGCGCGAACTCACCGTGGTGCTCATGGCAACGTCGGCGAGATGAGCGCGCAGGATTGCGCGACCGGTGGGGCGGACGCAGCCGCCGCCGTGGCGAGCTCACGGGGTAGCAGTCGCGCCGCATAGACAATGAGCGCCACGCCCGCGACGGCGCCCGACAGCGTCAACGTCAGCGACACGCGCACGGCCTCGCCGCCATACCGCCCGGCAAGGGCATCGTTGAGTAGGCCAGCCAGCAGGGGACCCGCGCCGGGCCCAATGAGGTTGAGCAGCAGGTACACCAGGGCTGTCGCCTGCGCGCGTAGCCGCACCGGCATCAGCCGCTGCGTAATGGCGATCAGCGGCGCCATGTAGGCTCCCGCAAACACCACGGTCACGAAGTAAAACACGAACATGCCTGTGCCATTGGTGTGCAAAAATAGGTACATCGACGGCACCATCGCGCCTGCCGACAGAGCCGGTATCCATAGGTACCAGCGCTCATCGTGCCTTCCCAGGCGGTCCGCGAGTACACCACCGGCCAGCGTGCCGAGGATTCCACCGACACCCTCGACGGTACCCGTCCACGCCCCCACGGCGCTGCTGCCCATGTGATAGAGGCGCATCAAATAAACCGGGGTCCAGGTCTCGAAGGCGTTGCCGGACAACGAGCACAGGCCCAAGCCCGCACCGTAGGCAAGGAAGCATTTGCACGCCAGCAGCGTCCGAACCGTGTCCGGCAGCGATTGCAGTCCTGGTTCTTCGGCCGATGCGTCCTGCTGGCCGCGCACGGGCTCGCGTACCGTGACGCGCACGATCACGGCCATCAGCACGCCCGGCAAACCGACCAGCATCAGCGCTGAACGCCAACCGTAATGCTCGCTTGCCCAGCCACCAATCGACAGGCCCATTGCCATTCCGATGGAGATGCCAAGTCCATAGATCGCGAATGCGGTCGCGCGTCGGTGCGACGGAAAATAATCCGCGATGAGTGAACTCGCCGCCGGACTGCAGGCCGATTCACCGAGCGCGACGCCAACGCGAGCCGCGATCAGCTGCGCGAAATTCCGTGCGAGTCCCGACACGGCCGTCATCGCACTCCAGACGACCATTCCGAGCGAGATCAGCGAGCGGCGTGAGCCTCGATCGGCCCAGCGTGCGATGGGCACGCCGGCAAGCGAGTACACGAGCGCAAAGGCGAACCCGGACAGCAACCCCAGCTCGCCGTCCGATAATCGCAGATCCTGCTTAATCGGTTGCAAGAGGATCACCAGCACATAGCGATCCATCCAATTGAAGCTGTAGACGGCGACCAGCATCGCGAGCACGTACCAGGAGTACATGGGCTGGTGGGGCTCGGCGTTGCGGACCACGAATGGACTTGTATCTGGCAATTGTTGCTACCTACACAAGCGGTACGGCGGGAGCGATTCGATGATAGTCGAGCCGCCGATTACAGTTGGGGCATTGTGCCACCAAATTGCAGCTGTTACTATTTGCGCACAATAGTTCGTATTACGAACTACAGCGCTTCTCTCGCTTTCATCGGTTCATGAACTCTCCAACGCACTCAATATCCGCCAGACCCCGCCGCTCGGTAATCGAGGGTAACCCTGCGTTGCTGGTGCTGGGCGGGGCGGATGTATATCGACCATTTGCACCGCTGCTGAACGCCGCACGCAGCCTATCCATCCCCGTCATCTTTGCCACTGTCGACGCTGAGACCTGCGGACCGACTGGGTCGGCGGTGCTTGCCGGCGAGGGGAGGATCCATCCTCCCTGCCTGTCTGCATTTCTCGGCACGCCGTTATCACTGTTGCTGGCTCGACTGAATGCGCAGACGCTACTGTTGGCAGGCGGCCGAACCAGTGTGGAAGTCCACTATTCATTCGTCGATGCGCACCAGAACGACTTTTTTTGCCGGTTGGCGGAGGACTGCATGGCGGGTGCGTCACCGGCGGCCCACGAGGCGGCTTTGAAAGCCATGGAATATTTGCAGACCGGCGCCCGCCAGAGCAGCACGACGCTAGTGGCTGCCCTGCAAGCTTTCGAAGCCCGGCGCTCGAGCAAATGAGCGCAATGGCGAAGATCGTGACCGGTGCCCACACCAGCAGCCTCTTGCCCGGCAAGCTGGTGCTGCTGGTCATCGATGTGCAGGGAGAGCTTACGGGTACGCGCTACGACGTTGCTCGGGATTTTCCGATGCCGAACTTCAATGAGTACATGCGGCGTATTCCGGCGGTGATCGCGGCTGCACGCGCCAGGAGCGTGCCAATCATCTACATGCAAGAGGTGCATCATCCAAGTCTGATCGACTTCGGCCGTGAACTGGATGGATTCGAACGCGTGCACTGCCTCGAAAATGCACCGGACACCGCAATTTCCCCGGAAGTGCAGTTGCGCCCGGAAAGCTTTCACATACGTAAAAGACGCTATTCGTCCTTTTTTTGCACCGAGCTGGATATCTATCTGCGCGGCCTCGAGGCGGCGACGCTGCTGATGGTCGGTGGTTTCACCGACGTCTGCGTGCACTACACTTTCGCCGACGCCCATCAGCGCGGTTACGTTTGCCGCGTCGTTGAAGACTGCGTCGCGGGCTCCTCATTTGAGGCGCATCAAACAGCACTGCAGGCCATGGAGTTCCTGCAGCCTGGCAGCCGTTGCCGACGGGATGAAGTCATCGCGCAGATGGCTGTCATAGCGCCGCCACGCTGACGCCGCGAGCGGGGTCGGTACGGCAATGTCTGCTCAACGGGATCGGGGGCGAGTGAAAACTTCCTCGCGCTGATAAGGGTCCTCAGACGCAGTTCATCATTCCGAGGGTGCGGTGAAAAAGAAGAAAAAAAGCACCGCAATGTAGCAATTCGACGGCCCCCTGGTTCCAAGACGTCGGTGCTTGATGCTTTCACGGAAAGTGACCTGGAGGAGTGGGGCCCAACGTTCGGTCGATGTTCAAGCGCCACCATCTTCCAAAACATTCGGCATCAACTTAATCGTGCCGGCTGCCCATCCCTCATGTATTGACACGGCCTCGACCCACTCCAGACATCGACCTTTCCGCGCGAGCGCTCGACAACGATGCCGCTGCGACACTGGAAGTCATCCGCAAGATCTCGGCAATAGCTCTCGATGATGGTCTTATCTTCGATTCCGCCAGCGCTACTGCTGAGGCTATCCGGGAAGATGAGAACCACAGCGGAGTTCGCGTTACGTTAGGCGGAACGCTGTTTTTCCACTCATGCTCCCCATGTGCTCTCTCTCTTTCGCTGGCGACTCTTCGCGGATACGTGTCAGTACTATCGCATTTTTGTGGCGCGCATGGCAGCATACAACCCGGCGTAAAAAACCCTGCCGACCCAGCAACTTCTCGCGTGGTACCTCCATGTCGATGCCGACTTACCTTGTTGCTCTTCGCGAGGCCTATGACGGTGAGATGGAGGGCGAGGCGGTATACCGGCGTCTGTCTGGGCTTAGTGAAGACTCGGATCAACGCAAGAAGTTCGCGACGATCGCGGATGTCGAGCACCGCACTCACCGTATCCTGCACGCGGCCGCGTCGCGCCTCGGCATCGAACCCGCCATGGAAGGAATCGGAGCGAAGGCTGCGCGCCGCGCCGAGGAGCTAAACCAACTCACATGGCCGGAGTTCGTCGCCAAGGCGACCGTGGATTGGCCGCCGTACATCGAGCGTTTCGAGACGGTGGAGCGCATGGCCCCAGCCGCCGATGCGCTCGCAGCTCGCCAGTTAGTCGAGCACGAACGCGCGTTAGTGGAATTTGTCCGCTTGGAGGAGCAGCACTCAGATGAATCCTTGCGGCCGCTGCAAGAGTTTTTGGCCGACACTCGTGGTGAGCCGACCCAATGAGTCAAGCATCTCGCAACTTGTTCTGGGTGTTCGCGTGAATGCGCCGCTGCGCGGCTTACGCGTGGTGGAATTCGAAGGACTGGGGCCTGGGCCACTGGTCGGCCGATTGCTCGCCGATATGGGCGCCGAAGTCACACTGATTCGGCGCCCGCAAAGCGGCGCTGTTGCGAATCAGTTCGACGCTGGCGACAGGGACGTACTCCGCCACGGTAAGATCGGCGTCGCACTGAACCTCAAGCAACCGTCGGACGTGGCCAAGGCACTTGACTATGTCGCGTCGTCCGACGCGTTGATCGAGGGAAACCGCCCGGGCGTGATGGAACGCCTCGGTTTGGGACCCGCTCAATGTGCGGCGCGAAACCCAAAGCTCGTATACGGGCGCATGACGGGGTGGGGTCAGAACGGACCGCTGGCTCAAGCGGCTGGGCATGATCTGAACTACGTGGCGTTATCGGGGTTGCTGTCGCTCTCGGCGCATCGTGGCGAACGCCCCATCATACCGCCGACGGTGCTGGGCGACGCCTCGGGTGCTCTGGGGCTGGCATTCGGTATCGTCTGTGCGTTGTTCGATGTCCGCCGCACGGGGCAGGGCCGCGTGGTCGACGCCGCCATCGTCGATGTCATGGGCATGCTAGGGACGATCGCAATGTGGGTGCGCGCGAGTGGGCACCTGGATGGCCCCGGCCCGAGCGTGTTTTACGATTCGCCGTTTTACGACGTATACGCATGCGCCGATGGGCGGTATATCTCGGTAGCCGCGCTGGAGCCGCAATTCTATGCGCTGCTGATCAAGGCGCTCGGCTTCAATGACGTGGATCTGAATGCTCAAAACGACGAGAGTGCGTGGCCCGCGCTCAAGTCGCGGTTCAAGGAGACCTTCGCCTCGCGGCCATCCGCTCACTGGCGGGAAGTCCTCGAGGGTACGGATGCATGTTTTGCTCCGGTCCTCAGTGTGAGTGAGGCGGTCAATCATCCGCACAACGTGGCACGCGAGATATTCCGGGTCGATGACGGGGGCACGGTCACCGTCAACGTGGCGCCGCGATTTTTGCCCCTCGGCTAGCCCTGAAAATACTGTGGCCACGACAGTGTAAGTCGAGAGGCAGGTGGAATGTTATCGCGAGCAATCATCAGGCTTCATGTGGATGAATGATCTCAAAAAACGCGGGGTCAGGGGATACTGCATCAGGGTCCCACGAGGCGCGGAAGGCCGCCATAACCCATTGCGCAGACATGGCTTTGGGTAGAGGGTGACTCCCTGCCTTTTATCTTGCTCGCTCGTTCTCGCATTCCTGCTCGCATTTCCGGGCACTTCGCGAATCGTAGCCGCGGAGGGCACTACATACCCAAGCGGGACGGACGGATCATTGGGTTGTACTATCGCATTGACTAGCGTCCCTGTCTCAGGGATATGATCGCGTCGCAGCCGGAATAAGGACCAGTCCCCTACATCGAAATGTCCGTGAGGATCCACCAATTGTCTGCGCTTGATGCCGTCGCGAGCATGAAGAGCACCGTGACAGGGTTGAGCGACGTCGAAGTCGAACGCCGCCTGCACGAATTCGGTCTCAACGAAGTGGAGAAAGTGGCCGGCGTGCCTCTGGGGCTGCGGCTCGTGAAGGAGTTCATTACCTTTTTCTCGCTCCTGCTGTGGGTCGCCGCCGGGCTGGCTTTCTTCGCCGAATGGAGCGAGCCGGGGGAAGGTATGGCGAAAGTGGGTTACGCCATCGTGATCGTCATTCTGGTGAGCGGGCTATTCTCCTTCTGGCAAGAGTATCGCGTTGAACAGACGCTCGCGGCGCTGCGCAAACTGCTGCCGCAACAGGCCCAGGTGTTGCGCGATGGTGCGGTCATCCGAGTGCCTGCGACGCAGCTGGTGCCGGGGGACATCGTCCATTTGGAGCAGGGCGATAACATCCCCGCAGACTGCCGGCTGATCGAGGCGTTTAGCGCACGAGTCAATAACGCGGCCGTCACCGGTGAGTCCCTGCCGAGGGTACGGGAGGCCGACGCCTCCACGGCCGATGACTTGATCGACAGCGAGAACGTCATGCTCGCCGGCACGTCGATGGTGTCCGGGCGGGCTAAAGCGGTCGTCTTCGCCACCGGCATGCACACGGAATTCGGCAAGATTGCGCATCTTACCCAAACAGCGGGGGAGGAGGTCTCGCCGCTGCGCAAGGAGATCGCCCACCTAAGCCGTTTGACTGCATTGCTCGCCGTTCTGATCAGTGTCATATTTTTCTCGCTCGGCTGGATGATCGGAATCCCCTTCTGGAAGGACTTCATCTTTGCCATCGGCATCATCGTCGCCATGGTGCCTGAAGGGCTGCTTCCGACGTTGACCTTGGCTCTCGTGCTGGCCACCCAGCGTATGGCGAAGCGCAACGTCCTTATCCGTTACCTGCCGTCGGTCGAGACACTCGGCTCCACGACCGTCATTTGCAGTGACAAGACCGGGACGCTGACCCAGAACCACATGATGGTTCGGCAACTGTATCTTGGGGAAACGTTCGATTTGGCTGCCGCGGAACAACAGGCACTATGCCTTGCGACCCGCTACCGACCCTTTCTTCTGGCAGCTCGGATGTGCGAGGATCTGAAGGAAACGGACAATCAGGGGATGCTGACCTTTCGCGGCGACCCGATGGAGGTCGCACTGGCAGAAATGTCGGTGCACTTCGTCTCAAATCTCCCGCGCTATCCTCGATTGGACGAGATCCCGTTCGACGCCGACCGCATGCGGATGTGCACCGTGCATCAAGCGCCCGAAGGACTTGTTCTCTACTGCAAGGGCGCGCCCGAGTCGGTACTTCCTCTCTGCCGACACATCCTTAATGACGAGAAGATTCAGCCGCTTAGCGTTGAGGGCAAGGCGAGCATCGTGAAGGCTCAAGACGCGATGGCGCAGCGAGGCCTGCGGGTGTTGGCCTTTGCCTACAGGAAGCTGGCGGTCGGTTACGACCGTAAAGCGCTTGAGGAGGACCTGGTTTTTGCCGGCCTGGCGGGGCTGGAAGACCCGCCCCGGCCTGAAGTGCCGAACGCACTCCGTAAGTGCCAGGAAGCCGGCATCAGGGTCATCATGGTCACTGGCGACCACCCCCGGACCGCTACGGCGATCGCACGCGAAATCGGGCTGGTGAAGTCCGACAATCCGACGGTCATCACCGGTGAGCAGCTCAAACGGTACTCGAAGATCCAGCTTCAGCTTGCCTTGGATGCCCCGGAGATCGTCTTTGCGCGGATCGTCGCCGACCAGAAGATGCGAATCGTGGAGGCATTGAGGGACAAGAAGCAGATCGTGGCCGTGACCGGCGACGGAGTCAACGATGCACCGGCGCTCAAAGCTGCGCATATCGGTATCGCCATGGGCATTGCCGGCACTGACGTAGCTAAGGAAGCCGCCGACATGGTTCTGCTCGATGACAACTTCGCCAGCATCGTGAGTGCCGTTGAGGAGGGGCGCGCCGTATTCGAAAATATCCGCAAATTCCTGACATACGTCCTGGTCCATAACGTGGCGGAGTTGATTCCTTACCTGGGCTTTCTGCTGTTCCAGATCCCCTTGGCGCTGACACCCGTTCAAGCGCTGTCCATCGACATGGGTTCCGACACGTTGACCGCCCTAGGACTCGGTGTCGAGAAGCCCGCCCCGCAAATCATGCGTCGCCCCCCTCGGCCACACGGCGAGAGGCTCATGAACTGGCGTTTGGCGTTCCGTGCCTATCTCTTCCTGGGCCTGATAGAGGCGGCTGGAGCGATGGCGGCCTTCTTCTTCGTGCTCAACGTCGCCGGATGGAAGTATGGGCAAAACCTGGCTGCAAAGGATCCCGTTTACCTGCAGGCCACTACCGCCTGCTTGGGCACCATCATCGTGATGCAGATCGTCAATGTGTTCCTGTGCAGAAGCTCAACCCGATCCGCGTTCTCAACCGGGCTTCGTGGCAATACGCTGATTATCATCGGAGTGGTATCGGAAATCGCCATCCTTCTTTTGATCGCCTATACGCCTTGGGGAAACTCTATTCTCGGAACGGCGCCCGTTGGAGGAAAGGTCTGGGGCGTCATAATGCCTTTCGCGATAGCGATGTTCTTGTTGGAGGAGCTGCGCAAGTGGCTTGCCCGCCGGAGGCTGCTCAGTCATTCTTCCCGCTGAGATGCCTGAAAGTGGGGAAGGTGATCAGAGGACGCTCTGTAGGTACCAACGTTCTCGCTTATCTGATGTTGGAGGGTGATCGCACGTCGGCAGCGCAGGAATTGTATGAGCGGGACGCGGACTGGCGCAGCGAGGCGTTCATCATGGTGGAATTTTCGAATGTTCTCACCACCTATGTGCGCACCAAAACGATCACGCGCGATCAGGGGCTAAAGCTTTTGGTTGGAGCGGAAGAGTTTA